>Ga0335072_10000396_pt1 | contig 88362 bp, 76 predicted proteins | sample Lox_Sample_21_FD_206725 | JGI IMG/M metagenome (GOLD analysis project Ga0335072, IMG submission 206725) | Soil microbial communities from Loxahatchee National Wildlife Refuge, Florida, United States - Lox_Sample_2.1 | ecosystem: Environmental > Terrestrial > Soil > Wetlands | place: USA... | reverse complement strand
CCTCCTTTTCCAGTTTTGTACAATACCAAAGCATTTTGTTGATCTAGAATGCATAAAGCAGTTATGTTCGCTACAACTTTGTCACATCGGTGGCACCCATGACTCTACTCATACTGTACAGTTTTGAGATGATCCTAAGATTCGACTCTATAAGTCGGGTCATGGGAGCTTTTACTCCGTACACATGTCAATTTTAACAGTCGATCAATTTTAACTTGTAATTGTCGAATGCTATGCTACTCTTCTCCCACGACCCATTTTGTTGCTAAATCTTCAGCGGTGGAAATACAAAGTGATCATTATGGCGAACATATATGCATCAAGGCCAATTGACAATAACCAGTAGATGCTATCTTCAAATGCGATTTCGAATGTTGATTCGTTCTATCAGTTCAAGACTGACGTTCGATATCATAATCAAAATGAGTGGCTGAAAGAGATTCACAAATTGCTGCATTACTAAATAATGTACAGCTTTTTTGAGGCTATATGCCACTATATAAACACAATCATGCTTTCCAAATCTTTGCTACTGTAGCTGATACTCCGATATCGTCTATGAACGTGTTAGCTTCTGATTTTACATCTCGACAAAAGCTCATCTTACTCGTTTCAAACTCATAGAGACCAATGCCAACCAAGACTGTGGCCAAATTCAGACCCCACATGAACAATCTTCGGATAGATGGCAATCTCTTTATGGGTATGTAATCAATGATGACAGACTGAAAGCCAATATGAGTGTGAATGAGTATGGCAGCGCAAAACACTGAATCCATGACTGGGTTGTATGCGCCTCCGATAAAGGGAGCGAGAGTAAGTGGAACAAGTGCTCCAGACATTATCCTATTCTACAAGTAAGTATTGATGATGTTCAACATCGAAAGCGATCATACCTCTCAAATGTCCAGTGGTAACTGCCATGCATTGGTGAAACGTGCGGAAGGGGTTGTGGATCGTTGACGGTACCTTCAATCTTCTGCGGTAGAGGAGGTAGAAGTGCTCGAGATTGACTTGTATGAAAAGCTGCTATTCTCCATGGCCGTAAAGCGGTTTGAAGTGCGAGTTGCTTCTGGGTTTTGGTGGTGAGAGAGGATAAGCTCGACTTGAACGGAGAGGTGGCCAATGTCTGCCGAATCAGACCCGTGCGTACAATTGATGCCATCTCTGCAATTGGAGTGTGCAGCAGAGACAATCTAATGGTTTGCAGGGTGGGATGGAGTTTGACAAGTAGAGAAGCTTGACTGAGTGTCGTGATTGTTCCATCCGAAGCCGAGGAGTGGGAGAAGTCGGGGAAATTGTGAGTCCGAGTATGAGTAGATTTCAGCACAGCAACACAGCTTCAAGCAATCAAAACCTCGAACTTCTTCGAACATACAATCGAAGCTCCTATCTTCATCTTCAATTCCCTTCCATTCTCCTTAAATCTCCATCTTACCCGTCGCAATGGCTTCGCGGCTCATAGCCCGAAACCTTGCACAAGGTTTACGCAATCGTGCCACCTTGACGAGGTCAGTCGAGCCACTACGAAGGGCTTTTGCTACTCCGGCAAACCTTGGAGCAACCACCGAGTCCACTACTCTGAGCAATGGGTTCACGGTATGTCAAATCTCACAGCTATGAAGCATTTATATCTGACGTGATACTACAGATTGCTACCGATCACTCGCCGTGGGCCCAGACCTCAACAGTTGGCGTATGGATTGATGCCGGCAGTCGCGCAGAAGACGACAAGACAAATGGAACAGCGCATTTCCTCGAACATCTTGCTTTCAAGGTACGATCTACAACTATTGTCGTATCAGTCTAGTCGCTCATACTACTTCTAGGGCACACAAAAGAGGACGCAGCAACAACTTGAATTAGAGATAGAGAACATGGGTGGTCATCTCAATGCATACACATCGGTGAGTTGATTCAGAACAATATTGAAAGCTTTCTACTGACGGTTCTCAGCGTGAAAATACCGTCTATTATGCGAAGTCCTTTAATTCCGACGTTGCCGCAACTGTGGATATTCTCGCCGATATTCTTCAAAACTCCAAACTAGATCCTCAAGCCATCGAACGTGAACGAGATGTTATCTTGCGCGAACAAGAGGAAGTTGATAAGCAACTGGAAGAAGTCGTCTTCGACCATCTTCATGCCACCGCATTCCAAGGCCAACCGCTCGGTCGTACTATACTTGGGCCTACTGAAAACATCCGCAGCATCAATCGTGATGACCTGGTCAAGTATATCGAGACAAATTACACGGCTGATCGAATGGTCCTTGTTGGAGCTGGTGGTGTACCACATCAACAACTTGTCGAGCTCGCCGAGAAGTACTTCGCCAAGGTTCCGTCTTCTTCAACAACTTCGATTAAACAGAAAGAGAAGCCAGACTTCATCGGCTCTGAAGTCCGCATGCGAGATGATACCATCCCTACAGCGAACATTGCCATCGCTGTACAAGGTGTGAGCTGGAAGGACCCTGATTACTTCACGGCACTCGTCACGCAAGCCATCGTCGGTAACTGGGATCGCGCAATGGGCAATTCGCCATACCTTGGTAGCAAACTGAGTACATTCGTACACCAGAATGAGCTTGCCAACAGCTTCATGAGCTTCTCCACAAGTTACAGCGACACCGGGTAAGAAATGCAGTTTTGACAATAATAAGCTCGTTCTGACATATCACAGTTTATGGGGAATTTACTTGGTCACCGAAGCCATCACCAAGATCGATGATCTCGTCCACTTCACACTTCGCGAATGGTCTCGCCTCTCACAGGCCGTATCCGAAGCCGAAGTCGAACGCGCGAAAGCTCAGCTTAAAGCTTCAATCCTCCTTTCCCTTGATGGTACCACAGCCGTAGCGGAAGACATTGGAAGGCAGATCATTACCACAGGACGAAGACTAAGCCCGTGGGAAGTTGAGCAGATGGTCGGTGCCATCAGAGTAAAGGATGTAGTACGCTTCGCGAATGAAAGGCTTTGGGACAAGGACATCGCCATTTCCGCCGTTGGCCAGATCGAGGGGCTTTTAGATTACAATCGCGTACGCAATGATATGAGCCGCAATGTTTCGTGAGGAATGCTGCTCGAAAAAGATAGGAATTGTGTTGCAATTGTACAGATACGGCTCTAGTCGCGCGGTTCGAGTTTCTATCAGCCTTTGCTGTATATAGATGTCTGCTAGAATCTCAACAATACTTGCTCCCATCTACAACATCAATACTTTTTAACGTACGCCAAGATTCCGATATCGAAAGTCCTGACAACTCTTAGCTCATGTAAAGCCTTTCAGAGTTCGTCTGAACAATCATTTGAGACTCGAGTCCACAACTAGAAACAGAAAACTATGGGTACTCTAGATTTTGGCAGTTTTGCACCCCGCAAATCGGAAATATGTGGGGTATGGTTTTCAATTGATCGATTGGTACGGCATCTGTGAACAACTCCATTGCCGCGGAAGCTGTTCGGATGTGAACCATATGTTGAAAAGTATTTCGAGTGAAGTATTCCCTTGTGCGTTACTGGAATTGCTGAAACACCTCAAAATCATTGCAGCTTAAATCTCTCCTCAATATCAATTCCTTGTAAAACAATGTCTCTAGGTACTTGCGAAAACGGCCTTCCGAAAAGCAAACGCTTTATTACGGGTCACGATGACAAAGGACTTGCCATATTCTCGGACAAGCTTGACGAGGCCCAGCCATGGAAGGAAATTCTCAAGGGTCAGGCAAACTTCTCTCTATGTTACACCACGAGCAAATTCCCTGTGTCGTTCAAGTGATGACGAGGATATCAAAAATTACGAAGGATATCTTGCCAAATCTCCAGATTTGGTCATTCCTGGAGGATCCGTTCTCAGAATCGTGGATTTTGGGCCAGGCTCCGGTGAGAAGAAACCGTTCATGCACCGTACCATCTCTATCGACTACGGCATTGTTACGGAAGGAGAGGTTACGTTGACTCTGGACTCCGTCGAGGCGAAATTGATGAAGAAAGGTGACATCGTCATCCAGCGAGGCACAAATCATGCCTGGAAGAACAACAGTGAAACTGAGTGGGCAAGAGTTGTATTCATTTTACTAGAAGCCGAGCCTGTCGAGATCAATGGCGAAAAGCTCCCTGACTTCAGGACACCACACGAGGTGAATGAGCATATGTAGGCAGTATTGTAAATCAAATCAGCTGAATATAATCCGTCTTACTCGACGTCTGAGCTTCTTGGGGATGCAGTAGAATTCTCTTGGATAGCGATCTAAAGGGTTCCAAAGCCAATATGATGATTTTATTTGCAGCGTACTTAGTAAAAAGCCAGCGGAAGCGCTGTGGAAGAGATTATTCCAGAGCCAAAGGAACATAGTTCGCTTCCTCCCAGAGCAACAGAGTACATTGCAATACTACACCACGACTTATGAATTCCTCCACTATTTAAACATTCTGTTCATTAACAAACAAGCCAGCCATGCCCTGTCCAGTGCCTAACGTTAGAGGAGTTAATGTTAGCGTAGGTTCAGAATACTAATGAAAAGGGAAAAGAAAAGCGAGATATAGTCTATCAAGGGGCAGGTCTATCGCTTTCAACTCCCAAAGATTCTAGCTGGACCATCATCGTAATGGCAGTCCGTTAGAATCTACATGATCGATGAAAGCAATAAGACCTATTGTGTAATCAAGTCTGGACCTCGTTCTAACATACCTATGCACATTCTATTCGATTCGTTAGTCTATTATATCACGTGCTAACAGTGGAAGTTATAACTTACGATGTCAGGAGAATCTTCTTCTTTTGCCTTCGGCACTCACTCAATCCCGTTACAACTTGCCGAGCGCCAGTTGTGCCTAGTGGATGACCCAAAGCGATGGCACCGCCACGAACATTCATCTTGCTATGATCGATCTTGAGCTTGTTGAGACAGTACACGGCCATAGATGCAAAGGCCTCGTTCAGTTCGATAACGTCGATATCGTCGATACTGAGGTTGTACTTGGCGAGAAGCTTGGGTATCGCGATGGATGGACCAATTCCCATAATTCTCGGAGGGAGACCAGCGACTGTGGCACCTACAAACTTACCGAGGATGGGCTGGCCAAGTGATTCAGCCATGCTGCGCTTCATGAGTAGGACCGCAGCAGCGCCGTCTGTTACCTGTGAAGAGTTGCCACCCGTGGAGCGGTCACCGTGAGGCAGAAAAGCGGGACGGATCTTGGAGAGACCCTCATAGGTAGTTCCCCAGCGTGGACCTTCATCTTTTGTGAGAGTCACCGTCTTCTCCTCACTTGTCTTTGGATCCTTGACCTTGGTCGTGATGGGGACGATTTCATCGTCGAACCAGCCCTCCTTTTGCGCAATCTCGGCACGCTTGAATGACTCGTACGCATATCGATCTTGCATTTCGCGTGTGATATTGAAGTCCTTGCCAACATTCTCGGATGTCTGACCCATAGGTTGCATGCAGTCTCTTGCATCCTGACTGCCTTCGAGGATCTCGTCGACGAATGGTCGTGCTAGTCTGTCTCCACCTTGTGTCATCGACTCAGCACCCACAGCCAAGCCGCAGTTGATACTGCCCATAGATATCTGGTTCGCAATATCTTGGATGGCTTTGAGACCTGATGAGCAGAACCGATTGACCGAAGATGCACCGGCGGTATTCGGGAAACCAGCTGCCAGAGAGGCGGCGCGGATATAGTACGCCGCTTTCGCATCGGACACCTGCAGGTTGTCAGTACGAAATTCCTACTCCATGCTCCGAAGAGGAGTATTAAGGAAGACTTAAATTGCCTAGGCAAATGTCCTCTACCAGCGCCGGATCGATGTTCAACCGCGTGTGCACCTCTTTCAACAGCTTGTAGACAATGCCATCGAGTGTGGTGTCTTTAAACCCGCCCTTGTGAGCCTTTGTCAGCGGCGTTCTAATGGCAAGAGTGATAACCACATCGTCCGGGTGCTTCTGAGTTCTACAATGCTCGCAATCAGCATCTCATGTTCATCTTTTCGTTTTAAGTGGGGTAGTTTGGACATACATCACATCCACGCCACTTCTGCTTCCTGGAATGAGGTGTTGAGCGAAAGATCGCAACCGTTCGGTAGCCATTTCGATAAATTGTGAAATTAACTTTTAGACAAAAGAAATTGGAAGCAATGGAGAAATTGGAGAAAAGATGGAGTAAGGACGTGGAGCAAGATTAGTGAAAGCGATTTGCCGTGATGTCGATTAAGCCTCGGCTGGTTCGTTCGCCGGGCCAACCAACCACTCAGCAGAGACAACACGGTATTCATGGACGGCAATACGGTTGTAACGCCATGCAAGCCACCGAAATCTTTCCGGCTTCATTTTCTCCAAATACTTCGTAACAATACTTCCAACCTCTCTTTCGACGTCGCGGTTTAATCGCGGAAATAACACCACGAATCACGTTGGAAATCAAAAACACTCAAGTGCAATAGAGCAGAATCGAAAACTGCCGGAATGCCATTCAACACCTCCTTTAGCAATCAGAAAAGAGGAATCATCTATGTAGGTAAGTAGTCTATCATATCTTCATAACCGATGGCTCTTCGAAGCGTAGAGCCATAGATTTCATTGCAGACTTGCAAGCCATGCCAGCCATTACCGAGTCACCCTGTGAATGCGCTGCTACAAAACTCCAGAGCTTTAGGCCTCTTCAATCTCTACAGGAGTGTCGGTACCCGATGGAGCATCTTTCATCTCCTCATCCTTGGGCTCCTGCGCCTTCTTCGCCTCCTCTTCGGCCTTCTTCTTTTCTTCTTCCACTTTTCGTCTGGCTTCTTCTTCAGCTCGTTTCTTGGCCAATTCTTCTTCTTGCTTCTTCAGTTCGGCTTGCCGCTCGGCTTCAATCTTGTCCTGGTAGCGCTGGATAACTGGTCCAGCGACAGATCGAATCTCTTCAATCTTCGACTGATATACGGCCTTTGTAGCATCATCACCTTCGTCGTAAAGCCAGTCCTATAATCAAGCGTCAATATATAGCGCGAAAAATGAAAGTGGTTCTCTAGACTTACCTCAACCGTCGTGCACTTGGCCCTGATCTTATCCGCCTCGCTCTCGCTGGCAAACTCCGCGTATTTTCCCTCAATATTGTCACGCATTTCATAAATGAACGATTCCAGTTCATTCTTCTTGTCTTCAGTATCTGCGACGAGCTTGTCTTCCATGATCATTTGGTTTTCCCGCTCCGTGGCCTGGTCCTTGCTTTGCTGGTCCATCGACGAAGTTCCTGCAGACAGCGGTAGTTCGCCCTTGCGGACCTGCTTTCGCTTCTTGACCTTCTTTGGCTTTGTTGCTTCGCCGTTCGCCTGATCCGTATCCATAGCCTGAATGATTGTCAGCTCTCCATTCGTCAAATCAAAATCTTTAACTGTCGGTGAATCGTAGGTGCTGGAAAATTTGAATCGTGTGTTTGAACTCAGAGCCGAGGCAACACTGTTGCGCCTTCGCTTTGGAGCCTTCGACTCAATCTCAAAATTAGAAACGGAAAAAACACTTACATCAGGATCTTTCTTTTCATCCTTCTTTTTCTCTTCTTCCTTTGGTTCGGGAACCTCTTCTTCCACCTCCACATCTTCGACATAATAGCCTTGTTCAAGATTAAGAATTCCGTGGAGATTGACTCTGGCTTTCAGTTTGCAGATCATAAAGTCGTCTTTTGAATCAGCCTTGACTCCCTTGACAGAGAATCGACCAATCCATGGATTGATCTTGCCAGGAAGTGATTCAGGCTTTGCATAGCGAGCTTCAAGATCGAATGGCTGTTTTCTGAAGAAGGTGAGAATCTTCGTAGAAGGCATGACGTTGCCTTTGTTGAAAACAGTCAGAGAAGTGTCTTCGTCTGGAATATCAGGTGACTTTTCCCATGTGAACTCGATGGCATAGTTGATAATATCGTGCACGGAGAAGTCGCGGACACGAAAGATAGGAGACAAAATGGCGCAGCTGAAAGCACAACCTCGAGCTACAGCCTCATCTTGGTTGAGCGTGTACGATAGTGGACGGCCGAAGTATTGTTGAATAGCGTTCTTGAGCGCCGGAACACGAGTACAGCCACCAACCATCTCGATGGCGTCGATGTCTTCAATCTTGAGCTTAGCATCTGCCAAAGCTTGTTCGATGGGAATAGTCGCGCGCTCAAGCAATGGTCGAACGAGCTCTTCCATCTCTTCACGTTTCATTGAGCCTTTAACATCCACATCATTCATTAGTGACTCAATACTAATGGTAGTGAAGGCATTTGCAGACAACACTTTCTTGAGACGCTCGCATTGTTGCAGAACCCTGAACTTAGCCTTCGCATTTGTGTTGATATCAATTTTGAACTTCTCTTTGAATTCTTTAGCAAAGTGGTCGACGAGTGCTTTGTCGAAGTTTCGACCGCCAAAGTGTCGGTCGCAGGCAGTGCTCTTGACCGTTAGTTGACCCTTTACGAATTCGACAACGGAGCAAGTGTAGTTGCTATGGCCGATATCGACAAAGGCAACGCGTCTTGGCTTATCCTCCGGAAGGTCTAGTTTGGTGATGCCGTAGCCGAGAGCAACAGCAGTTGCGTCATTCATGAGTCGAAGCATTTTCAATCCAGCGATTTCTGCTGCGTCAAGCAGACTTCTCCGCTGCGAATCTGTGTACCATGGCGGACAGCTGATTACAATATCGGAGACTGGAAGCTTGAGCTCAGCGGAAGCTGTCGTCTTGACTCTGCCTAGAAACATGGCAATTAGTGCCGTCGCTGTGAACTGCGTTTTCTGGCCCATATATGTGACTTCGACGCCGACCTGGCCATCGACGTCGACAAGCGGCGCCGAGACATATTCCTGCTCTATTTGAACGTCCGGATCCTTGAGTGTTCGTCCAGCCAGTCGAGTAAGGGAGCTGACAGTATTCTTGAGATTTGAGATTTCTTGCGTCTTCGCGGCTTCGCCTAGGTAGCGGCTTTTGGAGCCAAAGGCCACGAGGGACGGTGTTGCGCGGTTGGAAACTTCATTTGTGATCTATACAAATAGTCAGTCTTGCCCAAATCGGATTACAGAATCAACAAGTCCAACATTCAAGCAACGACATGCTTGGAAAACAACTCAGAAACGACAACATCAAAGGTTGCCAACTTCGCGCCGCTCCTTTCTGTATGCGTTGGCTTCTTTGTTAGACAGTGAGACTTACCACGTCGACGCCGCGATTCCTCGCGACGGCAATGACGGTATTGAGAGTACCAAAATCACAGCCGACTACGGACATGGTGGTTGTTCCGTTTGCGATAAGGTTGGAAGGCTAAGGCAGGCAGAGAACGGAAAGTGCCGAGTTTAGAGTGTTTACGGGGAAGTAGAAGTAAGTAGATGCAGTTGGCAGACTCTAAGAGAGTTTGTGACAACAGTAGAGGTGAAAGTGGAAGAAGGAGGTTGATTGGAATGGGTTGGAAGTTGAATTTGGTCGCAGCAAAAATTCGAGAAAGCTCTAGCAGGAACCACGTCAAGGCCTCAAGGCTGTATATCTTGCCTGAGGCTAATTAATCTATGCCTTATCGTATCATACACGTGATCTACGTCTCGACGCGTCGCGCGGAAGATGTCAACGGACTCGAGTAATTAACGTACACACAGATAAACACTTAAATCCAAGATCAGGTCAACGCCAATCAGAGAAAATATCTCTCAATCAATCGCATATGCCATGCCTACATATCCGCTGTACGACTCCAATCTCCAACTCTTCCGTCTTTCACCACTCTATAATGGATCGTCTCCAATCCTCGAAAACCTCCATCTTCATGCTAGAAGATTGAAAGGCGCATTGACTGGACAATCATCACTCGATCTGGGTCTTGCCGCCCCACTGACTTCCAATCATGATCACGGTTTTGGAACCTTAAAAAGCTGTACCTGGGAACTTCTCGGTGATGAAGCTCAATGGCAGAGTGCACATGTGGACGAAGCTGAGGATGACGAGATTTCAATGGTTGGCGAGGTCTCATCACAGGACGCTAGAGGCATTCAAATCGAGCTCGAATATGACAAGGCAAAACAGTCTGCTTTACTACTCGGCAAGCCGGATAAGAAGACATCCGTTCCAGGATTCACCAATCTGCCACTTCTTCTTGTCTGTATGCCTGTACCGGTTCGGGAAATCTTCTTCAAATATTTGACGACTACTTTCGACTGTCACGTATCTCCTATGAAGCTGCGTTCGAGCTTTCTTGCCAAGTCACTTGAGAGAATTCTCGACGCCGATCGCGAAACCGACGAAGTGTCACAAGAACGGTCGCTCAAAAGTTTGCAATTGCAGTTATCTTTTCCATCAGTTTCACCATCTCTGAAAAGTATCGATATATCCATCAACAAAGACGACCTGTCTGAATTTCTCGATCGCGGCCAGCGACTATGGGAGCAGCAAGGTATCTCATCGAAGTCAGGCGCAATCACTGGATCTCTGACCGCTGCTCTCTCTGCCTACCTCAAACAGCACATCGCTCTAAGCTTGGATCATCCTGGTGTTGTGGTGTCACGCATCTCCTACGGTACATTCCTCATATCTGGAGAGGGTAAAATCAAAGTCATTCAATCCTCAACGATCGCAAAGGACCTATGGGAACAAATTATCAACGAGGCCGGCAATGGAGAATTTACTGCATCAGCTGATGCTGACATTCATAGTACAGCTCTGCAAGAAAGAAACAACTTCCAGTCGAGACGGTTGACGCCACACGAGTCGTACATTGCGGACAGGAAAAAGTTAGCGAGAGCAGAGGTGCAATGATATGCGCAAGCCAGGATCCAGCCTTTGTGACCCACGATTAATTCTTGCATTGAATCTTTATCAGATGGGTTGTATGTATTCTATTAGGTACATAATCATGAACCCGGCAAAGGACGAGGATGAAGCTTCATATCCATAACATATTGCACCAAAGAGCAATCTTCACACCTGTGAATTCGAGTCAGCAAAATTAACCATGTACCAACACATTGCCAAACTTACTTCACCAAACTCTGAAGTGCTCTGACACGCGCTCGTAAAACGGCGTTCTCGTCTGCCACTTGCTTCTTTTCCTTCTCAATCTGCTTTATGTATGCCGTTGCGGTCGCTAGAATTAAAGCTTTGCTTGGTTTTGATGGAGCGGGAAGGTCTTCGATGTCGGCGCCATCACAAGGCGACGTGCGGTTTTGCTGAAGAGCCGGAACAACTCTTCTCAACGATTCCAACTGAGTGTTGAGGCTCTCGCGGTACTTGCGCTCGATTTGGTTGTGTGGTTGGCGCTTCCTCCCCTTGGTTTCATTGGCACCTTTTGCTCCGTCATTGGTTTCGTCTGGTTGTGCTTCTGTCGATGATCTACTTTCCGTCTTTATGGTCGTCATCTTCGTGGAGTTTATACTCTTCGTTGACGTTTTCCGACCTGTAACTCTATTCGCTTCGCTTCCACTTCGTTTCAGATTCGGTCGCGGAGTGTCGGGGATCGGTTCGATGCTTTCCCAAGTTTCTGTATCTTGTGGCAAGAGGGACGAGTCGATAGAGTCTGGTAGCATCGGGTCACTAAATAGGAATGGACCACAGGCGGCACCACAAGTGGCCGGATCCGGCGGAGTGCCTTCTTTATTGTTGTTTGGACATAGTGGCGAGGTCCAACAAGCAGTTAAAAAGTCTGCTCTGTTGCCGCGTGGTCGCTTCGTTGGTTCAGTCGTTACGTCGATCTCCTCTGCAACAGTCTCAAGTGGTGTACCATTGGATGAAGCGCTTGGCAAAGGAGATTTGAGGAATGTGAGATCGTCCAGGAAATTCTCTACATTCACGTCTAAATCCTTCGAATCCAGCGGAGCGATATCACTGCTAGGTGATCTTGAATTCGACAGTCGAAGAGAGGTCTGGGTTGGAGAGGATTTTGATGACCCCGTACCAGTCATCGCCGATGTAGATCTGCTCATGCCTGTCCGTTGCAACATGGACATCGAACTATTGGACTGAACTGTGGGCTGAAGCTCTAGAGGAGAGTCAAGCGTTGTGCCGTCAATGGGATCCAATGAACTGAAGACTTCGCGATTGCTCAACAAATACTGGTCATCGCCAAAGAAATTGTCATCAAAATAGACACCAGGCTGAACAGAATTGTCTAATCCAAAGTCGGAAGGATTCGAGAAAGTCAGAGCTTGTGGATTTGACTGAGACGACGCGACAGTGGTCGGTTGTGATGAAAAGCTGGTTGTACTATGGAGAGACTTTTGACCCACATCAGAAGTGGCCAAGTTGTCATTTAGCAGACTGTTTAAAAAGTCCACTGTTGTGTCCGAGGAGGGAGTCCAATTGAGAGTCATTTTCGTAAATTGGTAGAGAGCAGAAACCAAGAACAGCAGGAGAGATCAGGCCAGAGACAGGTGATAAACGTCTCAGCTCAAGTAACCCTCCAAATCCAGCTAGTGCTTGCGGAAACGGATGGGTCACAACAATTCCGATCTGCCCTCCGCTAAATATGCATATAAGGATGCTTCGGCAACTCAAACTGCGAAATTGGAATGGCTTTTTGATTGTTAAAAGTGGTAGAACTGAAGTTGAGAGAATGCGATTAAGGATGGAGAACGACGTAGTTCCATCCCCACCAGCGAGTCATGCCACGTCCAAAGTTTGAATAAAACATGCTTAGAAAGGATTTGGAGTACCGACAGCACCCATATTCGTCCTGGAAATTACCCCAGTGGCGATGTGTTCCAGAGTTCCTACGGTTGAGGCACGGGCTTTGGTCTGGCCTTCGAGTAACAAGGAATTCGCGTACGGTAGAACATCTCCATGTGGCGTGATTGTCATACTACCGCCTGGCTGTAAAGGCCGGTGCATCCAATCATGCCCCTTACTACGTCGGCCAGACTCCGCGCGTCGTATGATCTTTTACTGCGGTGCGGAAAGCGCCGCACCAGCACTTGGCGTCGTGTGGATTCGGCATGTCACGAGTACGATATCAACGAGACGAAAGAAAGAGCACATGAGAAAAAGGAATAAAAGAAGGCTCTCTATACGCCAGACATCTTATACAGAGTCGTCACCATGGACATTCAAACCAAAGTCGAACCTATACATCCTGTATCAGCCACCGACAAGACTGAAGGCGCGGAAACCAACCGCGACAAGCCAAGCATCGACAATCATCTTCTGAAACCAATTTCAACTCCTATGGTCACAGTCACCGAGATCCCTTCAGAGAACGAAGATGGCACAAGCCAAACACGGGTCGTGGAAAATGCAAACGAAGATCCAGCTATCTCGAAAATCGCCAGCCTCACTCCCAGCGGTCCTCCGGAGACTCACCAGCAATTCTCCATGCAAGAATTCAAACGAAGCTTCTACCATCACTGGATAAAGGATAGAAGCGTTGAGAAGTCAGATCCATACGGCTTTTCCTCCGCCAATGCGAGCCGCAGCCAAAGTCGCTCTCCGAGTCCTAACGGATGTTCATATTCGGAGGCGATGGCTCGCAGAGGGAGTATTGGAGGTACCACTGGCTAGTAAGGCTTTCGGCGCTTCCGACTTGCTTTCGTACGTTTGCATAACAAACCAGACTGAATGAATGATAATAGCCTCGCGCAGGCATGAGTGGAAAAAGTCAACGATGCAAAATGATGGAACTAATCGTGTGGTTGTTTTCGGGCATCTACGGACAAAGCGACAGGCATCAAATTCGATCATGCATCAGGACTATGTGATCCAGAATGCAAGAACAATATAGCTGCAGCGATGAGCAGCAATCTGACACTTTTATGTGCACGTAAGAAAGTGAATACTAGTAGCAATTGAAGTCTAGACACGTAAGCAGAACTGGACAAGGCTGCTAGAGTAATGGCATGGCGCCAAGGCGATGACGTAGGGATATCTGCAGCCTCGAACCATCAACTGGAACCTGGATTGGACAGCAGCGAATGTCTGCTGGAGAAATTATACATCACTTTACACCTTCTCCCTCTTGTACATCGGATCCGCCGTCATTCGTAACATTCTCTCCAATTCCCACAGTCAATGGCTCATCAGGCAGACTTCGCCGCTCACGTCGACGGCAACGCGGAAGAAAAAGGGCATCGCGATATCAAAGATCGCATTGAGCACCCGTTTCCAGAGCTCCGTGAGAAGCTCAAACAGACGAAATTGTATGATCTCAAAGCGTAAGTTATACTGCCCATAGTTCTTGCGCTTAGTACGATAGGTCCAAGTGGTCTTAATGTCCAACATCGACTACTTATAGCTCTGGTTCTCTTGTTAAATCACTTTGACCCGAAGTTCATACATTCAGTTCAAACTCTTTATCATATAGTTTGTCAACGTTTAAGCTATCTCGCATATATACTGACTTCTGTTTCGAACGTCAGGAAAGCGTCGCATTTCAAACACAAAGTCGGCAAATTCGCAAATATTGTGAACCCTAACCATCGACACGATGAAGAACATGAAAAAAAGTGTGATGATAAACGAACAAGGATTGCGGAAAGTCATCGCTTCGACAGCTTCTTCCCTGAACGAGTAAGTTTGACCTCAACACCTCTGAAGCGAGCATCGCACCCCTTTGATTCTATCCGAGAGATGTGACAGAACCTACATAAGATTCAAGGGCTACCACTGACTTCTTTTACTTTAACTTAGGACGGCAACCTGGTTAAGTGGTATGTCGACGGAAGAGACTACTTCTGGGCTGTCTCTGTTGCATTGGAACGAGCCAAGGAAACTATTTACATTGCGGATTGGTGGCTAAGCCCGGAGTTATTTCTACGCAGACCACCATACTTCAACCAAGAATGGAGGTTGGATCAGGTTCTCAAACGAAGAGCAGCAGCCGGAGTCAAAATCTACGTCATCGTGTACAGGGAGGTTGAAGCCGCAGTGACTTGTAATAGCAAGCACACGAAACATGCACTGATGAGCCTGTGCTCAGAAGGAAGCAAAGGCCACGGAAATATCATAGTGATGCGGCATCCCGATCATAATGTTTTTGAAAACGCTTCAGACATGACTTTCTACTGGGCACACCATGAGAAGTTTATCGTCATCGACTACGACTTGGCCTTTATCGGCGGACTCGATCTATGTTTCGGACGGTGGGATCACAAACAACATCCTCTATCTGACGTCCATCCAGCTGGCGTACAGCATGAAATCTTCCCAGGGCAGGACTTCAATAACAACAGGATAATGGATTTCCAAAACGTGGAAGACTGGAAGAGCAACGAGGTGAGCAAGGCAGAATATGGCAGGATGCCATGGCACGACATTGCAATGGGTGTCACTGGACCCTGCGTATATGACATAGCGGAACACTTTGTTCTGCGTTGGAATTTCTGCAAACGAGACAAGTACAAGCGCGACGATCGCTATGACTGGTTGACTCTCGAAGGTCGCGAAGGTGACGATGAAGATCTCGTGGGTGTCCAACGACCAAAATATCCCGTTGGCAACTACATTCATCACCCTCTTTCTCCACTACTTACCAAATCAATCGCTAAACAACCTGGGAACGTTCATGCACAAGTTGTCCGAAGCAGCGCCGACTGGTCATCAGGGATTGTCACCGAGAACAGTATTCAGAACGCTTACTGTCGGATAATCCAAAATGCACAGCACTACATTTATATCGAGAATCAGTTCTTCATCACCGCAACAGGCGACCATCAAGCACCAATTCACAACGTCATCGGTTCAGCTATTGTAGATGCCTGCGTACGAGCAGGAGAAGAAGGTCGCAAATTCCGCGTAATACTTCTCATCCCATCAATTCCTGGTTTCGCTGGCGATCTTCGCGAAGACGCTGCCATCGGTACGCGTGCCATCATGGACTACCAGTACAAGTCCATTTGCCGCGGAGAGCATAGCATATGTGGTCAAATACAAGCTCATGGTGTTGACCCAAAGAATCACATCTTTGTTTTCAATCTTCGTTCTTACGACCGGTTGAACGCGACACCTGCAATGCTGCGGCAAGAAGAAAAGTCCGGTGTGACATATCAAGAGGTTCAACGAGCCAACGCAGAAGAGATCATGTCTTCTGGGCTGCACAACCAGAATCAATCCGCATCACCTTCAGCTAGCGGCCAAGATTTATCAGGCAATGAGGAGCGCGAAGAAATGACCGATCGCAAGCGTCGTTTCGAGGAACATCGCCGGAGCGCTAATGCAACTGACCAGAAAGACAAACAAGCTTCTGATGACAGCATTGCTAAAAATGCGATGCTCGGTCAAAAGAAGGTCTCTGACGAGAAGTGGGAAGGCGATGACCCAGAGTTAGAGAAAGAGAACTTCATTCAAGAAGAATTGTACATCCATGCAAAACTATGCATCGTTGACGATAGAGTAGTGATATGCGGTTCATCGAACATCAACGACCGTTCACAGCTTGGTTTCCATGACTCGGAGCTGAGTATCGTAATGGAAGATTATGACCAGATGGACAGCACGATGGACGGGCAGCCGTACCGAGCTGGTCGACATGCAGCAACGCTAAGACGGATCCTATGGAGAGAGCATCTAGGGTTACTACCTCCTCAGGACCTCGATGGAAGTAACGATCCAAACGCACAGCCTCCAGAAGACGGTTTAAATGAAAACTTGGAGGGGAAAGAGTATGAGTTTGTCTCCGATCCTCTGAGTGACAAAGTATGGGACATGTGGTGTGGTAACGCTACAACGAATACAGAGGTGTTCAGAGAAATTTTCCACGCAGATCCAGACAACAACAGTAAGTTGAACAACGCTGTCGCTCACATGAACATCCACTGATAAATTCTGTTATAGTCAAGAACTTCGAAGACTACGAGGCTTTCACGCCGAATCCAAAGAAAGACAAAGACCATAAAGCAGGCCACATTTACAACAAGAACATGACGGCTGAAGAAATCAAGAAACAGCTTGATCGAGTTAAGGGCCATTTAGTTTGGATGCCTTTGGACTTCTTGGTTGATGCGGATATGGCGGAACCTGGACTGCAAGTCAATCAGTTCACTGAGAGCATTTATACGTAGTTAAAGCTGTCTGTAGTCTAGTACAGAGACATGGTAGCATCATAGTGTTGGCGAAATTTATTCACTGAAACATCATTGACGCACTGATCGGCAGATATTGGGGAAATGGTTCAATTATCAAATTGTTCACATTCGTTTCGGCCTTTTCCTGAGTTCAAGGTTATATCTAAGGCCAAATCGCTCTCAGCAACCGCAGACATCTGAATAGATGAAGGACTCGATGATATGATCCAACAAATATGTGTTCTCGATGCGATAAATTAAACCCCGTTAAAGAGTCGAGGTGCTTGAGTGGGAAGCAACTACTTGTAGAGGCAGCGTCTGCATCGCTGATTACTCAGTCATGGTTATCGTATACACTAGTGCGATCATACAATCTTCGCCAAATAGTAAACGTACTCATCTCTTTCGGGACGCGCCTCTGAAAAGTAAGCTTCCAACCACACCCGCTGCAACGGCAATGCCACCAACGATGGCTACGCCGACCAAACCTTCCTTCTGCACCTTATCATCGATCAAAGCTTTCAAGCTGGCGGCCTGCATGTTACCTGGTTCTCTGTCGAGCAGAATGTCGTTGTATCGCCTCGCTTCTTGATAATTTCCAAGCTTCCAGTTCCCCAAGGCAAGATAATACAAGCACTCTCTCTTCCGTTCTGGTGCTGCTTTGAATATGTCGCTCAGAAGCCTCACTCCTTCTTGCTGGTCGGCGCGATTATTTGATTTGATAAGACCCTGTGTATATGTTAATCTTCAGGTCGTGTGCGAATATCGTAAAGGTAGGAGGAAGAATACCCATGCGTAGTTGAATTTGGTCTGGATTCCGACGTATTCGCCTTCCTTCTCATATTGGTCTCGCAGGACTTGGAGTTCGGCGGGTTTAAGAGGACTGTAACATCTACTTAGTTTCTTCGTCCAGATATGTTTAGATGTAAGTAGTAATTCGAAGGAGGAGTAGTACCTTTCCGCGTCGGCGGCATCTGAGAGTAGCAGGTCAGTCTTCACCAATCGAGTAGTTTGGAGGGCTTCTACAGCCACAACGTCGGGTTCGCTGCAAAGAACTTACATGGTAGAAAAGAGCTCATGGCTCTGTGGGAATTCTTGTCGAATTCTAACCGTATTTTATGGATGTGATGCCCAAATTATTTCACGAAAGATGTCGAAGGCAAACTTACGACGACATCAAGAGGAACCAAAATAAGGCCCACGAGATTGTGGCCTAAGGTTGATGCCACTTTTGCCACCATCCGCGAATGACATCGTGTGGCTTACACGTGGCTGTGCCCGGTTGCCCGGTAAGGTCGAAAACACCAAAACAAAACAACATCATCGACGACCTTCCAACTTCAACAGACAAAACACTTTCTTACCTGCCGCAGCCTTTACATCACTCGAATCCTCCTTCAAAATGCTTCTTGACGAAGATCCAGCCGCTGTACGTCTCTCCACTTCCGCCGACTTCTGAGTCTGAATCAAATTACTAACCACGTCAATCCTTATAGCTCATCCACAATTGCACCTTGAACTTCAACATTGCTCCTGACCGTTCCTCTCTCTCACGTATTACTTCATCGCTCTCAACTCTCTCCACCGCACGATCGCACCTCCTCTCCCAGCACCGCCAAATGCTCAAAAACCTATCGCGCCAGCTTTCAACACTACAATCAACGCACTCCCTCAGCGTTTCGGGCTACAACGGCGCCTCGCACGCCGCAGACATCCTGCGACTTGACACGGAGAAATTTCGAATCGCAAAGGAAGCCTCGGACCTCGAGATCGAAGGCGAGCGACTATCATCCGACGTCGAATCGGCTCGGACCACCCTCTCCGATCTTGACGCTCAAGGCCCAGAAGGTGGTGATCTCGCACGCAACAGAGACGGCTTAGACGATGAAATATTATTGAAGCTGAAGGTTTACCGCATGCTACATATTGAAGTGGAACCCGATGAAAGTACGGGACTGTATAACAAGGCGGTGGTTCGGAATCGTGCGAAGGGTGACGTTCATGTTGTGAACGTTGATCCAAAGTTCTCGCGGTATTTCTATGCGAATTACTTCTGGAGTACAATGTGAAAGAGAAAAGAGCGGTCAGTAAATCAAATGACTTTCATTGGAAGGTGGAGCTTCTTTCTTGATCGAATATGATGGAACTTGGAAGGCGTCTGGCGTGATGAGCGAGGCAGCGATACCATAAGCAGAAATCGAGTTCACCATTTCAATATCAAAGGAGTGACTGTTGTGATTTCATCGTACACGCTGCGCTAATCCTACAAAATAACTTCCTTTCAAGCAACCGCATCCATAAACCCATCAAGCATATCGCACAATTGGAACACGCTATGCAAGAACTCATCGCTGGCTTGAACGTGATTCGACATGCAAAGACGGTCTTTTCCACGAAGATTAGACAGGTTCGCAAACCGTCACCACAAACTAACTCATCCTACCGTTTCACTTCCTGCCGCCCTTTTTCTTGCCTGCAACAACTTTGAAGTTGTTCGGCGCCTCCTCTTTGACAGGGTTCTTCTTCGCGACTTCGCTCCAGCCGCCGCCATTGCCGCTCGCGGCCTCCTTGCTACCACCGAGACTCGAAGAGTCGACAACACCCTTGTCAGCAAGCTTCTTGCGCCGTACAAACTCTTCGGCGAAGTGGCGTGACTCAATCGAGTTGGAGCTGGAATGCACTGCTTCTGTGATGATGTCGATATCGTTGCCAATGGCGAGCAAACCTTCGACGAGGTCCGTGGCTATAAAACACTTAGCAATCGTACCCTACCCGCCAATCAACTGGTACGTACCATTGTTGATGTCTCGGTTGAGATGTGGCTTGAGCTCGTTTGCCGCCCACTTCTTGAATTCGTCGAGTGCATTGGTCTTGCTGGCACTCTGGCTACCCAGCGTTGTGCTGCGTTGTGGGCCTTTTGGCTTAGCTGGCGCCCCGGCAGCCGTAGCAGCAGCCATGGAAACAGTGTCGCCACTAACAGCTCGAGCCGGTCCTGATGGGATGGGAACCGTGGGTGTTTTGACTTTGCCTCCGGCACCGACGGTAGTCCACGCGCCGCCTGTAGTAGGAACGGCCACTGGAACATTCTTGCCAGCTAGACCGGCGTAGGTTTTGCCTGAGGACAAACCAGGAGGAGCATTTGATCCAGGCGACTGTACAGTCTGGCTAGCTATAGCAAGCTTCTGTTTGCGGGCCTCTTCTTCCTTCTGGATTTGCGCCAGTGTTTTCTTCGTGCTCGAAGGTAGCGCCGCGCCGGGTTTGCCAACATTGGCTTTCGCCCAGACTGAAGATGTCGTAGACGTTGGTCCACTTGGCGATTGGGAATTGGCCCAGGTAGAAGTTGAGGGTAAGCCGGGTGTTGGCTGTGTTGCCGAAGCCGCAGCTGCTTGAGCAAGCTCTTTCTCGAATGCAGCTTTACGTGCTGCTGCTGCCAACTCCTCTTGTTGAGCCGCCTTCTTGGCTTCCATGTCTTGGATCTCTTTCAACGATGGTCCCTTGGGCGCCTCAATGGTCTCTTTAGCCCAAGGCGCAAGTGATGCGCTCAAGGTTTCCGCCGAAGGCGTTTGCGATGGCGAACAGGATTCTGCAGCCAGGGTTTCCGCGACATTTGACTTGCGTTGTGCGATCGGAGCAGGCATTGGTGAGTTAGTGTCTTGCCGCGCAATCGGCAGCATCGTCGCGGGATCAACTTGATTCCACACAGTCTTCTGAGCTTTGTCTTTGGCCGACTGCGCTTTCTGGACTTGCTCGGTAAGAGAAGGTTGATCGACATGCTTTGCAACCATTGAAGCTTCAATGGATTGCTGGAGGTCGGTCTGGACCGACTCAAGGATAGGTTGAGATTGCTGACTTAGAGGAGGCGGTAGTACATCGAGCTGTGTCAGTTCAATGTTCGACTCCAATTCATCCTGAGCTCTCAGCTCCTGAAACTGTTGAAGTCGTTCAAACATACGTTCATGCTCCAAGTTCGTCGGTGGTTGTTGAGCATCTTGTTCTCCTTGCAAACGGGCACGGTCGACCATCATCTGCTGAACTTGTTGAGCATGAGCCGAATCAGAAGCATGTTGTTGCATTAGAGTGCTGCCGGCCGTTTGACCTTGGGCTTGACGGGCCTGATTTAGACGCTCCATGAATCCAGGCAACTCCTCTTCACGAATATCCGGAAGAGCATCAGGCCCGGTATTTCGCAATCCCGCCGGTCCAGCAGGGAAAGAACCTTCGAAGAATCCCGGCGCTGGTGGTCCGCCAAGTACCGGACCTTGCGTCGGCGAAGCTTGGTAGCCGCCTGGAGAGGTAATGCTGCCGAAACTGGGTTGGCTATGCAAGCTATGCGCACTTGAGTGATGATGAAGACTGGAAGGCGCATTCGGAGCCGGGCCATGCAGCTGCATTTGCATCTGCTGCCTCATGAGAATTTGCTGCTGAGCCAAGTGCTCCTTCTGTCGAGCCATGAGATATTGCTCTTCTTGTTTTCGGCGTTCAAGTGCATTCTGCTGCTCTGCCGTCAGAGTGGTTCCGAAACTCGGGAAGTTATTTGGGAACGGTGCTTGGCCACCACCCGGAGCTGGCCCAGTGACTGTACCAGTCCAGTTCCGTTGATTTACAGGCGGTTCGTGTGGAATGCCTATTTGAGGTACCAAAAATGGCTCCCGAGAGTTGCCGATGCGACGGATAAGTTGAGCCAGAGGCTCATATTCAGGATCTTCCACCTTCTTGATAAGTAGCTCTGGCGTGAAAAATCCTGCCTTGTACCAATCGTGCATTTCCAGACCAGAGAAAGGTCCCTGAGTATTTCCTTCGGGATCCTTGTAGACCCATTTCATCCGATCAGGCATGACCATCTGACGGACCTGAGCAACGGGTGGCTGACTTGACGAGGGACTGGTGACACTCGAAGCCTGCTGCGGCGGTTGCGACTGTGCACCACGTTGTCCGGGAAAAGGTTGCTGAGGAGCAGTCGCAGGTATAGGCTGCTGCATGGAGATTGACGTTTGATTCAGGCAGAAGGAGGATGCGATTGGTAGCCCCATGCTGGAACTTGGATCAGGCCCACGAGAGGCCGCCCCAAATCCGTCATCAAAGACGCCTCGACCAGAACGGAATGGGCTTTCGTCTCTAGCAGCTGCAGATGGTCCTATTGCGCTTGGGCCGAAAGTACCTCTGCCAATGGTTCCCAGTAAGCCTTGTTGTCTATCCATACCCTCGATAAGGCCATCATCGATGGATTGTGGGCCAGAGTCGCCGCCACGAAATTGATCTTGAATGGTTGGAGGAAAACCTGCTCCCAATCGGCCACCAGAACGACCAATTGTGCCGGTTCCGATTGATGCCGGGCCGCCAGTAGCACCGAGTAGGCTGCTACTTCCAAGGCCGGCTAGTCCATCGCCTGTTGATGAGAACAGACTCTCTCCGAATGGACCACCGACGCCAGAACGATCTCGAGTGGGTGTTCCAATTGATCCTGGCGCAGCAGACCACGGAGATGGTCCACCTAGACCGGGAAGTCCGCTTAGGGTTGAGCCAAATCCGGGAATACCTCGAGCTCCGGCACTGGACGTCTGACTGCGGTCACTCGCTGCGGCTTCCAATGACCCTGAACCTCTTCCGAAGTTGCCGAATCCACCGAGTCCGGGTAAGCCGTGGTCTACTCCAAACCCGCCTAAGCCAGGGAGCGGAGCGTGTTGGATATCCACACCTTCTTGTTCGAGATCATCCGGCTCGCTTTTATCATTCTCCGGACTTTGGAATGGATTTGTATCTGTCGGACTCATCGGTTCGAGCATCGGCTCTGTACGTTGTTGGGGAGTTTGATGTGATAGGTCACGGTGCGTGGCAATTCCTGGGAACGGTACGGTGTCTGATGTCATCCCAAACGCACCGAAAGCCGAATCTTCACGGGATTCCTGACGAAGACCACCAAAGCCTGGAAATGCTCTTGAGCGAGGTGGACTCATGTCAAGGCCGCCACCCAACGCCGCACTTCCACCTCTCAGCTCGTCCTCCTGGAAAGGATCTGTATCTTTGCTGGTTGGCCGATTTTCATTCGCGAACAAACCTTGTTGATCCTGATCTGCAATCACTCCGAGATTTGGAAGTGAAGCCTGCTCGTCCCGCTTCTCGTCGGAGAAATCCTTGGACATTAAATCTTTGAATCTGCTGCCAGACCGCATGCCACCAAGAGCAGGTCGCTTATCTCCTGTGACTGATGTTGATCCTGTCCCACTACCCATTGCAAAGCTTCCGAATGAGCCCATTGGAGAGAAGCTACTGCCTTGTGTATTCGACCAAGGCGAGGCCGATGTGTTCGTACTTGTGGTCAACCCTCCGGTAGTGCTTCTTTTCAAGCCACCGAAAGGAATATTTGAATCCGCGGCTTTTTCCTTCTCCTTCTCATCGAACGGTACATCGCTTTCTTTAAAGTCTGTTTTCCGACGCAAGAGAGCAGGAGGTGGCGTAGCTGCAGTCGATTCATCTCTTGAGAAGCGCGAAGTTACTGGCGACACGTGAGACGTTCCAGGAAACGGGTAAGAGTCGCTAGTATCTCGACGACGATTGCCTGGGCGGGTAGAAGTTGGCGACGCCAGGCCGTATGAAGTAGAGCTGTTCGCATGTGAAATTGAGGACTTGCGCAGCGATAGTCCATCCTTGGACGTTCCTTCTTTACCCATCGTTTGCGTCGGTAGTTTGACGGTGGAGTTTACGTTGAGGTATTGCTGCTATGAGTTAGTGATTCGTCGCAAAAGTTGACGGACGTTGACTGCATCCGTACTTCTCTGTCTTCCTCCGTCATTTCCGTCAGACTTAGTGGAAGACTGGTACCTTCTCTCTCCCAGCAGACATCCACGCCAAGCGCATGGTCTTTACTTGACTCATCCCTTCGACCCCATGAACCGCTTGTAACTCCATTCGCCGCACTCGGTTCCCAGCCAGCTACGTAAAGACCTTCCAATCCTTCCGAGAGATCGTTGTTCTCACGTTGGTTTTGAAAAAGCTCCAATAATTGTTCCTTTGAGTACCTGTGTTCAGCCAGGTTACCATTCCGATGTGGAGGTATGTATACACCCGGATTCTCGGATGAGTTACGGTTCGCTAGAGAAGCACTGTCTCGCGGCTGTGATGTGCTTGATTGATTGGTGGCAAGTGAGGGACGTCGGAATGTTTGGGTGGCGCCATTTGTGCGGCGATTCCTGCACGTATCCATGTCAGCGAAACATTGGCAATAGCAATGCGAAAGCTTAAGCAGCGACAACAACGGCCACATATAGACGAGGATTGAAGAGCAAATAAATAACATAAGACACAGTTCGTAGAAAACATGCGTCTCGGTGGTGACTTAACGCTACCGATTGGGAACGTTCAGGTTCACAAAGCAATTGAGGCAACATGCGACAGGAAAGGGAGAAAGCGAACTCACCACTCTCCAGAACTACTCTGACGAGTTGAATCTGCGTTGCTGTTACCTGCCGCGGCAGAAGCGAATGTCGAGGGAGCCATTGTGGAGTGTTTCGAGTATGAATGACGATGTAAGGCACGCGAAGTAAAGCTGTCGGGGGAGTTCCGAGGATGAACAAAGAATGATATTCGGAGGCAATGAGCCGCAGAAGCTTTGGCGCAGGCTTAGATTCGGTGCGGGCGGGAAGTAATGGGTGGCGTAGAGCGTATGAGGAGAAGTAGCGATGGGATAGAGGCTGAAAGCGCAGAGCAGAGGCAAAAGGTTGAAGAGTTGAGGTTCAATGGAAATTCTGAGCCAAGAAATGCTACGGTCACGTGTTCGTTCCAACCTCGCGTTCTTCGACTCCCATACTTTACCTTCCCAACCGCTGGCAACCACTCAGCTATACAAAGCAACACGCGATGTACGTGACTGAGTCTATGCCATCACCACTCTGGCTATTGTCGATCCAAGCCCGGCGCCAATAACCTCCTTCGGCGACAATCGCCACTCACGTGCCATTCATTGTTGCGCCCTTCGAGTACCATCTAGCTTCCGGAATGTGCAGTCTTCCCGTCAAAATAAGCCTCTCTGCCCAAAAAAGAATCCTTCGTTCGACGCACGTTACTAGGTCTCTGATCCAGATTTCCCAGCCTTCATTGATGCATCATATGATAGCGCGGGAAGTATACAGTACGCTGGTTCTTGAACGGGTATTGGCAGAAAAGAGCTTCGATCGGGACGGAATATAAATGCTGAAATACCTATACGTTACGAATTCAGCTTCGCGTGGACTCTTCGCAACGGCTTTGAATCCTGGGTTAAGCTATCTTGTCTATGTGTGGATATCGTTTCTGAACCAGGAGCACATCTATTCCATACACACTACCATAATAGCTTCTTGATTATCTTTCGCTCAATTGAATTAAATACTACAGACTAGCTTGAAATGCTCTGGACTTGTTTCTCGAAAATAATGAACAGCTCAAACAATTTAAGCTATGACTTTGAGTAAAGAAGCAAGACAATGGTCTGACATTTGAAATCGTGTATCTCCGTGAGATTCGTAGTATTCAAGTACGTTTGAAAGTTATTGAACAGCTGCTAGCTCAGCTGAAGATTGCCTAGCACTGTTTGCATTGGTAGCATTTGTCTACAAAAACCGAACGGCGGTGATATTACGGCCTAAGGCAAAAACCCTGAGGACGTGAATGCCTTACGATATTGCATCTGTGCATCTGTGCATGGATTTGCCAGTTTACAGTCCAGAAGCTCTGAATACATCCACCACTCATCCTCTTTCACTTCTTGACATACAAGCCTCGTACTTCACAATGCGATTCTAAATGAGTACGGAAATCATAGATTAAAAACGTTACGAGAATACTTTGTCTTTGAAAAAGTGTCCTGAAGTTGACAATCCGAGCCGTGTACACATAAGGTACGTAAGAACAACTCCATTCAATTCTCTCCCTGTGAAGCTGATCACCTGTCGTAGAAAATTTGAGTACAATGGCCGTGTGGCTCGACAGGTTTTCCGCTCAATCCTCTCCCTCAGGATCGCCTCCACCTCAAGGGCGCGTATACTCCCAGTCCGGTCGTCGTGGACCTTATTCAGGCTCGACTCCTTCTTTACCTCCTCGACCAGGATTAAACCCTCGATCCTCTTCACTATCTCTGATCTCCAATCCTTCAGATATTAGTCTGCCGAATCTGGGTAGGATTCCTAACGGCTCTGCCCTTCGGAATGAGATACCACAGTCAAGTCCTGCTAATGGGTTAGACCCGCTAGCTGTTCTGGAAGATATTGTTGGCAAACCATCCAAAAAACGTAGATCAGACGGTTCAGCCGTAGAGACAAGACCAACAGATTTGGTGGAAGATATCGACTTCGGCTCTCATAGCTTGGAGTCATTTGTGAACATAAATGAAACCAATGGGTTCGCGTCCAGCAAGCCCCAAGGTGGTACAACGTTGTCTGGTATTGAGCACAAAGAAGCGAAAGATAAATTCGATGATTTACATAAATCTATCACTGCATGCGACCAAGTACTAAAATCGGTGGAGACTTATCTTACGGGCTTTCAAGCGGATCTCGGTGCCGTCTCCGCCGAAATCGAGACGTTACAGACAAGATCTGCAGCGATGAACACGAAACTAGAGAATCGGCGTGTGGTGGAAAAGTTGCTGGGACCAGCAGTGGAAGACATAAGCTTGTCGCCCGTGGTTGTGAAAAAGATTGCCGAGGGTCCAATAGATGAATCGTGGGTGAAGGCATTGGCAGAGTTGGAGAAGCGATGCAAAGCGGTTGAGAGAAGGGCAAAGGACGATCGAAATATCAAGGCAGTTCAAGATCTCAAGCCGCTGTTGGATGATCTCCTAGCGAAAGCTGTAGAGAGAATCCGGGATTATTTGGTCACTCAAGTCAAAGCACTGAGGTCACCGAGCATGAATGCTCAAGTGATACAGCAGCAAAACTTCCTCAAGTACAAGGACTTGTACACATTTTTGTCACGGCATCACTCTCAACTAGCCGAAGAAATAGGTCAGGCGTACGTCAACACCATGCGATGGTACTATCTGAACCACTTTTCGCGATACGACGAAGCACTCCGGAAGATGAAGGTGCATCTCATTGACAAGAATGATGTGGTTGGCAGTCTTGAGGACTCCAATTCAAGACGGCCAAAGGGCACTCCTGCATACGATGCGTTCTCCGTTGGTCGTCGATTCGACATCCTCAAAGCATCCGCACATAACGCACTTCCATCACACGTGGCGGAGGAGGACAGATCTACGCATTTCCTGGAAATTCCATTCAGAGCCTTCAATGTTGCTCTCGTCGACAATGCGAGCTTTGAATACAGTTTCCTCAGCAACTTCTTCTCTCCTTCGCAATCATATAATGCAATCGCTAAAATCTTCGACTCCATATTCGCCTCGACGTTCGCAATTGGGCAGGCTCTGACCAGGACAATTATTGAGAATAGTTCTGACGCCCTGGGAATCTTGATCTGCGTCCGACTCAATCAGCATTTTGCTTTCGAACTTCAACGCCGAAAGATACCAGTTGTTGAAAACTATATCAACGCTACCAACATGCTTCTGTGGCCAAGGTTCCAGATAGTCATGGACATGCATTGCGAGTCTCTTCGAAAGAGCTCTTCCGCCTTATCTGGGCGACCGGCGGCGTCGGCCATACTGAACTCTGGCTCAGGACAATCGGTAGCACCTCATCCGTTGACACAGCGATTTGCTACGTTTTTGCAGGGCGTATTGATGTTGAGCAGCGAGGCGGGAGATGACGAACCCATAGCAAACAGTTTGGGAAGATTAAGAACAGATTTTGAAGCTTTCTTGACCAAGATGAGTAAAGCGGTGGGAGATGCTCGAAAGCGAGATAGATTTCTCTACAACAACTACAGCTTGGTTGGAACCATCTTGGAGGGTACCAGTGGTAAGCTCGCAGAGGAGAACAGAAGGCACTTTGACAATCTGAAGGACACTTACGACAAAGAGGAACACTGAAACAGTCGACAGAGAGTCTGGACTTACCTCATTACAATATCACGGGTTAGGTAGGCAGCAGGATGGCACTGGCAAAAGCACATAGTCGGGCGGCTCTCAAGCAGGATGGCTACGGAAGCTCCGAGACCACTTCAATGAAAGGCAGGGCGATATTTGACGCAGATTATAGCCCACTGCAATCCTGTGAGGCTTTTTTCTACGTACCAAGTGCTTGCCAAGTACAAAATGAAAGTCTTGGTGAGCCGGTGAGTCTTTGAGTTCGCAGGCCGGAGAAACAAAAGTGAGATCACAGGATACAAGGCGATGTTACAAGGCCGTAGTCTAGCAACAGGAAAGCCCCTGTGTCAGGTATGACAGAAACAGGCTTGGAATCAATGCTGAAGGGTGCTGACAGGTGTTAAATGGTTGCTGGCGGCCGCGGTGCTTCACGATTGTGTGGTGAGTTCGAAACATCGCATACCCACCAGTCACCATTGGTTGGCGTGCGAGACTGTTACACTTCCCCCCTGGCAGCGCATCGGCCAAGCTTAAAATCTTTGATCATCAACGTCCTTCCATCTTATCAGAAATCGTGGCGCTTTTCACCAATCCGGTGTGGCCCATCTGCGTTCTATCCCTTTTCCAGCTTTGACTCTGGTACCTCATCTTGGCGTTTAGCATTTCGACCTCTCAACACCGCTGCCTCAAGCATTGGCGGAGATGGTGCGAAAGTGCCAACGCGCGGATATTGGCTGGAGGCTCTTACCAAATGACCTATTTTGACATTATGCCTTACACCGAAAAGTACACAGGGGCATTGACGGACCGTCCTGACCCCAACCTCCCACCGGTGGCTTCTTTGCGACCGCCAAAACGCTGTCATTCACCTCAGGAACCCACTGCCAATTAGCCACATGCGACTCCGCCGAGAGTGAGTAACCCCACGATCAATCCGATCCGTATCGTAAAGCAGGGAGGTGTTTCGATATGTCTGACTCCTCCTCTGCCTCTATCTTTAGCCGTTACTTGCCGCCGCTGACGGAGGAAGTTGGACTTGTGCCAGAACACGCGGGTGGAAATTCGAGGCCTCCGTCTGTTTCCGCCAAGATGAACTGGTTTGGGCTGCCAAATCATCGGCTTACCGGCGGCTTCTTCGACAGGCCGTTTGGCGGAGCTCAAACAGAACATCTGCCGCGAAGGCAGTTTCAGGCAGGAAACATGCTGAAGGACTATGGCACTTGGCAGGTTAAACGCCAGGCCGATGCATCTCGTATATAGATGCTCAAGAGGAACCGCTATGCCGCTTCATTTTCGTCCACACGGTGAGCTCGTCCATTCCTTTCAAACCTTTGTACATTCTTTACCTTCTCTTCATTCATTGTTCCATTCGCGCGCTTGCCGGTCAAGTATCCTCTTTCTTCACTTCGACAGTGCACATACTTGATCAAAATGAAGATTACTTATTTGGCGTTGCTTCCAACCCTCGCGCTAGCCGTGAGCATTCCTCGGGACAGCAGACTGCAAGCCAGGGCTCCGGAACCTGTGCCGCAAGCTGCCACTGCTGTTCCCAGCCCGCAAGTCGGTGCCGTCACTACTATCAACCCCAGCACCGCTGCCAACATCAATCCCACCACGAACCCTGGTATCACTGGTCCCTTCACACCAGCCAAGTCTCCCGCCGCAGCAGCCAACCAAGTCGTGAGCACCGTGCCATCGTCTGCTTTCGCCGCACTTCAACAAGCTTGTGATGATTGGTCCACCGACACGGGCATCGTTTCCAACTTCCTTAACATCGGCGCCGGCACGGCCGCGGGAACTGCATTCAATGGCGCCGCCAACTTGGCATTCCTTGCTGAGGTGGACGAGCTCAACCACAAGGCAGGTTGGAACCTCCCAGCGTTTTGGCTTGTTACTGACTTCGTTTCCTTCAGGCCGTCCTCGATCAATATCTCGGCGATGATCCAGAGGTCAGCATCGCCAATCTGACCCTCACCAATGGTGTCTTCGAAATGGTTGTCGACAATCTTGACATCATGGCCGTCCAAGGCAAGGGCAAGCAAAATCTCATCAATACTATCAACATGTATCGTTGTGTCCAGATCTTGCCGTCGATCGACGCATACCTGTCCGTTGCCGCTCGTGTGATTAATAGTAGCGGAGGCACTGCGACGCTGCGATCCAGCATCAGTCCATCGGCTTGTGCTGCCATCTTCCAGGCCGACTCGAGCAATCCCGCACTGTTCCCTAATGTAGCTGGCGTACCAGGCTATACGAACGTAGACGGTACTACTGGTACTACCGGTTCGACTGGCTCTACTGGTTCGACTGGTACCGGCAATAGCACGACCACGGGCACGGGCACGGGCACGGGCACTGGCACTGGCACGGGTGGAAGAGGTGGCCAAGGTGGTGGCCGAGGCGGTACTCAAGGTGGTCAAGGTGGTGCCCCAGGTGGCGGATTTTCTGGGCAGAAGGGCACCAGCCCGGGTAATTTCGAGTGTTGATACTCACAATTACAACTATAAATGGAGCTGGACATGACAATGGCAGAGGAACGGAACTCCTCAGCATCGAGAGTATTGATTTAGGATTTGGGCAAATAAACCTCTGTATCGTTGGTCAAATAACTTAACTTTCTTTCTCCGCACTCATAGTAGCACCCGCATCTATTGGAGAAACGCGATGAATCTTGACTCCGCCAGTACCCCCATGCTCAAATTTCCAGAGACCACAAATTTAATTAAATGGAAGGAATGTAACGGCGCTTATTGAATCGCAATAGAGTATCACACGATAGAGTCTGAAAATACAAATGGAATGTAAGGTTTGGCGGAGTTCGGAAACAAAACATAAGCTGCCACGTGAAACAGTTTGAGAATGAAATCTAACCAGTCAGAAAATCGCCTGCCTCCTTCCTCAATTTCATCAGTCTCTGCAGCTCCGGCCCGCCATAGCCACCTTCAATATCGTCGCCGATATCAAATGCTCCGTCCGGAACAACAGCAAACGCCTTCCCACTAATGCTATCATCGACGGCAATCCTCACAACCGCGTTTGACATGATTTCTGGCTTGACAAAGGTAATCCCTTTGCCTTCCTCAATGCCGTAATCTTTCATCTTCTCCAAGACGGGCCTAGTCATTGGCGTAACCATCGCCCAAGGTGCGATTAGGTTGCAACGGAGGTTCAGCTCGCCCTTTGCTCTGCCTCGTATCGCCCGGAACAATCCTCGTGCTCCGAATTTGGACGCCATATATATTGTATCGTGGGTATCGTCAAGATATCCAGCGAGAGATCCAACCAAGATGAAGCACTTTGTGGTGTCTCGCGCTCCGAGTTTTGCGTAGTGAAGAGCAAGAGTTGCCGTATAGAATCCACCGATGAGATTTACTTGGACTGGTCGAATCCCCGGAGGCTTGAGAATTTCACCGTCGATGGAAGGCTCAAGGGCTGTTGCGTAGTCTATCAAATGGCCAGCATCATCGATCCCCGCAAATGCAGCAACAATATCGATGCTCTTGGTTGGAGAGAAGGCAATTGCCGCCTTAAATGCACTAACTAGAGAGTCCCAGGATGAAACGTCGCCATATACATACTGCACGTGGTGTCCCTTGCTATTCAGCTCCTCGACAGTCTTTTCGGCTGATTGTACGTCGGCAATGGTCACGTACGCTCCTGCTTTGGCAAAGACAAGAGTTGCGTCCTGTCCTAGACCAGACGCACCTCCGGTGATGAGTATAGACTTCCCCTTCAGTTGCTCAGTATCCACGGCTCCAGAGGATATGTCTGTCATGATGAGCTGTAAATGAAAATGAGAAAAAAAAAAATTTTTTAATTCTAAGAGTCCTCATATACGGAAGCTCCGGTGCTTCAGATTCCCAGCAAAAGCTGAGAGTTTGCCAATGCATAGCAGTTCCAGACCAATCCAATCACATGCGTCTCAGCCCAATCGGACGTTGACATGTCGAGAATGGCGAATCTTATTTGACAAAAGAGGTTACGTGAGTGTGCGAATACCCCACCATCTACCTGGCACATACCGTTATGGACATATATCAGTATAGCCATTTTCGGAAATTTTTTCGATTCGTTCAAATGATTGGAAGCTACATACTCTATGCACAAGGCGGTGCTTATTCAACGACTCTGCATGTACGGAGTACATGTACATGTAGTCGCTATTTTCAGCCGCAGGACCATGCAAACTGCAGTCTTATGTCGCGGCTGCTCCGCACCCTGTGAAATGGGGAGTTGCAACGTTCATATTCCGAACATTTATCCTTACGATACTCTATAACATGTGCAAGCTGAATGCAGCTCCGTTAATTACTATAATTGCAATACCAGTTGCCATTGGCAAAGCTGGGTTCCGGCTCTTTTCGTGTAGCAACCTGTCAGGCTGCCACTTGTTGCAGGAACGTTGAGTTATTATCGTAGTTTAAGTAGCCCATACTAGGTAGCTACTATCAAGTTGATGGAACTAACAACTAACTTCCTCTAACATCGTACAGATTTTAAGATAATCGACGGGAATGATTACGCTTCTCTAACAAAGCTGCTTTTCCGATTGTCGGCGTAGGCGGGAACCCAAACCATCTCTTATTTCCGTATCATGCGAGGGTTGAACGTACTGGCGCTGCAGCGCAATCGAGCAATCTTTTGATCCTTTAAATTTGCGCGAAGCATGGCATTTCAAGTGCTCGAAGCCTTTAATTGCTAATGTAGACTTTTTGTTATTTCAAGTTTGCTCGCCATCAGCGTCATGTTCGGTCGCGCGCTCATTCGTGCCCGCGCTGGTCAACGACGGTCATTTTCCTCAACCTTTCATCCCCATGCAGATTTCACGCATACTGTAATAGGTGCTGGAGTCGTTGGTCTTGCAGTCGCGAGACAGTTACAGGCCCGAGATGGTGTTTCGACCTTGGTGATCGAGAAGCATGGCGCTATTGGAACAGAGACAAGTAGCAGGAACTCCGAGGTACACTTTCGCAACTCATCCGACTGATTTATTCTAAATTTTCAGGTCATTCACGCCGGAATCTACTACGGCCTAGATTCTCTAAAGACAAAGCTATGCATTCGGGGTCGTCAGAAGCTTTACGAACTCTGCGAGAAGAATGCCATTCCGCATAGAAAATGTGGCAAGTGGATCGTTGCTCAAGATGAGCAGCAATTGGAAGAACTCCACAAAATCAACCAGCATTGCAAATTAATTGATGTTCCAATTCACTTTCTTCCAAAAGAGGAGGGAAAGCGACGAGAACCTGATGTACGTGCCGAAGCGGGAATATTAGAAAGCCCAACAACTGGAATCGTGGACAGTTATTCCTACATGCAATATTTGCACGGCGACTTTGAAGATCGCGGCGGCATAACAGCTCTACACAGCCCCGTTACAAAGATAGAGCCGCGTCAAAACGGTACTGATGGATGGCAGATCTGGACACGCTCATTTCCTCCTTCCCAAGATGACGATGGAGAGGCATGCATCACGACTGAGACGATTGTAAATGCGGCGGGACTTTTCGCAATACCCATATCGAACATGATCATGCCACCTGAGCGTCAGCGTCAGCCGTTTTATGCCAAGGGAAATTATTTTTCGTACTCCTCTTCATATCCAAAACCTCAAACGCTCATCTATCCGGCACCGATACCAGGGCATAGCGGTCTGGGAACCCATCTCACTCTCGACCTAGGGGGTCGTGTTCGCTTCGGGCCTGACGTGGAGTGGGTGGATGATCCCAACAACTACGCGGTGAGCGATACTAGATTGCTAGAAGCCCTGAAGGAGATTCAAACGTATCTTCCGAGTATTGATCGCGATGCCATTAGCATTGATTACGCTGGAATAAGGCCAAAGCTCGGGAAGAAGGGCGCGGCAGCAAGTGGCAAGGGGTTTCAGGACTTTTACATCAAGAGGGAAGAAGGTTTTGAAGGTTTCGTTAATCTTCTCGGAATCGAGAGTCCCGGCTTGACAAGTTCACTTGCCATTGCAGAGGAAGTCGAGCGATTGCTATATAGATAATAAACCTCCGGTGGACCTTGATTCTTCACCAAGGAATGTGACGGGTTGTAGGGTGGGTAGAGAGCAATTTGTGAAGAGTGGAATTCCAGACTACAAATTTTATCTCTGTGAATCACTGCTGTAGTGACGATGGCGATCCTTGTTTAGCAAATCATGCTCCGCGTGTTGAAGAATGAGCTGAGATCGAGAACGAAGCAATGAAGCAATGAAGCATCAAGCATGCATCATCCAACGCACGGACCAAAAGGTTTCAGCCGTCCAACGTCTTTTAACGTCGACTGCTGCTTTTCATTTGTCATCTCAGAGTATTCCCATTCGCAAATCCTTGGATTTGCAAGACGGTTTGCAAAATGGTGGAAATTTCAACCATAGGAATCATGTGCTCGCAAAGTCTACTGCTTCGATTGCAGCTCGCAAAGTGAGGCGCAGCTAACTACAAACATCGGATTGATCAGCTGTGAAAAGACAATCTAAGGTTATATTCGGTTTGACATAACTGTATCCGGTTTCTATTTGTTAGAACACATCTCGGACTGACTGAATACGTCATTCAAGATCTGTTTGACTGCAACTTCATCCACATCTCATATCGGCGTTCACGGGCGGCAAGCATCTCATTCAGTAAAATGGACATCGAAGATTCTATTGCAAATGAGCGGCCATCATCAGCAGAAGCTGAATATACTGCACCTAGGCCTACCGAAAGCTATACTCTTGACCTACCTAGCGCTCCTAGGATTGTCATTCCTCCCTTGCAGTATCGTCAATCCGGTACTCCGCCCATTCACGTCGGCTCGGTCCTGTCGAATCCGGATCCAAACTTAAATATCGATTTTCTTAATCGTTTGGATTGCACAGCGGCGCTTAGAATTCTTCCAGCATCATGGGACTACGCTACGCGCAGAGAGGCACAAGAAGTGCTCTCGTTTCTTCAACTCGGCCCTATAATCCCAGCCAAAGACAAGGCCTATCTACAGAGAGCTGGCATAACAATGGTTCTTGGAGTGCAACCAAAGGGTATGATTGGCTCCAGAGTTACAGCCGGTGCTTTCAAGGCTGCAGACGAACTTGGCATCGAGAAAGCTGCCCTAGCAGTGGGTGGCAACAGAGATCTCATCAGCATTTTCCCCCGTGCAACCGAGATAATCAACTCACATCTGGTCTCGATGCATCGCTCCGCCCAGCTCGGGGCAACACCATCTCGTGAGGGTAATGTGCTAATCTTTTGCGAAAGCGGCAATGACAGGTCTGCGGCTGTGGTGGCAGCGTACCTTATGGAGACTTTCGACAAGATTGACCTGGTCAAGGCTATTCAGATGTGCTGTCATAGCCGCTTCTGCTGCAACTTCAACGACGAGATCAAGCAAGTTCTGAGTGTCTATGAAGAACTCGTTTTGGCAAAGAGGTCAATTCAAGTCCACTTGGATCCACATTCGACTGGTACGAGTACCAGCGCACTACATCGCCAGCCTTCGAATAATGGCGTAGGTGGTAAGAGATCTCGGTATCTTGAGGTGGAAGAAGACAACATGGACGTGGACAGTGATGAGGCCGATGATTCGGAAAGATTTCGAGGGCGGAGTACCACTCCTTTCGCATGATCACCTTGACGGGATAGAGTGGCCAACGATCACAAGGAGAAATTACACCATGAAGACATTGAGCATGTCGGACTTGGATCCAACTTAAGATTCAACTATGCTAGTTCAGTCCATGGCTATATACACATTTGTATAGAATTGGAGTTGGAATCGGTGGTATGTTCCTTGCATAATTCTCATCTAGATCTGCTTGCGAGCTGAAGATGACCTTCAATTATGTAGGACGTGGACATCACATAGCTTTCACTCAATCTCCGCTCAAAGGGTGTTGGTCGAGGTAATCGATTATTAACTGCGGTGAGAGTGACTGTACTATATAAGAATGCTAAAGTGACGGTCTAATTTCTACTGGTGACAGAAGACTGTGACTTCAAGAGTAATATTGTGGGCTTTCATATGGAAAATCAGAAACCACGCCAACCTCTCAAAACATCTCCCTCCACACACAACCACCAGTGAATCATCTCGTACTCACTCAAGTTCTATCTTGAAAGTGAATAGATTTCCGGGTTCTACTTAGTCATTTTCTTTCCGTGCGTGGCACTATTTGGTACGAAGTCAATTTACCCGACAATAATCTCTCACATAACATGAATTCATCATCTCAACCACTATATCCTCAGAACAATAACAATCGTCTAAACCGTACGGTTAGATCTGACGATCATCAGGTTACAGGTCCATTCAGCAACCGTTACGTCTTCCAAGGCTCCAGAGTTCAATATCCGACAAACTTGACGCCTTTCCCTTCCGACGACTCATCGGATTTTAGTAGCAGGAATGCAATATCGAAAGAAGCGTACGTGTTACACCGTTCAGTTGGAGAGGAGCATGGAAAACGTCCATCTCTTATATTGTCTATCCCATTAAGGATGCCTGACCGGCGTGGTAGTGAAAGCACGATGATTCATCATAGTCACTACCACACCATGTGTCAACCTGAAAGGAGAGGAGAAATAGATTCGTCGCACATCGACAAACTTACTCGTAGTCAGAGAAGAGCTGATCGAGGTAGTGATTCTTCCGACTTCGCCGCAGGATGGTCGAGTAGAGACGACAGAGGTGGAGACGATTCCGAAGACGATTCAGTTCAGCCTGAAATTTCAAAACACCAATATAATACTCGTTACCGTCGGGGCCCCCCTCCAAGTCCTGTGGATGGCGATGACAATGAAGAGCTTAGTCCAGCAAAGAACGAAGGCTCATACGACGCGTATGAATCGGATCTGGAGCGTATGACTCCGCCGAGACGGAGAACGACGTATCAGCCATTCGCTATAAGACCGAAAGGGCCAATCCCGTATACACCATTCGATCCGTTCAAGGTTGCGGCCAATCCTGCCTCGTTTCCAACCAAAGACCGTATACTCGAAGCTCCGGCAGCAGATCTAAGCTCGGCAGCGCGCCAGACCCGACCCACGCGCAAGGAGTTGACAGCGACGCGTGACGCCTACAACATAGCACGGTTCAGTGACCCGCCAGAAGACACTCGATACGTCTTCAAGGGTAACACTTTCGACGGGTACGGCAACGCCACCCATACCTTCTCAGACGAGGTGCTCGCGCGCATCCGCAGCAACACCGTCTCGCGTGCAGCCGAACCACCTGCCGCTCCAGCATCGCCCGTCGACGCCGCGCCACCCAGCGACACCCGCACGCTCAACGCGGCCCTCACCACCGATGCCCGCGCACGCACCGACATCCCGACGGGCGCTACGCCAACGCTCCCAGCGGCGTCCTCGCCGGCGGATGCGTCGTTCGCAGCACTGCACGCGATCCTGGCGCACTTGATGGCCACGGAGCTGGGCGAGAGTGAGCTGTGGCAGCACGACGACGTGGCGGCGGTGCTGGGCGTGAGCGGCGCAGACATGCTGCGTGCCGTCGAGGAGCGCGCCGCCGCGCTCAGGAACACGCCTGATGCGCTGGCCTCCCGTGAGGAGGTGCTGCGGGCTCTAGAGTGGCTGGATGCATGCGGCCTGCCGCGGAGCCTGCTCAGCGTTTATATTGAGATCTACGATATTGAGTAGAGAGCGTCTTGGAAGACTACTGCTGAAATGTCATGATAGATTATCAGACTGAAGGATATCATTGTCGTGCTTGGCAGACTTCACATAAACAGTAACAATGGCATGGATACGATCACGGACATCAGCTATGCTATGATGAAGATATCATGGCTCATTCCTGGCTCTTTTTCCCGATGACAATATCACAGAGAAAACATGAAAGATTATATCTTGTTCTCTACTCGCCAAGCTTGATCAGACTACTTATGCTCCTAAGTTCGGAGACGGTTACCGATTGCCCGGTGCGGGGCGAGTGGGAAGCAATGTATATAAATCTCTACCCGAGGAGTTCCAATGCATCACAAATTCGGTCTTGACGATACCTGACAAATTACTACAATCATGGCCGGCGACGAAGTTGTCATTGTTGCGGTTCTTACTCCAAAGGAGGGCAAAGGCGACGATGTAGGGCCTTTCAATGCGACTCCGATTAGCTTCTGACTTGCGGCAGGTCAAACGGGTTCTTGGATCGATTGCGGCGGGAGTGGAAAAGCATGAACCGGATTGTTACCAGTATGAAGTCTCGTACCAGGAGGACACGGGTGATTACGTTGTGGTTGAGAAGTAAGTGGTGGCCAGGCATGCCATACTTTGCAATTGCCTCACCATTCGCAGATACGCCAACATGGCAGCGGTGGAGAATCACCGCAACCAGTCGCACTTCACGAGTGCCGCCAGCGAGTTTGGAGCAGTCGTGGCAAAGCCGCCCGACATCAAGCTTCTGAAAGTTCAGTCGGGTTTCGCCAGCAGAAAGTAAACAAGTTAAGTAGAAGGATTGTTTGGATGATTCCGCTCGATTCCGGCTCGATTCCGGTTGGATCCTAAACGGTGCAGAGCTGGTACGTTTTTGGAGCACGCACAGATTTGGAAAGCATGGAATCTTCGACCAAATTTCCGGAAGGTGAGAGACGCTGATTGCGTGGTCGTGTGATGGTCTTGGTTTGCGGTATGGAGATGGGACGGCGTGTTTTCCGACTCGACAGCGCCAAGAATAAATACCTAGTAGTGAATGAACACACATCAAACATAGCTACCTGCGATTAGAGTGTGCAGATATAGTGTTGGCGTGGCATGCGACAGGCTCACAGTAGCAGGCTGGCAGTAGCAGGCTGGCAAGGCACTGCGGCGGCGTAGGGCGCCTAAAGCACCCCCAAGCCCATCGTATATGCAGCAACGCGTCAGGCGTCTTAGCGTCGCGAACTGCCGGTAAGCTGCAGATAGCGAATCGAGGATTACGAGGGAAGTCTGGCGTGTGTGGAATAATTAGTGTGAGTACCGCTCTCACCATCGTCGTCATGGCAAGACAGCGAGATGTGAAAATGGCCATCTAGAGTTCGCGAGCTTCAAGCTTCAAGCTTCGATCTCCAAGCTTCCTTGGCTCCGGCGGCGCTTCGATCAGCTTCACGCCGGGTTCGGAACTGGCCAATTCAGCCACCTATTGCTTTGCCAGGCCCGGCATGGCTTGTTGAGCCGGGACAGCTGGGAGATCGTGTGCCCGTTCATTGCTTGGTGCGGATGCTTGTGCGGATGCTTGGTTGGAGCTTTGGTGCTTCAAGCCACCAAGACCAACAAATCTCGTCGTTTCCGTAGCAAAGTGACCGAAGTCTCGTAATTCGCATCTCAACGCTCCTGTGCCGTTTATTCGTGCCGCCGATAATCCTGTTCTTCGCGTGGATTGCGTTATTACGTCGCCGCTCCCCTTTCTCCCTTTTCGCCATCCCGCTCGTCCAAACTTTTCTCCTTATCATTTTATCACTCAATGTCCCGCGGCCCAGTACATTCTCACCTTCTCCCACCCACCGGGCATATCGCCGCATCCTGGTCCTTCCGCAGGGCCTGCCCGCCGCTGTAGTTTCTCACCATCTTCCTTCTCAGTCTGTCGCTTCTTGGCGCTGCGCAAGCTCGCCTTCGTGAAACCTGTCTTACGTCCAACCCTCATTCACTCCATCGTCTACTTCGTCTCTGCTCGTCGGCCCGTTGCCAATTGAGCCTCTCTCCTCCTTTCCCACCTCCTATTTGTTCGTCGCCTTGGCCTGGCTCGGCGAAGCACACCCTTGATCGCTGTCGCGTGTGCGCTTTGATGCGGAGGCGGCCGTCAGGCTCGACAATCGAGGAGGAGGACGAGAGCTCAAAATCCGATGTATCGACATCTTCACACTCGGCCGACACTACCGATTCTTCCACGCACAATCTCGAGCCTATACTAAGTCGATCCGACTCCAAAGCACAACGAAAGAGAGGAGAGAAACCCGCATGGCACCAAGACTCTTCATCCAAGCTGGCCGCAAGTGAGAAGGAGGTGATTGAATTGCGCAATTCCGTCAAGGCAATTCGCCGCGATTCGAAGATGGACTCCCATAACGTGTCCCGCCCGAGGGTGCGTTTGCGCAATCCCTGGTCCTTCTCCAGCCTCACCCTCCTCATGCTCACCGCCGCCGTCGCGCTGATGATAGCTGTTTGGCGATCATTCACTACTCGTCAACTCGATCCGAAAGGCGGGAGCATGTCTTACATGGCCAGCGCTTTCGTTCGATTCCCAGAGTTCGATACCGAGCACACACCCTTCGCTACCAAGTACAATCTGTATCTCTACCGCGAAATGGGCCTTGACGAGGACCCAAGGGTTCGTTAATCTCCGTGTGCAAATGCAGCGTTGTGTGGCTGACTGTTTCTAGGTCAAAGGAGTGCCAGTCCTTTTCATCCCTGGTAACGCGGGAAGCTACAAGCAAGTCCGCTCGCTCGCCGCCGAAGCCGAGAATTACTTCGAACAATACATCCGTCCGAATCGGAATGCTCTAAACGATGGCAAAAGAGCCTTGGATTTCTTCACTGTGGATTTCAACGAAGATTTCACCGCCTTCCATGGTCAAACCTTGCTTGACCAAGCCGGATACCTTAACGACGCGATTGCCTACATCTTGCGCCTCTATCACGACCCCGAGCGATCACGTCGTGACTCCAGACTACCTGATCCAAGCTCGGTAATACTTGTGGGACATTCCATGGGTGGCGTGGTCGCGCGTGCCATGCTCACCATGCAAAACTACCAACCCAGCACCGTCAATACGATCATCACCCTCTCCGCACCGCATGCGCGACCTCCAGTCAGCTTCGATTCATTAATGGTAAACACATATAGAGACATAAATGAGTACTGGAGAAAGGCACACTCTAGTCAATGGGGAACTGACAACCCTCTTTGGCACGTCACACTCGTTTCAATTGCCGGAGGTGGTCTGGACACAATTGTACCTTCAGATTATTCAAGCATTGCGTCGTTGGTACCGGACACACATGGCTTCACCGTCTTCACCGCTGGTATACCGACGGTCTGGACCGGAATGGATCATTTGGCCATCACCTGGTGCGACGAGTTCAGAAAAGTTGTTATTCGAGCGCTGTACGATGTCATGGACGTCTCAAGACCCGCTCAAACTAAAGTTCGCGGTGAGAGGATGCGTTCTTTCAAGAAACATTTCCTCACCGGATTGGAAGACATTGCCGAAAGAACACTTCCTCATAGAGGTAAGTTCTAAGGTCCATCAGGAACTTCGTGTGCTCACCATTTACGCAGAACCCAAAACCCTCTTGACTCTCGAAGACAATACAAATTCGGTACTTGCACAAGGCGAACGTCTGGTGCTTCATGGATTTGGTCAGTCGGGAAGAAAACGAGCATACCTTCTGCCAATGCCTCCTCAAGGTCCTCCGGCAGGTCGAAAGTTTACGCTTCTCACAGATCAGCATCTGGACTTGCCAGGTGAGACTGGTAGTCTTGAAGTCCTATTCTGCAGCATCTTTCCCTTGCACAGCGGCCAGTCAGCTGCCTTATTCTCCATGAACATGGACCTTTCCGGAGACAGTTCTGGATCGTCAAGGCTCGCATGTAAGAATGCTGCGGCCGATCTTATTCGCCTACCAGCGTCGACACGCGAGTCTAAGTTTCCCTTTGATAAAAACCCACCCTTCTCATATCTTCAGTACGATATTGAAGATTTGGCGGATCATCAGTTTGTGGCCGTCGTAGACAAAGCTTCCGAACGCACTACCGGTTGGGTAATCGCCGAATTCAGTGATCCTTCCGACGCGCACATTCTAACTGGCATCGGAGTGAAGCGACTCTTCAGCACATCCATGCATCTCACTCTTCCAGCCAAGCGCCCAATGATGGTGGAGATCAAGGCGCCGAGATTGACGTCAAGTCTCTTGGCTTATCATTTGGAGATCCGCAATCACGGTTGCGCTGATCGACCGCCGCTTTTCACTCCAATTGTTCGACAATATGTTACCGACATCTACGAGTCCAAGTTCTTCGTGAATGTGGAGGAAGCTGATATCAACGTGCACGGCATTGCCCCGTACATGCCACCTGCCCTTCGAGACAGAAACAAGGGAACCGGTCTGTCACTGCAGATCTGGACTGATCCAACATGTGAAGGTCCCATCGACGTTACGCTCACTCTTGATGTACTTGGTAGCTTTGGGAAGCTTTGGATGCGCTATCGGACCCTGTTTGCTGCATTTCCTCTTATAGTCGTGGCTCTTGTCCTCAAGAGGCAGTTCAAAGTCTACGATGAAACTGGTAAGATTGGGGCAAGCAGAACGGCCTAGATGCAGCACTAACAATAACATAGGAACTTTCATGAGCTTTTCAGAGAGTTTGAACCAGTGCTTAAGGAGGTCAATTCCTACAATATTCCTAGGACTAACATTTCTCGCCATGTATCTCGCACGAACAAGTCGTGGCGGTACCACAGCTCCTGCTCACTGGTTCAACGGATTTACGAGGAACTCTACGTCGGTTATCGGTGACTACACCAAGAATGACCTGCTTATCGGCTCCTCAGACCACCATTTCTGGTTCCTTTTACCAGTGTTTGGCGTTCTCTCTATTGGCCTCTGCGCTGCAATTAACTATACAGCTCTCTGCGTTACTCATTTGCTCTGTGCCGTGTACTCATGGACCGGATTTCCTGCTCCTCGAAGCGAGGACGGAAAGTAAGACGAAAACATTCGATTCTTACATGCAGCTACTAATTCGTGAATAGAAGGACTTCCACGTCATTTGCCGTTACATCGCCTAGACAGCGCATCGTTACTACCAGTATTCTGCTCTTTCTCGTATCGACAGTTGTTCCGTACCAATTCGCTTACTTGGTGCTTTGTATCGTCAACGTAGCCACTAACGTTCGTGCTCTTCGACTCGCATGGGAGACGGTATGTTCACTGGCACCTGTCGCCAAGTCTTCTACTAACCTTCCAAAGCGTACCGACGTTAACTATAACCTCTATAATTACTCTCATTCGATCCTGATCCTAATGCTGTGGATCCTACCCATCAACTTGCCCGTCCTGGTTGTCTGGATTCGTAACCTCTCCGTACATTGGCTGACTCCTTTCTCTTCGCATCATAATATCTTGTCCATAATGCCATTTATTTTGCTTGTGGAAACACTCAGCACTGGCAGGATGATACCTCGAGTCAACACACGGTAAGCCGTTTCGTCATCAAAGACGTTCTCATTTTCTGACGGTGATTTCAGGCTAAGATATGTCACCAACGCTCTACTCTACCTACTCTCTGTCTATTCTGCTTTATATGGCGCATCGTACGCTTATCTTCTACACCATGTTGTCAACATCCTCTCTGCATGGCTGGTAGTCATTCACTGGTCAACTGGCTCCTTCGAATTCAATAGATTTTTCCGACTTCTGGACCCGGGCGCGAACTCAATTGAAAACCATCCTGACGGCAAAAAAAGACCTTGAAAGAATTTTTTCCATCATTCTCGTGGTTTTATTTCAACACCATTTTGTTGGGTTGATCTGCCGCTCGAGCTGTTCCCGGTTCGATTTGATTCGATTCTCCGTTCCTAGCGTCGCATTTTTGAGCTTTCAAAGTTCCTCTTTTTTGCATTCACGGCAACGCCAAATCGGTGATGGAATGATACCCTTGATGACACGGCAGCACTCGCCGAGAGCTCAGCTCATCCCACAAAAAGGGACACCACGCGCTGAGCCGCCGGTACGGCATGAGACAGTCATCACGAGAAACGTTCGAATTGCATGTAACAATATATTCCATTTGTACTTCGAACGTTTCGCCCGCCGTCCGATGAGCTACGATGAGACCTTGTCTGCGACAAGGCTCAACTCAATTAGGACGCGCAGGGCCGTTTTTAATCGCAGCCTCTTTTTTTTCTTTTGTTGCGCTTCCAGCTCGGCGTCTTAGAATTGCGCCGGCCAGCTAGACGAAGCGTTTTTAATGTTGATAATTTACTGTCGTCCTCCAGAACGGCGATAAAGGCGCTAGTATATATAATGGATGGAGTCTTTGTTGCTCTTGGCAATGGCTGCCTATTGAATTTTCTCATCATGTTGAATGCCTCTGCTTTCGATGAATAACTGGGCCCCGTTTGACTCCATTGGCTGCTGAAATTCAGGAACGCATTTTAAGCTTCAATCAGCCGTTCGAAGTGATGAAGAATTGTGGAGTCGGGGCGGAGAGCTTGTCCAGCAATTCTCCAATGACCGTCAGGTACCACCAAAGCACAGTAAGCGCACCACGAGAGTGGTCGACCCGATTCGCGACGTCAGCACTCAAATAGCTAGGAATGTCTTAGAAGTGCGGTGAGTCCGTAAGAATGAAAGAGAACGAGAAGTGGTGGAGAATTAAGAGACATCCGATGGAATCCAATAGATTGTCAATCTGGTTTGATATGTACCTATCAAGTCCAGATTCCCTCGAAAGCCACAACAACACCTAGTTTTTTCGACTCCATCAACTCTCAGATTCCATCAACTCCCAGGCTCCTTCAACACGCCATCAAACTCCTATGCTCCTTGAACGCCCAGGCTACGACTCGATCCAGAATTCGCCAGACTCGCAGTCAAAAGGCGAAACGGCGACGCCACTCCACGTTGACATCGCGGGAGGGGACGGCACCGGATGCCGGCGAGGCAGGCGAGGCCACTCGCGAAGCGGGAGATCCGAGGCCGCTGTCGACGTCGGCGGAGCCGGCATCGCGGGAGTCGGCGGCGGCGGCGGCGGCGGCAGCGCGGCCAAAAGCGGACTTGCGACGATCGGTCCAGTACAGCCCTGTGACGGTTGGCAATCAGATGCGGGAGGTGTAGCAAAGGCGGCGGCATCGCTGCGGCCGCCGCTGCTGCCTTGCGGGTGGTACTCACCAGTGCGTGTGGGGTCCATACCCGGCTGTGTGGTCGCGCCCGTTGCGTGCATCCAGAAGTTGCCCGGCATCGAGCTCCACAGGATGCGCCGAAGCATGACCGGATCCATGCGCCGCTGAGGATCGACTTCGTCCTCGAGGGCCTGAACCGTCAGCTGGCGCCATTGGTGGTCCGAGACGTGATAACCGTGGACTAGCCAGTAGAAGGCTTCGCCTCGAAGACCGAGACCGACATCCCGGACGATGATATAGAATGGTGGGATGTTATTGGGCCACCATTCTGGTATGTCAGTTTCATTTCGAGTGCTTATGGTGGTCGTACTGGTATCGGCAGTGGGTATAATATGTCTCGTTGGAGTGCTGGCAGTGATGTCACCCGAAGTTGTGCCCGTGGCAGAAGTGATCGTCGAAGCGTTGACGGGCTGAGCTCGACCATGGCCTTGAATAGTAGCACTTATATTAAGTCTTGACACATCCATCGCAAGCTGATCTATAGTTGGGCCTGGAGAGACAGTTCGAGCCAGGCAAGTCGATGTGTTTGGATAGGGATCAGAATGCCTGCGCCGCTGATGACGTGCCATATTGCGCGACATCCTAAAGGGCGTTGCCCTAAAGGTGTTTCGGAACAGTGATTCTATGGTGTGCTGTAAGTGAAGCGTCTCAACTTCCGTGAATCTCAAAAGGGTCTTTCGATGGGAGATGAATAGAGGATAAGTTTAAGCAAGCGCGGAACGGTCGAAAGCCAGATCACTAAAGAGGTAGTATGACTCAGTCGGAAATGTAAGTGTGTCTCCAGTTACCCGTAAATTAATAAGTAAAAGTGCGGTGTGGGTGCTAGTAGCAAAATTGCCGAAAGGGAATGGTAAGGCAGAAGCGGCCCGTCGGAACAGGGGAATGATGGGCTGCGTGCTCCGGTGCTGTTCTTGATACTGGAAAGAAAGCAAGAGGATAATATACGTACGAGTCCGATCAGCTAAAGTGTTCTCCGAAGGCGATGAAGGGAGATGAAGATGGTTACACTGATGATGTTGTCGAGATAAATGCGCTCATAGGTGATTCGAATTGAGAGGGAAGCTCACGCTCACGTGCCCTTCACGCATTCTCGCGAATGAAATGCACAGCCATGATGACAACGTTGAAAAGAATGAAATCCGCGGGCCTTACTGCCTAATACCAGAGAGTGATGCAAGATGCCAGAGTGACTCGGGTAGTATGTTCAAGACTCTTCGTCAGATCTTTACAGAGTGTATGCTTCTACTTGACCTGACACGAAGCACTACATTCTGAGGTGCGCTATATGAATGCAAAACGCAAATTTTAACTCTGGCATTGTAGTATCTTTCCTAGCTCATGCATTTGCCATCTTCAAAGTGTCAACGAATTATGTGGCAAGGGAGGAGACTTGATGATGTCACGGAGAGTCTACATTCCGTTGTGAGTATGATGACACAGATGATAACTTCGTTTATGGTTTATCCATCGCAACACAGTGCACGATGATATACGAAAGCGATCGAAGCCGCTGTTCCATCCTTACGCCTTTTACAGCTGCTGCATACAGGTCCATGGTGGGCGGAAGGTTACAGCTTCAAAGAGAAATACTCCAGCGCTCGGTCAGGATAGTTGCATAGTTTTAAGTTGAAAGAGAATTCACCAAGCACGGAGTCTGAAGTGTGAGGAGTGAAGGTGGTTCTGGACGAGACGTGGTGGAAGTTGAAGTGTGGTACAGCAAGATCACCGATAAGATAAGATCAATCGAACATACCGTACCCAGGTTCGATTGCAGGCAACTCTTCCATCAACAAATTCCATCAACATGTACTATGGCTTACAAAATTAATGAATGTTATAGCTATCTCTGTCACTTCCAACGAATAGTAAACATATTCTGGTGCAACCATTAACCGAATGTCTATGTGGTGACTGAAATCCTTCTCGAACATCTCTTAAACACAACCCCCCGCCCTAGTTTGAAGATATTGTACATTTCGGACCCATAAATTGCTCAAACGTACTTGTTCGAGCTTTAAGCGTATTGGGTTCTTCACACCAAATATCAAAGATATTTCAGATCATTACCAAATGATGTCTACTTCATCATATCGAGCTTCAGAACTTCACTAGAAACTTGACAACATGAATCGCTTGTCTAGTTTTGTAGCGCATGTCAAGTACGCGAAGGTCCAGACTTTGAGCTTAGACAATTCAAGTGATTCATCTCTTCTCTCATTGTAAGCATCAACTGTTCCTCATTAGCCGATGACAAAGCTTCACTTCGATGGCTACATAATCTCACAGAATTACGTTTCAACAGCGGAGTAGTCGGTGTGTATCAAAGAGAAGTTCTAGAATCTGGTCGTCTATTCCCGCACGGGGGAAATTAATTCGGGCCTTTCGACGTTAGAGATCGCGAATCGGACGTCTTCACCCCACTGTCAGCTTGGATTAGGGCTGCATCGTGCCGCGTTCGGCTTGAAGATACGACGCTTGATCCACGCCACGCGCCGGTTACACAACAGCAACAGATTCCGTTGCGTGTCGATGAGGCCATCTCTGATTGTTTGAACGCGCAAGATGGCAGCGGAGGCGGTTATAAGCGGGATTCTGTAACAGGTTTACCCCACGAATCCTGCTGGATTATGTGGGCAGGTCGAGTTCGAAGTTACAACGAATAAAGATTGAGGAGGTGGGATTGTTCGAGCATGAAGTGTCGTGAGTTGAGCTGCACGGTATGGCTCAGCATTCTATTCGTCCAGATTGAAGAAATTAAACGAGAGCTAGGAGTCACTGTATGCAAGAGCAAGGGCCTTGAAGCAAACTGCAACCGTTCAGCCACTGCACGGTCTCCTGACCATCGGTTTGAGGCTTCGTAGGATTCTTTTGAAGTGATCGTCGATCTAAGACGAAGAACTGGGTAATTAGTCGGGTTGGTTACGTCCTTCGACAGCAAGGGAAATAAAACACTTTTCCAACCAAAGATGATTAATCGTGAAGCGAACAATGGAAAAAGATTTGCAACGTCGTATTTGAACCGGACGCGTCCATGTGGAGCACAACTCGAGATCTACGATAAGAAGCAAAGCCTTAGCTTGCAGAGATCCCACGCGGCTGCGAACGCCGCGCCACTTGGCCCACATTGACAGCAAACGGCGCAATGCAAATGAAGTGAAGTCCGAGGCCGAGAGAGCGTAAAATGCGATGGTTGTGGTTGAGCATGAGTGACAGATATCATCACATTACCATGTGGCATGTCCCGTCGGTCCAGTTTCGGTGTAGGCTGAATGTGAAGCGTTTTACCATGACGAGGCAGAAACGCCGTCCTCTTGGGGAGATCTCGGGCGCAAAGTAGTACAATCGTAGACTATCGACTAGCATGTCCATTATCTCCATTCGATGTCACTGACAAATAACCAAGGAGTAAAGCTGAGGAAACATTCTTTCGTCGACGTCTCGCACGCGTGACGTTTCGAAGGTGTAATCGATTCCCGGCCAGAGTACGCGCCAATAACACTACGCGGAACATGGCGCCTTGAACTTGAGCGGGCCACACCAAGATAGAATTGTTGCAGTCGAAGGTCGAGAAGTTGGTGTAACGTCGTCGCGGCACTTGTTACCAACCTGTCATTGCTAGCTGCTTCTTTAGTCTCGTGGCTTCGATTGTACGCCTGATGATGCATCTATCGAATATCAACAGCTCGTCCTGCCTATTGATGGCTCAGATCCATGTCCGCCGCCCCTTCAGGTCGGTGCAAGAAGTACCACAAATGCATTGAATATCGGCTTTGTCAAGACTCAGGTGGACCACATCCCGAGAACCAACGCGTAAGTTGTCGATTTTGCAATTTCGATTTGTCGGTTGACCGATCAGCTGTAGTATAAGCTGCATGAGGCCAGATGAAGTAATGTGAAAGAAACGGAAACAGACATCTTCGCCTGTCTTCCGCGAAATCCCGAGCCGCTGTCACATTCACCTTCTATCTTTGCTCTTGTGTGCGCGTTCCTACAGCAGAATCAAAATGGAAGAGAAGCCGCATGTATCAGGGGAAGAGAAAGCGAGATGAGTTGACGGGGAAGCGGAATGGCTTGGGGACGGCGATCATGCCATTTTCCTTTTGCCTGGTTGTTTGATCTTAAGGTTGCACCTATCGATACTTGCGAGGCGTTCGCCGTTTGTCAAAATTCATAGTCTACCACCGTACAATGGATAAATCATTTCAGACAATTCGTGAATTGGCGGTCAGATCTGCTCTTGTAATTTAACCATCTCGTCCCGCCGGGCTTGCGGGCGCAGTGGCAGAAAGCACAACGGCGCTGCGAACATGTTGGCAGCGCGCCCACCTTCCGCCAAATGATTTGAAGATCTGCCCCATGCGCGATCTCCGATTGGCAATCGTCATCCCAGGTGACCATCGGGCGATGCGGATCATGAAAAGGAAAAAAGCACGCTGGGGGTCAGCGTCAGCCAAAAAGCAAACAGTGCCGAACGATGTTTCGAAAGCTGAAGCGGCCGGGTGACAGTGACGCGTGCCGGAGGATTTGGGGAAGGATTGCTGCAGCTCAACGGATTCGTCTCCAGAAGCGCGGTACCAGACAGGCCACGCTGCGTCGTGGCGTCCTGCACATCCAGCTTCCCAAGTGCTTCGCCGGGCTGGAGGTGCAACCACAGCTTGATCAAAACGTCTTTCGTATATGCAGTCTTGCCTTCTGGAACGCTGAGAATTCACACCGTCGGCTGGCAAATAAGAATTTTTGTTTTAAGGCCAATCGACAATCCCTTCGGAGAATTATCCTAATCTACGGCCGAACCTCAGGCGCGAGAGCATGGTGATTCGCCAGCAGTTAGCTCGCACCGGTCTTCCGAGCCAACATAGTACCCAAAGTACCTGGCGGGGAAAAGGACCTCGCTTGCTTCCGGAATGAAAAACATGGCTTCGTTCTGCCTTGCCCATGTTCCATGGCCTTGGGGTTTAGGGCGTTCGGGTCGTCGGATTGGCTTCACCTCGCGCGGCGGGCCTTCGCTCCGAAACCTTCTTTGGGCAATTTAGTTCGCTGTCCCCTATTTGCGGTCGGGGTTGGGACGTCAAGAAGATCCCGAATGCAAATCGTTGTGGGTCGTTGTGTGCCCTAGGAGGCGGGCTTTGAAAGGGAGCATCCACACATACCTCCAGGAGCAAAAAGCTACAGGTCCACCAGCTTTCATATGGGCCGATCACGTTGCTGGTGTGTGTGGCAAGCCATCCCGAGATCAGAACCAAGTATTGGTCTCATGGGCGCAAGGATGCCAGCCAGAACTCGGGACCTTTGGCTGGGATTGTCTAAATCCAGGGCCGCGGCAACGGGGAGCTCAGCCCTAGTCTACTGAAAGTTTGGCTCAGCCATCCGTTTTTGGCGCTGCCATGGGCCGGGTTGTGTTTGGGTCGTGACAAGCAACTTTGCTGTCTGTGAAGTGTGTGACCGTCTACTCTTTCGGTCGGCCAGCATCCGCTTTTGACTGGCTTCTCGCCCTTCGTGCGCTCATCTTCACCACCTCATTTGAACCACTGACGGATAGGTGCCGTGTCTTGAGCAAAGCGGACGTACTATGGATGATTAAGGATAGTGGATGAGAGAATTTCGATTCCATTCATCCCTCACCCACATCCAGCGGTCAAGACGCCAACTATCCATATAAAGACCAGTCGGATGCTCTCCGACCCGCTAGCCAGGGGAGGATCCTTTGGGTATCATCTCGAAGCATTGGGAGACTCACAGACCGCTTCAAATCATCGCTATCCCGCACACGACCAAGTTTATTACTCCTGTCTTACCCCGTCTTCTTTCTCACTAATCTACCGACCTCTCTCCGCTTGAAAATTCACAAGAACACCTTGAAGGATCCGTTGGTGTACAGCCTTCCTCACCATCACTCCTCGGTAAGTCGGGACGCGGTGAAATACAATCTTCCATGTTCGCTTAACATGAAGTTGACCCCAGTAGTAGATCTCGAGCCTGTTATTCCAGCGAAATACAGCTGGAGGTTAAAAGGCCGGTTCTGCCCACGAAAGTTTGTCAAAATTGAATGTCAGCTCGGTACACGACAATGGCAGTATCTGGCAGCTGCGATCACTCGTTCAAAATGATCAAATCCGATACGACGCTGATCCTATGGCACTGCAATATGTGTCATTCCGGACCGCACTGGTACATCTTCGAATGCCAGTACTGCAAGCTTAAAACCTGCAGGCCTTGCACCTACAAGGCATAAAAAGACAAGGTATGTAACGGTTGAATTCGGTATGGTGCCGAGTGCTGGGTGGCATATCGATGCATATCGTTTCAAGGCAGCCTGAAACTAACTGAGAATCCCGGAAGTCACGATGTCAAGAGCATGTCACTCGAAACAGTGGATGACAATTGTCTGTGCGACTACTGGTGATCGCACAACGCGATGTTCCTTGCTGACGGCTGCTGAACGGCAGACCTCGTTGGCGCAACCACCCATGAGGAAAAGGAAAAAAAAAAAAAGAAGCGGATCATGATACCTACATTTGTATTTCTATGGCGGCACTCTCTGGCTCAACAAAGTTCGACTTTAGCGCTATATCCTAGACTGTTGAAGACGGCACGTCCGCAAGGACAAATATAAGTGGCGCTGCGGCTGCATATTGTACACCTTTACTTTTTCTATGTCGTCACTAAATGTAATTGTGACTTCACACAAAGCACTTTCTCTTTGTTTTTGTTTAATCGATTTCGGCCGATTGAGGACACTGCCAATTGAAGCGTTAGTAGCATCGATTCGTAGCTCAATCTGACATTCGAGAGCACTCATGCGGACCATGGCGCTTGCTCTTCTTGCTTGTCCAACGCACCAGTCAATATTGATGGCGTAGTACAAATCAAGACCTTGTTTCTTTATACCAATTCTAGCTGATTTCCTTCACCGCTATATGACCGTCCGGTCGAAATCGCGAGCTCTCATGGGTTATGTTCCACGAAACTGTGCGAAAGGGTGGAAGATAGTCAGAGAACCAGCATCACAGCAACAAAAGCCTTGTACAAAATCAAAGGTCAAGTGAATCTTCGGTGTCGCCGAGTTCGGCGAGCTGTAATTCCTTATTCTCTCCCCACTTGAGATGTGTTGGTCGATACCTTATCCTGGCCCTACCTCAAATGGAGAAAAATTAGCTGACTTCATCGGACACTGGCTTGGGCGGTGAGAAAATCACGCGTCACAATCATTTGAAATTGAAGTGCAACTGAGAGTAATTTCTTCGACCATGGAGTACTTTGTTTATTGGCGCTGTTGACTTGCTAGATATGCGAGACCCAAGGTTGACCCAAAAGGCAAAGATCTAACCCAGCAGATGTAAATGCTACACGAGATCGCGCACCCGGAAAACGATGCTACGACCATCTGTCTGCCTATGACATCCCTGATCATGCGCCATTTCGTGCATTACGGAGCAAACCCCGGACTGATGTCCAAACAAAAGTGGCTGCGCCTATGTCGATCCACAACCTTCCCAGAAGGTGCAATTAACATTCTCATTGCTCTAAAATTTGTCAGAATCTATGAATTCAAGTGTAAACCCATCTACAGAGTCAAATAATGGTATAAGGCTGTGGCTGCATCCGTCACTGCCATCTATTTTTTACGCTTAAAGCGACGATTAATTAGTATAAGGTCCACAGAATCAGATATAAAATGGCGGTTCCGCAGAATCTGCCATAGGTGATATACCTAAGTGCACCTTTGGAAAAGGATTGTCCGAGAGGTTCTCTTGCAGAACTTTCACGGCCGAGGCCAACGAAAGCCCTGCCTTCTATTCTCAATACTACTCTACCAACGATGGTGAGAAGCCAACCTCTAGGGAGATGAAGAGGACCGCTTGTGAGATCTAAGAAGACCTTGATCGTTGGAGAAGAAACTGGGAGAAGTCGAGAGTTTAAGAAAGCAGAGAGAAGTGTGTAGACATAATTTCGAAGCTCTAACTTCCCTATAGCCATCTAGGCGCCATGCTGGTGATGCATACTCCTTGGTCTTTTCCACCCAAAGCGGTAGCAATAGGACCATGTTGTCCGAATGTAGAAAGAAGCTCATTCTATCGTATAATTTCGTAATGAAACTCTCAGATCAATTCCATGAATCGTGTAGGAAAAGCTGACTGATGCTCTCTCCGTAATGATTTCTCCTGATCGCTTCTGCGAGGAGTGGTGATATATCAAGAACAGTTAGCTTGGTGTCCTCTCCTTGCCGCCGCTCCGGAAGCGGAAAGCTGTTGGTGACAACAATTTTGTTGATGCATTCGCATGCTTCCAGCTCTTCCAGAGACTCCTCACCGAAAAGACCATGAGTTGCAATGCAGTATACACGAGTTGCACCTCCTCGCTTCACGCATGTCTCTGCGGCTGCTATCCATGAACCGGACTTGTCGATCATATCGTCGACAATAAACACAGGTCGATCCTTAACTTTACCAACCAAGGTGATTGTCGTCTCGAGCTCAGGGTTCTTCAGTTCTTCTTCCTCTTCTTCATCACTGGCTGCAGCTTCCGCTGAACCTCCCAAAGCACCTTCAGGATGCCGCATACTTGATGTAATCGACAAAACTGAAGCACTCATGTTTGGAGGGACGTCGTCATCATCCGAACTGTTGCGATTTTGAGGATGTCGCATCGTAGACTGAGAATGCGTCGAGAAAGCTGGGGATGGAATATCTTCGTCGACAATGTGGCCGTGAACGAGCCTTCCATGGATGACATCCCGCGCTCTCTCATCTACGAATTCCTCATTTTGAGTCTCAAAATGTTCAGCTGACGCCTCGGGTGCGGTACTAGTCCGTGCAAGCCTGCCAGGAGAAGGGGATGAGGGGTGAGATAACGATTCCGATACTGAGTGCTTTGAAAACGGCGAGGAGGGCAGTTCGTTGGCTTGGTTCTGCAAACGTCTTGTACGAGTGCTTGACGTGGTCCTTCTACGCGACCCATGATGAGCGCGCTCGTTGGATTCGTTCGGGCTTTCGCCTTGTGGGTGTTGAATGCCGTTTACTTGTGGCTCCTGGCGTTTGGAAGTATCTACCGGACTTTCATCTTCCTCATCAACAGTCCCATCCGTGCCAAATGGCTCAAAAATGACGCTTCCATGCATCGACAAGTCTTGCAAGGGGGACAAATGTCTACGGCTATCCGTAGTGACGATACCAAAGCTAAGCTTGAGCGCGTCCGCCAATGACGTGACTCTTTTCGTACCTCCAGGGTTCTTGCTCACTACCACCGCTTCTTGCCAGTCATGAACATTGTGCTTAATCCAGCGAGCCATGAACGGCTCTGCCAGAAGGTTATCTACAGGGCTCTTAAAGAAGCCTTGCATTTGTCTGGCATGGAGGTCGAGGGTGATGACGTGATTAACGCCAGCGACGTTGAGAAGATTTGCGACCATTCTCGCGGTTATGGCGCCTCTGTGTGACTTCTTCTTGGATTGACGGGAGTAGGGAAAGTAAGGCATGACAGCTACAAGATAAATTAAGCGGAGGTTCGTCCACAAACACTGGCGACATACCTGTAATTGACTTCGCAGAGCCACCTTTGCAAGCAGAAACCATGATAAGAAGCTCCATCAAGCTATCATTCATCTTAGAGCTTCCGCTCTGAACAATAAAGACGTCCTGATTGCGAACGGACGTCTGGATCTGGACGCTCGTTTCGCCATTGCTGAACTTCTTTAGTTCGGCTCGTCCTGGTCTCTGGCCTAGGCGATCACAAATCCGCTCGGCGAGGAGTGGATGGGAAGAGCCAGAGAATATTTGAGCTTGTCTCATCCTCGGAGAGCTTGGGAAGTCGGTTTGATGCGCGTTAGAGGTGTTCGAATAGGAGCAGGATCAACCAGCCTGGTGATCTTCGTTGCACCGTGTGATACCATTTAGCAGTTCGCTCATTGCATAGTGGTGTTGCTGTATTATAGCACCGGCTGGAATCGGAAAAGACGTTCCTCAAAGCATTGAATGGTTTGTGTTGTGTTATCGGTGAGAGGTAAAGAGTTTTTTGATTGCTCAGTGAAGATGGAAGATTGTGAAGCCATGGGCAGCTCTAAATTTATTTCGCAGCCCCTCCAAAAGCTCCTGATCGACGACTGCACATGACACCAGTCTTTCACAGTTCTCTCGTGCTTTTCTCGCAGCAAGGTACTAGACCAGGCTGTGAATATGAAAAAGGCTCCCTAGTGCGGAATTTCACAATGGGTGGTTGATCAGGTCGTCCAGTGGAGGTACCTATGACCCAATCGCAAGTTCTTTTGAAGATTGACAATTCGTCGTCCTTTCACCGAGTCGGCTTATCTTCACTCTCGTATTCAGTAATTACTCGCCATCACTTTCCCTTGGCTTCTCAAACTCAATTCGAAACACCAGCACAATATCTCTACACGCTTAAATTGAGATGGCTCAACAAGCAGTGACCCTGCGGCCTGCTACTGCAGCAGACATGGCCGGAGTCTTCGAAATACACAAGCATTATACCCTGAAGACTGTCATGACTTTTAAAGTCGACGTAACTTCTGAAACCGAACACTGGAATAACCTCAAAAAGGTTCAATCTCAGCGTCTACCTTACATCGTAGCCATTCTCCCTGTCCCTTCTGAAGGGGGTGGTGAGCTACGTGACCGCGTTATCGGTTATACGTACTGTTCCGGCTTCCGCGGTGACAAAGCCGGGTATCTACATACCGTAGAGTTATCTCTGTTTTGCCACCCTGAGCATCGATATCAGGGAGCCGGAACTCTTCTGTTGAACAAGCTCTTGGAGGTGGTGAAAGCTCCGGACAAGAACAAGGAGTGGATAGAAGGCGGGATAGTTCGAGGCGAAGATTCCGCCGTTCGACAAATCATTGCATGCATGGCGATTGACGAGACTGGGAAACAAGGTGGGTATGGCTTGAAGATGTGGTATGAGAAGTTTGGCTTCGAACAAGTAGGATACCTGAAGAATGTCGGGTACAAGTTAGATCGATGGTGAGATTCGGAACAAATTGGCGATCATTAATGATAACTGACCAATTATACAGGATTGATACAATGTACTTGCAGAAGTCACTCTGGTAGATATACTGCAAAGTCTACGTTTCCATCTTATTTACGATGGCTCGTCTTGAAAATTTATCCAATCTACGCTTGTTTCAGTCTATCTCGGCCGATATCCTAAATATTCAGCGTCGAAATAGTGTCTTCTTATTCGAAAAAGGCTATTCTGGTCATGGCTTAACCATTTTTAATTGAACAGCCCTAATGCCGGTTCCTAGGAATTTTCAAATTCTGGAACCTGCTTGGACTAGGCCGACGAGGAAGGAGAAATGACAGCACAGACAATGAACCTTGAGCCTCTCAAATGCTACAGGGCAATTCCACACCTCAGCTGATTGCTTCTCGGCTCCTAGTCTCGATAATAACATCATGCATCATCGCATCATCGCCTTGTCTGTAACCAGGAAACCAAACCCACGACTCATTAATACCATGAAAGCATTACTTCCGAATTCGGCTATCCCACTACCAATCACCCCGCACTGCATATGAGATTCATATTTCCGATGGACGATCAACTCATAAAATGTCTTTCAGTCTATTACAATCGCAGGGCATCGAGCATCGAGAATAGTTATTACTAATTAGCAAATTTTGATAACATACATTCAATCGTCGTTCTACCATGTCACCTTTGCCCGCACGTCCATCATTTTCGTCACTTCCCCTCGACAAATCCGGTCCACCTGGTAACGCCTGGGGCCTCTATGGCTCTAATGACGAGCTGGGATCATTGAATCTTTTAACGCCGGAGACTGTTTCCGCGGCGGCCAAGGAAATTCAAACTGGTGATCGCGTTTCGCTCGACTGGACTCTCGGCAACCCGACACCACCACTATTCGACAGAGAGGGTCTGAGTGTGAGGATGTACCTGCGCGGTGATAGGCCTGTCAACGACGATTTTATTTCGCTCAACACCCAGTGTGGTACCCAATGGGATGGCTTCAGGCACTATGCGTATCAGCAATCACGGAAGTTCTATGGCGGAAGGACGCAGGAGCAACTACAGTCTTCGGAAGTCATTGGCATCAACACTTGGGCTGAGAATGGTGGCATTGTCGGCCGTGGCATTCTGCTCGATTTCGCCGGATACTGCGATAAGAATGGGCAGCAATACAAGCCACTTGAATCTGGAGCAATCCCATTGAAGGACCTCAAAGCAATTGCGGCACAGGCAGGTTTGACACCGAGAACGGGAGATATCTTGTTCGTCAGAACTGGCTTTGTCAAGGCGCATTCGGCTCTCTCATCAGACGAAGCCAAGGCTCTAACGCAACGACCTAGTCCAGATTACCTTGGTGTTGAGCCCACACGGGAGACGGTGCAGTGGATTTGGGAGTCCGAATTCGCAGCTGTAGCTTCCGATGCTCCTGCATTTGAACAGGCTCCTACGGTTGGTGATCACAACAAACCCGGTGGTGTTTGGAAGGGTGAAAGCTGGGAACAAGAAATGCAAGGTGGAGGTCTACTTCATCAGTGGTTGCTGGCAGGCTGGGGCTGCCCGATCGGTGAGATGTTCGATCTCGAGAAATTAGCGAAGAAATGTCGAGAACTGGGACGGTGGAGCTTCTTTGTGACCAGTGTTCCTTTGAAGGTATACCACTTTTATCGATTCTAGATCCAAGCAGATCGAATCTAACGAGACCGTAGGTTCCTGGAGGTGTCGCAAGTCCGCCAAACGCAATAGCAATATTCTAATGAATTCATGGCACCCTATCGTTCAAATCGTTGGATTCGATTATACACCAGTGGGTTATCATGTATCCTTGCTCTGGAAAGTTCACTTTGCTCCTGTGGACAGAGGCCCAACTCGCACTTCCTCTATCTCTTTAAGCCTTTTCGCCTTTTCATACGCTCTTTTCTTGATATTGCCTTGAACAACCTGTCTTCGGAAGCGTCCGCGTGCTCCAAACTTGATCTTCGTTATCATATCTCCAGCTTGTCCTTTGGTCAATTGCTTGCTAGTTAAGGTCTTGTTGTCACTTTCTTCTCTGCGGACTTTATTGATGAACGCCAGTTGCGCCTCCGATGCTGGGCTTGACCTCCATGTTTCCGTCTTGGAAATGAACTTATGTGGAAATTCTTCGGCTGCAAAAGTGTCGGCAGCTCTTAGGCCGTGTTCGAAAAGTTCTGAAGTTGCAATGACTCGGGGCGCCCTATAAGGTGCTTTGACTCTTGCTGATTCAGGAATTTTCTGAGTGTAGATAACTGACCACAACGGCGTTCGCTTGGAGTCTTCATTTTCAACATCCTGCTCCTCCAAGCGGATTTGCAAATAGTCACCGCCTTGAATAGAGAGAACGAACCGATCATCGTCAACTTGAACCCAAGCGTGTTGGCTAAGGCCTCTAATATGTCGCTCTCCGGAGGTATCTTCGATTAAATCATCGATAGAGTCGTAGTCGGTAAACACTACATTACCCAAAGAATTCGATTCACCAACAGGAGCTAGACCCCAAGCTGCAAAGTCCAGCCCTCTCTTCGCTTGCTCTTCTCGCTCCCGTCGTTCTTTCCTGCTGTGCATGTCGGCCGTTGTTGCTTGATCGACGAGCTCATCTGGATCAAGACCGAATAACGTTGGAGTAGTCACAATACCTGTGTCAAGCGATGCAACCAGATCTAAAATGTGACAGTTCTCTTTCTCTGGGTGTAGCCGCATTCCACGACCTATCATTTGTACAAGCAAGTTTCGTGATTTCGTTGGTCTTGCTAGTAGCACGCAGTCTATGTTTGGGATATCCGTGCCTTCTGTGAATACGCCACAATTTAGAAGAACAGGAAAGTCACCATTCCTGAAGGCGTCCAAGGTATCGATCCGCTCTCTCATTGGCGTGTCGCCTGTGACGAAGCGAGAGTCGAATCCATGAGCTCGAAACATGGCTGTCAGACCAAAAACGTGATTTAGATCAACACAGAACCCGAGAGTTGATCTACGATTCGAAGCCTTCGCCATCCATGAGCGTACTGTAAGCTCATTCGTCTCATTAGTGTTGACTGCTTTTGAAAGAGCGGATGGTGAGAAGTCTCCAGCTGAATTAGTACGAACACGCTTAAGGTTCGCGTTAGTCTTGACGGTAGTAAATATGACAGGGCAAAGCCATTTGTCCGTGATCATATCAACGTAATCCTTATGATAGACGATGTGGTCAATAGCGGTACCAAGTTTAAGTCCATCGAAGCGAGAGAATGTCGCGGAGACGCCTATAAGCGCTGGTGTATTCTCTGAAGAAAGACATTCTTCTGGTCTTTTCCTCTTGGTCTCATTCAAGAGTCCAAAGTACCGGAGCACGTTCAGGTAGCTCGGCGAAACGATGTGGTGCGCTTCGTCAACCAGTACCAGTTTATACATGCTTGGGTCGTATTTCTCGATCCTATCACCTGATGTGATACTTTGGACGGAGGCAATTGTAATATCCGCCTGGCCTGAAGCGTGTACACTGCCCAGCTCAATGTCAATCTCTTTTTGAGGATAGGCGCGTCGACAATGGTTAGCTGCTTGTTCGACCAGCTCTCGCCGGTGCGCTAGAATTAGGGTCTTCGTAGCTTTACTGTTGTGAGGAGGAATACGATCTACTAGTTGAGTGAAGATGACCTGGATCAGTCAGTACCTGTATCAGTGCCTCCTGTGAATTTTACGTACAGTCTTCCCACTTCCTGTGGCCAGTGAGACACCCAGTCTCTTCTTACCATCTCTTAGATAGGCCAAAACCGACTGAATGCATTCTTCTTGGTAATTACGCAGCTTGATTGCGGGTTGAGCGTTAGAAAACGCGTCCCTGCCATGTATCGAGATTGTCGATGCTTTCCGGCGCACCCATTTTGTTGAAAGTTGTCGTATGCACCTATCAAATCGTAGTACATCGTGTATACATATCCGAGTTGAAGTCATTAGCTCTTAGTAGTGGGATACGTTTGTTTTCGTGGTTGAAGGTTTCACATTGTTCGACTCTCGAAGTTGATCGCTTTTCGCCTCGTCGCCTTCGAATGTTCGAAATTCAATCCAGCTGCCAAACACCTACCTTCTACAGCATCTAAATTTGCGTATGAAAGGCCGATTAGATACCAATATCCCAGAACACTTCTTCTCACAGACAATCCTTTATCCTCTCACTATGAGGCTATGTGGAGAAGATGGGCACAGAAGCGGAAGAAGAGCTAGGAAACGCCGTCGAAGTTCAAAAAGTCTTGGGTCACGAACGTCCGTCGACGGATAGCTCTGAGCATAGTGGAGATAGATCTGAACTATCACATTCAGATTCTTCAAATGATTCATCGTCTGAGAGTTTGGAGCAACCATCACATTCGCCATGTCGGGGCCAAAGTACTCAGAAACGCACTCCCGCCAAAAAGCAGTTTAAACATTATAAGGATGAATACCGCAAGATTCTCAACGAGGTCATTGCAGACTCGAATGATCTCATATATCATGAGACAACCGCGCCAGATCTGGAGACGTCGCAGCTGGGGCTTTCACTCTGGACCAGTGAACAGAAAGAAGCCTTCTTTCAAGCCTTGGCCAGATACGGACAACATGATCTTCCAAGGCTCGCAGCTGTCACAGAGAAATCTGAACCAGAAATAGAGCGTTATCTCCATTCTCTGCGGTTGGCTATTACGGAACTGTCAACAAATCACCCAGAGAAAGCGATTCTTACGCAAGAATTCGTGCCAACCGCAGTGGAACTGAGCGATGAATGTTGCCACGCTCTTGATCAAGCAGCGGATGGGCTCATTTCGATGCAAAAAGATGAAGATGCCAAGGTAGAACAAGCAAAATATGGCGAGTTTTGGCTTCTTACTCAAAGTATTGCCGAATCCATTGATGCCGAGATCGATCAGTCCTCCACCAAACAGCAAAAAATGGAGGATGAGCAAGTCAACAGCGACGAGGCTGGGATGGACCAATCAATCTCCTCCAAGGCGCCAGGTCATCCAGATCAACGGCCAATACTGAGCTTTGTTCCATCTGCATCTCTCCTCAACCTAAGCACCTTTCTCACTCTGTCCGAAAGCATTTTCTTGAATTCGCCTATAAACCATTTGCGCAACGTCCGTACAACTCCAGGTATATACCACACCGCATTCGCAGACTTCCACACTCTCGTCAAAACCCTAACGACGCACATCGTCCATGCTTCTGTCTACCAGGCCATGACGCGATACCGTGCACTCGACAATCGCACATCCGTTATTGATTCCAATGAGCATCAGGTCTTCAGGGAAGACGTTCTTGCGGCACTCGACGTTTTGGGAATGAAATCAAATGCCAGAGAGTACTGGGCGACGTTACCTCGGAGGTTGCAAATGAAGTGCTATCGTGAGAGGGATACTGGCAAGCATGATGGTTCTAAGAAGCGAGAGTATACGCGATGGGTTCCCGAAGATGAGGTCGAAAGGTATCTGATGAATAGGGGCACGCTGAAGAGGAGTTACCCAAAAGGGCAGAGTGGAAAAATGTATGAAGCTAAGGCAGATCCTGATGGGCCAAGCTCTGGCCACAGCGATGCAGAGGGCGATGTAGAGAGTGGCGCCGAAAGAGAGGATGGAGAAGCAAGACCGGAAAAGAGGCGCCGTCTTGACGACAGCTTGACAATCGAACAAGCGGAAGCAGAATATCTCGAGAAGATTGATCGACAAGCAGGCATCGACGAAGAAAAGAGATTGTGGGAGAGGCTCGGCATACCTCCTCCTACAACTGTCAACTTTGACGACATTGAAATTGGCGAGCCACCGGTCCGAAGGCCTGACTTCAATATGGAATCTTCGGATTGGAGGTTACACTCTCGATATGAACCCGAGTGGATGCATCGTCCACCAAATGGCAGTCAATGAAAACGCGACATGGCGAGAGGCACATAATCCAGAAACCGCTCTCATGCATCTTGTGAATGCCTCAGCGATGAATAATCTGCACTTCCCCGTAACTTGCTTTGATCTTCTCGAGCACTTTTCTCTCATTGAGGTGCAATTCGGTGCATATCTCATCAAAGCAGTGCATGCCATCCAGGAAATTCGCTAAGGGCAGGACTTCGTCAATCTCAGATGGTGCTCTACTTGGCAATCGACTTTCGGGATCGGCAGCAGATAGACCATGGGATTCGTGATGGTTGTTAACGCCGTCGTCCAGTGGATGCTCTCCTGGAAAGGAGGCACCGTTCGCGAGAACATATTTATGCACGCGGTAAAGGAAGCCACGAATAATGCCGAAGGTGATGAAGCGCCGAACATCAATGCCTTTAAGCGTCGCACTATGCTCCAGGCACCAATTCTTCAAAGTCAACCCTTGCTTCAAGCTCGTATATAGTTGAACAAGTGTAGTCTTATCAATTTGCTTCTGCTCTTTACTTCCTCCATCAAACTCAATTTCTGCCAATGGCCGAAGGTGACTGATGGAGATGTATCTCACGGCTTCCTCTTGGGCTTCCCCGTCCTCGACAAAAGCTCCGATTTCTGCCGTAGGAGCGTAGATTGCGCTGAATTGGAAGATGTCCAGTAGTAAGACACACTTGTAATAGAGGAGGTGAGCAATGGCCTTACGGGTCAAGCTGAGGTCAGTATCGGCGAGCTGTGCAATTTGCGCCACAGACGAGACACCATCGATATAAGGCAAAATGCGGTTCATCGTTAGATCAGAGGAAATGTTTAAGGTTGTCAGCTGAACAGTCGCCAGAGGAACATGCCATGCATAGACGGGTGCAGGTGGTGGCCGTTGTTGAAATAGTTTTAGATTAATGGTATTCGCATCATCTGGCAATGTTAGATTTGCACACAATGGCTGTTCAACAATCTAGGAGAAGTTACCGATTGGGATCATGCATTCGCAATAATTATTCAAGTCCTCGAAAACCATCTCACACAGCGCATACATCTTCGTAGCTTGTGTAGCATCGACAGCCAATTCTATGCTGTTGCTCAAACTGGCACTGCCATCTGAGAAGGCCGCGTCACGATCCTCCTCTATCGCTCGATGCAAAGCCGGGCTATCTGGTCTAAATCCGCTCATCATCTTAGCCGATTTCTGGAGTTCTACCTCATCTTTTGATAAGAAACTACTCTGCTCTTCTAAGTTCCTCAACAGCCCTGCCAACTTCTTTACTACGATCTTATGAGCTGTGAAATCGGCATCCTCGTCCAAAACCAGGCACAAGTTGAAAATGAATTGATTACGGTCGTATCGATGATGCTCGATGCAGACAGGGTGACCAATCACACGATAGTGGTTGATACAGATTGTGACCAGGCGGTCACAAAATTCCTGGCGCGGTATAATGGCATCGGATATCGAAGGGAAGTCGAAGAGGGGTGTTTGCGGGAGGGATTGTGGAAGTGAGGATGCAACAATAGACGATTCAGGAACTTGATGAAGCACTCGAGGTCCTTGGCACGTTAGAATCCTAAAGATGGAGCCATGACAGAGTATAATTCACCTTTCTCGGGGTGGAAGCGCGTGTAGAAGATAGCTTTGATCATTGCCGTGCGTGCTATGAAAACTCAAGATGATTGTAGCTTCACATTGCATTACGGGCAAGCTTGGCGGCAGAGGTGTGGTTTAAGGTTAGATTCGCATCGTGGATTAGAGATAGAGGGTGTCGGTGGGAAGGTTTGAAGTCAACGAAAGTTAAGCATCGTTGAGGGATTTCGATGGCGAGGTCAGAAGGTTTGACCTAATATGGCTACCGTGCTGAAGGTACCCAAATCGTTGTTACCAACTCCAACCGCACGACTGTCAGACGTCTAAAGAGTTCGTTCTTGTACCTCTAATCTACTTTAACGAACAAATTTTAAACTCCCTTCCTTAATAACTCCTTCGTATCTGGCTAAATGAGCCCGAATTTCCCTTTGCTATCTAGGTAGTGAATTCATTTTCTCATCATACTCCTAAGTATTCTCTGAAGTCGCCAGTTCGACAGATCATGGTTCTGGCCCAAGTGCAGTAGACCAAGCGAACCCCAAAGTAATGGCCATCTCTATAATTTGTCGCATCTGCATAATTTTAACGACGCCTAAACTCCAATATAACGTCTAATGTCCGTCCAATGACGAAGTTTGGGGCTCGACTCCATCAAGTCTTTCGCTTCCTTCCGGCGGAAATCGGCAGAACAGTAGTACCACAAAGCCAACTAATGCGACAGCCTTATCATACTGTTAGCTTGGCAGAGTGAAGGCAGAACGATTGCACATACAGCGTTTACGGTGAATACGAGATAGGTTTTCCCAACGTTCGCGAAAGCGGCATAGATCAGACCAAAGACCATTGCTGTCAGCATGTTAGCAAAGCACAGCCAGGTTCAGAATAATTTGATCTTACTTGTGGAGAGCCTGGCAAGATTTTCGATCAAGGTAATAGCACTCAGCGCATCCGTTCTCTCCGATGAGAGGCACATCTGTAATATAGACCCCTTAGCCGATGCACCAGTGCCGGCCGCAAAGGGCAGGTAAATAGCGACGAGATACATCTGCCATCCTTGCGTTGCGAATGTTGCTCCTAGAGTTAGAATGCCATCTAAAATCAGACTGAACTTCGAGTAGAAGAGATCAAAGGCAAATGTCTCCTGTTCGTCGGCTCGTTTTCGTGGTTCGAGCGGCTCTTGCGCGCTTTCGATAGCTTCTGCTGTTTCGATCCGTTCTGGTTCAACTGGAATATTTTCGATAGAGTCATCATCTATCGGCTTGCCGTTCTCCGTCACTGTCTGCTCCGAATTTCGCGTGAGCCACGCACGGCCAATCTGAATTATTCGGGGGAAAGCAAACATCAGAAACAGACCGCGAAGGAGGGAGTACAGGAATATAAGAAAACCATTCTCTCTTGTTCCGAAACCAAAGATGTCCGTCGAGTACATTTGCAGTACAACTTGAATGTATCCTGTGGCAAGGACGCCGAGAAAAGCACCAATACCAAGCAGGAGGGCACCATACTCAGTGTGGACTGTTCCATCAGGATGTATCCATTTCTGGGGTGCAAAGATTCTGAACGGCCCAAAAAGTCGGCTAATTCCTTTGACTGTTCGAGCTTTCTCGGCTTCGTTCTTCGGAATCCAAGGGAGGAAAAAATAGACGTAGCAGGAAGACATTAAGAAAAGGCCCAAGGCTACACGAAAAGGCCATATGATGCCGCAGACATCACCAATGATACCTCCAATAAGATATCCGACAGCGGTACCGGACATTGTACAGCCTGTGAGGCGACCAAGAGCTCCCGTTCGTTCCCTATGCTCAATGATTTCGGTCACGAAGGAGTTCAAGGAGAGAACATAGCCCAGGGGCCCTCCAATAATGGTGATGATCTGAGAGCACTGTACGATGATGATGCCTTTGCTACCTCCCGTTTCAACACCGATGTTTTGGATAGCTAGGCGAACGGCTGGCCAGAAGACTTGAATGATTAAGGCGGACTTGACGCCAATCTTTTTGATCGTCCATCTAGTGATGAAGAGGTTTGCAATACCGAAAAGAGAAGTTGATGATCCCAGAAGAGCGACAGCTGTCGCCGTTCCAGCCTCGATTGCGTGATTGGCACATCGACCTTGAGCAGAAGGTGGTTCTGGATGCGTGTCGTAATAAGCTTCACAGGTCATTAATCGGAAAACATAGACGAGCCTATGGATTCATTAGTACGTCTTAGCCACATGAATGAGGCTTAACATGATTCATGCGGGACACGCGTTGGAGTGGTTGCTCACGGAACTTGGGTGACTCCAAACGACAAAGATACCATAAAAGCACAGAACAAAGCTCGGTACAGAACAGATTTGCCCCATACTGCTGGCTCGACCTGCTCTCGAGGGAGCAGGGGAGTGCCTTCCGTTACGTCCGCGTCTGTTCGATTTTCGTCGTTTGCCATTCAGGCTGAGATGAAGTTGGAAACGTGAAGGCGGACTGAAGTCTGTTAAGTAATTACGACATCCACCGTTGTTTCCGGGCAGAAACGCCCGTTCGCATAGTTGCCTATCTGCAGTAGGGTAGACAGCAACGCCTTTTTCCCCGGTGAGATGAACCGTGGGGCTGCCATTTACCTAATTAACGTTACATCGCAAAAAAAAAAAAGGCGCTGAATGCTCTGCTATTTCCCTCATCGGCACCTATCGATTACGGTAAGTCGCGGCCCGATGCTGAGTTCGGCTATCAATCGCGAGTTTGAAGATGGCTTTAATGCTGCAGGACTACTATTGTAACTACAGAGTACATGTTCTGAACCACTAGGTAGGCATCGAACCAAGCAGGCGTGTCCCTCTTAGGTTCTGATAAGCCCGTGGGAATTTAATACTCCCGTAGAGTACCTTCAGTCATTCATTACTCTCCCGGTAATGCCCTGCATTGCGGAAAGGGCGTAATCACTGTCCGCCTACCTACAGCGTAGCCCACGTGATGGAGTCGGCCAGTGATCTCACAATGCAGCTACCATTCCAGGCTGGCTGAGGTTTTGCGATTACTGGATGCCGAATCACCAATACATTGGGCGCTCATGACTGTGGTTCGAAACAGACTCGGCATATGGACTGGAGCGTGTTTGGAAAAGAGAGGTGGCTGGGCTGGGCTGGGCGTGAGTGGTGAATGGTGAGGCAACCCCTCCTAAGCAGGGAATTCTGAAAGCCGAGCGGAAACAACGCCTGCGCGAGTCGCGTCATAACCTGGATGGGCCTCCACGGTAACTGATTACCACCGACTTTTCTTCCTCCACAACCCTTTCTTTTTCCCAATCTTCGCCTCTCCACTTGAGTACCTGGCAATGGTCGACCTTAGAACACCCGTCCGTTTCTTATATCGCCGGCCGGCGCAACTCCGCTCATGGACCAGGAACCCGACGAGCAATCCCATCTCGACCAGGCAGACATTCCTCGCTGTTGCTGCGGCAGACCGGACTGTGCATTCCTCGCGCACACTTGCAACCTCCTAGACAAGGTCAAGCGCGATGCTCGCACTGCCGGAGAATTAGGACAGGTATGCGCCGCTGCGTCTTTGATCTACAACCCGCTCGCGACCGTGAACACCCGTCGGCCAGTCGAGCGGTTACCGCCATAATTCACTTGGCCTGCCATTCTCATCCGCGAATATGACTTCTCTGACATTCTCACTACAGGCGCTTCTCGCCCGACACGAAGCTTACGTCGTCGACTCCGAGCAGGATCGCAAGCTAATGCTTGCCAAGATGGAGGAGCTGGAGCAAGAGAAGCGACGTTTGGAGCACAAGAACAAGGAAACAGTAGATGAAAACCGGAAGCTCCTCGATCAACTTGAGGCGCTCAACTTCGCCACCACAGCCTCAGACGCGCAAGTTCAATCCTTAACCGATCATTTACACGCGACAGAAGCTCGACTCGAACGCGTCAATGCACTAGCCAACCGCGCAGAGAGCGTCCAGAGACAACTTTCAAGGCTCGAAGAAGAGCAAATGCGCCTTCATTCCAATCTTGATGTGACAAAAGAGAATGAGAGGGCCGCGGTTTTGCGGTGGCAGCAAGCAGAACGCACGATTGTCAGCCTTCATCTGCAAATTGAGCATCTCGAGCGCGAAGCGAAGAAAGAGAGAGACCGACAGCAAGAAGAGAGTGCCATTATTCAGCGCAAAGCTGCCCTTGAAGCTCAACTGCAGGCGCCAGCTGATGGGTCTACGTCGTCGAAAACACTTCTACAGGCAAAGAGGGGCAACAACGCGATATCGCACTTTGTCAAAGACATTCTCCAGGATAATGCAAATTTACAACTTGGCATGGTCGAGTTGCGAGAATTACTTCAGACTTCCCATGAAGAAGTCGAACATTTGAGAGGCTTGGTTGCTCAACATGTTCCTCTTGAAGATCCGAACTCCGGACGAGCCACGCCTACGTTGGGTTCAGAACTCGGAATGGGAACCAAGGAGTTCCACGTACACCATCATTATCATGCCCCTTCACTCGCTGCAGAATCCTCAAAGACTCCAAAGAACCAAATCCACAGACGTCCAAGAAAATCACGAGTTCGAGTTTCGTCGGGCCAATTCACTCCGGTGTCCGCTTTACCGACTCCTAGGTCTTCCATATCAATACTCAAACCATCGAGTCCGACTTCAACTGCGGCGATCCTGTCTCCGACATCTGTCTCTATTCCAAGACAGAAGGCTCGATGGTCGATGCAATCCAACCAAACGGGCTTTACCAGCTCTTCATCACTACCCAGTTCGCCCTCCGGTAATTCAATCTTCGACCGCGTTTTCAACGATGCGGCAACTGCTACAGACATATCGAGGCCATCGAGTCCCGAAAGTGCAATGGGTCTCTCTCCACGTGGAAGCAACTATTTCGATCAATTTAGTCGCATGAAAGGCAAGAAGTCACTGAGCCAAGGCCGTAGTAGCATGAATGAAACAGTCTCTAGCACATTGGAAGACGTCACTATCAATACACCACAATCTTCAATTACTCTAAAATCGCAGCAATCGCCGCCGATTGTCGACACTAAGCGTCATTCAAACCTCAGCACTATCGATATCGCCTCTCCGATGCATTCGACTATTCCTGAGGAAGCAGAAGACATTTTGCAGCCGAAAGGGGCAGCAACGCTGGATGCAGACCATCCCGACTCCCCAACATCTCCATCGGAGTCATCACCAGCACCAGCTCTCAAACGCGTCGCGTCCCACGAATCTATCTTCTCCATTTCCGGCATGGACATACACACCATACCGGACCGGCCGTCACAACGCCTTATTGGCAGCAGGATTGTTTCAGCGCCGGTTGTTGGGTCCTCATTTATCAACCCAACAGCCGTCACTGCCACGACGGCAACGGCAGTTCGGCCGTCACTGTACAGAAGTCCAGCTCCTGGTAGCGACAGTTTCAGCCGGTCGTATCTTTCTGACGTGGCCGGCGCCAGAGTTGCTCAGCCGAGCCTCAAGAAGAAACCTTCTATGGGCCAGACGATGGGTAGCTGGCTTTATGGTCGGTGGATGGGCACATCCATCGCCGAAGAACCTCTTTCGTCCGCCGCGACCGCGACTCCCGCGTCTGGGTCGGCGCCACCCGGTGTGGACGCTAGATCAGTGAGTTCGGGCGTCCGAAGCACCATTTCAGTGCATTCTGGAGACAATGCGAAGGCACAGGCGCCTGTTTGGAGACCACGACCGCCAGGTGTGAATCAAGTTGGACCGATTTTTGGGTTCGGGCCTGAGCCGGCCACGCCGTTCAAGGCGACATTGAACGTTGGAGAATTAAACGAGGAGGCTTTGAGGGAATGCTTGACGGAGATTGCATAGTTGGAGGAAAGCGGTCTTTCAAGCTGCTTGCTGCATACGGCTCGGCGCAATCAAAGGTTTGGAATGGGTTTTGTGGTAGCGTGGGTTTGCAGAGGAGATGCTAATAATTGCGCGATACCCCCTGGTGCTTCATTTGAAAGAGAAGTGCAGAGATGTGAAGTTTACTACTATTGCAGCCGTAGGACCTACAAATGCCGAGTTTTCGTACACACCTCGCTTCCGTTTCCGTGGCGTCTTCAGCTCAACTCCGCCATGGCTTGAGTTTCCAGAAGGTCAAAGACGATCTAGAATGTTGATGGCTGACTTCCCGTCCGAAAGCGAGCGGGATCTGCCAGGCCCCCGGCCTCCGGGCCCGCGCCATTACTCCATCATACTGTATCGATTTACCACCTCGTCGTTATTGAGGTGCATTGACAAATACAGGCGCCTGAGACGAGGCTTATTCCAAGGCTTGATCGGCGCAAATAGCATTTAACGCAGGCGACCTTAGGCTCAATCGTCGGCGGCAAATTGAGGCTGAGAATCAGTCCAGCGCCGGCTGCCGCTTGCACATTTCTTCTTCCTTCGGTCAGCCGCTTTGGGCATCATCCGCAAGCTCCTGCATAAGCTGCGCCAGCTTCAACCGCCGCTCCTCTACCTCGCCGCACCCAACAAACTAGCTGAATGTATATAGGCCCTCCGCCTCGTTGCCTTTTGAGGCATGCGCAGATATTTACTTGGCCGATGGCGTCCCGCCGTCGCGCGGCCTCTCGATTCCTTTGCTTTCAACCCACTCTCTCTTATTTCATATCGTCCGGTGGACTCGGGGGATTGTGGAAAACCGGTGACGCCTGCCCGCCTCTCTCATCGCATTGTCCTTCTGCTCGAAAATTCTCTGTCTTTACGGAAACCCTACCCTAACGAGAAGCTTGCGCTGCGGCCTTGCGCTTCAGCATGGCTCCGCTTCCCCGGCGAGACGGCGTCAAGACGGTTTTTCCGCTCCTTGCGGAAGTGTCGAGGCCGAATGCGGTGGCCCCGGATGAGGATCTAGGGCGCGAAATTACGCGACTTACAATCCAGCACGCCTCGCTGGTGCCAAGGGACTACGACAGCCTAAGCTTTCCAGATGAAGCAGGCTGCGATAGAGCCTCCCCCTCCCCACGAGATCGAATCACGGACTGGTGCAGTGATGTTCCACAGCGACAATTCAGGTCAGAAGGTGACGATCATGGGATTATGTTTGATGCACAACAGTATGAACTACGGATGGAACCGTTCGCCTGGTTGAACCCAAGACTACAAGATTTGGATCCCGATGGCTTGTACGAACGTATTGACCTTGGGTGGCGCCGCCTCACGAACCTCGCTGGAGATCTGCTCGGAGCAGAGAAATTCAGTGAGGTGGAAGCGATGCTCAGGAACCCGCTGCAAGAGTTTGATGGATCACCACGCCTCGAAAATTGTCTGTTCACCCTTCATGCTCGTCGCATTTTGGCCCAAGCACTTTTCCGAGAAGGGAAGGCGAACAGCCACCTGGATCCCAGTCTTGCAAAGGTCGTTGAGGCTCACCATATTCTGCGCAGGATCATTTTCCTTCAACAGAATGCCGAAGGTCTTCTCGAAAAGCAAATAGAAAGCGTGGATACCCTTGTCGAAGAGTGCGAAGAAACTCTTGCACGGGCTGGCATATCATTTAAGCTGACGGCAACTTCAGCGGGGAGTACATATCCACGCTTTCAACGCCTGTCAACTAGAACCTCCGAAAACGATGAATTATCACCTACATCAGCCACGTGGAGGGCAAGTCATCGTACAGAACATCACTTCGCTTCATACTCTAATGGGATCACATCCTTGGCATCCACCACATTCGATGCGCAGCACGAATCAAGTTCTGGCGCCTGCTACGATATAGACGCTGAGACTACGATCTGTCCTCCACACCAGTATGATTCCATGCCCGCCGAAAGGGTATCCTCTGTTTGGGGCACGATAAGGCAGTCCGCGGAATTACGCAGTGCAATCGACATACAATCGAACGGGATATTGATCGGACTTGGAAGCACTGCTCCGAATCTTGATTCAACCACGGGCATTGGAGAATCGAGCAGACTAGCAATTCAGCTCAGGGTCAGAAACAATCCGGGAGGGTAGCGTGTCCTCTACCGCCCATGACAAAGACCTTGAGCTTCAATTCTAGCCGGCCCGCATCGAATGAGGACTCTGAGATTAACGTGCAATGCGAATATGATGATGAGATGGTGTAAACTACACTACAAGAAAACGAAATGAAGCCTGGTTTGTTTGACTATCTCACACTTCTCAAAAGCTTTTGCTAACTACCTATAGCAGGGACGCAGGTAGACATGACAGTCCCTCACTCGTTGACCAAACATGGAATACTGAATGACTATGGTTTATTCCTGCTTTAGCTAGCTATGTCTGCAGCAGTGAAGACGTGGATTAATCGAGTTTCAAATTCATGAAACGGAAAACACGAGACAGAACTGTGAATAATGAGAGATGATGTTTAGGATATACCTACGACAGCATGAAGCCGGTGCACATGGATTACCTTCAAGATTGATATGAAAGCTAGTTACGCCTTGCAGCATATTTCCTTGTGTATAGAACCTCCATTTGGGAACGGGAAGAGTAGAATGCATTTGAGCCGTCACCTTCCAGATTCTTTGCGATGGTACTGTAATTACCAAATTTGGAGCTACCCAGTGTAATACTTTCTATTTTACCTGCGGAAGCGTTCTTTTACAATCATATCCTCTCGAAGCTTGGGAAATTTGTTCGTTGATGCACTTCTAACGCCATGTTCATGAAGTTGAAGCCTGAGGCTACGAAATTCACTCGACGCGTTGTGAAAGCAGAGTCGCGTCCTCCTCATTGCAGGATTGACAGAACGACAGAGTACAAAGTTGCCGACGAAAAATCAATGCTGTATAATGAAAAGTCGGGAGATTCGGAATGAACGATCCTATCAGCGAACATCCATTCGCTACACCCGACTTCTGGAAGCCGTCGTCATTTGCAAAAGGGCCGGACGAAGTGCAGACTCTCTTTCCTCTTCAGACGCTTGATGGTAGGACGAATCCCAACCCCTTAGGAGATCAAATCCCAGGCTGACAATAGGCGTAGTCACTTCGATCACATTCGATAATCCCTATTTGCCAAGGCAGACCCTAGGTGAGGAGTTGAAGCTTCCTGACCTCCACAACTTTCACTATGGCCCCCTCGAACCCATTGAACAACCGGACTCTGCAGCGGTTTCTGCGGTCGGTGAACAGGAGTTAGCGCACAGTACTTCCACGGATGAAGAGTACGACATCTGGAACCTCGCCCTGAGCATAGACCACACGAGCAGTGCACCGAAGTATTACTCTTGGGAGGCCTTCCAAAGCGGAGAGCAAGTCGTTCCTCTCCCCGCATATATTTCAGAAAGAGATGACAGCGTTTTCAATGCCGCTATCCATGTGCAAGCTGAAAGCAACGGCTCTGCGGGCAGTGTTCCCGTCCAGTCAGATGTTTTTCTCGATTCGCTCTTCGCACTTGGCCTTGGACGGTCATCTGTCTTATTCAACTTCGATGGGAAGAAGAAGACCTTCATTGCCAAGATTCAAAACATGCGCATGTCTGGCTATAGTGTGGAGGCTTCAGAGAGTCTGATCAGCAAAATACTGCAGTGCGGTACGATGACTCGAAGGTTGAGATCTTACGTCGATCGAACGTACACCATCAATGCGTTTTCTGGTCGTATAGCATTTGCCAACAGCATTTCTGCAATACTCTCGACCATGGAACGCCAACTCAGCTACGCAGGACCAGCCATTAAGAGTCTGCTTCAGTTACAGCACAACTTCGAACAACCACATCGGTTACTCGTGGAGATCTACGACCTAGTCAAAGCTCTGAGAAAGGCCAAGTCCAACGAAGAGCTTGTGTCTACTATGTATCGACGCTGCCAATACTACGAACAAGAACCACCTTGGCTTCAAACACCAATGTTTGAAATTTTGTCTCGTGTTAGCCAGCCGTGGCTCGAAACCGTTGAACAGTGGACAGGCTTGAAGCAAGATCGGGGGTCCCAATTCACAACCAAAATTGCCACCGATCAATTCGTTACTGCTACCAAAGCCGATGGTGAAAACGAGTCTCGTCCCACGGAGGAGTACTGCTATCATCCCGAGAGAATGCCTTCCTTTATTCTTCCAGAAGATGGAAGAATAATCTTCGAAACCGGATGCAGCTTGCGAATACTTCGGAAGCACCATCCTCGCCATCCCTTATCGAGAAGTCATGCTTTCGGAAGCAATGACATGTCACTATCATGGCAATTTGATTGGACTCGGCTGGATTCCATAGTTGACAAGGCCAATGAATATCATCAACGCCTGGTTGAAGCGGTGCGAGCTTATGGAACACATTCCCAGTTCACACTACAAGAACATACCTCAACCGCAATTCCGGCGGTCCACAATTCAAATCTGAGCGATGGAGCCAGCTGCTGGAACGACGAAGTACTCACTCTAGCACATCAGATGGACAGCATACCTTCTCTCAGCCCTGACAGCTCAAACAAATTCTATGACCCTGACTCATCCAGCGTTCAATCCTCTGACAGTGTTGCCGCTTCAGACTCAATCAACTTCTCACCACCTCTTTCGCTTGCCGCGGCCCTATCCTTTCAACCACTTCTGAGTACACAGGCCAGACTAATCAATGCCGCCACCCTGCGGGTACTATTCCGCTCTCACAACCTTCGGTTACACTTTGATCTTCAACGCTCATTTCATCTCTTTGGAAATGGCGTTTTCATTTCCCGTTTATCGTCTGCCCTTTTCGACCCAGACGTACCCACCACCGAACGACAGAGAGGCGTTGTGCGATCACACGAAGAGCTTGGTTTGAAGATCGGCAAGCGTGAGGCATGGCCACCGGCAAGTTCAGAGTTACGGCTCGCGCTTATGGGTATCCTGAGCGACTGCTACCATGCAGAGCACAGAATGTCAAAGAACTCAAGCAGAGAGCCAATTGACTTGCCTGACTCTTTGAGCTTCTCGATCAGGCAGCTCTCGGAGAGTGAAATCGAGAAAGTCATGGACCCGCGTTCGCTCCATGCCCTCGACTTTTTGCGTCTTCAGTACACGCCTCCGTCACCATTAGATGCTGTCATCACAACAAAGACACTTGAGAAGTACGACACCATCTTTAAGTTTCTCCTCCGCATCATGAGGATGCTATACGTTGCATTGCGGCTACCATACATCCCTGGCGTCGTCCATGCACAGAAACTCAAGCATCAAGCGCAGCATTTTGTCAGCTCCTGCGCTGCATACTTCTTTGACACAGGCATTCGAGAATCATGGGATGCCTTCAGTTTCTATGTGGATTCTATCGAGAAAAAGCTTCATGAGGAGGACCAGAGGGGCGAGCTAGGCACATTGGTTACTGACGGTTTGGAAACGCTCAAGATGCAACATGAGCTTTGTCTCAACCGCATCATGTTCGCCCTACTGTTGCGCAATCGGCAACAGAAAATCATGGCGCTCGTGGAGGACATCTTTACACACATTCTTCAGTTTGCTCGGATTTCTGTCGATGATGAAAGCCGACTGCTGCAGATCTCAAAGATCTACCATAATTTCAATGAGAAGGTCAAGCTGTTCCTGGACGTTTGCAAAGGACTAGTTGGCAAGAAAGCTTATGCGGGATCGTCAGGCAACCTGATGAGCGATGGCAGAAAGAACATTAAAGGCGAGGAGAACACCATTGATCGATTGCTGCTTAAGTTGGAGATGAGTAAATACTACAACGGCAATTGATTTGTTCAACACTCAGCTTTAAAAAGGTACAGATACTGTGTCCCTGTCTGCGGTGGCGAGGCAGGCGAAAGCTTGTCCCCCATTAATAAGCGTCGACATTAATAAAACTCTATCCACTAGTCCTTCCGACTGCAGCCGATTTCATGCTCCCTGTTAACCCAACCCTCGCAGATGATCGTTTCAATCGCAATTGTTTTCACCAGATAAGGAGACAGCAAAGTTAAGCTGTTGGGAAATACTGGCTTCACGGCTCTTCACAATTCATTATTTCGGCAATGAGTGTACGCTTCAAGAAAATAACTCCACAGAGTCTTGAATTCGTAACAATTTCAAGCCCAAATCAGATTAAATCGAGTGAGACCGTACGAGCTATCCGTCGTCAAGCTGCACGAAGTGGTGCCAAGAAGGCAAAGAAGCAACGCTACCGAACAATTAATATCTTTGAAGCTGAGGCTGACGGGGCGCAAGATCACCAAGAGGAAGTGCTCATTGATGCTACCCCGAAGCCGGAGCTTCAAAACATCTTCAATTCACTTGGTGCAGGCTTAGACATAAACCTCTTTCGGTCTTCTCCTATAACACCCAATGCGGATACGATTCACCTGCTTGACTTTATGCTCGACGATGCCACGAAGAACTACCATCCAATGCACCAAATATGGATGTCGGTAGCAATGACGGACCCAAGTGCTTTCCATATGCTGCTGGCCAATGCGGCGATGGCGCTGAGCGAGCGACAAGGACGACATGACATAGAGTGGATGCGATACTACACGCTATCCCTAAGCTCCATGAATAAGCGCATGAATGATCCACAGCTTCGGCTCAGTGAAGGCATTGTTGGTGCGATCGTGAGCTTTGCTTGCCTAGATGTATGTTTAGCAAAGGTGTAGTGCGACTAACGATTGCTAATCTACGTAGGGGAGAATGGGCAGGATGGATAGTTTTGCAATTCACATATCCGGACTGAAAATGGTGATTGAGCTGAAGGGCGGTTTCGAGAGTTTGAAGACGGCGTATGCTCTAAGGTTTTCGATATTCTGGTAAGTTCATTCGTGAATGAGTGGATGGAATTAATTGAGGAACAGGATCGATTTAAATGGGTCGCTCTTGGCCGACCGCGTGCCTACATTTCCGCCTCCAGGAGACTTGCTGGAGCAAAGAGATCGTAGTGAATATCTGTCAACCCTTCTAAAACCGACCATAGACACGCTAAATTTGCGGTACGAAGATATGTCCAATGTGAGCGACGCAATCATGTCTCTCGCGGAAATGGCACTTTTCTTCGCCGCCAACGGGACGCTTCATCACTACAGCGAGGATGATTTGACATACTTTCGTCACTTTCTCCCAGTGGCTTACGAGGTTCTGAGTCTTCGAAGAGTCTCTCGCAGTGTAATTCAGAATGAGGCCATGCACGAGACTCTCCGGCTGGCTTGCTTGGTTTTCCTCGGGTTGGTGAAACGACATTTCCGAGTAACGCCAGATGTGGTTCCAAACTACCACGAGCGACTGTTCTCACTTCTGGTGACCGCAACTTTAGACTGGACCTCTTTGTTCAGTCTACATCTTTGGGTTCTTGCGATTTGTGGTGTCGCAGCCTATGGAGAGGAAAGGCCGCCAATCGTTGCAGAAATCAGTCGTACAATAGGCAACATGACATGGCAAGATGCCGCCGCTGCAGTGAAATCTATTGCTTGGATTGAACAAGCTACACCATACGAACTTGATATTCTAGGTCAAGAGGTTCGCAAGCACCAAGCAGAAGAGAGCAGAACACTGCCACCGAATGTTGAATGGCTCTGAACCAACTTATTCAAACGCCGCCTGGAGGCAAATAGTTCAACTGCGCTTTATTGTAATTACTGGCCAGTTATACCACCACTGGCGGATATGTATTGGCCAGTGATCCATCGACCCTTTTCAGAGACCAATAACAGAATCGTATCAGCGATGTCCGCACCAGTTCCAATACGATCGGCTGCCCTGGTCATTGGAACCAGGACTGCACCAGTCGCCTCCATCTTTTCTCCGCCCGAGTTCAAATCCGTATCCACGGGACCGGGAGCCACGGAGTTCACGGTGATGCCTTTCGACTTTCCGAACTACATGTCATGTTAGCACCGTGTTCCACCAAAAAGAAAGGAGATTGAGCTTACTTCTATTGCCCATGCGAATGTCAAGCTGTCTATCGCTGCCTTTGCGGCCCCGTAAACCGGCAGATACTGCATCCCAAGCTTGGAAGCGACGGACGAAATATTTATTATTCGTCCGCCTGTAGCTATGTGCGGGATTGCCGCTTGGGTGAGGAAGATTGGGCCATGCACATCGACTGCGAACGTCTTCTCCACGGTTTCTTTGCTCGATTCCAAAGTACCAAGAAACTCGCCATAACCGGCGTTATTTACTTCAAACCCGTATGTTAACGGAATCCTCTCGGGTACATATACTTATACGGAGCTTACCGATAATATCGACATGATCAGTGTCAAATGCTTTCATTGTCTCATTGACTAGTCTCTTCGCTTCTTCCGGGTCTGAAACGTCTGCGCGAATGACTGTGACTTTACCACCCGCATTGCGAATGTTCTCTGCCACATTTTGGGCACGACTGGTGGATCCTTCGGAGACATAATTTATGGTGACGGCTGCACCATTACGGGCGAGTGCGGTTGCGGTGGCAGCTCCAATACCGTTTTCACGGCCAGAGCCGGTGACAATGGCAATCTTCCCTTCAAGTGAGAGCGTGTCTATTGTCATCGTGTCTGAGCAGTCGGGCGGAAAGATACTTGAGAGATTGAGCTGTGAGTATTAGGCGCAGATTATGATCGGATTATCCCGATATCAGGTGGATTTTACGGTTGCTGGGAATGCTATGAGACTGAGTACTTTGGTGGGCAGATGGGTGCTGTTATATCTTCTTCTCTTTCCCATATTCTCGACATTTGATTGATAATATGGCTGAAGCTGAAAAATCAGAGCTGCGCGACGGCTTAGGAATCGGAGATACATGCGAAAGCGGTTTCCGTTTCGGGAGACCATGATTCCTAAATTCTACAGTAATTTGAAGGGAAATCAACTGTTCGCCGTCGGCGAGGTGGAGGATGTCAAAGGAGACCAGCTTACTCAATTACGCCAAACTCGAACGAGGAAACAGTTACCCCTGCCTGCATTTTGCTTAATCAAGGAAGTTTGTCATCCAGTGCGGGCGCCATGGCATGATCCATTGGTACATTGTTCTGATGGCAGTGAGACCGCTCAGTGGCTGTGGCATTCTATCGTACCATCTGCAGCTTTAGATTGTTGGGCGCGTCTTTCTACCTCTGTTTGTGCCTTTTCATGCGAGGCTGAACGTGGCTGCTTCGCGTGATCAACACTGAGTTCAGCTATCGTACGATAAATGCCGGCCCCCGTCCCCTGAATCCTCGTACTTTGACTATCACGTCTCCACAGATATCTGTCGCGTTACGATCCTCCTCCATTATCAACGTACCAATTTACTATAGTGGGAAACATGTCTTCCACTTCATCCTTGGAAAGTCTATCGGATTACGGCAAGTCTTTTAAAAACCGAAGTCTAAATGGATTGTGCGGAGAATGTTCAGCTATTCACTTCGAAACTTTCTTGACGGAACCAATGCAAAGGCCGATCGACCTAGGAGAATGGAGCTGCATTAGAGTGTCGTCCTCCTGCTCATTTTGCCGTCTGGTGACCCAATGTCTCGAAAAGGACTCCAGCTTGACACCTCGGACGCCGGAAAGTCACATATTTCTGACCAACCAGCTGAGTTGGGAACTAGGAATTGAGATATCTCCCTACGACCTTACCAAATCTGAATCATATTCGAATAAATACGATCTCCGGGCTATGGCCAAGGATTGTGGCAGCAAAGCCTATCGTTTTCTTGTTTATGCGAACGATAGAAAATTTCCACGAAAAGGATGCATTCAATATTTAGCTACTATGGAACCTTCGAATGACCGGTATTTCTTTGGGCGAAGTGTCAGGCCGGAAATGGTAGACATGGAGCTTCTTCGCTCATGGCTGGACCGATGTCGGTACTGGCACGATAATGAATGTGATGCGCATTGGTTCGAATGCAACGACGTACCACGAAATCTTCGCTTAATTGACGTACAGCGGCGGTGTATTGTCAGGAAAGAGGAGGTAGAAGCTCAGGAATATGTCGCTCTAAGTTATATGTGGGGTGTGGAAAAGATGAGGTTGGAAACTGGCATGGTTCCTGCCCTCTTGAAACGAAGGCATATCATGGTGCTGGATCAAGTCGAAATCGAAGACACGCCGCTACCGGATCCCCTCCCTCAAACCATTGATGACGCCATTTGGCTGACCCAGGAGTTAGGTTACAGATATCTCTGGGTTGATGCGTTGTGCATTGTTCAAGACGATGCCTACGAACAAAAAGTACGGCACCTCGCAAGTATGGCGGTTATATATAGCCATGCAACATTAACCATTGCCGCAGCGGCAGGCGACCACGCCGACTATGGATTACCAGGAATTAGTGTCCGTCGGAAAGAAAGACAATATAGTGAAAACGTAGGCGGCATCCAGCTCGCTACGATGTTCCCGTCTTACACCGCTTTGGAAAATTCGATATCACTGCCATGGAATACCCGCGCATGGACGTTCCAGGAAAAACTTCTATCACGGCGTATTCTACTTTTCACCGACCAGCAAGTCTATTTCAAATGTTCAGAATCGATTTGGACGGAAGAAATATACTTGGAAACCAGAAAGCTTTCAACGAGCCTTCAGGGCAGGAAAAGAAAATACGCCTGGACACCTGAGAGAGGAGCGCCAATGGACGATCTCAACGCACTGCAAGGGACATTGGGAGGCTTCAACCACCCAAATTTACGACTTTTCCCGTCTTATAACTCCGCATACGAATGGAATTATCTTGGACAATTTCTTTCATACGCCGCAGCTGTACAGGAGTACACAAGTCGACAACTGTCCGATCCAAGAGACTCACTGTTCGCCATTCAAGGTGTACTCTCAACCTTAGAAAGCTCGATAGGAACCCTAGTACAGGGGCTTCCTGAAACATATTTTCTCGACGCCTTGCTCTGGTTTAGTGAAGCGGGGAGTACTCTAACTAGAAGAACACGGACAATTCCATCATGGTCTTGGGCAGGCTGGAAGTTCGGCTCCGGTAGGGTGAGATACTGTCTCACCGATGTTCGCGCCTTACGAGTCGTATGTAACTTGCTTACGACCTACGAGGAAAAGGTTCCGGCAAACGAAGATCAGATCGCCTCAAGATCGGACGACAGCCAAAAGGTCGAGAAGAAATCACCATTTTCATGGGCACCTTTAAATCTCATATCTTGCCTCGGTTGGATGACTATCTTCCCAGATCATAGCGCGAGGAGCATTACGTACTACTCCGGCACAGAAGCTCGATCCTTGTCATTTCTAACCGCTATTGATGTAATTGGGGCCAATTCCAAGGGTGAAAAAGGTCAAGTCGGAAAGATTCTTGAGAAGATGCCATTTCGACGAAGATCCACAACGATATCATTAAATTGTCGGGCAAAGTCGGTCGACCAAATCTGTCCCAGCCTCTATTTGAAGACCGTTGTTGTTTCATTTTACCTAGGAGATGCCATCGGGCAGAGTCCCAGAAGCAATGACAGCAACGAAGTAAGGCTATTTGAACTGTTAGATGCCGATGGCTTCTGTGTTGGCGAGGTTTGGACCACTGTCGCCATTGCTAGCAAAGCTAGGAGACATTCTATCGATTTTCTGACAATTACATGGGGTTTAGGGATGGAGGCTTCAATAATCAGCGATGAGTACGTCCCCAAATGGTCCAGGACATCGCTCCCCGATATGTCGCGGGAGGAACGACGGGAGTTTGCAAATCAATGGAAACTTCGGATCGATTTAGGGACTGGTGGGATGCTCGTAAATGGTCTTCGAATAATGTCAGGCAAGAATGTTGAGATGGAGCAAGATCAGACTTGGGTACAGTATATGGGGGGGAAGATTGCGGACAGGATACAGAAACGAATGAACGTCAAGACACCAGCTCCAGAGAGGATAGCATTAAGAGATGAAATTGATGGCAGCGCGACAGCTGGTACGCTCATGGAACAAGTACTACTAGCTGAAGCGGGGTCTCCAAGACCAAGGGAGCTATGGACTGTGGTGAATCTCATGGCTGTGGCTTGGAAGGACGATGTAGCCCATCGGATTGGTGTTGGCAAAGTCATTCGCAAAGCGTGGCAAGAGCAATGGAGTTCTGCGAAGACTGTAATTCTTATGTAGCCACGACTCACCAAACGGCAGAGACATCTAAATACGGCTTACGTGCTCTATCCACTTGCCAACTATTCCGTATTCACTGTGAGTGCAGTCGATGGCTGTCTCGGTATAAAGCCTGTTCCGAATAGAGTTGGGAACTGCGATTCCCTTAGTGAAGAACAAATGGGAAACCCAAAGAACTCATTGCCGATTATCAATATTTGTTCACCTAATTAATTTTTCCTGTTTAACTGAGCCATTATGCGCGGATGGGTCGCTCCGGTCTCGCGTTGGGATCGGACCGAGATTATCGTAATGTGCATAAGGTTACGGTACCATGCTAGGCACTGTAGTATTCAGTGGGTGCAGCGCAGCAGCTCAAACCCATACCCGATAGCTACACCGTTCCCGGGAGCCGAAAAAATGTACGCAGACGGACTTGACCGGGCGGTGATGTAATTGGGAACTCGCTGGCCGGTAACGGCAGACCGATGGTGGCATGGAAGGGAGAAGAAGATAGCGTGCGGGAAACAGATTTTACGCCGCTGACATAAATACAAAGCCACAGTCGACGTCCAAATAACTAGCACATAACCGTCTCAAACAAGTCAAAGCGAAATCATTCCGCTCCTTGGCCATGTCTGACACAGAATCCACCAAAGCACCGGAGCCGCTAAGGTCGATCTCGTCCGCAAATGAAGACTCCAGCATCATCTCACCTCAAACATCGCGCTACGAGCCAATTGACCTTGAGAAATCAGTGAAACAACGTCGATTGTCTAGAACAGCCAGTAGGCGGTCTTCTATTTTACCAGAACGTGCCGAATATGCACTCTCCACCATCCGCTCAAGACGGCCAATTGCGCCTTTCACGCATGCTTTGGAGCACCAAAAAACCAAGGCAGACGTTCTAGTCGACTTTGATGGACCAGACGATCCATACAATCCATTAAACTGGAGTTTCAATAAGAAAGTAATCACAACCTTACTCTACGGCTTCACCACCATGGGCGCGACCTGGGCTTCCTCAGTCTATTCTGCAGCCATTGGCCAGATTTCAGAAGAGTTTCACGTCGGCACAGAGGTTACAACATTAGGCTTGACCTTCCTCCTACTCGGATTTGGACTCGGACCTCTTATTTGGGCGCCATTGTCGGAAGTCTACGGTAGGAAGATGGCAGTCTTATGCCCGTATTTCGTGGCGGCAATCTTCTCATTTGGTACGGCGACAGCCAAGGATATCCAAACGATTCTAATTACTCGTTTCTTTGCCGGTTTCTTTGGCAGCGCTCCGGTTACGAACACAGGTGGTGTGCTAGGTGACATCTGGCCAGCCGAAGAGCGTGGTGTAGCGATTGTAGGCTATGCAATGGCCGTTGTAGGTGGACCGGTGTTAGGCCCAATTGTTGGTGGAGCAGTGGTGCAAAGCTATCTCCGTTGGCGATGGACCGAGTACCTGACCGGCATAATGATGATGTTCTTCCTCCTTATGGATGTCATCTTCCTGGACGAATCCTACCCTGCGGTCCTCCTTGTGTATAAGGCACGACGCCTCCGACACGAGTACGGTAATTGGGCATTGCATGCCAAACACGAAGAATGGGACGTCTCACTTCGAGAACTCGGTAACAAGTATTTGATCCGACCTTTTCAGTTGTTGATGACCCCAATCTGCTTCCTCGTTGCGCTGTATGCGTCGTTTGTCTACGGCATTCTTTACGCCAATCTTGCCGCTTTCCCGATCGAATTCCAAGAGGAGCGTGGTTGGAACATGGTTGTAGGCGCTTTACCATTCCTTGCCATCTTTATAGGCATCCTCATCGGCGCAGTCACCAATATCCTCAACCAACGTTACTACGTCAAGCGCTTCCATACCAACGGTGACCGACCAATTCCTGAAGCTCGTCTACCACCAATGATGATCGGCTCCATTTTCTTTGCAGCAGGCCTCTTTGTCTTTGCCTGGACGTCCGATCGTTCCATCACCTGGGTCGGTCCTTGCATGGGTGCCATCCTCGTCGGTTACGGATTCTTCACAATCTTCCAAGCAGCGCTCAACTACCTCATCGACACCTTCCAGAAGCACGCTGCTAGCGCTGTAGCCGCTAACACCTTCCTCCGAAGCATGTTCGCAGCTGCTTTTCCGTTATTTATTACACCTATGTTGCATAACATAGGCATTGGCTGGGGCATAAGCGTGTTTGGGTTCGTGGCGATAGGTATGATTCCAATTCCATATTTGTTCTTCATATATGGGAAAAGGATAAGAGCAAAGGGATATTGGTCCAAGGGGTCAGTTTAGCGTTAAGATTTATGTGCTTTTCTCATGCATAGCCGGGCGTTTTTATGGTATGTTAATAGACGGGATATACCCTTAGCACGGTGTAGTCGGAAAGCGAGCTTAATAGGAACCAATTAGCTTCAAAGGCATTGATAGAATGACTCTTATTCGAGGTCAGCCAGAAATACAAAATTTTTTTTGAACTTTGAACGCCAATAGCATCTCACTGTTCCTCAACCTGGGTACTTGGGGCTGCTACTCGGACGTCGCCTGCGGTTAGGGGAATATGAAAGGAATTTCCTTTTTGGGATCGATTCAAGTCGCCGGAGGGTGGTGACTACTTCCATTGGTCACTCAAGAATGGTAGATATATACTAAATTAAGTAAATGACATTATATTACGTGTTTCGATGCCGATTCCTCAGCGTCGTTCAGACCTTGGACTGGTCGGAATATCTTCGGCCGTTGAGCTTCATCATCAACCTTTGGACACGACGCTGCATCACAGGCATCAACTCGGCACAACTTTGTTTAACCAAACATTCTGGTAGCCATGGCTAATAGAGGCTACGATGTGGTCGTCGATGTCGATGCAGAGGTAAGCTCACTATTCACAGCCGTTGCGCATATCGACTCTAACGTTTCAAAGGGCGACCTAGGTCATACTGACCTCCAAGAGGACCTCGAATTCCATTCATCAAGTACGTCGAGCAGCTCGTAGAGCAATTGATCTACGCAATCTAACAATGCTTAGACTTTGACCACCCGCACAATCCCTCCAAAATCCCTCCCGACACATCAGGCAGCTTCCTCACATCGGGCCAACCTCGCGGATCCGGCTCCTCAAAGCGCTACCTCTGGAGCATCCACTTCTACGCGCAGTACTTCGACGTGGACACGGCGGAAGTGGCGAAGCGATGCTGGGCGGCGTTGTACCCACGCGCCAACTTCCTCGACGCGCTCGAGGGCAACCCGGACCTGTATGGGCCGTTCTGGATCGCTACCTCCGTCGTCATGATCCTGTTTCTGGCCGGCACCATCAACTGGAAGCTGGCGCACGCCAGCAAGGGCCACTACTCGTACGACTTTACCCTGCTGAGCGGCGCTGCCGGCTTGATTTACGGCTACACCGGCGTCATTCCCATCGGTCTGTGGGCCACCCTCAAGTGGTTTGGTAGTGAGAGCGCGAACCTGCTCGAGTGCTGGGCGCTGTATGGCTATGCGAATCTGGTGTGGATTCCAGTTGCCATCATTTCGTGGAGTCCGATAGACGTTCTGAACTGGATATTCGTTGGCATTGGGTTCGCGCTCAGCGCGCTCTTCTTGTTCCGGAATCTGTAAGTTTGTCGGACTGAGCTCGACTCGACGGTAATCTAACCAAGTTCACAGATATCCCGTTCTTAGTGCCACAGATGTGCGCACCTCGAAGATTCTTCTTATCCTTGTTGTTGCATTGCACGCTGGATTTGCCATTGCGATCAAGATTCTTTGCTTTGCGTAAGTGTTCTTGCTGACCTCCACTGGCCTCTTTACTCACTTAAATCTAGTCACAAAAGTCCGGCTGCGAAGGGCGATCAGTCTGACGGAGAAAGACTGCTATTCGCTTAAACAAGACTGTACTGTATTCTAAGAACGCTATCAATCAAATGAACAAGATTACAGCCCACATGAGCCCCTTCGTATCGTCTACTGTTCGCTTGTAATTCTCTTAATTGTCTCCTCCATAGTGTCGATCTTGCCGGGTAACAGGATCTTCGTCTCATCCTCAGCTTTCTTTGTCCAGTCCCTCCATTTTCCTCCAAAGTACGCTCCATCCGTCAATGGCACACACAGAACTAGCGGTCCAACGTTGTGCATGCCCCAGTCGCCAGCTTGCAGGCCAGCAATCGCATTCTTGATAACCGGTCCGCTCTCAACATGGTTCACGGTCCACTTCTCTCCAGTAGCCTTCTCGACCGCGGCGAGGATCTCCTTTTGGGAAGTGAGGTAGTCGTAGATGTAGACGAGCTTGTTGCGCGACTTCTCGCGGGCTGTGGGGTCCGAGAGGAGTGTGACGATCGCCCGGCCAATGTCAGTGGTGTTGGTCGTCGGAAAGCGTTGGGCGCCTTCATCCCAGAGGTTGGCAGTCTTTGTCTTGAAGTCGAAGCCCAGGAATCCTACTTTCATGCCCTGTCAACTCATTGTTAGCAGTCGGTCCAGAAGAAAAGTCTCGCATCATTAATCGAAGGCTAGCAAGGACTTACCCAATCGAAGAACATGCCCGGAATAATACCGGTCCAGCCCAAACCACTCTCATCAAGCTTCTTCCTAAAGTCATCCTTGGCCTTGAACAGCGGGATTGGGAGGTCCATAACCAAAGGATCACTGGTATCGTGACCAAACTCGCTGGGAACGAACCATTTCACGCCGGCTTTCTTCGCGGCTTCGAGGAGCGCCTCTTGGATGCCAACATCGCTGAGCAGAGATACAATGGCGTCTTGGCCCTTGAGAGCGGCTTCCAACTCTGTGGCATTGGATGTTGAGGCGCGGATGATGGTGACGCCTTCCGGGAAGCTCGCCTTTGAGTCTGGACGAGCTAGGACGGAGACTTGTAGGGAGGATTTCAGAAATTCAGGGAGTACAGCTTCGCCCAGATGGCCAGAGGCGCCAACAATGACTAGTGACTTGATTTCTGCCGGCATTTTAGGCGTTGATGTAGACTTTTGTGTGTGAGTGCTTTGGTGAATATGGGTCTGCTCTGTTGGGACTCGAGCTTTTGGAGGATATCTTTCTGGAATTGAGATCGTATGAGCAATTGATATGAGTTTGAGGTCACTGAATGTGCAATTGAATATGGAACTGCTTGATCTTGCAATGAAATACTGCTTTCAATTGAACAGATTGAAGTGTACTTATACAAAGGCGCCTGTGCGAAGACCACCTTCGTTGAACCACGTTAGATGGATGTTGAAGCCGATGAACGTCATATCGGCTATACCATCCATGCCTCTGAATACTATTATTAACGGAAAATGGTCGGAAGTAATGATTAGAGAGCCATTACAGAGCTCAGGTGTAGAATGAAACCAATGGTCAAAACAAGACTCGGAGAGAAGGGGCAGTACAGATGCGTCATCAAATGAGGGCTGCGAGGAACTGTCTGGCGCCGCTTGGTAATTTCTCATACCATAACGTACGCTGCCAAGCTGTGTGTGCTCATCGTACTTTCGCGCGAGTGGTAGAGTACACTAGCTGCACGACCAGGTTCCTGAACATTCACGACTACGTAGAAATTCACTTTTGTAAATGGAATGGTAGAAGCTCTTTCTTGAGATGAGCTGGTTTGGTCCAGAGGACAACCCACTCAATCGAAGGGTATACGTCGCTGGCTGTTCTGGAACAATGTACCTTTGGCGCCTAAGCCGTCCATTCTGATCATCTGCAAATAGAAAACACATAGAATGCGCGGTGTTGTATTGAACGCTATAGATAATTATCCTGTAAATGCTCGAATATTTGGCGGGTTTGGCGTGCCGTGAGCTTGAGATTCCCTTGTGATTCTGGAAGATTGTATCTTTGTTTCATAAAGTCGATAAAGTCTAGTGTCTCGGGACGATTTCTGGTTCTCGACACCATCAGTGATATGGTGTTCTCCTTCACGTCATTTGGACCAATGACAGCAACGAAGTTGTAGCCTTTCGTATTTGCTTCGCGCACTTTCTTTGATAGAGACCTAGCTGACGTGTCGATATCCGTGTGGATGAAGGGACGCAGTATCGGAGCCTTCGAAAAGCTTCCAATCTCCACCTTTTCCGACATACCAGAAAGCAATTGTCTTGCGCTTTCAACAGCTGTAAGCTCATCTTGGCTTTGTGCAACGCTGAGGATGGCAAGTGGTCTAGGAGATATCCAGAATGGATAGCAACCATTGTAGTGCTCGATCAAGAGAGCTAGAAAGCGCTCCAAAGAGCCAAGGACGGCACGATGAATCATTACCGGAGTTTCAGAGCCGCTCTCTTCGTCATATGTAAGGTTAAAGCGCTGTGGAAGTTGAAAGTCCAATTGAATGGTTGCCGTTTGATGCTCTTTGCCGTCCGAATCCTTTAGAATGATATCGATTTTTGGACCATAGAAAGCCCCATCTCCTTCGTTCAATTTCCAATCGAGACCACTATGGTCAAGGGCGACCTTCAATTGCTCCTCTGCACTCTCCCACTCCGAAATTTCCCCAATGTAGTCTTCAGGGCGGGTAGAGAGAACAAGTCGATAGAGCCCGAGATGAAATATTTTCCGATACACCAGATCGATGAAAGCCATGGTCTGCTTGATCTCGTCTTCGATTTGAGATGGCCTGCAAAAAATATGCCCGTCATCTTGGTGAAATCGACGGACTCTGGTTAGACCGCTGAGCGCCCCACTGATCTCGTTACGATGGAGAGAACTGAAATCCGCATATCGAATGGGCAAATCCCGATAGCTTCGGGTTTCACTCGCAAAGAGCAGACAATGGCCGGGGCAGTTCATGGGCTTCAAACCGAAAGCTTCGTTCTCGCCGATTTCCGCATCTGCTTTCTCACCGGTCGCTCCTCGGCCACGAACTTCAAACATGTCTTTGGCATACTTGTCCCAATGGCCAGACTTCTCCCACAGTGATTTTTTGTAAATGTTGGGAGAAATCACTTCCCTAAATCCAAATTGCGGGTACTGAGCACGAAGGCATGCCGAGAGCTTGTTAAGCATATCGGCGCCATTGGGAAGAAACAGCGGAGAACCGGGGCTATAGGCGGAAGTCGTAAACAAATCCTGCTTGACGGCAAGATCTCGATGATCTGCTGTTGGTTGAGGAATGCCGCTGTCGGTAGTTTCCAAGCTCTTCGCTACGGCAGACTTTGTGGCATCTCCATGCTCTGCGGATAGAGTTG
>Ga0335072_10000395_pt1 | contig 88592 bp, 84 predicted proteins | sample Lox_Sample_21_FD_206725 | JGI IMG/M metagenome (GOLD analysis project Ga0335072, IMG submission 206725) | Soil microbial communities from Loxahatchee National Wildlife Refuge, Florida, United States - Lox_Sample_2.1 | ecosystem: Environmental > Terrestrial > Soil > Wetlands | place: USA... | reverse complement strand
GACCTTCCCGCCGATACTGCAGGCGAGTGATTTCAGTCCAGGGCATCGTTGGTTCCGTCGCGGCTCGCAATCCGATTGAATCACAACCCGCTGAAATCACTCAACCCTTTCTCAGTCAGACACTTAGGCCCGCTATCGTCAGGTTTGTGCGCCGCACGTCTTTCTTTTGCCCCGCCACCCCGGCGGGAGCATGATGCGTGTATGGGCGGCCGGCATCTCTATCATGGGTCGAGAGCCGGCCCAAATCGAAGGATGCGCCCGGCTGAGGCCGGGTCTCCGTCGGGAAGGGAAGGAGTTCGTCCGTGACAGTCGCAGCCATTCTCAAGCACAAAGGCCACGAGGTCATTTCCGTGGCGCCAACCGCGACCATCGCCGAGGTCTCCCACGTGCTCACCGACCGCCGGATCGGGGCCGTTCTCGTGCTGGACGCCGAAGATCAGCTTCTCGGCATCGTGAGCGAAAGGGACGTCGTGCACAGCCTTGCCGCCAATGGCAGCCGCACCCTCGACATGACCGCCGGACAGCTGATGACCCGGGTTGTGCGCACGGTCACGCCGCACACCACGGTCCTCGAAGCGATGACGACGATGACGGCGGGCCGCATCCGGCACCTGCCGGTGGTCGAGCGCGGCAGGCTGGCCGGCATGATCAGCATCGGCGACGTGGTCAAGGCCCGCATCATGCAGCAGGACCATGAGGTGGATAGCCTGCGCGCCTACGTGGCGGGGGCCGCCTGATCGCGATTCGGATCTGAGGGTCGGGCGGGACGCTTTTTGTTTCTCCGCGTGATTCAGACCTTCGGCGATCACGCTCCGGGCGCGAGCCGCTTCAGCAATTCCTCGTCGGGCCTGGGGAAGCGATCTTCGCCACCGCCCACCGCCTGAATGCAGACATGATCTGCGCCCGCATCCCAGTGCGCCTGCAGACACGCCCGGATTGCCGCCTCATCCCCCCAGGCCACCATGGCATCGACAAGACGGTCTGACCCGCCATCGGCAAAATCCGCATCCGTGAAGCCGAGACGCCGCCAATTGTTGAGGTAGTTCGGAAGCGAAAGATAGATGGCGAGACTTGCCCGCCCCTTTGCGCGTGCCGCGGCGGGGTCGGTCTCCGCCAGGACCTTCTGCTCGGGGCAGAGCAACCGGTCTGCCCCAAGAAGCCTGCGCGCCTCCGCCGTATGTTCGGGGGTCACATTGTAGGGATGCGCGCCGTCGGCCGCTTCGGCGGAAAGTGCCAGCATTTTCGGGCCCAGCGCAGCGATCACGGTGGTGGGCGCCTCAAGCAGTGGCGGGGCGGCATAGTGCGCTTTCCTCATGCCCGCGAGATAGGCACGCATGGTCTCGACCGGCTTGCCGTAACGCTGGCCCCGAAACCCCTCGACGAGCGGGATGTGCGAGACGCCGAGCCCGAGCAGAAAACGCCCGCCGGATTGCTCGTTCAGCGCTTTCTGTGCCGCGGCGGTGGCGACCGGGTCGCGCGCATAGATATTCGCAATGCCGGTCGCGATGATGAGCCGGCTCGTATTGGCAAGAAGCCAGGCCGCGTGGACGAAACTGTTCCGCCCCGTCGCTTCCGGAAACCAGAGCGCCCCATAACCCCAGCCTTCCACGCGCCGCGCGAAGGTTGCCGCCTCTTCGGCCGTGAATGCATCCATCGCGGCCCACACACCAAGCTTCGAGAGTTTCATGGCCAAGCTCCTGCCGAATTTTTTCCTGCAGTACAGCCGAACATAGCCCTGCCTTCCTCACGCGCGAACCGGCGGCTATAAAATCGCAATTCTCCACGCAATTCTCCTTTGGGGGGAGACGACGATGTTCGAAACGACGATCGCGGGCAGCCTGCCCAAGCCCGCCTGGCTCGCCGAGCCGAACGTGCTCTGGGCCCCCTGGCGTCTTTCGGGCGAAGATCTCGCCACCGCCAAGCGTGATGCGACGCTGCTCGCGATCAAGGAGCAGGAGGATGCCGGCATCGATATCGTTACGGATGGCGAGCAGTCACGCCAGCATTTCGTCCATGGCTTCCTCGCCTTCGTCGCGGGGATCGATTTCGAGCATCGCGTCGAGATGGGCATCCGCGACAACCGCTATAAGGCCATGGTGCCGACCGTCACGGGCGAGCCGCGTCTGACCGGCCGCGTGCATGCGACGGAAGCCCGCATCGCCCGCGCGCACACCAAGCGCAAGCTGAAATTCACCCTGCCCGGGCCGATGACCATCGTCGATACGATCGCGGATGCGCATTACAATGACCGGGTGAAGCTCGCGATGCGTTTCGCCGAGCTTCTGAACGAGGAGGCCCGCGGCCTCGAAGCCGACGGCGTCGATACCGTCCAATTCGATGAGCCCGCCTTCAATGTCTATATGGGCGCGGTCAAGGAATGGGGGATCGATGCGTTGCACCGCGCGGCTCAAGGGCTTCGCTGCAAGACGGCGGTGCATATCTGCTATGGTTACGGCATCAAGGCGAATATCGACTGGAAAAAGACCCTCGGCGAGGAATGGCGTCAATACGAGCAGGTTTTCCCCGCCCTTGCCGCGAGCCGGATCGATCAGGTCTCGCTCGAATGCCGCAATTCGCACGTGCCGCTCGATCTGATCGGGCTTCTGAAGGGCAAGGACGTGCTGGTCGGCGCGATCGATGTCGCGAGCGACACGGTCGAAACGCCGGAGGAAGTGGCGGAAACGATTCTCGCCGCGGCGCGTTTCGTGCCCAAGGAACGGATCTATCCCTGCACCAATTGCGGCATGGCCCCGATGCGGCGCGAGATCGCGATGGCGAAGCTTGCGGCCCTTGGCGCCGGCGCGGCACTCGCCCGCCTCCGGGTCTGAGCGGCGCGGTTCCCGATCACGCGGGAAGAAGCGAATGGAACCGACCGATCCGGCGCTGATGAGCGCCGAAGAGCTTCTCGACCTCTTTGCCCGCCGCGTTCTGACCCCGCTCGATGCCCTCGCCGCGGTGCGCGAAAGGATCGAGCGCTACAACCCGCTCCTCAATGCCTTCGTCGTGATGAATCCCGCGGCCGAAGAAGCGGCCGAGGAAAGCACGCGACGCTGGCAGGCCGGCCGGCCGCTCGGCCTGATCGATGGCGTGCCCTGCACCGTCAAAGACCTGATCGACCTTGCCGGTTTTCCGACCCGCCGCGGCAGCCACCTCACCTCCGCCGATCCGGTTGCCGAGGATTCGCCCGTCTCGCTCGCCCTCAAATCGGCCGGCGCCGTCATCCTCGGCAAGACCACCACCAGTGAGTTCGGCTGGAAGGGGCCCGGGGATTGCCCGCTCACCGGCATCACCCGCAATCCCTGGAACCCGCGCCACACTTCCGGCGGCTCGTCAGCCGGCGCCGCCGCCGCCACGGCCGCCGGTTTCGGGCCGCTGCATGTCGGCACGGATGGCGGCGGCTCGATCCGCGTCCCTGCGGCCATTTGCGGTGTCGTCGGCCTCAAGCCGAGCTTCGGGCGCGTGCCGCAATGGCCGGCCGGCGCCTTTGCCTCGGTCGCGGTCGCCGGGCCGCTCGCCCGCTCGGTGCGCGATGCCGCCCTCCTGCTTTCCGTGATCGCCCGTTTCGATCACCGCGATCCCTATGCGCTGCCCGATGATCCGCGGGACTGGCGCGCGGGAATCGAGGAGGGGGTGGCGGGAATGCGGGTCGCGTTGCTCACCTCGCACGGGTTCGCCGCACCGCTCGACGCCACCAGCCGTGAGACACTGACCCACGCCGCGCATCTCCTGGCCAAGGCAGGCGCGATCGTCGAGGAGGTCGATCCCGACCTGCCCGACACGCGCGAGATTTTCGGGCGCCTCTGGGGGGCCGCGAATGCCCGCCTGGTCGCGTCCTTCCCCGAAACGCGCCGGCGCCTGCTCGATCCCGGCCTGATCGAGGTGGCGGCGAGCCTCGACACCATGACCGCAACGGAATTTCTCGACAACGAATCCGAGCGTCTCAAGGTTGCCCATGCCATGGCGCGACTGCACCGGCGCTATGATCTCGCGCTTTGTCCGACCGTGCCGATCCGTGCGCCGCTCGCGGATGCGCCGACCACCGATCCCCTCGATGCGCTCTGGCAGGTCTGGGCGCCCTGGACCTTCACCTTCAATCTCAGCCGCCAGCCCGCGATCAGCGTGCCGCTGGGCACGGACGATACCGGCCTGCCGCGCTCCGTGCAGATCGCCGCTTCGCTTTACCGCGACGATCTCGTTTTGCGTGCCGCGCGCGCGATCGAGCATCTCTCCGATCCTCTCGGCTGCGCCACGCCCGAGTGACGAGAGGAAACCCCATGAGCATGTGCGCAGCAAGCCCGGACCTTTCCGCATCCGGCGACGAGCCCGTCATTGCCTGGCTCGCCGGGTGTCAGGCCGCGATGGTCGCACTGCTCCGCGAGCTCGTCTCGATCGATAGCGGCAGCCACAACAAGCCCGGCATCGATGCGGTCGGCGCCGTGCTCCGCCGCTTCCTCGAATCCCATGGCATCGCGGTCGAAACCATCCCCCAGAGGATCTATGGGGACTGCCTGCGCGTCATCGTTCCGGCACGCGATCCTGCCGGCGGCAAGATTGGGGGCGGCAAGATCCTGCTGCTCGGCCATCGCGATACCGTTTATCCGGACGGCGAAGCCGCGCGCCGCCCTTTCATGCTGTCCGACGGCATCGCGACCGGCCCGGGTGTGGCGGATATGAAGGCTGGGCTGGTGATGAACGCCTTTCTGCTCGCCGCCTTCGCCCGAAACGGCGGCGCGCCGGGTCCGCTCGTCGGCCTCTTCACCGGCGACGAGGAAGTCGGAAGCCCCGAGGGCCGTGCCGTCATCGAGACCGAGGCAAGGGGCGCTCGCGCCGTCTTCAATGCCGAGCCCGGCCGCCCTTCCGGCAATGTGGTGAGCCGGCGCAAGGGCGGGGTCTTCATGGCCCTGCGGATCACCGGCAAAGCTGCGCATTCGGGCGGCAGCTTCACCGACGGCATCAGCGCGATCGAGGAGCTGGCGCGCAAGATCGTCGCAATCCATGCCCTCACCGATCTTGCCCGCGGCATCACGCTCAATGTCGGCCTCGTCTCCGGGGGTCAGAGCGTCAATACGGTGGCGCCCTGGGCCGAGGGGCGGATCGATTTCCGCTATGTCGTGGCCGAGGATCGTGCGGAGATCCTGGAGACGCTTCGGACGATCACGGCACGGAGCTTCGTTCCGGGCACGCGCGCCACGCTCGAGATTCGCGGCGAATTCCTGCCCCTGACCCAGGATGACGAAGCTCGGAGCCTTCTCGCGCTCTATGCCCGATCCGCCGCCGCCAGCGGTTTCACGCCGAGCGGCGAATTCTCCGGCGGCTGCGCCGATTCCGGCTTCACCGCGGCACTCGGCGCCCCGACTCTCTGCGCGGTCGGCCCGGTCGGGGGCAAGGCCCATAGCCCGGAGGAATTCCTGCTCGTCGAGACCATTGTCCCGCGCGCGGCGGCCTGCGCGCGCACCATTCTCGGCCTCGGCGCAACCGCTTGAATTAAGTGGCGGGTTCGAGATCCACGCTGACGGTGAGATTATGGGCGCCACCGCCCAGAATGACGCCCCGCACCGGGCTGACATCGGCGTAGTCGCGGCCCAGCGCGACCAGCACGTGCTCGTCCCGCACGATGAGATCGTTGGTGGGATCGAGCCCGAGCCACCCTTCTGTGGGACCGAGCCAGCACTCGACCCAGGCATGGGACTGATCGACCCCGCGGCGGCGGGCCGCACCGGGCGGCGGACGGGTGCGGATATAGCCCGAGGCATAGCGGGCGGGCAGGCCGAGCGCGCGCATCCCCGCGATCATCACGTGGGAAAAATCCTGGCAGACACCGGCACGGGCGGCGAGGACCTTCACCACCGGGGTCGCGATACCGGTGACGCCGGGGCGGAAGGTGAAATCCTCCTTGAAGCGCGCGAGCACCTCGCGCAGCGCGGCAAGGATCGGCCGCCCCGGCGGGAAGGACGGCTCGAGCCAGGCACGGGCGGTCGCATCGGCCGGGGCATGGGGGCTATCGAAGAGGAATTCCGCCGCTTCCCAGGCCTCAGGGCCGGCAGCGGAGGCCAGGCCGGCAACTGCCTCCCAGGGAAGGGTCTCCTCGTCCGGTGGCGGCGCGGCGAAGGAGACACTGACCTCGGCCTCGCTCGTGACAGTGAAATCCTGATGAAGAGCGTGGAGGAAGAGCCAGCTCACACGGTTGCCGAAATGATCGATCCCCTCGCTCCTTCGTGCCGGATCGGGGACCGTGCTGATCGCCCCGCTCAGCACCGTCTGGCCCCGCCCCGGGCGCGGGGCGAGATGAAGCATGTGGGTCGCGAGATCGACGGGCTCGTTGTAGCGGTACGCGGTGACGTGGCGGAGGCGGTATCTCATGCCGCGAGCTCGCCGAAACCGAGTGCCTGGGCTGCGGGCAGAAGGGCGAAGTAGCGGCGCGACAGCCGGTCCGACAGCTGGCTGATGCGGCCGCCGATCTCCGCGAGGCGCGGCGGAAGCACCGCCGCTTCGATGGCCTGGTCGGCGCTCGCGGAAACGCGGGCAACGAGGGCGAGAGTCTCTTCGAGCAACGCGGCAGCCTCCTCGGCGAGACTGGTCTCGGTCCCGGCGGCAACGCCGCCGAGCAGGCTGCGGATGGCGGAGAGCTGGAAGGCAAGCGAGCGGGGGTTGGTATCGTCGGCAAGGACGAGATCGAGCACCGGCGCCGGCTGGATCATGGTCAGGTAGCGGCTGCGATAGGTGATCGCCGAATCGCAGAGATCAAGCATGAGGATGAGGCCGGTCTCGATCCGGACAGGGGGTTCGGCGAGGGCCTGAGTGGCGATGCGGGCGACGGAGAGACCGCGCTCGAGCCGGCGGCCGAGCTCGAGAAAAAGCCAGGTGCCGCCGCGGACCATATTCTCGGCGGCGACGCCCGCGACGATGGTCGAGAAGCGGAGCGAGACCGCCATGGCGTGGGAGAGCGCATCGAGGCTGCGGCCGACGCGGCCGGCCTCGGCACGGGCGGCACGAAGGCTCTGGGTGAAGGCGGCATAGGTGTCGGAGGTGAGGCGGTCGCGCGTGCGCTCAGTGAGGCGGGCCAGTTCCTCGAGGCAAGCATGGATGGCGCCGTCGGCGCGGACGATGGCGAGAAGCTGAGCGGCGAGCGCCGCCGGCGAGGCCGCGGCGTCGCGGTCGATCAGCTGGGCTTCGATGAGGATGCGGTCGAGGCTTTGCCGCTCGACATATTCGCGCGGCAGGCTGCGGCCGCGCTCCAGCCGGGCAAGGGCCGCACGAACGAGGCGGGCGGTATCCTCCAGCCGCTCGACATAGCGGCCGAGCCAGAAGCAATCATCGGCGACGCGGCTCGGCAATTCGCCGACCGTGCGGCGGATCGGAACCGGCGGCAGGGGCGCGGTGGCCGGGCCGACGAGGTCGCGATCCTCCTCGGCGAGCACCCAGACATCCTTGGCGACCCCGCTGATCGGCAGGCGGCCGGCGACCGTGTCTTCCGGCTCGAGCAGACGGGCAAGACCGCCCGGCATGGCCCGCCAGGCCTCTCCGCCGCCGGCAACGAAGAGACGAAGGACGAGCGGACGCGGCGCAAGGGCGGAGCTGCCGGCAGGAGGGGCGCTCAAAGGCGAGAAGGACGGAGCGAGCGAGGGAGCAAGGGCCTCCGTGGCGGCATATTCCCAGGGGCGGTGGCGGAGGCTGGCCTCGACCGCGCGCCAGTCCGCGGAAGATAAAGCCGGCGGAGAGAGGGCCGGCGCGTTGCCGTCGAGAGCGGCGCGAAGGAGCCAGGATTCGGGGGCGGCGAGGAAGCGGGAGAGCGCGGTGGGATCGCCGAGCCAGATGGTTTCGGCGGAAGGCAGGCGAAGCTCCTCGGCGAGGAGACGGCGGCAGAGCGTGGGCAGGAAAGCGGCAAAGGCCGGGGCTTCGATCAGGTCCGCGCCGGGATGGTTGACGATGCGCACCGCCCCTTCGCGCATCGCCGCCATCAGCCCGACCACGCCATCCGTGCTGTGCTGCTGGAGCTCGAGCGGATCGAGCGCGGTGGCGGGCAGGCGGCGCAGCAGGATATCGATCTGCTGAAGCCCCTTGAGGGTCTTCAGGAAGACGACGCCGGAGCGGACCGTGAGGTCCGGACCCTCGACCAGCGCCGAGCCGAGGGCGCGGGAGAGGAGCATGTGCTCGTACCAGAGCGGGTCCTCGGTGCCGGGCGAGAGAAGTGCGATGCCCGGATAGGCCCGGCCGGAAGGCGCGAGATGGTAGAGCGCGTCCTGCCAGAAATCGAAGAAGGGACGGAGCGGCATCACTTCCGCGCCGCGGAAAAGCTCGGGCATCACACGGCCGAGCAGGCGCCGGTTTTCCTGGACAAGGCCCAGGCCCGAGGGCCCGGCGACGCGATCGGCGAGGACACGCCAGGCGCCGTCCGGTCCGCGCAGCAGATCGGCGGCGCAGAGCTGAAGGTCGGGCGGGGGGAGGGGTTCGCGGCTGTGGCAGGGTCTCAGGAAGCCGGGATTGGCGAAGACCAGGGCCGGCGGCAGCGCGCCTTCGGCGAGCAGGCGTTGAGGGCCGTAAAGATCGGCAAGGATCGCGGCGAGAAGCCGCGCACGCTGGGCGAGCCCGGCTTCGAGCGCCGTGAACTCGGCGCCGGCGAGCGGCAGAGGCACCGGATCGCAGCGCCAGATTTTCCCCGCCCCGCCCATCGCGCCGGGCAGGACCGCGGCAACCCCTTCCTCCTCGAAGGCGAGGTCGAGTCGGCGGGCACGCTCGGCAAGGCCCCCTTCGCCGAGCAGGGCGAGCCCGCCGAGAACGGGACGCCAGTGCGGGCGAAGCCTTCCCTGGCCATCGACCATCTCATCGATGCCTGAGGTGAAGGGCGCGTCGTTCATGGATACCGCGGGGGACGCCACAGAGAACGTTGAGCCGGCAGGGGAGAGATCATGCGAAGGCGCGGAGATCGAGCGTGCGCGGGTGCTCGCGTGAAGGTGCAGCGCGCGGCTCGTCCATCGGGCCGGGCGTGTGGCCGAAGGGGAAGAAACGGGCGCGGCGGCGCGCCTCGGCTTCGTTCGCATTGACCGGGAAGCGCTCGTAATTGCGCCCGCCCGGATGGGCGACATGATAGGTGAGACCGCCGAGGCTTCTGCCGTTCCAGCGGTCATAGAGGTCGAAAACGAGCGGGGTCTGCACGCCGACGCCGGGATGGAGCGCGGAGGGCTGCGCCCAGGCCTTGAAGCGCACGCCGCCCACAGAGAGGCCCGCGGTTTCTGTGGGAGCGAGCGGCACGGCGATGCCGTTGCAGGCAAGCACGAAGCGCTCGGGCACGAAGCCCGCGACGCGCGCCTCGACCCGCTCGACCGAGCTGTCCACGTAGCGGACCGTGCCTGCGGCGGCGGCCTCCTCGCCGAGCACGTGCCAGGGCTCGAGCGCGTGACGGAGGGAAAGGTTCACATCGTGGATCGTGACGGCTCCGATCTCGGGGAAACGGAACTCGAGATGGGGGGCGAACCAGGTGGGATCGAGGGGGAAGCCGCTTGCGGCGAGCTCGGCGAGCGCATCCCTGAAATCGGCCTCGACATAGTGGCGGAGCATGAAGTCGTCGTTGAGCCGGGTGCTCCAGCGGATGAGCGGCCGCTCGTAGGGCCTCTCCCAGAAGGCGGCAAGGGCGGCGCGGATGAGCAGCATTTGCACCGAGGAGAGCTCGGGGTGGGGCGGCATCTCGAAGGCGCGGAACTCGACCAGGCCCTGGCGGCCGCCCGGCCCGTCCGGTGCGTAGAGCTTGTCGATGCAGAACTCGGTGCGGTGCGTATTGCCGGTCACGTCCACGAGGAGATTGCGGAAGATGCGATCGACCAGCCAGGGTGGGGCATCCGCCCCGCCCCGGACGCGCGCGAAGGCGATCTCGATCTCGTGGAGCTGATCCTGGCGCGCCTCGTCGAGGCGCGGGTGCTGGCTGGTCGGACCGATGAAGAGGCCGCTGAAGAGATAGGAGAGGGAAGGATGGTTATGCCAGAAGCCGACCAGGGATTTCAGCAGGTCGGGGCGGCGCAGAAAGGGGCTCGCCGTTGGTTCGGCCGCCCCCATCACCACATGGTTGCCCCCGCCGGTGCCGACATGGCGGCCATCGAGCATGAATTTCTCCGCGGCCAGCCCCTCCTCTCGGGCGACCCGGTAGAGTTCTTCGGTGCGGCCGATCTGTTCAGCGAAGCTTCGCGCCGGGGGGACATTGACCTCGATCACGCCCGGATCGGGGGTTACCGAGAAATGGACGAGGCGCTGGTCACGTGGGGGCAGATAGCCTTCGAGGACGACCTTGCTGTCGAGTTCGGCGGCCGTGTCCTCGACCGCGGCGACGAGATCGAGCCAGTCCTCGGCTGCGAAGAGCGGAGGAAAGAAGACATGAAGCTTGCCGTCGCGCGGCTCGACGGCGAGCGCGGTGCGGACGATGTCCGGCTCCTCGCGGCCGATTTCGGGCGCGGGCTGAGCGACGGGGCGAAAGAGACCGGCTTCGAGGCCCGGAGGGCCGGCAAGGGCGCGATTGGCCGGGTGCGAGACGCGGTGAAAGAATTGTGCCGGTGGCAGAGGCGCGCGCGGGATGAAGGGATCGGGCTCGGTCTCCTGCTCGAGGTTCTCGGGTGAGACCCAGGGCAGGCTGTCCAGCGGCAGGCGAAGCCCGATCGGTGAATCGCCGGGGATCAGAAACATCTCCCCGGCGCGGAAGAACCATTTGCCGGACTGCCAGCGCCGGGTGCCGTTGGCGGCCACGCGCCGGAGCGGCAGCACGCTGCCCACGGGCGCGGCCAAGCCCTGGCCGAAGACGCGGGCAAGCCGCGCGCGCTCCAGCGGGTCGGCGAGCTTGCTCGCTTCCGCCAGCACATTGGCGGGCAGGCGCTTCTCTCGCCAGAGATAGTAATGGACGTCCTCGTGCGCGGCGATGAGGAAAGCCGGATCGATCTGCAGGCGCTCGGCGAGGAGGGCGGTGAAGCGGGCCGCCTCGGCGGGGGTGACGGTGTCGAAATCCTCGTCGGCGGCGAGAAGCTCGGCACGATGCCAGGCCGGCTCGCCATCCGCCCTTCCATGGGCATAGAGCGCCCAGCGCGGCAATTGCTCGCCGGGGTAGTGCTTGCCGAGCGTGTATTGCAGCGCTGCCCCGGGCAGCCAGAGGGGAGCGAGGCGCCGAAGCAGCCGGCCGGCATAACGCCGCTTGGTGGGGCCGAGGGCGGTTGTGTTCCATTCGGGCGCGTCGCGATCGGTCGCGGCGACGAAGGTGGGCTCGCCTCCCATCGTGAGCGCGATGCCGGAACGCTCCATCACGCGGTCGAGCCGCTCGCCGGTCTCGGTGATCGCGCGCCAGACCGGCTCGGCATAAGGCTTGGTGACGCGCGGGGTCTCGCGGATGCGCCGCACCTCCATATGATGGCTGAAGGTGACCTCGCTTTTCTCGACCATCCCGGTGATGGGCGCGGCGGAAATCGGATCGGGGCTCGCGGCGAGCGGGATATGGCCCTCGCCCGCGAGCAGGCCGGAGGTGGCATCGAGCCCGATCCAGCCGGCGCCGGGGAGATAGACCTCGGCCCAGGCGTGCAGGTCGGTGAAGTCCGCGGCGGGGCCGGGCGGGCCTTCGAGTGGTTTCTCATCGGGAACGAGCTGGATCAGGTAGCCGGAGACGAAGCGGGCGGCGAAGCCGAGGCGGCGCAGCGCCTGCACCAAGACCCATGCCGAATCGCGGCAGGAGCCGCACGCGTTGGCGAGTGTCTCCTCGACCGACCAGATCCCGGGCTCGGGCCGGACGATATAGGCGATGCGGTCGCGCAAGCGGTGGTTGAGGGCAACCAGCATATCGACCGACCGGGTCGGACCGGGTGGGGTCTCGGCGAGAAGGGCGGAGAGAAATGGGCCGGGGGACTCGACGGCGCGATAGGGCTGCAGCTCATGCACGAGGAGGGGATCGTAGGAGAAGGGCCAGGTCTCCGCCTCCGGATCGAGGAAGAAATCGAACGGATTGATCGTTGCCATATCGGCAACGAGATCGACGGTCACGGCAAATTCCCGCACCCGTTCGGGGAAAACGACGCGGGCGAGGAAATTGCCCTGCGGATCCTGCTGCCAGTTGAGGAAATGGGGCTCCGGCGCAACCGCGAGCGCATAGGAGAGAATGGGCGTGCGGGTATGCGGAGCCGGGCGCAGGCGGATCACCTGCGGGCCGAGCGAAACCAGCCGATCATAGCGATAGAGGGTGCGGTGGGTCAGGGCGGCGTGGATCGACATGCGGTGCGGCTCGGGGCCCATGAGGAAAACGGTTGGAAAGGACGAAGCCGACGGATTGTGCCCAAAGGCGCCCGCGGCGGCGAGCCCGGATTTTTCGGCCCCGGCGAAGGAAACGCCAAGGAAGGAAATCCCAAGGAAGGAAATCCCAAGGAAGGAAATCAATGAGAGGAATGCGGCTTCCTTCCGGTTCAGCGAAGCGTGTAGGCTCGTTATGCGATATCAATCCGCCTTGAGAGGGACGCCGTATGGATGGACGTGCCGGCTGAAGATCCGTTCCAGGGTTATGACGCCGGCTCCTTTTACTGCGAACTCGCCGCCGGCCGGGAAGGCGACGGGGGTGCAGCGGCAACGATCCGAAGCCGGATCGCGGCACTTGGGCTGGCGACGTTGCGCAGCCGCGCACGGGCGGCCGAGACCGATCTTTTCAACCTCGGCATCACCTTCACCGTCTATTCCGAGGCCAATGCAATCGACCGCATCCTGCCTTTCGACTGCATCCCGCGCCTGATCACGGCGGCGGAATGGAGTGAGCTTGATCGCGGCGTGCGCCAGCGGGTCGCGGCCCTCAACGCCTTTCTCGAGGATATCTACCACGCGCGCCACATCTTGAAGGACGGCGTCGTGCCGGTCGACCTCGTTCTCGGCAATGCCAATTATCGCCGCGAGATGGAGGACTTCCCGGTTCCCTTCGGCACCTATGTGCATATCGCCGGGATCGATATCGTGCGCGATGAGAGAGGCGCGTTCCGCGTGCTGGAGGACAATGCCCGCACGCCCTCCGGTGTTTCCTACGTGGTCGAGAACCGCCACCTGATGCTGCGCGCCTTCCCCGACCTGATGGCCGGGATGCGGATCGCGCCGGTCGACGATTACGGCCAGCGCCTCCGCGCCGCGCTCTCCGAGATCGCGCCGGCGGAAGTGCTCGATCCGCAAGTGGTTCTGCTCTCGCCCGGGATCTACAATTCGGCCTATTTCGAGCATGTGTTCCTGGCCCGCGAGATGGGCGTGCCGCTGGTGGAGGGGCGGGACCTTCTCGTCGAGGATGATCGGGTGTTCATGCTGACCACCGCCGGGCTGAGGCCGGTGCACACGATCTATCGGCGGATCGGTGATGATTTTCTCGACCCCACCCTGTTCCGCCCCGACAGCCTGCTCGGCGTGCCCGGGCTGATCGGCGCCTGGCGGCACGGGCATGTGGCGCTTGCCAACGCGGTGGGTACCGGAGTTGCCGACGACAAGGCGATCTACGCTTACATGCCGCGGATCATCCGCTATTATTTCGGCGAGGACGCGATCCTGCCGAATGTCGAGACGCATATCTGCCGCGAGCCGGCGGGGCTGCAATATACGCTCGACCATCTCGCCGAGCTGGTCGTCAAGCCGGTGGGGGAATCGGGCGGCTACGGGATCACCATCGGTCCGCGGGCGTCTTCCGCCGAGCTGGAGCGGACGCGGGCCGCGCTTCTCGCCGATCCGGCCAACTGGATCAGCCAGCCGATGGTCGGGCTTTCGGTGGGGCCAACGCTTTGCGAGGAAGGAATCCGCGCGCGGCATCTCGATCTCCGTCCCTTCGCCGTTACCGGGCGTGAGAGCTGGGTGCTGCCGGGGGGGTTGACGCGCGTCGCGCTCAGGCACGGCAGCCTGATCGTCAATTCCTCGCAGGGCGGCGGCTCGAAGGACACCTGGGTGCTGACAGGCGAATTTCAGAGCGGAGCTCTGGCTCATGGGGTGATTCGTTGAACCTGGCGCCGCCGCTGCTCGCGCGGTATGCCGAAAGCCTCTTCTGGATGGCCCGCTATCTCGAGCGGGTGGAGAACCTCGCGCGGCTGATCGAGGTGACCTACATCTTCGAGAGCCCGGGCCGCGAGAGCGAATCCTGGTACGCGCTGGTGCGCATCAACGCCGATGAGGAAAGCTTCTCGCGCCGGCATGGCGCTGCCGATCCGGACGCGATCAAGCGTTTCTACCTGATCGAGGCGGACAACCCGACATCGATCCCGGCGGCGATCGAGGTGGCGCGAACCAACGCGCGTGTGCTGAGGCCGCTGATCAGCACCGAGATGTGGAAGCAGCTCAACCAGTTTCATCATGCGCTCACCGCGATCGCGCCGGCGGAGCTCGAGGGCGATGCGCTCTCGCGGCTCGCCGACCGCATCCGCGCGGGCGTACAGGCGCAGACCGGCATCACGGAAGGCACGTTCTTTCGCGACCAGAGCTGGCATTTCCTTGAGCTTGGCCGGTTGATCGAGCGCGCCGACCAGACGACGCGGCTGCTCGATATCAAGTTCCATCTGCTGGTTCCCCGTGCGCGCGAGGAACGGCGGCTGGTCGAGCTCACCCAATGGGGCTCGGTGCTGCGCGCGGCGGCCGGCTATCATGCCTTCCGCCGTATCGCGCCGGTCGAGTTCACGCCGGCGGATGTCGTGGCCTTCCTGCTGACGGACGCATCCTTCCCGCGCAGCGTCCGGCTCTGCCTCGACGAGATCGAGCGGCACCTGACGGCGCTGCGCATCCGATACGGGCTGGGCGGCACGCGCGCCGCCCTCGAGCGAGCGGAAGAGATACGGGCGCTGATCGCGGGGGCGGAGACGGAACGGCTGAGCGCCGGCGGGTTGCACGCCTTTCTCGACAATCTTCAGCACGCTCTCATCGGGCTCGCGGGCGAGATCGGCACCGCCTTCTTCCGCGACTGGCGGCCTTATGCGCCCGGTCAGGAGCAAGTGGGTCAGGAGCAAGGCGATCGGGAGCCGGCACGCCAGGGGCAGAGGCAGGAACAGGCGGGATGAGGCCGCCGGCTCGCGGTCTCGCCCAGGCCGTGCCATGCTGGCGGCATGAGGATCGCGCGAGATCGAGATGGTCCCGGACGGCCTTGCGGCGCCAAGCCCGTTTCCCGGCGGAGACCCGGAAGCGGAGCGCTCTGCCCAAGCCGTGAGACCGGCTGCCCGAACGAAGCAGGCGCATGATGCGTTGGAGATATCGGGCGGGAAGCCGCCAGCAGGCGGTGGCGCGGCGGCTCGGCGCGCTCGGGGCGGCAGCCGTGATCGCCGGGCTCGCGGGCTCGGCCCGGCCGGGGCCGGTCGCGGCGGCGACCACGGCGTTTCATTGCACCAATCCGGAGAGTGGCGCGAGCTGGACGCTCAAGATCGATTTCGATCACGGCAAGGTGGACGGCTATCCCGCGACGGTCGGGCAGCGGATGATCCTTTGGCACGACACGGAGAACCAGGGGTTCTTCAGGCTCGATCAGGTCACCGGCGATCTCAGGATCGTGCATGCCTCGAGCATGGGCGGATGGGAGCAGCATGCCGTTTGCCGCCAGCAATGAGCCGCCCCGGCAACGAGCCGCCAACCAAATAGGCCGGCCACATTCGGATCGGCATCCGCCGGCGCCGGGGAGGGCTCCGCCGCCGGCCTTAAGATTTCCGCCCGTTCCTCGATACGAATGTGACCCGAATCACACCTCTCGCGAAATCCTCCGCCTATGGTTCGCGCCAGGGAGGAGACGCCGTCATGGAACCATGCGCGCCAGCGGGAACCGCAAGATCTTCATCCGGCACATTCTTTGCCGGGCAGATCCTTGCCCCGCTCCGCGACGATTCCGGCAATTTCGACGGTTTCGTGCTCGAAACCGCGTGCGGCAAGGAGCGCTGTTTCGAAACCCGCGATCCCACGATCGCCGCGCTGGTGCAGCGCGCCTGGCTCGAGCATCTCAGGGTCTCCGTCCTCGTGGCACCCGAATGCTGCCGCCATCCCCTCTCGGTCATTCTCGGCACGCCGTCCCCAGGCTCCGGGATTCCAGACATCGGGATCTCGAATCTTGGGATCCTCGGCGCAACCTCGTAATGATATCATTGCCGTCAGGATCCGGCCGACCCTGACCGGTCCCGAGCTCGGAACGACCGATCGAGGAGGAGGGCGCTCCGATGCCCAGCGACAGGCCCATCCATCCCCTGGCGATGCAAGCCGTGGCGCAGGCGCGGGCACTCGCCGAAACGCTGGCCGCCCTTGCCCGCGAGCAGCCTGCCAGCGAGGCGGAAGCCCGTGCATTCGAAGAGGCACGGCAAGCCGTCCGCTCCATTCTTGCCGCCGACACTGCGCTCGCCGCGCCGCCGGCCCAGCAGCAACAACAGCAACAGCAGCAGCAGCCGGACTGGGTCTCGCCCTACGCGCAAGCGGGGGCGAGCCAGCAGCAACGCTCGCAGCAACAGCAGACGCAACTCGTGCAGCAGGATGGCTGGCGCTCGCCCTACGATCCGGGTTCGGCAGTGTGCCCCAGCTGCGGCCGCGTGCTCGCCGATCCGAACCGATGAGCGAGGGGGCGCCGCACCCGCTGCCGGCGACCCGCCCGGTCTATTTCCTCAAGGTGCTTCTGATCACGCCGGACGATCCGCGCCGGATCGATCTGGTCCGCGCGCCCAACGCCGGCGATCCGCCCGCGCCGATGCGCGCGCTGATCCAAGAGATCGGCGAATTTGGCCGCGTCATCGCGCGCGTGTTCGAGGAGGCGCTGCCGACACGCCGCGACCTCTTCGAGCAGCTCCACAAATCGGCGGATCTCGGCCTGCGCGGGGACGGCTATAGCGTCGAGGCGGCGCTCTCCAACCTCGCCGAGCTCAAGGGCATGATCGCGGATGCCTTCCCAGCCGCGCGGGATCGTTTTTGGTCCCGCAATTTCGCGTTCCTGCTCTGGACCTTGCTGCCGACCGCTCTCGGCGGCGTGGTCTACGCCCTCTCGCTCTGCGGGAGCCGGTTCGTGCCACCGCCCTCCCAGGCGGGGCGTTTCGCTCCCTCGGTCGCGGGCGTGCTCGCCCTTCTCTGGATTCCTTTCGGTGTCGCTTTCGGCCTCTTTCTCGAATTCTCCTACAGCGTCGATCGCGACATTCCGTACGAGGACCTCCAGGGCATCAATCCTGGCCGCTGGCGGACGCGGCAGCGCTTCGTCAACGCGCTTCTCACCGCCTATTGTTTCGCCGCGCTGATGGGGCTCGGCGCCTTCCAGATCGGTGTGCTTTCCATTCTCCTCAACGACTTCGCGACCACCAACCCCTTCCTCTCCTTCGCCGTCGGCTTCGTCACGGGCTTCTCTTTCCCCTATGTCCGGGACCTGATCTACCGCTTCAAACCGGTGCAGAAATAGCATCCGCCCCGGCGCAGGATGTGGCGAGGCTATGGAACGCATCTCCGAACGCACGGCGCGGCGAATCGCGTTCGCAGCGCAGGGAATCGGTGGCGCGCGCCCTCGGGCGCCGGCGCGCCGGCATCTGCTCGGGCTGGTGCGAAGCCTCGGCGCGCTTCAGATCGACAGCGTCAATGTGCTGGCGCGCGCGCACTATATGCCGGGCTTTTCCCGTCTCGGCGCCTATCCGCGCGAGGCGCTGGATTCCCTGGCATGGGGGCGGCCGCGCGAGCGCGCGCTGTTCGAGTATTGGGGCCATGAGGCCTCGCTGCTGCCGATAGCGTTCCAGCCGCTCTTCCGCTGGCGGATGGCGAGGGCGGAGCGCGGCCAGGGATTATGGTCGGGTCTTGCCCGCTTCGCTGCCGAGCACAAGGGGCAGATCCGCGCGGCCCTGGCCGAGATTCGCGCGGGCGGCGCCATGGCGGCGGCCGACCTTTCCGATGGCGGCACATCTCCGCGCGGCACCTGGTGGGGCTGGAGCGAGGGCAAACGCGCCCTCGAATATCTGTTCTGGAGCGGCCAGCTCGCGGTTGCCGGCCGGCGCGGCAATTTCGAGCGCCTCTACGATCTGCCCGAGCGGGTCTTGCCAGCGGAGATCCTCGCTTCCCCCACGCCCGCCGAGGCGGATGCGCAGCGCATGCTCGTCTCCCTCGCGGCCCGCGCGCTCGGCATCGGCACAGAAGGCGATTTCGTGCGCTATTTCCGGCTCGGCCCGGAAGCGAAGGAACGGGTGGCGGAGCTTGTGGAAACGGGCGAGTTGATCCCGCTCGAGGTCGCGGGCTGGAACCGGCCGGCCTATCTGCACCGGGACGCCGCGCGGCCGCGACGGCTTGCCGCCAATGCGCTCGTCTCTCCTTTCGACCCGCTGCTCTGGGAACGGGATCGGGCGGAGCGTCTTTTCGGCTTCCGCTACCGGATCGAGATCTATGTGCCCGCGCACAAGCGCACGCACGGCTATTACGTGCTGCCCTTCCTGATGGGCGACCGCTTCGCCGCGCGGGTCGATCTCAAGGCCGACCGGCAGGAAGGCATGCTTCATGTTCTCGCTGCCTATGCCGAGGAGGCCACGGATCGCGCCGCCGTGGCGGAGGCGCTCGTCCCTGAGCTCGCGGCTCTTGCCGCCTGGCTCGGGCTTGCCAGGGTGAAGATCGCCGGCCGCGGAGACCTCGCGCCGGCGGTGAGGGCACGTATGCCGAAAATTTCAGGCCCTTCTTGAGGAAATCGAACGCGCGCCATTTGCCGAAAGTCACCGCGGCGATCGATGTGCCGCGCGCCCGTAAGCGGAATGGGAAGAATCCGGTGGAACGCATCGTCGGCAAATGAGCCGGCCGGGTCTTGGGGATTCATCCGCTTCCGGGTATAGAAGGTCGAAGTGCGGGTGTGGCGGAATTGGTAGACGCGCCAGACTCGAACCAGGGTCGCCGGTCCGGAAACGGGCCGGTCGTCAGCTGTCAAAGTCGGTGAACGCTTCCGCCCCAGGGCGATGCCAACCCCGAGCCAAGCCCGGTGACCGGGAAGGTGTAGAGACTTAACGGCAGCCACCTAAAGGCGTGAGCCCAGGGTGAAGATAAAGTCCAGCCCACAAAGCAGCCTTCGGGCCGCGTGGCGAAAGCCATAGTGGGATGCAAAATCTGGTTTCCTCACGGAAGTGTCGGTTCGATCCCGACCACCCGCACCATTCCATGCTCCCCGGCCCAGGCAGCAAATGAATGCAGCAGATGAATGCTGCAAACGAATGAAGCGTGATCGGCCGAATGAGATTTCGCAGGGACGCGTTGATTCACCATTTTGGCGAGATCGCCGGTTCGTTTCGGGAACAGGCCATCAAAGAGGGGTGGTCCTGCGCGCCATCGCATCGTCCCACACATGATCGCGTTTGTCGTCGAATACCAGCTTGGTGGTCTCGGGGACGATGAACCAATCGCCCCGCGCCAGTTCGAATGTGAGTTGGCCGGGTGCCCAGCCGGCGTAGCCGAAGGCGATGAGGCTCTTTTTGGGGCCGCGACCGTGAGCGATATCCAGCAAGATGTCCGAGCTCTGCGTCATCGCCACATGACCGTCGATATCGATGGTCCCCGCGCGGTGATATTCGGCGCTATGCAGGATGTAGCCGACGGATGGCGTCATCGGGCCGCCGGCGAAAATCCGCGCACTTCCCTGAACTCCCGCATCGTTCAAGCCTATCGCCTTCAGCAGGCCTCCCAGCGGCACTGTGGCGACGGGCCGGTTGATCACGATTCCCAATGTGCCTCCGTCATCCTGTTCCACTATCAAAATCACCGTGTGCCAGAACCGCGGATCGCCGATCTGGGGGGAGGCGATAAGCAGATCTCCGGCCAGCGACGCGTGTGGCGGTTCCATCCCGGGTGGCGATGGATTGGTTGGCGAGAGGGTCGCCGACCAGAGCATCGTCGCAAGAGACAGCAACGCCGGAGACAACCACGAAAATCCCATGGGACACCTGCCTGCCAGCCAAAGGATCGCGCCAAAAGATCGCAGCGGCCCGCCAGATTGCCGACGGTGCGCTCTCTTCTATTGGCGCCGCAGCATCCGGCTGACAACCGTTCTCTTTGTTCCCTGACCGGTGTTCTTCATCTGGGCCGGGCGGTCTCGGACGCTTTCGGCCTTGAGTACGGATCCGGCGACGGTTCTTCCCGCGCGATCCACCTCTCTCTCCGGGCGACGCCGCCTGCCGCCGGGTGAGGCCATGGCCAGCCTCCGATAAAGTCCGCGCGCCGGTATGATGCTCTGTCCGAACAGAGACACAACATTCGCGGTCAATGCGAATTCGCCGGCACCTCCGCGCCGCGACAGCCAACCAGGAAATCGAAATCGACACCGCGGTCGGCCTGCAGCACATGCTTCTGGTAGAGCCCGACATAGCCCGAGGCCGGGGACGGGGGCGGCACCCAATCCTGCCGCCGCGCCGCGAGCTGCTCCTCCGGCACATCGAGAACGAGGCGGCGTGACGCGACATCCAGCGCGATCATGTCGCCTTCCCGCACCAGCGCCAGCGGGCCACCCACGGCCGCTTCCGGCGCCACATGCAGAACCACCGTCCCGAAGGCCGTGCCGGACATGCGCGCATCCGAGATGCGGACCATGTCCGTCACGCCGGCCGCAAGCAGCTTGGGGGGCAGGCCCATATTCCCGACTTCCGCCATCCCGGGATAGCCGCGCGGGCCGCAATTTCGCAGCACCATCACGCTCTCCGGCGTGATCTCGAGCGCGGGGTCGAGGATGCGCCGCTTGTAATCATCGATATTGTCGAAGACCACGGCACGGCCGCGATGCTGCATGAGCGCGGGCGTGGCGGCGGAGGGTTTCAGAACCGCGCCGTTCGGCGCCAGATTGCCCCGCAGCACCGCGATGCCGCCCTCTTGCGTCAATGCGGCGTCAAAGCTGCGGATGACTTCGGGCGAGAAATTCTCGGCCATCCGCACATTCTCCCAGATCGATCGGCCCGTGACTGTCGGTGCCTCACGCTCCAGAAGCCCATGCTCGGCGAGCATGCGCAGCACCACGGGCAGACCGCCGGCGTAGCAGAACTCCTCCATCAGGAAGCGACCCGAAGGCTGGAGATCGACGAGCGTGGGCACGCCGCGGCCGAGCCTGTCCCAGTCATCGAGATCGAGAGGCACGCCGAGACGGCCGGCAATGGCAATTAGGTGAAGGACCGCGTTCGTCGAGCCGCCGATCGCGGCATTGGTGCGGATCGCGTTGCGGAACGCGGCAGGAGAGAGGATCGCGGAGAGGCGCAGATCCGCTTCCACCATGCCGACAATGCGCCGGCCGGTGAGCTGCGCGAGGGCGGCGCGGCGGGAATCCACGGCGGGCAGCGCGGCATTGCCCGGCAGGGCGAGGCCAAGCGCCTCCATCATGCAGGCCATGGTCGAGGCCGTGCCCATCGTCATGCAGCTTCCGGGCGAGCGCGCCATGCCGGCCTCCGCGTCCACGAATTCGGCCAGCGTCATTTGCCCGGCCTTCACCGCCTCGCTGAAGCGCCAGATGGCGGTGCCCGATCCCGCCACCGCGCCGCGGACCCGGCCATTGAGCATCGGGCCGCCGGAAAGCACGATCGTCGGCAGATCGCAGGAGGCCGCGCCCATCACCAGCGCAGGCGTCGTCTTGTCGCAGCCGACGAGGAGGACGACGCCATCGACGGGGTTGCCGCGGATCGACTCCTCGACATCCATCGATGCGAGGTTGCGATAGAGCATCGCGGTCGGCCGCAAGTTGGACTCGCCGAGCGACATGACGGGGAATTCGAGCGGAAGCCCGCCCGCCTCCAGCACGCCGCGCTTCACCCGCTCCGCGAGGCCGCGCAGATGCGCATTGCAGGGCGTGAGCTCCGAGAAGGTGTTGCAGATCCCGATGACCGGCCGCCCATCGAACGAATCTTCGGCAAAACCCTGATTCTTCATCCAGCTTCGATGCATGATCGCATCCTTGCTGTCTCCGCCAAACCAGGCCCGGGAACGCAATGTTTTCCTGGTCATCACGAAATCTCCAAAAACCGTGGCTGCGCTACTTGCCGATGCCGAGCATCAACCCACCGATGAGGTAGCGCTGGAACAGGAGATAGGCCGCCATCGCCGGTACGGCGCTCAGGAGCGAGCCCGCGAGCAGCACGGGGATATCGAGCACTCTGCCCGACTGCAGCACGGCCAGTCCCACGGTGATGGTACGCACTGTCGGTTCCTGCAGGAAGATGAGAGCGACGAGAAGGTCGTCCCAGATCTGGATGAATTGCAGCACGCCGACCGCGAGAAGCGCCGGCACAGAGAGCGGCAGGATCACATGCAGGAACATGCGCCAGTAGGCCATGCCGTCGATCTGCGCCGCCTCGACAAGCTCGTCCGGCAGGTCCCGCATGAAGGAGGTGAGCAGGAAGCAGCCGAAGGGCACACCGAGCGCGGCATAGGTCAGAATGACCGAGAGCATGTTGTCGCTGAGGCCGAGCGAGGCGAAATTGATGAATTCGGTCAGGATGATCGACTGCATGGGGATCATCATGCTGGCGGCGATGACGCTCAGCAGCGGTCCCCCGCCGCGGAGCCTGAGCTTCGTCAGCGCGAAGGCGGCGAGAGCGCTCACCAACAAGATCACCGTGACGGAACCGAGCGTGATCACGGTGGAATTGAAGAGCTGCCGGGCCACCGGCAGATGCGCGAAGAGTACGCGCCAGTTTCGCAGGCTGAGATGGGCAAGGCCGCTTGCGTCCTCGCTCTCCATCGCGCTGCGGCCGATGACGTAGAAGGGAAAGAGCATGACGACCAGAACCACCACCAGCGGGATGGCTGCCACCTTGCGGGCCGTGGGGCTGAACAAGCGCTTCACCGCTCAACCTTCGCCTGTCGCGCCATCCGCTGCCGTCATACCCACCCGGCATCGACGATGAAATTCTGCGCCGTGCACATGCGGCTGTCGGATGCGGCAAGCCACAGCACCATGCGGGCGAGATCGGGCGGCATGAGCTTGTCGGGCAGACATTGCCGTTCGGCGATCTGCCGCTCACCGGTCTCATCCAGCCAGAGTTCGACCTGCCGTTTCGTCATCACCCAGCCGGGGACGACGCAATTGACGCGAATGCGCTCGGGCCCGAGCTCCCGCGCGAGCCCCCTTGTCAGGCCGCCGATCGCGGCCTTGGCGGTGACATAGGCGATGTAGCCCGCTTCGCCGGCCATCCAGCTGATCGAGCCGAAGCAGATGATCGAGCCGCCGCCGGCATCGCGCATGGCGGGGCGCACCGCCTGGGACGCGAAGAACTGGTGGCGAAGATTCGTATCCATGCGGTTCTGCCAATAATCGGGCGTCACCGCTTCGATCTTGTGGCGATCGTCATTCCCGGCATTGTTGACGAGAGCCGCAGGCGTGCCGCGGCGGGCAATGGCGCTGCCGATAGCCGCGCGCAGGGCATCGAGATCGGTGAGATCGCAATGAACGAAGTCGGGGCGTTCTTCGCCGCGCGCGGCAATGCGTCCGGCGAGCGCTTCGCTCGCTTCCCGCTGGATATCGAGGAAGGAGACCAGCGCTTTTTGAGCGGCGAAATGCTCGACGATGCTCTCTCCGATACCGCTCGCGCCTCCCGTGATGATGACATGGCGGCCCCGGAGGCTCGGATAGCTTGCATCGGTCGGTTCCATCGCCGCTCCTTGCGGTCTCATTTCGATACGGGCCCGTCGATTCCGGTTGACAGGGCTGGCTCGCTATTAAAACATATTATCTGATTTAACCAAGAGCCGTCTTCGACTGAGAACGGACCTTTTCCGCCTCAGCCGCTCCGCACCCCTCGCCAAGGAAGGAGATGTCTCATGCCCGGACCCAAGGTTTCCTCAGCAACCAGCGCCTCCGCCAAAGGCAAAGGATGGCGGCGCTCTTTGATGGCTGCCGCGATGGGCCTGGCCGCGTTCTGCGGCTTTGGTGCCGCCCGGCCGGCGGATGCCGGAACGATCACGATCTGGCACAATTATGGAACCGAGGTGAATACAACGGCGCTCCTGGCCGTCGTCAGCGCCTTCGAGAAAGCGGATCCCGCCATCACCGTGAATGTGGTGAGCCAGCCCGCGGACAATTATTTTGCGTTGCTGACGGCGGCCGTGATCTCCCACAAGGCGCCTGATCTGGCGGTGATGTGGACCGGCCTTTTCGACCTCAAATACGCCAACCTGCTCGCGGATCTGCGCCCGCTGCTGCCGGCCCAGCCGCTCTCTCAGATGAAGGGGCTGGCCTGGGCGTCCGAGGATTTCGATCCGACGAAGAAGCTTTATGTGCTGCCGCTGGAGGATCAATTCTATATCGGCTTCTACAACAAGGCTCTGCTGAAGAAGGTCGGGCTCGATGGACCGCCGCGCAGCTGGTCCGAACTTGCAACGGCCTGCACGAAGCTTCGCGCCGCCGGCATCACGCCGATGCTCTATGGCAGCGACAGCCAGGCCCTGAGCTCGGAATTCTATCCTTTCTACGATCTCAGCTACCTGATGGCGGGGATCTATCCGGTGCAAGCCTGGACCGGATTCGCGAACGGAAAGATTCCCTGGACGACGCCCGCCATCGCGGCGCAGATCCAGAAATGGGCGGACCTGCACGCCAAGGGCTGCACCAATCCGGACGTGCTGACGGCAACCGACATCCTGGGCAAGTTCAGCCAGGGGAAGGCCGCGATGATCGTGGACGGCAACTGGAATCTGCAGCAGCTCTCGGACAAGCTCGGCCCTGATCTCGGCGCTTTTCCGCTGCCCTATTCGGACAGTCCGATCAAGGGTGTTGTCGAGATGCCGGGCGATGGCCTCTCGATCCTGAAATCCTCGCAGAACAAGAAGGATGCCGCCACCTTCCTGACCTTCCTGATGAGCGGCGAGGCTCAGAAGATCCTTTCCAAGACCGGGCTCGTTCCGGCGCGTCAGGGCTATCCCGCGAGCAACCCGCTTTATGCTGGTCTGCTCTCACTCTCCTCCGAGGGCTACACGGTCTATCCGATGATCGACAATGTCATCCAGCCGCCTGTGGTCGATACGGGATCGCGTGTGCTCACGGCAGCCTTCGCGGGGCAGATGACCGTTCAAGCGGCGCTGCAGAAGATGCAGGATACGTGGAACAATCTTCCCGAGGACCAGAAGCGCTGACAGGTTCGCGTTGCTTCAGCGCGAGGGCAGGGGCCTGCCGGCACGTCCGCGCCGCCGGTTCCAGCATGAGCGGCGGCGCGCGGCGTCTGTCTTCATGGCTCCGTTGCTCATCCTCTGGGGCCTCTGCCTCATCGTGCCGATCCTCGAGACTGCGTACTACAGCCTCACCCAGTGGGATGGCCTGGAGGCGACGTGGAACGGTCTCGGCAATTACAGGACTCTTCTGCACAGCGCCGATTTCGGAAGTGTTCTCCTCAACAATCTTCTTCTTCTGCTCTCGGTTCCCTTTGCCGTCGCGCTGCCTTTCTGTGTCGCGCTCCTGATCTCCGCCGAGCCGCTTGGCTGGCGCTGGGCAAGGGCGCTCGTCTTCCTTCCCGCAACACTCTCCTGGGTGGTGACCGGCATTGTTTGGCTGCGCTTCTTCTCTGCCGACGGCATCCTCAATCGTCTGCTGAGCGTCATCGGTCTCGGCTTTCTCCGCATGGATCTCCTCGGCAATGTCCACACCGCCATCATCCCGATCGCCCTGACGTTCGTCTGGTCGCAGGTCGGGCCGAACACGCTGATCTTCCTCATCGGACTCGGCAGCATCGATACGCATGTGCTGGAGGCGGCGACGATCGACGGGGCAGGCTTGCTTCGCGCGGTGCGTCATATCATTCTGCCGCTGATGACCCGCTTCATCGTATTTGTCACCATCATCACCCTGATCGCCGCGTTCACTGCTCTCTTCAGCCTCATCTTCGTGATGACGGGCGGCGGCCCGGGATTCAGCACCACCACGATGGAGTTCTATATTTATCGGCTGGCCTTCTCGCAGACAGATTTCGGCATGGGTGCCACGGTCGGAATCGTGCTGCTGATCGTGATCGCGCTCGTTTCCCTGCCGCTCATGGCCTTCTATCGTCGCGCGGCGGCGGCCACATAATGAGCCTGCCGCCGATCCGCGCCCGTTCTCTCGTCGATCGTGTGGTGCAGGCAATCGGGCAGGAGATTGTCGGCGGTCGCTTCGCGCCGAACGAGGCCCTGCCCAACGAGGCGGAATGGTGCGAACGGCTGCTGGTGAGCCGCAGCGTGGTGCGCGAGGCGCTGCGCGTGCTGGTGAGCAAGAATCTCATCGGCATCCGCACGCGTGCGGGTGGGCGCGTGCGAGAGATGTCGGCCTGGAATCAGCTCGATCCCGATATTCTTGCCTGGCGTGGTCGCGGCGGTGACCAACAGACCTTTGCCAGGGAACTTTTCGAGCTGCGCCGTGTCGTCGAGCCTGCGGCGGCTTCTCTCGCCGCCACCCGCATCACGCCTGGGCAGCTTGGCGAGCTTCGCCAGGCTTATGAGGAGATGGTTGCAGCCGGCGAGGACACCGAACAGTTTTTCGCGCCCGATGTGCGATTTCATCGCGTCATCGCAACCGCGGTCGGCAATTCCCTCTTCCGCTCGCTTGCCGACATGGTGACGGCCGCCCTCGACATCACATTGCGCATGGCGCTCGATGCGCCGCGTGGCCAGCGGCAGTCCCTGCCCCTGCACAAGCACGTGATGGAAGCCATCGCGCGCCAGGATGCCGCCGCCGCCGCCACTGCGATGCTGCGGTTGGTGGATGGTTCGGAACGCGACGTGGCGGAGGCCCTGTCGGCACGGGTTGTGAAGCGGCCGGCGCGCGTGCGCCCAGCCGCGCGTGCCGGGAAGAAACCGGCGAGGAGGGCGTCATGACCGAAATGGGCGATCTCGCGGAGCTGCAGCGGAGTTTCTTCACAGCACTGATTTCCGATTGCCTCGATGCGGTGGGGCGGACGCGGCAAGCCATGCCCTCCCGCATTCGGCCGCTGGATGAAAGCCGCATCATGGTCGGCCGCGCGCGCACCGGGGCCTTCATGGAGGTCTTTCATGCGGAGCCGGGCATCAACCCGTACGAGCTCGAAATGGAGCTGGTGGACAGTTTGAAGCCCGGAGAGATTCCGGTCTTTGCCTGCGGCAATCCGAAACGTGTTGCGCCCTGGGGCGAGTTGCTTTCGACTGCGGCACAGATACGTGGCGCGGCGGGCGCGGTGATGGATGGCTGCGTGCGGGACATCACGGCGATACGCGCCATGGGGTTTCCGGTTTTCCACGGCGGCATCGCGCCGCTCGACAGCAAGGGCCGGGGACGGATGATGGCGATCGACGTGCCCATAGAATGCGCAGGTGTCACCGTCTGCACCGGCGATCTCGTCTTCGGTGATGCGGATGGCGTCGTTGTCGTGCCCCGGGCGGTGGAGGCCGAGGTGCTGAGGCTAGGGCGAGAGAAGTTGAGAGGCGAACGCACCACACTCGCGGAACTGCGCGCGGGTGCCAGCCTGCGGGATGTCTATTCTCGCCACGGGATCCTGTAGCAGAAAGCCTGTCTGGCTGGCGCGTCATGCGCAAGGCCAGAGCGCGGCGGGGCAGCGCCCGCCCTCATAGGGCGTGACGGCCCACGATGATCCCGCCTTCGGCGATCACACTCTCATGCCGACGCAGCCTGTGCCTGTACCGGTGCGCCGCCTGCTTCGCGCGGTTGCCGCAGATCGCCATGCTGCACCAGCGTCGCGCATGGCCCCGTGTGTGGTCGGCGAAGAGGAGCGTGCAGGCCGGGCCCTCGCAGGCTTTCACGTGCGAGAAATCTTCCGCGCAGGCGAGCTGGGCCAGTGCCTCTCCGACAGGGAGCAGAAGTACATCGGGGCTGCGCCATCGGCGCACTGTCCGCAGCTCGAAAGGCCCTTGCCCTGCCGGACGAGGGACGATCCGGGCAAAGCTCTCGTCGCGCTCGAGCAGACGGTTGAGCGGCTCCAGCTCGGTGAGAGCCTCCACCGTCAGCGGACGGCCCTTATTTTGGCGCACAAAATTCCTGAACCATTCCCGTAGGCTCCGCGCCTGATTCGCGACCTTGTCGAGCTCGCCCGGCAAGGCGCCCGCTCTCACGTCCTGGAGCACCTCGTCCGACACCAAACGAGCTTGCTTGAGCCAGCTCAGATAGCCCTCGCCGTCATCGATCCAGTCGATGGTGGTATCGACCGGTGTCGCAATCGAATTGAGGAAATCCAAGCCCGGCGCATCGCCGACAAAGATCGCAGGCAGGCGACAATCCATCGGACCCCCTCTTCCAGTCCGGGGGGGCGCACCCGGGCCGGCCTTCGTAAACATCCCTGGAAAGTAACCTGTCATAAGTGTGTTGACAAGTTACCTGAGACGCGGGTAGCCACACCCCCGTCCATGGAGAGGTCACTAAACCTTTGGTCCTTTTGCAGGGAGAACGATGATGTCCTTGAATCCGAGGAATGTGAGTGTCGTGCTCGTCCATGGCGCCTGGGCCGACGGATCGAGCTGGTCGAAGGTCATCAGGAAGCTGGCCGCGGACGGTATCGAAGCGTCGGCGGCGCCGCTGCCGCTGACCTCGTTCCAGGATGACGTGGCGGCGCTCGATCGTGCCCTGGAGCGGGTGAGGGGGCCGGTCGTTCTGGCCGGTCATGCCTATGCCGGCGCCGTCATCGCCGCCGCGCGCGGCGACAAGGTGAAGGCGCTTCTCTATGTCGCCGCCCTGGCGCCGGATGAGGGCGAGACGGTCGCGGATGTTTTCTACCGCGGTGAGCCGCATCCGCAGGCACCGAAGCTCGCGCCCGACGATCACGGGCTGATCTACCTGCCCGACACGGCCTTTGCCGCCGCCTTCGCGCAAAATGCCCCCGCGGAGGAGCGGGCGGTGCTGGCGGCGGTCCAGCGGCCGATCTCGCCCGCCTGCATCACCGTCGCGGTGCCGCGGCCCCTGTGGAAGGACCGCCCGACCTGGTTCCTGGTGGCCGAGCAGGACCGCATGATCGTTGCGGGCAATCAGCGCTTCATGGCCGAGCGCATGCAGGCCCGGGTGCGCTCGCATGCCGTCGATCACACACCGATCGTGACCGCGCCCTCCGTCGTGCTGGATGTGCTCGGCGAGGCGATCGAAGCGGTTCGAGCCGAGGGCGGCGGCTAGCCTCGCAGACCGGTCGGGAACGGCTTCGCGCATTCTCCTCTAACCACTCTATTCTCTACTAGAAGGTTACACTCAATCAATGGAAATCCACCGATGACCGCTGTCAAGTATCGAACCGCCGACGTGGATGGCTTCAAGATCTTCTATCGCGAGGCCGGCTTGGCGGGCGCTCCGAAATTGCTGCTGCTGCACGGCTTCCCGAGCGCGAGCCACATGTTCCGCAACCTCATCCCGCTCCTGGCCGATCGCTTCCATATCGTCGCCCCCGATCTGCCGGGCTTCGGCAATTCCGGCATGCCGGCCCGCGGTCACAGCTTCGAGCGGATCGCAGCGACCATCGACCGCTTCACGGAGGTTGTCGGCTTCGATCGTTACGCCGTCTATGTCTTCGATTACGGCGCGCCGACCGGCTTCCGGCTCGCCGTGAAGCATCCGGAGCGGATCACGGCGATCATTTCCCAGAATGGCAACGCATACGAGGAAGGGCTGAGCGAGGGCTGGAACCCGATCCGGGCCTATTGGCAGGATTCCTCCGAGGCCAATCGCGAGGCGCTGCGCGCGTTCCTCACGCCCGAGACGACGATCTGGCAGTACACGCATGGCGTGCCCGATCCGACAACGGTCTCGCCGGACGGATATTCGCTCGACAATTTCTATCTGACCCGGCCCGGGGCGGCCGAGGTGCAGCTCGACCTTTTCGGCGACTACAAGAGCAATGTCGCGCTCTACCCGACCTTCCAGACATATTTCCGGACCCGCAAGCCGCCTTTCCTCGCCGTATGGGGCAGGAACGACCCGTTCTTCCTGCCGCCGGGCGCCGAGGCCTTCAAGCGCGACATCCCGGACGCCATCGTCCGCTTCTTGGACACCGGACATTTCGCGCTGGAGACCCACGTTGAGGAGATCGCGGCGGCCATCCGCGACTTCCTCCGCCGCTGATTCCCCGACCCACGGATTGATGGAGACTCCAAATGTCGAAGTCGGTTGCCGTCGTCACCGGCGCCAGCCAGGGCATCGGCCGGGCCACCGCCGTGCGTCTCGCGCGGGATTTCTCGGCACTCGCCCTGGTGGCGCGCAACCGCGCCAATCTCGAGCAAACGGCAGCGGCGGTCAGGGAGGCTGGCGCGGAAGCGCTGGTCATCGATGCCGACCTCGCCGAGCCCCCGGCCGCGCAGGCCGTTGTCGACCAGACCTTGGCGGCCTTCGGCCGGATCGACGCGCTCCTCAACATCGCAGGCGCCGTGCCGCAGATCGACCTGTTCAAGATGACCGATGCGCAATGGGAGGGCGGGCTGGCGCTGAAGCTGCATGGTGCCCGGCGCCTCACGATCGCCGCGTGGCCGGCGCTGAAGGTGGCCAAGGGCGCCGTGGTCCTGATGTCCGGCAATTCGGCCCTGTTCCCGAAGGCGCCTTACGCCGCTGTCGGCACGATCAACGCCGCGATCGTCGCTCTTGCGAAGGCGTTCTCCGATCGCGGCATTGCCGACGGCGTGCAGGTCAACAGTGTCCTGCCCGGCCCGGTGATGACCGGCCGCCGCCGTTCGTACCTCCAGCACTGGGCGCCGCTGCACAACATGACGGTCGAGGAGGCGACAGCCAACTTTCCGAAGGAAGCGGGCATCGCGCGATATGGGGAGCCAGAGGAAATCGCGGAGCTGATGGCCTTCCTGGTGTCACCCGGTGCCCGCTGGATGACCGGCTCGACGCTTCGCATGGACGGCGGGGAGGTAAAATCGATCTGATAGGACCCCTGGGCAATCCCAAGCCCATCCTGTCCGCCCGAGGTGCGTTTGTTCACCCAGGCGAATGAGGCGAAGGGAGGTTGCCGCTAGCGTCCGGCCCGTTCTCGGCGAACCGGGCGGATGGACGGGCCATGACCTCTCAGGGCAGCAAGCGGGCGGGCGGCGGCACGGAAACCCCAGGGGGCGGAGGGAAGCGAGCTCGGCGCTGTTCGACCTGCCCTGGATCCCGCTCTATCTCGGCATCGTCTTCGCCTTTCACCCGTTGCTCGGGATCACGGCCGCGGTCGGCGGCGTCCTGCTTTTCGCGCTGGCCGTGCTTTCCGAGATGCTGGCCCAGAAGCCGATGAAGGCTGCCCTGGAAAGCTGGCAGAAGCGCCAGGAGCTTGCGGAAGCCGGGCGGCGCAATGCCGAAGCGGTGGCGGCGATGGGCTTTGGCGGCAGGCTCGCCCATCGCTGGCAGCAGATCAATCGCGACCATGTCAGCGACCAGCAGCGGGCGAGCGATGTCACCGGCGGCTTCGGCACGCTCTCACGCATGTTCCGGCTGATCCTGCAATCCGCCGTGCTCGGGATCGGCGCCTATCTCGTCATCAACCAGCAGCTCACCGCGGGCGTGATCATCGCAAGCTCGACCCTGACCGCACGCACGCTCGCTCCCATCGATCTCACAATCGCCCATTGGAAAGGGTTCATCGCCGCGTGCCAGGGCTGGCAGCGCCTCGGCAGGCTGCTTGCGCTCGTCCCGGCCGCAGCACCACGCCTGGAGCTGCCCGCACCCAAGGAGAGCGTTTCGGTCGAGACTCTGAGCCTGGCGACACCCGGCGACGGCAGGCCGATCGTCCAGAACGTCAGCTTCTCGCTGCAAGCCGGCCAGGGGCTCGGGATCATCGGCCCGAGCGCATCGGGGAAATCGTCCCTGGCGCGCGCGCTCTATGGTGATCCGTTCTTCGTCGTCCTCGACGAGCCGAACTCCAATCTCGACGCCGAGGGAGAAACCTCGCTCACCCGCGCCATTCTCAGTGTCCGCCGCCGCAACGGAAACGTCATCGTGATCGCTCATCGTCCGAGCGCGCTCGTGGCGACAGACACGATCCTGGTGATGCGCCAAGGGCGCCTCGAACGATTTGGTCCCAAGAACGAAGTGCTGCCGAGCCTCGTTCGGCCGGTGGATGCCGGCCGGCAACGCCTCGCTCCGGCCGTCGCCGCACGCTGACACGTGGAGAGGGAAATGATCGCAGAACTCCACAAATCCCAGGCCCCGGGTGCGGATGGCATCCCCTGCGAGCCGGAGAAGAAACGGGTGCGACAATCGATCGCGCGCCATCTCATGATAGGCTTCGCCCTGGTCGCGCTGCTTGTCTTTGGTGCCGGAGGCTGGGTCGCGCTTGCCGAGATCACGAGCGCGGTGATCGCGCCGGTCACGCTCGTGGTCGATTCCAACATCAAGAAGGTGCAGCACCCGACGGGCGGAACCGTCGGTGCCTTGCGGGTGCGCGACGGCGACAAGGTCAAGGCCGGCGATGTCGTGCTCCGGCTCGACGATACCGTCACTCTCGCCAACCTCGCCGTCATCTCGAACGAGCTCGATGCGCTCTATGCGCGGCAGGCGCGGCTGGAGGCCGAGCGCGAAGGGGCAACGACGATGCCGATTCCGCCCGAGCTGGCCGACCGGATCACGGACCCGGAGGTGGCGGACATCATCGCAAGCGAGCAGCGTCTGTTCGAGACGCGCCTTGCGAACCGCGAAGGGCAAAAGGCGCAGCTTCTCGAGCGGATCACGCAGATCCAGAAGGAGATCGAGGGCAATCTGAGCCAGGAGCACGCCAATGCCCAGGAGCTGGAATGGGCCAGGCACGAGCTTGCCGGCGCCCGCGAGCTGTGGAAGGACAGGTTAATCACGATCGCCCGCTATACGGCGCTGGAACGCGAGGTGCCGCGACTGGAGGGCGTGCGCGGCCAACTGATGGCGGCGGTGGCGCGGGCCGGCGGCCAGATCCTGGAAATCCGCCTGCAGATCACGCAGATCGACCGCGAGCTCGGCAGCGAGGTCCCGCAGGAGCTCCGCCAGACGGAGAGGCGGATCGCCGAGCTGACAGAGCATCGCGTCGCGGCGGAAGACGAGCTTCGGAAGATCGATATCCGCGCGCCGCAATCCGGCAGCGTGCATCAGCTGGCGATTCATGCGGTCGGCGAGGTGATCGTTCCCGACGGGTCTCCGATCATGCTGATCGTGCCGGACTCGGACGAGCTCAAGGTCGAGGCGCGGGTGCGTCCGCGGGATATCGACCAGATCAATCTCGGCGACACCGCGACCATCCGCCTCTCCGCCTTCAACCAGCGCATCACGCCGGAAATTTCCGGCACGGTGAGCCGCATCTCGGCGGATATCAGCAATGATCCGCGCACCGGGGAGAGCCATTACACGGTCCGCATCACGATCCCGGAGACCGAGATGGCGCGGCTGGGCGATCTTCGCCTCGTGCCCGGCATGCCGGTCGAGGCCTTCGTGCAGACCGGCAGCCGCTCGGTCCTCTCCTACATCCTCAAGCCCATCAGCGACCAGATCGTCCGCGCCTTCCGGGAAGGATAGCAATGAAAAATCGTCCTGCGGGTGTGGGCAGAGTTCATCGCCCGGTCCAGGCGCTGGGATCGATGCGGATGCGCCCCACCTGAACGAGAGTCTTGGTCTTTGGCTCGGCGCGCTCCTCGGCGAGGCGGAGCGCGTTGAGCGGCAACATGAAAGCGATGCCGCCCATCAGCGCGCCCGGCAACCAGAGGATCAGCCCGCCCATGTGCTGGTCATGCAGCGGGCTGATCCAGGGATAGAGCCGGCCGCAAAGATCGTAATAGCTGTAAAGGATTTGTCCGGTCAGGGCGACATAGGCACCGAGCGGAATCACCGGCAGCATCCCGAAGAAGGCAACGAGCATGCGGGTGAAGAAGGAGAAGGGCGCCGGCGGCTTCGGCCGGGGATCGAGCACCAGGCACCAGAAGAGAACGCCTTCGACGGCCATCAGGAGATTCATCGCGTCGAACAGGCGCCAATCGAGCATCACCCAGAGCACGATCACCGGCACCACCTGGGCTGCGATCAGCAACGCGAAGAGAAGGGTCGCGATCACCGGCTGCTGGACGATGCGAAGAAATGCCGCGAAGGGCCGCGCGCGCAAAAAGCGCAGCGCGATCGCCGGCATCCCAGCTTTCAGGACGGCGCCCGGCCAGGAAACGGCGATCAGGAACGGCCCGAGGTCGTGCAGCACGAATTGCTGTGCCTGTGTCGCCATGAAGAGATGAAGGGAGAGGTACGTGAGGCGTGTCTGCACGACCGCGTACATCGCGACCAGGGCGATGAGGTAGCAGGCCTGACGCCAGAGCGCGGGACGCTCCGCAGGAGCCATGCGCAGGATTCCGCGCACGTACCAAACCAGCGCCAGTGCCGCCCCGAGATATTCGAGCCAGGAGAATTGCCACGGCCCCCAGGGCGGCATCTCCGCCGGATGAAAGGCAGAGAACCATGCCAGCAGGCCGCCCACCAGCACCACGATCCCGAGCAGCGCGGCCTCGTCGAAGCCGGCGCGGCCATCCCGGAGCGTGGCGCCGCTCATCGATCTAGAACCCGAACATGTGATCGAGCGAGAAGGCCCCTTCGCCCATCATCAGCCCGTGATAGCCGAAGAGGCGGCAAGTTGTGTCGCGGACCAGCACATAGCCGGCCGGGCCGGCCGCGGCGATGGAGGATGCGGGGAAAATCTCGTCCGGAAAGATCATCGCCGAGCCCGAGCAGGCGATGATGATCCTCTCCTCGGCGATCACCCTGCCGGCTGAATCGTGCAGCAGCAGCGCCGTCTCCGAATGCGGACGCCAGGGCGCCGAGGCGGGATAGATGAGCACGGTGAAGCTCCGCCGCCCGCCTTCGCCGAGCTTGAGGAAGAGCCGGGTCGAAAGGCCGGGCGGCGGTCCGGCATAGGATTGCGGCTCGTCCTTGTAGGTCATCAGCGTGTTGAACATGTGCGAGCCGAAGCTCGTCTCCGCAGCGTGGCCGGAGCTTCGATGCTCGTAGCGCATCAGCGCGTGCATCCAGCCATCGGCCTCGCCGCCGTCGCGAAAATCATAGACGAGTTCCGCATGGCCGCCTGCCTCGGCGAGCGAATCGTCCGAAAGCACCGTGTCGAGATCGAGGGCGATATCATGATTGCGCGGCAGGCAGCCGAGGAAATGCTCGGCGATGCGCGTGCCCGCATTGTCGAACAGCTCGAGGCGGAGCGGCAGCGTCGCCTGGGTTTCGGCCATCGGGGTCGGCTGTACGATGCTCCGGAAATGCCTTTGCGGCAGCACGGGGAAGGGAAGGAGATGGCCGCGGCCGAGCAGGTTCGAGAGGGAGCGAAGGCCGGGATCGGGGCGAAGATCGGCGCGCTCGACATTGACATGCGCGATATGCGGCCGCCCGCTCCGCACGACCTCGTAGCGCGGCCGCACGACATGCCGCCCGGCGCGGACCTCGATCTGCGCCGGCCAGCGCACGCCGGGCAAGAGCCTTGCGATATCCACCGCCACGGTCGCGTAAGGAGGCACGGCGCCGGGCAAGGGCACCGGCGCCTCGGCGCCCATCCGGTCGAAGGTGATGCCGCCCGGCGGGATCGGCGCGGCATGGCTGTTCTGGACCCAGAGCAGCACGTTTTCATCAGCGCGCGGTGCCGGCAGGCCGGCATAGCGCGCAGCAGGCCAGGCATTCGCATCATGGGTGCAAGAGAGGGCCGGGTGGCGCGCGCCATTGGTGGAAAATGTATCAAGCGCGTATTTGACCACGTCATGTCCGCTCGCGCCGATCGCGTGCAGGAAGAGCTGGCCGGTGAATTCATGAAGATCGAAGCGTGCACGGACCGCGCGGCTGTCGATCGCGATGCCGCCGGGGCCTTCGGGGATCTTTTCCTCCCAGCTCGCGAGCGTCTCGCCGCCGGCGCCGAAGAGGCGCAGCCAGAACCGCACGTCGCGCGCGCCATAGCCGGCCCAGTAATTGGCGGTCACCAGCCGCGTCGAAAGCCCGTCCTGGTCACGGAAGAAGGCGTAGTTGGTCGCGAAATTGAGCGGATCGAGATAGCGCCTGGTATTGCCGAGCATGGGCTCGGGCAGCCGGACGGCGTCGAGGCCGATGACAGGCGCGCCGGGCGGCGCCGCGGCGGCGATACGGCTCTCCATCCGCGCGGTATCGAAAGCGGCGATCAGCACCGCGCGAGCGCCGGAGCCGGCGAGCTCGGAGAGGGGCCGGCAGGGCAGGCCGGCGCGCACGGCACCGATCTCACGCACATCCTGCACGAAGATGCCGGCGAGCGGAGGCGTATCGGGGTGAAGCGCGAGCAGCGCCGGGGCGATTCCGTCCGGATCGAAGAGGGCGACGGGGGCCTGGCCGGCGAGCCTGGCATAGAGGCGGGCCACGGCCTCGGCGGCGAGCGGGTGGGCAAGCGCCTTGTAAACCACATTGCCGCCGCGCCGCTGGTCGAAGGTCTCAATCTCGAGCATCGTCCCTCTGCATCGTATTAGTCGAGGCCGAGGCGCCGGCGCATTTCCTCCGCTGCCTCGGCCGTGTCATTGAGCGCCGCGACCGGCCAGCTTGCAAATCGCCCGGCGAAGGGCCGCGCCCGGCCGCACTGCTCCATAGCCGCGACGAACAATCGGTTGCGTCGCGATCGGCCGGGCAAGGGGGCTAGCATGACCGGCGCCTCGGTGGCCACTGCCTCCGAGATCATCGAAACCGAGTCGATGGTGACGATGATTGCGTCCGCGAGCGCCAGCAGGCCGAAATAGGGGTTCTCGCCCGTGCCGTCCCAAACATAGCCGCCAAGCGGGGCAGTCGCCTCCCTGAGCGCCGAAGCCGCTTCCGGTTCGGTCCGGCGGGAGGGCGTGACGGCGAGGCCGACCCTGTCCTGTCGCATCATCGCCGCGAGCTCGGCCCCGAGCCGGCCGGCAATGTCGCGGTTGAGCCGGAAACGGCCATTGGCGCCGCCCACCAGCACCGCGACCAGGGGGCGCGGCAGCGAGGCGAGGCGAGGCGCCCATTGCGCGGCCGCCGCCGCAAGCCGCGCCTTCGTCACCCGATGGAGCGCGGTGCGCGTGACGATGACATTGGGGCCGGCGATCTCGTCATGGCGGGCCGCGACGACGAGGTCGAAGCGATCGAGGGGCATGCGGGGGTGCTGCACCTGGACCACGCGGACGCCGTGCCGCCGCAAGGCCGCGCCGACCGCGCCGCCAACCCCGCCGACGCCGATCGCGAGTTCGGGGAAGGGCGGCGCCATCCCGACCGCGGCGAGCGGCGCGGGCCAGGCGCGGGCGGCAAGCCAGCGCCAGGGCAAGCGGGGCGTGAGGGGCTGGATCTCGGCGGCGAGCCGAGCTGCCTCGGCGAGCCCAAGCCCCTGGGCCTGCAAGCCCGCATAGGGCTCCGACAGCAGCCAGGGCGCCACTCTATTCTTCACACCGCGAGCGATTCCATCTCGCGCCAGAGCGCCGCCTTGCCCTCGAAGCCGATGCCCGGCAGCTCGGGCAGGGTCACGAACCCATCCTCGACGTGCGCGCCATCCGGGAAACCGCCATAGGGCTGGAAGAGATCGGGATAGTTCTCATTCCCGCCGAGGCCGAGGCCGGCGGCGACGGCAAGCGACATCTGATGCCCGCCATGGGGAATGCAGCGCCGCGGCGACCAGCCATGGGCGAGAAGCATGGCAAGCGTGCGACGATATTCGCAGAGCCCGTAAGAGAGGGCGCAGTCGAACTGAAGCCAGTCCCGGTCCGGCCGCATGCCGCCATAGCGGATGAGGTTGCGCGCATCCTGGCGGCTGAAGAGGTTTTCCCCGGTCGCCATCGGACCAGGATAGATCTCTCCCAGAGTCGCCTGGAGGTGGAAGTCGAGCGGGTCTCCGGCTTCCTCGTACCAGAAGAGAGGGTAGTCTCGTAATGCTTTGGCATAGCTGATGGCCGTCTCGAGATCGAACCGCCCATTGGCGTCCACGGCCAGTTGCGCGTCGGTGCCGATCTCGGTCAAGACCGCCTCGATCCGGCGGCAATCCTCGGCGAGCGCGGCACCACCGATCTTCATCTTCACGACCGTGTAGCCGCGATCGAGATAGCCGCGCATCTCGCCGCGCAAGGCCGCGAGATCCTTGCCGGAATCGTAATAGCCGCCGGCGGCATAGACGAAGACGCGGGGATCGGCTTCTCGGCCCGCCCACTCCGCAAGCAGGCGAAACAAGGGTTTGTCGGCGATTTTTGCGGTGACGTCCCAGATTGCCATATCGAGCGTGCCGACCGCGACCGAGCGCTCCCCATGCCCGCCCGGCTTCTCGTTCGCCATCATCGCGGCCCAGACGCGGTCGGGGTCGAGATTTTCGCCTGTCTCGTCGAGCAGCGCCGCGGGCGGCGCTTCCATGATGCGCGGGGCGAAACGCTCGCGGATCAGCCCGCCCTGACCGTAGCGGCCGTTGGAGTTGAAGCCATAGCCGATCACCGGGCGGCCGTTGCGGATCACGTCCGTCTCCACCGCGACCAGGCTCGTCGTCATGCGCGAGAAGTCGATATAGGCGTTGCGAATGGTCGAGGCGATCGGGGCGGTGCGTTCATGCACCGCGACGATACGAAGGGACATTGGGCGAAAGCTCCGGCTGATCTCAGACAGGATTCACGTCATCGTGCCGCGCCGGATCGGGAGAAGCCAGGGGCGGGGCGCGTCCGGGGACGCGTTCGGCGCTGCGGCGGGATCGGTTCACTGGCAAGGCAAACGAGGCAATCGGCAAGGGAGGCCGGATCGGGCGCGGCGAGGGCGCTTCGTATCCGGCATTGGTGCCGACGGAGGCGGAGCGGGCAGGACGGGCAATTCTCGATTGCCGGGCGTGTCATGGGCCCTGGCGGGGTTTCACGTGAGGAATCTCTCGATTAGGCTCGCGGCACGAAAGCGAAAGAACGAGGGGAAGTGCCAGGGATGTCCATCACCCGACGTGGCATTTTGGCGGTTCCGGCGCTCGCTTCGCTGCCGGCGGCGGCAGAAGCGGCGAGGCCGGTCAGAATCGGCTGTATCGAGCCGCTGACGGGGAATGCGGGGTCGGCCGGACAGTCGATCAAGCAGGGCATCACGCTGGCGCTCGATATCATCAATACGCCGCACCCGGATCTGGCCCCCCTGCCGCTCGCCACGACATCGGGGCTGCCGCGGCTCGGGGGCGCCAGGGTGGAGGTGATCTGGGCGGACAACCAGGGCAGCCCCGCGGTCGGTCAGAGCGATGCGCTCCGCCTCATCACGCAGGACCATGTGGTGGCGCTCTGCGGTGCCTATCAGTCGAGCATCACGCTGACGGCGAGCGCGGTCGCCGAGCGCTACGGCATTCCCTTCCTCACCGGAGAATCGGTCGCCGCCAACCTGACCCAGCGCGGCTACAAATGGTTCTTCCGCACGACCCCGTTCGGGCCGGATTTCGGCAAGCTCTATCTCGATTTTCTCGCCTATGTCGCGACCACCGGCCTGGCGAGCGGGAAGATCGCGATCGTGCACGAGAATACGGACTATGGCACCTCCGTCGCCGGATCGATCATCGAGGCGGCCAAGGCGCGCGGGCGGAAGATTGCGCAGACGATCTCCTACAACGCGAACGGGACGGATGTCTCGCCGCAGGTGCTGGCGCTCAAGAACGGCAAGCCCGATGTCGTCATCTTCGTGAGCTACACGTCCGATTCGATCCTCTATATGAAGACGTTCCATACGCTTGGCTACCGCCCGCCGATCGTGATCGGGGATGATTCGGGCTTCTCCGACCCGGCCTTCGCGAAGACCGTGGGCAATCTCGCCCAGGGCGCGCTCAACCGCAGCGCCTTCGTCCCCGGCAAGCCGGACAGCATCCCCTACAAGATCAACGCGCTCTTCGAGAAGCAGACAGGGCGGGGCCTCGACGATACGACGGCGCGCGCGATGCAGGGGTTCTTCGTGCTCTGCGACGCGATCAATCGCGCGGGCGCGACCGCGCCGGACGCGGTCCGCGCCGCCCTCGTCGCGACCGACCTACCGGCGAGCCAGCTCATGACCGGCTACAAGGGTGTGAAGTTCGATTCCACGGGCCAGAACATCCTCGCCTATTCGCTGATGATCCAGCTTCAGGGCGCGGATTACGTGCCGGTCTGGCCGCTCGAGGAAGCCACCGCCAAACTGGTGCTTCCCTTCAAGGGCTGGACCTGACGCGCTCGCGAGCCGCGAGCGACGACCTTCCGGCATGATCCTGCTTCAGCTCGCGGCGGACGGGCTTCTGCTCGGCGCGGTCTACGCGCTCTTCTCTTCCGGGCTCACGCTGATCTGGGGGATGATGAATGTCATCAATTTCGCTCATGGCGATTTCGTCATGCTGGCGATGTACGTGGCGTTCTTCGCTTTCACCCTGCTCAAGATCGGGCCGATCTTCTTCGTGCCGCTGGCGGCGGTGGCTCTCTTTTGCCTCGGCGTCCTCGTCTATGTCGCGCTCGTGCGGCATGTGATGCGCGGGCCGATGCTGGCGCAGATCCTCTCGACCTTCGGGCTGGCGCTCTTCCTGCGCTATGCGGCGCTTTGGGCCTTCTCGGCGAATTTCGTCTCGCTGCCTGACAACCTCGTCGGCGGCGTCTATCAGCTTGGCGGGATCCGGCTCTCGGCCTCGCACCTGCTCGCGGGCGGAATGGCGCTCGTGCTGACGCTCGGGATGCATCTGCTGCTGACGCGAACGGATCTCGGCAGCCGGATGCTCGCCGTTTCGGAGGACCGGGTGGCGGCGGCCTTGGTCGGCATCCGCGCCGAGCGGATGCAGGCGCTGGCCTGGGGGCTGGGCGCGGCGGCGACGGGGGTCGCGGGCGGGCTGATCGCGCTCTTCTTCTATGTCTCGCCGGAGGTCGGCAATGCCTTCACCCTGCTCGCCTTCGTCACGGTCTGTCTCGGCGGGTTCGGCAGCGTGCCGGGGGCGCTGATCGCGGGGCTCCTGATCGGCGTGATCGAATCCTTCTCCGCCTATTGGCTCGGTCCGGCGACCAAGGATGTGATTGTGTTCGCGCTCTTCGTCGTGCTGCTCTGGGTGCGGCCGCAGGGTCTCCTGGGCCGGGCATGAGGTTTTCTCTGCGCCGGGCGTTGATTGCCATCGCGCTCCTGCTCGCGATCGCGCCCGTGCTGACGCAGGATGCGTTCTATCAGCGCATCGCGGCCCTGGTGGTCCTGGCGGCGATCTCGGCTTCGGCCTGGAACGTGATCGGCGGCTATGCGGGCCAGGTTTCATTCGGGCATTCGGTCTATTTCGGCATCGGCGGGTACGCGGCGCTGCTCGCCTTCACCAAGCTCGGCCTGCCGCCGATCGCCGGCGCGCCGCTCGGCATTCTTGCGAGCTTCGTTCTCTCGGCGATCGTCGGGCTGCCGAGCTTCCGGTTGCGTGGGCATTATTTCTCGATGGCGACGATCGCGATCGCGGCACTGGCCGAGCTGCTCGTCACCAATTGGGGCTATGTGGGCGGCGCGATCGGGTTGATGGGGCCGGCGACGCCGCGCTCGCCGGCCGATCTCCTGTTCCGCAGCCCGCTTCCCTATTACGCGATCTTTCTTGTCGTGCTCGCGGCTCTGCTCATCCTCACCTGGCGGATGGAGCGAAGCCGGATGGGGTTCTATCTGCGCGCGATCGGCTCCGGCGAGCCGGCGGCGGAGAGTCTCGGCGTGCCGGTCCGGCGCTACAAGCTCTATGCGCTCTTCATCTCGGGGGCCTTCACCGCGCTCGCGGGCTCGCTCTATGCGGTGATGATCGGCTTCATCGATCCGGACAGCGGGTTCGGGATTCTCGTCTCGGTGAACATGGTGGTGATGGCGGCGCTCGGCGGCGCGGGGACGTTGTTCGGCCCACTCGTGGGCGCGATCATTCTCGTCCCCCTCGAGGAGACGACGAACGCGATGCTCGGCGGCGGAGGGACGGGCGCGGCCTACGTCGCCTACGGCGTGATCATCATGCTGATCGCCCGCTTCAGCCCGGGCGGGCTCGCGCAATTCGTGCCGCGGATCGCGGCGAGGAAGACCGAGCGTGCTGCTTGAGGCGCGCGGCATCGTCAAGATGTTCGGGAGCTTCCGCGCGGTGGACGGGGCGGACCTCACGCTCGCCGAGAATGAGCTGATCGGGCTGATCGGGCCGAATGGGGCCGGGAAGAGCACATTCTTCAACTGCCTGGCGGGTGAGGCGCGGCCGACGCAGGGAACAATCCGGTTCCGCGGGGAGGATGTGACCTCGCTTTCCTCCGCCGCGCACACACGGCTTGGGCTCGCGCGCACCTTTCAGGTGCCGGTCGTGTTCGAGGGGATGAGCGTGCGCGAGAACGTGATGGTGGGCGCGTTCCTGCGCCATCCGGCACGGCGGCGGGCGGAGGAAAAGGCGGACGAGGTGCTGGAATTCACCGGGCTCGCGGCGCAGGCGGAAATGCGGGCGACTGCGCTCGGCACGGCGGGGCGCAAGCGGCTCGGCATCGCGCGGGCGCTGGCGACCGAGCCGATCCTGCTTCTGCTCGACGAGGCGCTGGCCGGACTGACCTCGGTGGAGATGGAGGGAGCGATCGCGCTGGTGGAGCGCATTCATGCGCGCGGCATCACGATTGTCGTGGTCGAGCACATCATGGAGGTGATCCACCGTCTCTCCCGGCGCGTGCTGGTGTTCAACCAGGGCCGGGTGATCGCCGAGGGAGCGCCAGCCGACGTCACCCGTGATCCGGCGGTGATCGAGGCCTATCTCGGCCGGCGGGCCCAAGGCCGCCCCAAGAGCCGCGGGGAGAGCCACGCGCCATGAGCGAAACCCTGCTCCGCGTCTCGAATCTCGCCGTGCGCTATGGCGATCTCGTCGGTGTCGCGGAGGTTTCGTTCGAGGTGGAAGAGGGCGCGGTGGTGGCGCTGCTCGGCGCGAACGGCGCCGGCAAGACGACGACGCTCAACGCGCTCGCGGGGCTGGTGCGGCCGGCCGATGGAACGGTCACCTGGCGGGGCGAACGGATCGACGGTTTGCCCGCGCACGAGATCGTGGCGCGGGGGATCGCGCTGGCCCCCGAGGGCTGGCGGCTTTTCGTGCAGCAGACGGTGGAGCAGAATCTGCGGCTGGGTGCCACCGCGCTCGCAGAGCGGGCACGGTTCGCACCTTTGCTCGAGCGCGTCTTTTCTCTCTTCCCACGGCTTGCCGAGCGGCGGCGGCAAAGCGCCGGGACGCTTTCGGGAGGCGAGCGGCAGATGCTCGCGGTGGGGCGCGCTCTGATGAGCGATCCGAAGCTCCTGATGCTCGATGAGCCGAGCCTTGGCCTCGCGCCGGCGGTGGTGGATGGGATGTACGAGACGCTGGGGCGGCTCAGCGCGGCGGGACTCACGCTGCTGATCGCCGAGCAATCGATGGAGCTCGCGCTCGAGATCGCGGGCCGGGCGACCGTTTTGCAGACGGGACGGACGGTGCTCTCGGGCACGGCGCGCGAGATCGCGGAGAATCCGGATCTGCATCGGGCCTATCTGGGTGCGGCGCTCTGATGCCAAGCAAGAAAGAGTCGATCTACCGATCCCGTGCGATCGTGATCGGCTCCAGAGCGAGATGAGATCGCCGGCGCTCACGCAATCCGCTCTATGTGTTTGTTTTGCGAGCATCTTCACGCGATCAGCCGATTCCATCTGATCGCGATCTGCTCTAGCGGGGAGTCCAGATCCAGGAGGCGATACGCCAATCGGGGCCTTCCTTGTCCAGCACCACGGTGATGACACCGTGCGACACGGAGTTCTGTCCGCCCGAAGCATCTTTCCAATTCGCCGGAACGGCCACATAGGCTTCCTTCCCCTGGACCTCCACGGCCGTTGGCGGAAGCAGATTCAAGAAAGCCTTCCTGGGGTCTTGTCCTTCGCTCTCTGCGTACGCCTTCTCCCAGTCCTTCACGGCGGTTGGACCGCGGAAGAGGAAGGGCGGCGTGTCATCGACGATCGTCACCGACGATTGGAAAAATCGCGTGACGACGGAGATGTCCTTTCCCTGGTCGAAAGCATCGACCGTTGCTTGCACGCGGGCAAACGCGTCTCCCGCATCGGATGCGAAGACAGGGACGCTCGGCAAAAACAGGAGCGCTAGCGAGCATAGCCATTTTGTGCCCGACACGCATTTCATGTTCGGCAGAATACGTCGCCTTCTTTCGGAGGAAAGACTGATAAGAGTTTCACCTGTAGCGGATGTAACCTTGCCGGACGGCGTGGCGGAATGGCGCTCTGCCAGCCCCTGCGGAACGGGCGGAGTTGTCGATCCGGCCCGCCGGGGGTCCTCCTTCGGCGGCTCCATCGCTGGCGCGGGAGATGACCGACCGGGCGAGATTGCTTTCGGACACGGCGCGCGAGATCGCGGAGACTCCGGATCTGCATCGGGCCTATTTCGGCGCAGCGTTTTGAGGCCGAGCCCTTCGAGAGGCGACGCCGATCATCGGGAGCTTGCGAAAATGCGCGCGCGCGGATGTGACGAACGCGGCCACATTGGCTGAGCCCTGGCGGTGCTGCGGATAGACGATGTTCACCGGCATCGGGGGCGGGACAAACGGCACGAGCAGTTCGCAGAGACGGCCTGCCCGCAGGGCTGCATCCACCTGGTAGGAGAGCGCGCGGGTGATTCCGAGGCCGGCTTCCGCCGCCGTGATGGCGGCGTCCGCGGTGTTGACGGTGAGGCGGGGTTCGATCCGCACGCTGGTTCTTTCGTTCTGCCCGAAGCGCCAGTCATCCGTGGCGTCGACGCCTTCGAAGGCGATGAGGTCATGGCCGGCGAGCGCGGCCGGGGTTGCCGGCGCGTCGCGGGCGGCGAGATAATCCGGACCCGCCACCACCACACGCCGCACCTCGCCGACTTTGAGGGCCACCAGTGTGCTGTCGGCAAGTTCGCCGATGCGCACCGCAGCGTCGATTCCTTCTTCGACCAGATGCACCAGGCGGTCCGACAGCATCAGCCGGATCGAGAGTTCACGATGCTCATCCAGCATTCGCGTCACCACGGGCAGCACATGCAGCCGCCCGAAAAAGACGGGCGCTGCCAGCACCATCATGCCGCGTGGCGCGGCATTCTCGCCCCTGACCCTGCGACCGGCTTCCTCGACATCGCTCAGGATTCCCTTGCATGCCTCGAGATAGAGCACGCCCCGCTCGGTGAGCTTGAGGGAGCGGGTCGTGCGGTTGAGCAGCATCAGGCCGAGCTGATCCTCCAGCAGCGCGACCGCGCGCGTCACCGCGGCCGGGGAGAGGCGCAGCCGTCGCGCCGCCTCGGCGAAGCTGCCAAGATCGGCGACGGCGGCGAAAGCCCGCATGGCATCCAGGCGATCCATCCCGCTATTTCAATTTCGGCAATAATGTAATGTCAATTCCGCTGATTATCATCAGATTCGTAACTGGGTATGTGGCAGGGCGGCGGCGCCATGGCCGTCGGAAGTCGAAGGAGAGCGCCAATGTCCCGGATCGCCATTCCCACGCGCGAGGCCGCGCCCACCGCATCACAACCATTGCTGGAGGCCGTCAACAAGCAGCTCGGCGTCGTGCCCAACCTGTTCCGGCTCGTGTCGCTGAGCCCTGCGGCGTTGCAGGGGTTCATCGGCCTCAACGGCGCGCTGACCAAGGCACTGGACCTCAAGACGCGCGAGCGCATCGCGATTGCGGTCGCGCAGGCCAATGGCTGCGATTATTGCCTCTCGGCGCACACTTATCTCGGTCTGAACCTTGCCAAGATCGATCGGGGGGAGGTCGCCCTGAATCGTGACGGCGGCTCGTCCGACCCCAAGGCCAATGCGGCCGTTCACTTCGCGGTCAGGGTTGCAGAGACGCGCGGCAAGGTCGGTGATGCCGATATCGAAGCCGTGAAGAAGGCGGGATATTCCGATGCCCAGATTGTCGAGATCGTTGCCGTCGTCGCGGAGAATGTGCTGACCAACTTCGTCAACAACGTAGCCGAGACCGATATCGATTTCCCGGTCGTTCGCGTCGCGGATCGGGCTTGAATTCCATCGTCAGCCGGCGGCGTCCCGCGCCTTCGTCTGCTGCTCCTCGCGACGAACGAAGGGGAGAGGTGGGCCATGAAAACAAAGACCGGGAAAACAAAGACCGGGAGCGGGATGGCACCGCCGGCTGACGAATGTCCGGAGGGACCGCCATGTCCTATGATTTTCTTGATATCGCATCGACTCCCAGTGTCATCGCGGCACAGATCGCCAATGGCAGCCGGGGGAAGTGGGAGCGGCTGGACGCCGATCGTTCGTTCGGCGGGCTGACCCCGGATGAGAAGGAATTCATCGCCACACGCGACAGCTTCTACATGGCGAGCGTGTCGGAAACAGGCTGGCCCTATGTGCAGCATCGCGGCGGGCCGCCCGGCTTTCTCAAGGTGCTCGACGAAAGGACCCTCGCATTCGCGGATTTCCGTGGCAATCGGCAATATATCAGCCTCGGCAATCTCTCCGCCAATGACCGCGCCGCATTGATCCTGATGGACTATCCGCATCGCGCGCGGCTCAAGATCTACGCGCGTGTGGAGACCAAGGATCTCGCGACCGAGCCCGAGCTTGCGGAGAGGCTGTCGCTGCCGGGCTATCGGGCAAGGCCCGAAAGGGCGTTCCTGCTGCATGTCGAGGCGTTCGATTGGAACTGCCCGCTTCATGTCACGCCGCGCTTTACCGAGGCCGAGATCGAAGCGGCCATTCAGCCCATGCGGGCGCGTCTCGCCGCGCTCGAGGCGGAGAACCAGGTTTTGCGCGAGAGGCTGAAGACGATCGGCGGATAGGGCGCGGGCGACAAAGCGCGGCTCAGCTTGCGGAATGCCCAGTGGAAATGAAGCGGGAATGAAGTAGAAATGGAATCGATTGCGGGAGAAAACTGGAGGCCCCGCCGATGGATCCGCGGCTGGTCCTGTTTGGGCCCAACCTTTGGATTTGCGAAGGACCGGTGGTACCCTTCTTCGGTGGCTTTCGCTATCCCACGCGCATGGCGGTGATCAGGCTGTCGGACGGGTGTCTTTTCGTATGGTCGCCTATTGCGCTTTCCCCCGCGCTTGCGCAGGAAATCGATGGGCTGGGGCCGGTCCGCTTCCTCGTCTCGCCAAACCTGCTGCATCATCTGTTTCTCAGGGAATGGAAGCTCGCCTATCCGGAGGCGCGGCTCTGCGCCTCTCCCGGCTTGCGCAGGCGGCGGAAGGATCTTTCCTTCGATGCCGATCTGGCTGATGGGCCGGATCCGGAATGGAAGGCGGATATCGATCAGGTATTGATGAAGGGAAGCTTTGCGATGACGGAGGCCGTGTTTTTCCATCATGAGAGCCGCACTGTCATCTTCGCGGATCTGATCGAAAATCTTCCGGGCGATTGGTTCAAGGGCTGGCGGGGCGCTTTCGCGCGTCTGGGTGGCATCGTGGCACCCCATCCGGGCGCGCCGAGAGACTGGCGCGCGAGCTTCATCCGTCGCCGTGCCGCGCGAGATTCGCTCGATCGCATTCTCGCCTGGCCGATCGAACGCGTCCTGATTGCCCATGGCGAGCCGGCTGCGACGAACGGCAAGGCGTTCGTGATCGGCGCCTTCGCTTGGCTGCTGAGCCATGACCGATCCCAAGGCGCGGCAGCCGGGGGTGCGTGAATCGCTCCGATTGCTTTCAGCCTGTGGCCCGCGCACGCCTCAATCCCCCGCCTCGCTCCCGAGCAGCAAACGCTCGCCGTGGGCGAGGATGGCATCGGCGAGCTGGCGTGCCGGTGGGCGCAGGGTGCCGCCGGCGGCGCGCAGCACGAATGCGATCTCGCCGAGCGGCGGCAGCATATCGGAGGGCAGCGCCACCAGCCCGTGCGGGATGAGGCCGCGGGCCAGCGCGAGCACGCCGAGGCCGGCGAGCGCGGCGGCGCGTAGGCCGGTGAGGCTCCCGCTGGTGCAAGTGACTTGCCAGGCACGCCCGGCGCGCTCGAGCGCGCGCAGGACCTGCGCGCGGGTGATGCTGGGCGGCGGATAGAGGATCAGGGGAACGGGTCTCGCCGCGTCGATCTCGATGCCCGGCGCGCCGACCCAGACCAGCCGGTCGCGCCAGACAAGCTGGCCGCGTTCATCGCCCTCGGGACGCTTCGCCAGCACCAGATCGACCTCGCCCTCGTCGAGCCGCTCATTGAGCCAGCCGCTCAGCCCCACCGTCAGCTCGAGATCGACGAGCGGATGGAGGCGAATGAAATCGCGAAGCACATCCGGCAGGCGTGAGAAGACGAAATCCTCGGAGGTGCCGAAGCGCAACCGGCCGCGCAGCCGCGCGCCCGCGAAATAGCGTTCGGCGCGCTCGCCCGCCGCGAGGATGCTCTCGGCGAAGGCGACCATCGCCTCGCCTTCCGGTGTGGGGCGGACCGAATGCGTGTCTCGCACGAAAAGCCGCCGGCCGAGATGCTGCTCGAGACGGCGCACATGCTGGCTGATCGCGGGCTGGCCGAGCCCGAGCCCGCGCGCCGCGGCGCTGAAGCTGCCGGCACGCGCGACGGCGAGAAAGCTGCGCAGCAGCTGGGGATCGAGCATCGCGCCCGCCTATCACGAATCATGATGACACTAAGTGACCGCGGGCAGCTTCACAACCATGTGGCGCCGGCACACTCCGATAAGGAGAAAGAAGGTGCCCCATGTTCCTCCGCCGTCTGCTCCGACGCCTGCCCATCGATCCCTACCTGATTGCGATCGTCTCGATGGCCGCGCTGGCCTCGGTCCTTCCCTGCCGCGGCGCCGTCGCCACCGGGTTCGACCAGGCGACCAGGATCGTCATCGGGCTGCTGTTCTTCCTCTATGGCGCGCGGCTTTCGCCGCAGGCGGCTTGGCAGGGTCTCTCGCATTGGCGGCTGCAAGGGCTGATCCTGGCCAGTACCTTCGTCCTCTTCCCCGCCCTCGGGCTCGCGGCGCACGTGCTGGTACCGCGTTTTCTTCCGGCCGCGCTCTATCCTGGCCTGTTGCTGCTCTGCATGCTCCCCTCGACGGTGCAGTCTTCGATCGCCTTCACCTCGATCGCGCGCGGCAATGTCGCGGCCGCCGTTTGCGCCGCCTCGGCCTCGAGCCTGCTCGGCATCGTCGTCACACCATTGCTGGTCGGCCTGCTGATGGGCGCGCAGGGCGGAATCTCCACGCACAGCGTGGAGGAAATTCTGCTCCAGCTCCTGGCGCCGTTCGCCGCCGGCCAGCTTGTGCGCCCGTGGATCGGGGGATGGCTCGGCCGGCACAAATGGCTCACCGGCCTCGTGGATCGTGGCTCGATCCTGCTGATCGTCTATACGGCCTTCAGCGAGGGCGTGGTCAACGGGATCTGGCATCGCGTCGATCTCGCAAGCCTCGTGAGCGTGATGGTGGTCAATATTCTTTTGCTTGGCCTTGTCCTGACGGCGACCACGCTTGCGAGCCGATGGCTCGGCTTCTCGCGCGAGGATGAGATCGCGATCGTCTTCTGCGGTTCGAAGAAGAGCCTCGCGAGCGGCATCCCGATGATCAACGTGCTCTTTCCTGCCTCCGTTGTCGGGCTGATGGTCCTGCCTCTCATCCTGTTCCATCAGACCCAGCTCATGGTCTGCGCCACGCTTGCCCGCCGCTATGCAAGGCGAGAGGGCCCGCTCAGCGAACATTCGACCACTTCGATCGCCACGAAGGAAACGATGCCGTCCATCGAACAATCACGTCGGGGACAAGTTCTCATCAAGCCACGCGAAGTTGTATAGAATTCATGGAGAAGCCTCGTTATGCGCAATTCTCAAGATAAAACGATAGAAAAATCTGTCTGCGCCGTGACGGCGGATTGCAATTCGTTTCTGCTCGCAACATGGATGTGACCATCGTAATCACACCCCGTCACACGTAATCGCATGCGTCTTTTGCATGTGCGAAGAGCGTTCTGCGGGATAGCGGATCGTCGGCAAATACACCAAGTCGGCTGCCGAAGGGACGTGGAATGCGCCCCGATGACAGAGAGAGACGGAGGTCTTCCGATGAAGAAGGGTTTTCTTGGAGTGGTGCTGACAGGGCTGGTGCTTGCCGCCCCGGTGGGATTTCAGGCTGCGAGCGCAGCCGAGGTGTGGAATTCCTCACCTCCGGCTTCGACGACCTTTGATCCAACGTCGACGATCTACGCGTCGGGCTATGGCTCTTACGCGGCGTTGAACGATCAGGACGGCGTGCATCTTCGTCCCACATCGGCGGTGAGCCGTGATCCTGCCATTGTGAGCGTCCCCCGGGACAGCACGCTGCGGCTCGTGAACGGGACGGGCGGCGGTGGCTGAGCCTGATTGCTTCTCACACCGAATGTGACGGAGAGCGGAGAATCGCGACTGATTGCTGACCGCTGACGGCCACGGCATATCAGTGCAGGCGCGGGGAATGCGGAAGAGCGCAGACCTCGCGCTTTCCGTTTCCGTGCTCGGTTTTTGCCACCGGATCGTGCAAAGAGAGACAGCACGGGAAAGGAGAAGATCGCGAGCGCGGAGCGGCGCAAGAAAGAGAAAAGTCGAAAATGGCGGGGACAGGGTGCTGACCGATAGCTGGGCACAGGCCGGGCCGTCCATCGTGGCGGCATTTCTGGCATCGCTGGTCGAATGCGTCGAGGCTTTGACGATTGTGCTGGCGGTGGGCAGCGTGCGCGGCTGGCGTGGCGCGCTCGGCGGCAGCGGGGCCGCGCTCCTGGTGCTGCTGGCGGTGGTCGCGGTGCTGGGGCGGGCGCTCACCCTCCTCCCGCTCGACCTCATCCAGGCCGGGATCGGGATCCTGCTTCTGCTGTTCGGGCTCCGATGGCTGCGCAAAGCCATCCTCCGCGCGAGCGGGATCCTCCCCTTGCACGCGGAAGGCGCGATCTTCGCCAGGGAGGCTGCGGCGCTGGGGCAGTTGGCACATGGTGGTGGCCAGGGCGGCGGATGGGACGGGCTCGGCTTCGCAACCAGCTTCCAGGCGACCATGCTGGAGGGGGTCGAGGTCGTCTTCATCGTCATTGCCATCGGCGCCGGGAAGAGCGGGCTGCTGCTGCCGGCGAGCCTGGGGGCGGCCGGAGCCCTCGTGGTCGTCATCCTGCTCGGCTTCGCGGTCCGTCGTCCGCTCGCTTCCGTGCCCGAGAATACGCTCAAATTTCTGGTCGGTTGCCTGCTCTCCTCTTTCGGCGCGTTCTGGGTCGGGGAGGGGATGAGCATCCGCTGGCCGGGCGGAGATTGGTCGATGGTCGGCCTCATCCTCGGGTTCCTGGCAGCCGCGTCCGTCGCGGTGCGGCTCTGCCGCGCGCGGGTGCGGAAGCCCGCGCCCACGGGCGGGGGGATCTTGCGATGAAGTGGTTGGGCACGGCGCTCAGGGAGCTTGCAGGGCTGTTCGTGGAGGACGGGAGCTTCGCGGTGGCGATCCTGGCCTGGCTTGGCATCGTGTGGCTGCTGCTGCGCTTCGGCCTCCCTCGGGATTGGGCCCGGGATTGGGGCCGGGATTGGGCGGGTGTGGCGCTGTTCGCCGGCCTTGCCGTGATCCTCATCGAGAGCGCCTGGCGGCGCGCCCGGGGATAGTTCCTAAAGCGCGACGGGTTGGAGAAAGTCGCGAAGCGCCTCAGCGACCATCTCGGGATATTCCTCGTGGAGCGCGAGCTTCCCGGCGGACAATTGGTGTGTACGCACAAGAGGCTGGGCGGCGAGCGCTTCCATTTCCGCCCTTGAGCGCGGCGGCGTGGCGGCCCCGTAGAGCAGGAGGACCGGGTCGGTGAACTTGGCGGCGGCGGCGAGGAATTCGGCCCTGCTCCGCATCGGATCGAGCGCCCCGGTAACGAAGCGGATTGCGGCATGGCGGGCACCGGGGGAATTGATGACCGCGAGCTTCTCGCCGAGGAGCGCGCCCTTCAGCCACTCCGGGTCCGCGTAGACATGGCCGCGCGCCATCATGCGCAGCATGAAGCGGTTGACGTTCGCGCGATAGAGCAGCGGCCCGAGAAGAGGAAGATCGCCGGCCTGGACGAGAGCCGAGAAAAGGCCTCGCCTCTCCCCCATCATGGTGGGCAGCGGCCCGCGCCAGGTCGGCGCGAGGAGGCAGAGCCGGCCGGCAACACCCGGCTGCGCTGCGGCTGCGGCGAGCAGATAGCCGCCCGCGTGGCCGGCGGCGACCGTGGCATGGGGGCGCGGGACGATCTCGGCCAGCAGGTGGGCGAGGAACGCCGCATAGGTCTCTGGCCGCCATGAGCATCGCGGCCGCGGCCTGGTGCCGAAGCCCGGCCAATCGACGGCCACGGTGGCGAAGGAAGGGGCGAGGCGCTCCTGCAAGGAATACATCTCGCTGCGGGTCGAGATCGAGCTCAGCGCCGGCAGCAGAAGCAGGGTCGGGCCGGCCCCCAGGCGCCGGAGACCGAGGTTGATCGGGCTTCCCTCCCAGCTCCAGGCAAGCATGTCGTCCATTGCGCGTCCGATCCTTCCCCGCGGCCATCTCCCCGGGAGCATCCGCCAGGACATTCCCTTGGGACATCCCCTGGGGGAATCGCCTGGGGGAATCGCCGTACAATTGACCCGGATTCCTCACAAGATCGCCCGAGACGGGCATCAATCTTCAAGCCGCTGACAAATGCAGGGCCTGCGGGCCTTGCCAGCCGGATCGGCAATGGCCGAGCCGGCAATCATTCCCGTGCGGTGCCGTCGTCTTCGATTCGCCCCGCAACCGGGGCGTGGACGGACCTTTGGCCGGCGCGGGAAGGGCCCACGGGCAAGCAAAACCTGGGCAAGCGAGAAGGACAGCTCAAGGAGGATCGGAAGCAAGCATGAGAATCACCAAGACGAGCCTCGTCGCCGTCGGCATCCTCGCCTTGCTCGCCGGCTGCGGTGAGCAGGAACCTGGACGGACGAGCGGGGGCGCGGCTGCGGGCGCGGCCACGGGAGCGGGGATCGGCGCGCTGGCGGGCCCGCCGGGGATTCTCGCGGGCGCGGTGATCGGCGGCGGTGCCGGCGCGCTGACCGGTGCGGCGACGAAACCGAGCCAGGTCAATCTCGGCACGCCGCCATGGAACAACCCCAATACGCGGGTGCCGACACCGAACGGTCCGGTTGGACCGAATACGCAGAGCTCGACGGATGGCGCCGGGACCGCGGGCAGTGGAACGGCCAGCACGGGTGGAACGACCCAGGATCAGGCCCAGTAGCGCGGTCACCCGCGTATCGGCCTATCGATGCCGGTCCCGCGCGCGGCCGGACTCGTGACCCTCTTCGCCGTGTCGATGAAGGCGCGAAGCTTGGGCGCGAGGGCGGCACGGCGAGGAAAATAGAGGAAGAGCCCGGGCTCTTCGATCGCCGCCTGCGGCAGGACCGCGGCGAGCCGGCCGGCGGCAATATCGGCGCGGACGAGGGGTTCGAAGAGATAGGCGAGGCCGATCCCGGCGAGGGCGAGGTCGCGGGCATGGAGCGCGTCATTGACGATGACGCTGCCGCGGCTCTCGATCGCGACATCGCGACCGTTCTCGCGCAGTTCCCAGGCATAAAGCCCGCCCGAACGAATCCGGCGAAAGGCGATGCAGTCGTGCCGTGGCAAATCGGCGATGGTTTCGGGCCGGCCGTGAGCGGCGAGATAGGAAGGTGCGGCGACAATGACCGCCTTGAAGGGCGGGGTCAGGCGCACCGCGACCATGTCCTCGGCGATCATTTCGCCGAGCCGGATGCCGGCATCGAACCCTTCGGCCACAATGTCGGCGATGGCGTTGTCGATGGCGATCTCGACGCGCACATCGGGGAAGTCTTGCGTCATCCGGCGGACGATGTCGGTAAGGACCATCGGCGGGGCGATGCTCGGCGCATTGATCCTGAGAAGCCCGGTTGCGCGGCCTTTCACGGCACGGACCCGCTCGAGGCGCTCGGCGATATCCCGCAGAGCGGGGCCAGCGCCCTCGACCAGAACCTTTCCCGCCTCGGTGAGGGCCACGCTCCTTGTGGTGCGCGCGAAAAGCGGAACGCCGAGCCGTTCCTCCACGAGTCGCACGCTGTGGCTGATGGCGGAAGGGCTCATGCCGAGAGACGCGGCCGCGGCGGCGAAGCCGCCCCGATCGGCGATGGCGAGGATCACGGGCAAATGGGCGAGAAGGTCGCGGTCCATTCATGAATAATATCGAACAGTGTATGCCAATTGAACTGGATTAACGTGGAAAGGGTTTTCCCCAATCGTCCTTGCCCAAGGCGGCGGCGCGGCTGCCGATGAGAGAGGGAGAGAGCCATGAGCAACGAAACCGGGCTCGACCATTATGCAACTTTGGGACGCACGGGCCTCAAGGTGAGCCCGCTCGCCCTCGGGACCATGACCTTCGGCACCGAATGGGGCTGGGGCGCGGACAGGGAATCGACGCGGGAGATTTTCGATGCCTATGTCGAGGCCGGCGGCAATTTCTTCGACAGCGCCGATCTCTACACGAACGGCACTGCGGAAACTTGGCTCGGCGAGCTCATTGCCGCGCGCGGCCTGCGTGACCGCGCAGTGATCGCCACGAAATTCGGCTACAATGCGGAAGCCGGCAATCCGAACGCGGGCGGCAATGGGCGGAAGACTATTCTGCGCGCCGTGGAAGGATCACTCCGCCGGCTCGGGACCGACTTCATCGATCTCTACATCCTCCACAGCTGGGACCGAATCACGCCGGTGGAGGAGGTCATGCGCACGCTCGATGACCTCGTGCGCAGCGGCAAGATCCGTCATGCCGGCCTTTCGAACGTGCCCGCCTGGTACGCCGCGCGGGCGCAGACGATCGCGGAGTTTCGAGGCTATGAGCCGATCGCCGCCCTGCAGCTCGAATATTCGCTGGTCGAGCGCAATATCGAGCAGGAGTTCGTAACCCTCGGCACCGGGCACGGCATGGGCATCATGGCCTGGAGCCCGCTCGGAAGCGGACTGCTCTCGGGGAAGTATCGCCCGGGCGAGATGGGGAGCGAGGCGGCGGGGCGTCTCGCGATGATGCGTGATTCGAACAATCCGGCGTTTCAGAAGATGACGCCACGCAACTGGGGGATCCTCGCCGAGCTGGAGGCGGTCGCGCGCGCGATCGGCCATTCCATGGCCGAAGTGGCGGTGAACTGGGTGGCGAACCGGCCCGGCGTGGCCTCCGTCATCGTCGGGGCACGGAGAGCGGAGCAGATTCGCGCGAACCTCGAAGCGCTTTCATTCGAGATTCCACCCGTGCTCGCCGCACGGCTCGATGCGGTGAGCGCGCCGGAACGCCCCTTCCCCTACAGCTTCTTCGAAGCCGAGATTCAGGGCCTGGTCCATGGCGGTGCCGCGGTCTCCGCGAAGCGGCGGGGCTATTTCCCCGAGATCGAGATCGCGCGCGCGACGAGATAGATTACCGCGCACGCTCAGCCGGTCTCGAAATCTCCCGGCTGCGGCGGGGCGATCGGGGTGAAGAGCGTGCGGTCCGGCTTGAGATCGATGAGCGGCGTGCCGTCGAGGCAATCGAGGCCGCGGGCGAGGATTGTTCCATCATCGATACGGACGAGATGGGCGATCGCGGTGCCTATCGGGTTCGGCCGCACTGGCGAGCGGAGAGAGAAGGTGCCGCGGGCCGTGCCGTCATTGGCCGGGCTTTGCCGCACGAGGTCGCGACGTGAGAGGTGCAGCCAGTAAATCACTTCGATGCGGGGATAGCATTCGAGCCCGTCGAGCGCGGGGCGCCAGAGCGGAAAGATCTCGATGCGGCAGAGAGGGCCGTCCGGCCTTCCCTGTCGGGGCGCGGCGAGACGCGATCTCCACGGTGTCATGATGCGGCCGATGAAGATCAGGCCGGCATCGGTGGCGAGCGGCGGATCGACGGCGACCTCGCCCGCGCGGATCTCGTTCTCTCGGACCATGGCGCAGTGTGGGGCGCGATGTCGCATGGCGCAACGCGCGGCGACGAGGCCGGGCCGACACGGTCCGCGCGCTGCCTTGCCTTGCCAGGATGGCGCGCTCCGGTCAGGTTCCGCGATCGGAGGGAGAGAGCGCGAATGTCCGGCGTGCCGAGTTTTGCCGTTCCGGCGAGCTTTCTGGGCATTGCCCATCATGGGCGCGAAGCTTCGTTCGTTGTCGCCGGCATCCCGCTCGATATCGGCACCACCAACCGCGCCGGCGCGCGTGATGGGCCGGCCGCGATCCGCCGCGCGAGCCGGATGCTGGTGGATGGCGCGCACCCGCGCGCCCGCTTCGCGCCGGCAGCCCTGGATCTCGCCGATATCGGGGATTTCGCGCCGGCGCTCGGCGACATTCCGGGCTCGCTCGCGCGGATCGAGGCAGAGGCGGAAGGGCTCCATCATCTGGTGGCGCTCGGCGGCGAGCATGGAGTGACGCTGCCGTTGCTCCGCGCGCTCGCCCGCCGGATGGGCGGGCCGCTCGCGCTGGTGCAGTTCGACGCGCATGTGGATACATGGCCCGAGAATTTCGGCCAGAGCTTCGCCCATGGCTCGGTTTTCTATCACGCGATCGAGGAGGGTTTGGTCGCACCTCAGCGCATGGTGCAAGTGGGCATCCGTTCTCCGGTGCAGCCGGAGGTGATGGACTGGACGATCGGAAGCGGTGTCACCGTGATCGGCGCGGAGGATGCGCACGAAGCCGGGCCCGAGCGTGTGGCGGCGCGGATTTCCGAAGTGATCGGCGATGCGCCCGCCTATCTCAGCTTCGATATCGACGCGCTCGATCCGGCCTTCGCGCCGGGAACCGGCACGCCCGAGATCGGCGGGCTTGCCTCCTGGCAGGCGCAATCCATCCTGCGCAGGCTCGCGGGGCTCCGCTTCGTGGGGGCGGACGTGGTCGAGGTCGCGCCCGCGTACGACGTGGCCGAGATCACCGCGCTCGCGGCTGCCACCATCGCCTGGGAATATCTGGCGCTCGTTGGCGCATCGTCGCGCCGCGAATAAATTCGCGCCGGATGCGGGGAAGGTCTGGCATCCCGGATGAATTTGCATATCTGTTCGCCGCCGGGGCACGTATAAGCGCGCCCCGCCTCGTCCTTTCGGGCGAGCGGGTTGACGCATCCGCACGTGCCGCGAGCCCCTGGAGCGTGATGACCGAAGGTCTGAATCACGCGGGAAAACGAAGACAGAGAGCGGAATGAGTGAGCGCGAGCGATCTCATCCCGCTCTTGGCTGAGATCCGGGGCACAGCAACGACGTAACGCGTCCTTTTCGGTCGGGCCGGCCATGAGTGGGCCGGGGTCGTAAGGGAGCCGCCTATGTTGGCTGATCGGTTCGCTGCGCTGGGACGTTCTCGCAGCTTCATCTGAGCGCATCGCCGGGGCGTTCGTGCCCCCGGCGAGTGCGCCTTCTCCCCCTTTTTCGTTCCGCCTGTCCGGCGCGCCATGCGCCGGCGGATGCCTGCGAGGATTGAAGCGATGAACCTCTCCCGTATCCGCGCTGCCGTCACGCCGCTTGCCCGCCGCTTTCCTGCTGCTGGTGCCTCTTTGCCCACCGTCGATGCACTGGTTGCGCAAGAGCGGCCGGAAGAGCCTGTGCACTGCCTCCGCCCGGTGGCTGCGGCGGCAGCGGCACGCGACTTCATCGCTGCCTTCGCCGGTAAGGTGCTCTATGCCGTGAAATGCAACCCGGAGCCCGCGATGCTGCGCGCGCTTCGTGCGGGCGGCCTAGAGCATTTCGATTGCGCATCGATTAGCGAGATCGCGCTGGTGCGTCAGATGTTCCCGGAGGCGGCGATCCACTTCATGCATCCGGTCAAGGCGCGCGGGACGATCCGCACCGCCTGGGCGCGGCACGGGGTGCGCGACTTCGCGCTCGACAGTGAAGAGGAGCTTGCCAAGATCCTGGCCGAGATTGGCGCGACGGGCACGGAGGGCGCGCTCGGCCTCGTCGTCCGGCTGGCGCTGCCGAAGGGGGGCGCGGTGCTGGATCTTTCGGGAAAATTCGGGGCCACCGCCGCGCAGGCCGCAGCCCTGCTGCGTGCGGCGCGGCCGCATGCGGCGCGGCTCGGGCTTTCGTTTCATGTCGGATCGCAATGCCTCGATCCGCTCGCCTGGCGGGCGGCGCTCAATGAAGCGGGCGAGGTGGCGCGGCGGGCAAGCGTTGCGATCGAGGTGATCGATGTAGGCGGCGGGTTTCCGGCCGCCTATCCCGGAATGGAGCCGGTGCCGCTCGGCGCCTATCTCGCCGAGATCGAGGAAGGATTCGAGCGTCTCGGCCTGCCGGATGCGGAGCTCTGGGCGGAGCCGGGGCGCGCGCTCGTGGCCGGTGCGGGCTCGGTGGTGGTGCAGGTGCAGCACCGAAGGGGCGAGGCGCTCTATATCAATGACGGCGTGTTCGGCAGCCTCGCGGACGCGGGCACGCTCGGCTTTCGCTATCCGGTGCGGCTGATCCGTCCTGGCGGGTCGGAGTTTTCGCAGCGGGGGACCGGATTTTCCTTCTTCGGACCGACCTGCGACAGCGCGGATGCGATGCGCGGCCCCTTTTTCCTGCCCGCGGATACGAGAGAAGGGGACTGGATCGAAATCGGCCAGCTCGGCGCCTATGGCGCGTGCCTGCGCACCGGCTTCAATGGCTTCGACCGCGCCCGCCTCGTCGAAGTGCGGGACGCGCCGTTCGTTGCAAGCCCGGAACTCGCGCGGGGTGCGCTCGCCGCGTGAGCCATTCCGCCCTTTTACGAGAGCGTGATGACCCCAAGACATCCCGCTCTCGGGCTTTGGCGGTTCGCTCCGCGCCGGGGTGCACCGATTCCACCGGAAACCATATCGATCCGGCAGCGGCGCTCGACCCGTCCGGCTGAGGCAGGTACCATCCTTTCGCGTCGTCCGGAGCGGCGAGCAAGGGAGGGAACATGGCCATCAACCCAACATCGAACGGGCGCCTGGCTGGCAGGATCGCCGTCGTCACCGGGGCCGCGAACGGCATCGGCAAGGCGACGGCGGAGCGCTTTGCAGCCGAGGGGGCATCGGTCGTCCTGAACGATCGCGAAGCCGGGGCCTTGGAGAAATTCGCAGCCGAGCTGGCCGGAAAGGGAGCCAAGGCACGCGGTGTTCCCGGCGATGTGTCGCAGGAGGCGGATGTCCGCCGTCTCATGGATGAAGCCGTTCGGGCTTTCGGCGGCATCGATATCCTGATCGCCAATGCCGGCGTCATTCCCGAGGCCACGCTCGAGAGTGCCACGGCCGATTTGTGGGACCGGACCATGGCGACGAACGGGCGCGGCATGTTCCTCTGCTGCAAATACGCGGCTGAGGAGATGGCGAAGCGCGGCAAGGGCGCGATCGTCTGCCTCTCCTCCATTTCCGCTTTCGCCGGGCAGCCGGGGCAGGCCGTGTACGGGCCGTCGAAATTCATCGCCTCCGGCCTGACCAAGCATCTGGCGATCGACCTCATCTCCAAAGGGATACGGGTCAACGCAGTGGCGCCGGGGACGATCGCCACACCGGCCGTGGCCAGGATGGAGCAGGAGGGTATCGACAAAGTGGTGAAGCTGCATCCGATCGGCCGCATGGGCCAGCCGGAGGAAGTTGCCAGCGCGATCCTCTTCCTTGCTTCCGACGAGGCATCGTTCATCACGGGCGTGGTGCTGCCCGTGGATGGCGGATATCTCGCCCAATAGGAATTCAGCGGGAATTCGGTGCAGCGGCGGGATGCGGGGAGGAAGACGGGGCGGCATTGCGCGCCCGTTCCATCCCTGCGGTGACAATGGGGCGCCGAAACGGCCGCGCGCCCTTGACCGCAGCTGCGGGCAATCGAGGGGGGCGGAAAAGCAGGATGGTTTCCTTGAACCTTCGGTAACTGTGCAGTTTGCCGCCAATTTATTGATTTGATTGGTCGGAGTGAGAGGATTTGAACCTCCGGCCCCTGCGTCCCGAACACAGTGCTCTACCAGGCTGAGCTACACTCCGGGCGGCGGGGGCATATAGCCGAGCCGATGCTAGAAGAGAAGGCCCCGGCGCAGCATGCCATGCACGCCCTTCTCGCCATTCACGGTCTGGGTGACGTGGAAATCGACCGCGAGCGAGCAGAATTGGTACGCCTGCTCGGGCGAGAGATTGCTGCGCGCAGTGATGAAGGCGATCATCTCCCTGAGCGCCTGCTTCATCGCCAGATCGAGATCCTGGTTCATCCCCATGCTGATGAAATGCGTTTGTGTCTCCGCGCGCGGATAGGCGAGCAGCGGCTTGCGGGCACCGGGCGTGTTCTTGTGCAGGATCGGCGTGAAGGTGCCCGTGAGGCACATCTCGAGTGCATTGATGCAGACTTCGCCGTCTCCTTGCACTCCGTGGCCATCACCCACCGAGAGGTTGGCGCCTGGATGATGCACCGGCAGAAACAGTGTGCTGCCGGCCGTCAGCTCCTTGTTGTCGAGATTGCCGCCATGCTCGCGCGGCTCAACGGTGGAGATGCGGCCATAGGCGGCAGGCGGGGCGACGCCGATCACACCGAAGAACGGGGCAAGCGGAAGCTCCGTTCCCCAGGGCAGGCGGCAGGTGTTCTTCGCCCGGTCGACCGGGAAATGGCTCAGATAGCGTTTGGGGAAATCCTCCGGCAGCGTGCCGACGAGCGGCCGGAAGCCGCAGAACCCCCAGTCCGCGCCGAGGGCGATTTCCTCGATCCTGATCTCGAGCATGTCGCCCGGCTCCGCGCCGGCGATGGCGACCGGCCCGGTCATGATATGCCCGCCGAGGCGCGGCGGGTCGGCAGCATGGATCGCGGCAAGCGCGGGCGGGATGGAAAGGCTTGAGCCGGGGGGCGGCATCACCTCCGGGCCGCCGGAGACGCATTCGAAGGTGACGGTATCGCCCGATTGGATCGTGGCGACGGGTGGCAGGGCCGCATCGAACATGCCCCAATGAATGGTTTTCGGCGTTGCCGGGATGTTGTGCCTCGCCATCGGTCTCAGGCGATCCCCCGGACCAGGTAGGTTTCGAAGTCTCTATGCATCATGCCAATCCCGTTCATGTTTCCACGCGCCGTGCCGTTGGTGAAGCATGCGCACAAAAACCGGAGAGCGGGAGAGTGGGGCTGCAAATGACCGTCAGGCTGGCTTTTCGCTGTCGAGATGCGCCATTTGCGCCGAGTCATAACGAGTCCCGGCCACGGCTTCGGCGGGGATCGCGGCTTCGATCTCCGCGAGCGTCGCGGTGTCGAGCGAGAGTTCGGCTGCGGCGAGGGCTTCCGGCAGACGGCCACGGTGGCGCATGCCAATGAGGGCCACGATGTCTGTCCCGCGCGAGAGCACCCAGGCAATCGCAAGCTGGGCCGGGCTTACGCCACACCTGTCGGCGATACGCCGGAGCGCCGCGACGAGCGCGAGATTCCGTCTCAGATTCTCACCCTGGAAGCGCGGCATGCGGGCCGCCCGTATATCGCCGGCCGCGGGTTGGGGGATCTCGCCGCCGATCAGTCCGCGCGAGAGCACGCCATAGGCTGTGACGGCGATGCCAAGCGCGCGGCAGAGCGGCAGGATCGCGGTCTCGATCCCGCGGCTCATCAGCGAATATTCGAGCTGAACGTCAGTGATCGGGTGGACTGCCTGAGCCCGCCGGATGGTCTCGGGTCCGACCTCGGAGAGCCCGATATGCCGGACATAGCCGGCGCGGACGAGATCGGAGATCGCGCCGACCGTCTCCTCGATGGGCACCGCGGGATCGAGACGGGCCGGGCGATAGATATCCACATAGTCCGTGCCGAGGCGCGTCAAGGAATAAGTGAGGAAGTTGCGGAGCGCCTCCGGCCTGGCGTCGATCCCGCCGAACCCGCCATCCGGTGTGCGCAACGGACCGAACTTGAGCGAGATGACCGCCTGGCCGCGCCGGCCGCCTTTCAGCGCCTCGCGCAGCAGCAGCTCATTATGGCCGGCGCCGTAGAAATCCCCGGTATCGAGAAGCGTGATCCCCGCTTCGAGGGCCGCCCGGATGGTGGCGATGCCCTCGGCATCCTCGGCCGGCCCGTAGACGCCGGACATCGCCATGCAGCCAAGCCCAATCACTGCCACGGCGGGACCTGCCCCGCCGAGCCTCGCGCTGAGCACGCCCTGTTCTTCCGGCGGCGCGCCCGCCGCGGCGAAGGGTCAGACCTGGGTTTCCGCCTTCGAGCGGTTGGTGGAGGCCGTGTTCACGCCCGGCCCGGGAATCGAGCCCGAGGAGCGATCGGCGCTCGCCGCCATCGAGCTATCCTCTTCCTCAGCCATGTTCTTCTTGAAGGATTTGATGCCCTTGGCGAAATCGCCCATCAAAGTGCTGACCTTGCCGCTGCCGAACAGCAGCAGCACGACCAGCAGCACGATCATCCAGTGCCAGATGCTCAAGCTACCCATTGTTCCTCCACCGGAGGCGCGCCTCCAGGCCGTGTCCTCCGCAGGCAAGAGCCCGCCCGGAAGGACATGGCGCGATGCGCGTTTCCTTGCAAGCGGAGTTTCTCAGACAGTCCCTGAGCCCGTTCCCTTCCGCGGTCTGTTCACGGCGTCGATTGGCCTTGGAGGCGGGCAAGCTCTCCCTCGGGCGCCGGCAGGATGAAGCCATAGACCGGGAAGACGCTGCTGCCGAGCGCGTCGACGGGCGGGTACCATACCCGCACGCGGGACCAGTCGTTCTCTTCCGAGACATCGACCACCGGCTGATCGCGGGTGATCCGGTAGGGCACCCAGTTGGCGTGCTCGACCAGGATCTCGCGCGGGGAGAGGACGGCGGTGACCACCGAAACATGGCCGAGCGGCATCGCGCCGGTCGGGCGGAAGACGAGAACCGAGCCGACCACCGGACGGTGAAGACGCGGATAGCGGCCGGCGGCCTCGCCCCACCAGGCATAGGCATCCCCGCTCAGGCCGATGCCGGTCACTTCCTGGGCGTAGGGGACGCAGGTGAGGCTGGTCGGGCTGCCGATGGCGGCAAAGCGGCCGCCGCCGCAGCCGGCGAGGGCCAAAAGCAGGCTCAGGAGCAGGACGGCGCGGCCGGATTTCACGAGATTGCTCCCCCCGCTGCATTCTGTATTTTCTTTTGATGTAAAGCAATCAGTTACATCGCGCCATTGTGATTTCGTATCCATATCGTGCGATTTGTCCATGATTTTTGTCCAGGGTGTGATCCTGGATGTTGTCCCGGATATTGACCCTGCGGGGGCTCAAACCGGGCGAACGATAACCTTTGGGCAACCCCTGCGCTTTAGCTTTGCCCATGGCCGGCTCCGCCGGCCTCTAGTCTCTCCTTTCCGCAAGCAAGCGCCATCGGCACGGCGCGAAAACTCGAAGGGCGGCACCCATCAGGCGCCGCCCTTTTCTTGCTGCCGCCAGGAACCCGGTGCCCAGGCGCATCGAGGACGATACGGCTGCTCGGGCACTTCCCTTCGTCGGCAAAAAGGTTATGAAAGCGGACAGAACCAACGACAAAACAGAACTAAGTAGAGGAAGGGAACGTCCAGGCCATGCCAAAGAACCAGAACTCCGTTGATCGCCGCCGCCGTGGCTTGCTTGCCGGCGCCGGCGTGGGCGCCGTGGGTGCGATGCTCGCCGGGTTCGGGATCGAACCCGCGCTGGCGCAGGAGATGGCGGCGGCCGGCCGTTCATCGAAGGCGCTCAAGGCCGCCTTCTCGAACGCCGGTCTCCAGGCCACCTGGTGCGCCCAGGGCAAGCAGGCGGCGGAATATTGGGGCAAGCTCTTCAATGTCGATGTCACCTGGTTCGATGGCGAGCTCGACGCAGTGAAGCAGCGCGCCGCGATCGACGACATGGCCTCCCAGAAATGGGATTTCGTTGCGATCCAGGCCTTCGGCGAGGGGACGCTCACCGCGCCGGTCAACAAGATGATCGATGCCGGCATTCCGGTGATGGACATGGACACGCTGATCGCGCCGCTCGACAAGATCAACGTGCATACCTTCATTGCCCCCGACAATGTCTTCATGGGCGCGGCAGTGACACAGGCCCTGATCAACGCGATCGGCGGCGAGGGCAATATTGTCATGACGCAGGGCGCGCTCGGCCATACCGGCGCCCAGGGGCGCGCGAAGGGCTTCTTCTCGGTGGTCAAGAACTATCCGAAAATCAAGGTGCTCGACACCTCCCCCGCCGACTGGGACGTGGCCAAGACCGCCCGGCTCTGGGAAGACCTGCTGACGCGCTTCCCGAAGATCGACGCCGCCTATTTCCACAATGACGACATGGCGCTCGCGGCGTACAAGGTGATGGCGCAGCGCCACCGCACGGAGATCAAGATCGGCGGCTGCGATGCGATGCCGCCGGCGCTCGAGGCGGTGCTGGCCGGCAAGATGACCGCGACCGTGCGCAATCCTTCCTGCCGCACCCATGGCTATTCCCTGATCGCTGGGGTGGCGGCCGTGGTCAGCGGAGAGAAGACCGGGCCGGACGGCATTCCCAAGAACATCGTCGTTGACGGGCCGGTGGTGACGAACGCCAACGCGCCGGGGATGCTCTGGATGGAGGAGCACTTCCTGATCTGACGCGCTGACCCGACGCAGGGCGGAATCGGAGAGGTTGATGCCGGAAAGCCTGCTGGAGCTCCGCAGCGTTTCGAAGAATTTCGGCGGGGTGGCAGCGCTTCACGAAGTGGATTTCGACCTCAGGGCGGGTGAGATCCACGGCCTTGTCGGCGAGAACGGGGCGGGGAAGAGCACGCTGATGAAGATCATCGCCGGCGTGCACATCTCCTACGAGGGCCACATGCGGCTCGCGGAGCGCCCCGTCTCTTTCCGCTCGGCACGCGATGCGCTCGAGGCGGGCATCGGCATGGTGCACCAGGAGCTTTCGGTCGTGCCCACGCTCACGGTGGCCGAGAATGTCTTTCTCGGCAGTCAGCCGCTCACGCGCTTCGGCACGATCGACTGGGCGCGCATGCAGAGCGAAGCGGCGCGGCATCTTGCGAGCCTCGGCATCGATGCCGATCCCGCCGCCCTGCTCGGCTCGCTTCCCCTCGGCCTGCAGCAGCTCATCGAGATCGCGCGCGTGCTCTTCTCCGGCGCGCGGATCATCATCCTCGACGAGCCGACCTCGGCCCTTTCGCCCCCGGAGATCGAGCGGCTCTTCTCGCTGCTGCGCCGTCTCTGCGACGACGGCCGCAGCATCATCTTCATCTCGCACTTCCTCGACGATATCCTCGCGATCTCCAACTCCGTCACGGTCTTCCGCAACGGCCGACATGTCGCCACCGCTTCCGTCGGGACCATCGACAAGGCCTGGCTGATCGAGAACATGATCGGCCGCGACCATGACGATCTTGCCCAGAGCTACATCAAGCCGATCATGCTCGCGAGCCGGCCGGAGGCCCCCGTGCTTCTCGAGACGAAGGGGCTCGGGCTTTCCGGCTCGTTCCGCGATGTCTCGCTCGAGGTGCGGGCGGGTGAGGTGCTCGGCATCTATGGGTTTCTCGGCTCGGGTCAGCTCGAGCTCGCGCGGAGCCTCTTCGGCAAGGTGCGGGCCGATCGCGGCATGGTCAGGATCGACGGGCGGCGGGTACGGCTCGGGACGACCAGCCGCGCGCGGCGCGCCGGCCTTGCCTTCGTGCCCGAGAGCCGGCGGAGCATGCTCTTCGCGCGCGAGCCCGTATACAAGAATGTTTCGATCTCGGTCCTCCAGCACATCGCCCGCGTGCTGCTCCGCCCGGCGGTCGAGCGCGCCATCGCCGAGGCGCGGATCAAGGATCTCGATATCCGCCCGCCGCGCGCCACACTGCCGCTCGGCGCGCTCTCCGGCGGCAATCAGCAGAAGGTGGCGCTGGCGAAATGGCTGACCCGCAAGCCCAAGGTGCTGATCCTGAGCGAGCCGACGCGCGGGATGGATGTCGGGGCCAAGGAGGATGTGGTGCGGATCGTGCGCAGGCTTCGCGACGAGGGGATCGGCATCGTCGTCGTCTCCACGGAACCCGAGACGATCCTTTCGCTCGCCGACCGCATCCTGGTGATGAAGAAGGGGGTGATCGCGCGGGAATTCGCCTCCGAGGCCGTGGGCAAGAACGAGCTTCTCGCGGCGGCCTGAGCGATGGAGGGCATGGAAGCCGCGGCGAGGCTGGAACGGCGGGGGGCGGGGCGGGCGCGCCGGCTGCTCACGGAGCAGCTCCGCAACATCGCGCCCTTCGCGACCCTGCTTTTCCTCGTCGCCTTCTTCGGTCTCGCGAGCCCCTCGTTCCTGAGCTTCGGCAATCTGCAGAACGTGCTGCAGCAGATCTCCGTCACCGGCATCATGGCGGTCGGGCTCACCTTCGTGATCCTCTGCGCCGAGATCGACCTTTCGGTCGCCGCGATCGCCAATGTCGCCGGTGTCGTGATCGCGTTCTTCACGGTCCAGGATCCCTCCGTCAATATCCACAACCTCCCGCTGCCGGGCGGGCTTGCGATCCTGCTCGGCTTTGCCGCCGCCTTCGCGCTCGGGGAGGTCAACGCCGTTGCGACGACGATCATCGGCATCCCCTCCTTCATCACGACTTTGGCGATGCTGCAGATCGGCGCCGGCATCTGCGCGGTGCTGGTGCGCGGGCAGATCGCCTATGCCGTGCCGCCGCTGATCACGACACTCGGCAGCGGGTCGATCGGGCCGGTGCCATGGATCGCGGTGATGGCGGGACTCGTGATGCTGGTGGCGCATCTGGTGCTGACCTACACACGCTTCGGCCGCTATGTGTACATGGTCGGCGGCAACCGGGAGGCGGCGGAATATTCCGGGGTCAATGTCAAGCGGATCGTCCGCGCGGTGATGGTGATCTCGGCGATCTGCGCGGGCTTCTCAGGCATGCTCGGGGTGGCGCATTTCGGCAGCGCGCAGCAGAACGAGTTCGACAATTATCTGCTCGACAGCATTTCCGCCGTGGTGGTGGGCGGCACCAGCCTCTTCGGCGGCAGCGGCGGCATCGGCAACACGATTCTCGGGCTTCTCGTGCTCGGCGTGCTCAATAACGGGCTCGATCACGTGGCGATCGACAGCTTCATGAAGATCCTGATCCGCGGGCTCATCCTGCTCGCGGCGCTGATCATCAATGTCTATGCCCAGAGGCTGCACGGGCGCGAGCCGAGCGGGGCGTGAAAAGGCAAGGCAGCCGGGCTTGATCCTTCGGGCTATGCGCGGCAGAGAAGCGATGGTGCCGAACCGCCTTGGAGCGGGAGGCGTTCGCTCGCGCTCACTCATCCCGCTCTCGGTCATTGTCTTCTCGCGTGATTCAGACCTACGGTTTGTCCACCTTCGGTCATCACGCTCTAGGAGTCGCCGATGCAGCAGCCTCCCCCAGCTTCTCCCGGAGACCGGGAAGAGGAAATCGATACGCCCGCCCTGCTGATCGATCTCGACGCGCTCGAGGCCAATCTCGAACGGATGGCGAGCTTGCTGCGGCCGACGAAGGCGCGGCTGCGCGCGCATGCCAAGACCCACAAATCCGCCGTGATCGCGCATTTGCAGATGAAGGCGGGCGCGGTCGGTCAGTGTGTGCAGAAGGTTGCGGAGGCGGAGGCGCTCGCCTGGGCCGGCGTTCCCGACATCCTGCTGAGCAACGAGGTCGTGGGCGCGGCGAAGATCGCGCGGCTCGCGGCACTCGCCCATATCGCCAACGTCTCGGTGTGCGCGGACGATGCGGGAGAGGTCGCGATGCTGGAGGCGGCCGCGGAAGCGGCACGGATCCGTCTTCCCGTGCTCGTCGAGATCGATGTCGGGGCCGGGCGCTGCGGCGTTTCGCCGGGGCCGGAGGCGGTGGCCCTGGCGCGACGCATTGCCGCCTCGCCGCATCTCCGCTTCGGCGGCCTGCAGGCCTATCACGGCAGCGCCCAGCACATCCGTGGACATGCCGAGCGGGCTGCCGCGATCGCCGAGGCCGTCGCGCACACGCGCCGCACCATCGAGCAATTGAAGCAGCAGGGTCTCGATTGCCCGATCGTCGGCGGCGGGGGAACCGGCAGCTTCGCGTTCGAGGCGGGCTCCGGCGTCTTCAATGAGATCCAGGCCGGAAGCTATTGCTTCATGGATGCCGACTATGCCCGGAACCTCGATGAGGCCGGGGCTCCCATATCGACCTTTCGGCAATCCCTATTCGTGCTCGGGACGGTCATGAGCCGCCCGCGGCCCGACGTCGCGGTGGTGGATGTGGGGCTGAAGGCGGTCGCCGTGGATTCAGGGCTGCCGCTCGTCTGGCAGCAGCCGCGCATCCGCTATGTCGGCGCCTCGGACGAACACGGCAAGCTGGTCATCGAGGATGGCGCCGCGGCGCCGCTTCTCGGCGAGAAGCTCAGGCTCGTTCCCGGCCACTGCGACCCCACGGTCGATCGCTACGACTGGTACGTCGGTATGCGGGATCATCGCGTCGAATGCCTCTGGCCGATCCTGGCGCGCGGCGGCTTCAACTAAAGGCGGCTTCAACTAAACGTGAGGCCGGTTCCCCCGGGCTCTTCTCGCTTCGGTTCGCACCCAGGGAGCGAGGCCGGTATCGCCATCGCGAAACCACGCCCCGATCCGCCATGGCCATGAAATCGCTCATCGAGAGAACCGGAGATTTCAACGTGAGAAAATCGTCATGCTCCGGTGTGGGGTCGCCCTCGTCGATCTTATGAGTGCCCATGCCGGCCTTCGATATGGCCCGACGAAATGATGCCGGGCAATCCATTCCGTTCCACAAAAGGTTAAGGAACGGTCATGCGCGCGTTTCTTGTTATGACGAAATCGGAATGATAGCGTCGGAGTGACCCTTCGTGCGGGTCGGCTGCGGTCGATCACCCTTCTCGTCGCGAAAAGGATGCAAATTCGCCGCAGTAAAAAGGGAGAAAGAAAATGAACATGAGTGACACGGTTCTGCTTCGTCCCCTTGAGCTTTGCGACACTGATCTCGATGCGGTTTCCGCTGGGGCCACGCGCCCGGCTTCCCCTGGTGCTGTTTTGAAGGAAGATCTTCTGCGCCTGGAAAAGATCCTCGTTGCGGATTTGCGCAAGCTGCTCGGGGACGAACCCCCAAAGGCGGATTAAAAAAACAGGTTTCCTCCCGGCGGCGATCTTGCCGGGAGGAACATCTCGCCATTCTGCCCGAGCGTAGGGCGGGCCGAAAACGAGTTGGAGCGCGATGCGTTTCGCTCGTCATCGTTCGATCTCGCCTTGCGTTTCCGGTCCTCTGTGTGCCGGACCTTGTGCCTTATGCGAAGACGGCTCGGGGCCGGTCGGGAAATTGTACGCAGGCGTAGAATTCTCCGCAAACAGGCGCATATTCAACGAATAGTAATTTGCCCATGCTTGCTATAACGATATCGAAATGTCATCGTATCAGTGGCGGATTTTCAACGCGTTCCGCCTCCAAGATCGGCCACGCCTCCTTGAGGCGAGACCGATCACTTCCACCCCCTTTCGGGAGCAAAAAAATGAAGGTGAGTGACACCATTCTTGCGCAGCCTGTCGAGCTGGCGGGTGCCGAGCTCGATGCGGTTTCCGCCGGCGTCAGCATGATCACGAAGCGGGAAAATCCCCTTCACGTCCTGTTGGCCGATATCAAACAGGTCGAGGAGACCATTCTCTCCGACCTCGGGCTCGGCAAAAAGCGGGCCACAGCCTGAGATACTTTCCCTCCCGGCGGCAAAGCCGCCGGGAGGATTGCCGGGATTCGTCTGCGCGCCCACGGAACAACGAGGTGCGGGAGTGGCGCTCGGAGCGTTGCTGTTTCGCCGCGAGGCCGTCGATTTCCAGCGTTGGCAGCGACAATGGGGCGAGACCGTTCTGCCCCAGCCGCTTTCGGCCAAGGTACTGACATGGGCCTTGAGCGCAACGGTGGCCGCCGCCATCCTGTTCCTCAGTGTTGCGCGCTTCTCGCGCACGGAATCCGTGCGCGGCTATCTCAGTCCGTCCGCCGGGATCGTCAGGGTCTATCCGGCGCGCGTCGGAACCATCACTGCGGTCTATGTCCGGCAGGACCAGCGTGTGCGGCAAGGCCAGCTCCTGTTCGCCGTGGCAACGCCCGATTCCGGCACGAACGGACAGGACATCAATGCAGCGAAGCTCGCGGTGCTGAAAGGCGAGGAGCGGTCGATCCGCCAGGAGATGGCGGCGGAAGGCGCGCTCGCGCAATCGCAGACGGACCAGTTGCAGGCGGCGATCGCGAGCGCCGGGGCGGAAGTCGGCAGCCTCAGGCAGCAGATGCAGATCGGGGAGCGCCGCGTCGCCGTCACCCGGAGCATGCTCAATGACATCGACTGGCTGCTCGCCCGCGGGGATATGTCGCTCGTGCAAGCCAAGGAGCGCGAGGCCGAGGTTCTCGACCAGGAACAGGCGCTCGCCTCGCTCACGGGCGCGCTCGCCGACAAGAAGGACCGGCTCGACGCATTGCGCTACACGCTTGCCGAGCTGCCGCTGAAGACGGCAGGAGCGATCGAGCTGCTGCAGGAGCGGCTCGCGGATACCGAGCAGGGCATGGCCACGATCCGCGGCCAGCTCGCCTATGCGCTGCGGGCGCCAATCGCCGGCCGCGTGACGGCCTTGCAGGCGATGACCGGGGAGAGCGTGGACCCGCGGCATCTCGAGCTCGAGATCGTGCCGCAAAACACGCCCTTGCAGGCCATCATCTTCATTCCGACACGGGCCGCCGGCTTCGCGCGGGCGGGGCAGCGCGTGCGGCTCCGCTACGACGCCTTTCCGTACGAGAATTTCGGCACGCACGAAGGCCGGATCATCAGGATTTCGCGCACCGTGCTGACCAGCGGCGACGTGACGGCGCCGCTCTTGCCCAACGAGCCTTCCTACGAGGCGGTGGTCTCGCTCGACGAGCCTGCTGTCGATGCCTATGGCAAGGCGATGGCTTTGAAGCCCGGCATGCTGCTTCAGGCCGACATCGTCCTCGACCGGGTCTCGCTCCTCCGGTGGCTGTTCGAGCCGCTGCTCAGCCGGAAGATGTGAGATCATGGCCGCGGAATCGCCGTTCGGGAGGCGCGGCACCCTGCCGGTCATTCAGCAGGCGGAAGCTGCGGAGTGCGGTCTGGCCTGTCTCGCGATGATCGCCTCCTATTGGGGGCATCGCATCGACCTCAACAGCTTGCGGCGGCAGCATCCGGTGTCGCTCAAAGGGATGACGCTCCGCGGCCTCGTCGAGATCGCGCGCCATCTCAACCTTGCCTGCCGGGCGCTCAGGGTCGAGCTCGGCCATCTTCGCGAGCTTCGCCTGCCGGCGATCGTGCATTGGGACCTGAACCATTACGTCGTTCTCAAGTCCGTCTCTCGCAAAGGGATCGTGATCCACGACCCTGCTTTGGGCGCAAGGCGCCTCGCCTGGGAAGAGGCCTCGAAGCATCTTTCGGGCGTCGTGGTCGAGATCGCGCCCACCGAGGGCTTCGCCGTCAAGGACGAGCGGGCACGGCTGAAGCTCGGTGCGGTGTTGCAGCCGATGCGCGGAATGGTCCACACGCTCGCGCAAATCCTCGCCCTTTCGGTGATCCTCGAGCTCGGCGTCATCGCAGCCCCCTTCTATGTGCAGCTCGCCGTCGATCGGGTGGTGGCCAGCGGGGATCGCGGCCTGCTGCTGATGCTCGCGATCGGGTTCGGGATGCTCACCGCGGTGACGGTCGCGGCCACCGCCATCCGCTCGCTCACGATCCTGCTTTTGCAGAACACGCTCAATTTCGAAATGGGCGCCCGCCTGTTCCGCCATCTGGTGCGGTTGCCGCTCGCCTATTTCGGAAAACGGCATATCGGCGACATCCTCTCGCGCTTCACCTCTCTCGAGCCCATTCGCACCGCGATCGCCGAGGGGCTCGTCATCGCGCTGATCGATGGCGTGATGGGTGTCGCGACGCTGGCGATGATCTTCGTCTATAGCCCGATCCTGGGCGCGGTCGTGGTTGCCGCGTTCCTTTGCTATGCGGCGGTGCGACTCGGGCTCTATCGGCTTTTGCGCGAACGCACCCAGGACGTGATCCGCAGCAAGGCGCAAGAAGAATCGACCCTGATCGAGACGCTGCGGGCGATGCAGACCCTCAAGCTCTTCAATCGCGAGAGCGACCGCGAGGGGCAATGGCTCAACCGCTATGCCGATGTCGTCAGCGCCACCGTCCGTCTCGGCCGCGCGCAGATCCTCTTCAAGGCGCTGGATGACGGCATCTTCGGGATCGAGAACATTGTCGCGGTTTACATCGCGGTCGGACTGGCGCTGGCGGGCCAGCTCACCATCGGCATGATCTTCGCCTTCCTCGCCTACAAGCGAAGCTTCATCCAGAAGGCGGTGTCGCTGGTCGAGAAAGGGATCGAGTTCCGGATTCTCGATCTGCATCTCGAGCGGCTTTCGGATATCGCGATGACGAAGCTGGAAACGGGCCATGACAGGCCGCTTGCGTATATGCGACCGGTCGCGGGGCGGATCGAGCTCAGCAATGTCGGGTTCCGCTACGCCGAGACGGAACCCTTCATCCTCGATCGCATCAACTTGACGATCACCCCCGGCGAGTTCGTGGTCGTCACCGGCCCTTCGGGCGGAGGGAAGACGACGCTCGTCAAGATCATCCTCGGATTGCTCGCGCCGACCGAGGGCGAAGTGCTGATCGACGGAATTCCGCTCGCGACACTCGGTCCCCGGGCCTTTCGCGAGCAAGTGGGCGCGGTCATGCAGGACGATCAGCTGCTTTCGGGATCGCTCGCCGACAATATCTCTTTCTTCGATCCGGATTTCGATCCCGACCGGATGGTGGAATGCGCGCGTCTCGCCGCCATCCACGACGAGATCATGGCGATGCCGATGACCTACAACAGCCTGATCGGCGATATGGGAAGCTCGCTTTCGGGAGGGCAGAAGCAACGCGTGCTGCTGGCGCGCGCGCTCTATCGCCGGCCGAAGATTCTCGTCCTCGATGAGGGAACGGCCCATCTCGATGTCGAGCGGGAAAGGGAGATCAGCGCCAATCTCCAGCGCCTTCCCATCACCCGGATCAGCGTCGCCCACCGGCCGGGCGCCGGCCAGGGCGCAAGTCAGGTCTTCTGGGTCGCCAAGACCTGCCGGCAGTTTCGGGCCGTCTCGTTGCGGCAACCCGAACGCGAGCGCCGCATCGAGCACGTTCCGCAGGCGATGATCTGATCATCCCCCGAAGGCGCCGGATGACGGCCTTTCTCTGAGCACATCATCTAATAATAGAGAAAAATATGGAAATTACTATCGAGACTTTGCGCTCTCACAACGATAAGTTACCGGGAGCAGGGAAGGTGTCACTCACCCTGCATCACCTCGCCGCCTCCGCTCGGCTTTCATGCGCGCGCGGGGGCGGCACCTTTTCCCGGGATCGGACAGCTTCCCGGGATCGGGCAGCACTGCGCCCGCGTTGACGGTGCGCCGCCGGGGGCGCATATGCTCTGCCCGTCCCCGCCGTTCGGGGGCACCGCCGCTCCGCGAGGGTTCGCGCAGCGGCGCATTTTCGTTTGGGGCAAGACGATGTTCGACGCGCTCTCGAACCGGCTTTCCGGCGTCTTCGACCGGCTCCGCCGCCGCGGCTCGCTCTCCGAGGCGGACGTGAACGAGGCTCTGCGCGAGGTGCGCGTGGCCTTGCTTGAGGCGGACGTCGCCCTGCCCGTGGTGCGCGATCTCACCGAGAAGGTGCGCGCCCGCGCCATCGGCCAGGAAGTCCTGAAATCGGTCACGCCGGGCCAGCAGGTCGTCAAGATCGTGAATGACGCGCTGGTCGAGGCACTTGGCGGCGAGGGGGCCGTGCCGCTCACGACCGAGGCGCCGCCGCCCGTGCCCATCCTGCTGGTGGGGCTGCAAGGCTCCGGCAAGACCACGACGGCCGGAAAGCTTGCGCTCCGGCTGCGCGAGAAGAGCCGCAAGAAAGTGCTGCTCGCGAGCCTCGATGTGCAGCGTCCGGCCGCCCAGCTTCAGCTCGCTCAGCTGGCGGAGCGCGCCGGCGTGGCGAGCCTGCCGATCATCGCCGGGCAGGGTCCGCTCGCGATCGCGGAGCGGGCGATGGAGACGGGACGGCGGGAAGGGTTCGATATCGTCATCCTCGATACCGCCGGGCGGCTCTCGATCGATGCCGCCTTGATGGAGGAGGTCAAATCGGTCCGCGCCGCGACCTCGCCTGCCGAGACGCTGCTCGTGGTCGATGCCATGACCGGGCAGGACGCGGTCAATACCGCGCGCGCCTTCAACGAGGCGGTCTCGGTCAGCGGCATCGTGCTCTCGCGGATGGATGGCGATGCGCGCGGCGGCGCCGCGCTTTCGATGCGGGCGGTCACCGGCGCGCCCATCAAGCTGGTGGGCGTGGGAGAAAAGCTCGATGCGCTCGAGGATTTCCACCCCGAGCGCGTGGCCGGGCGCATCCTCGGCATGGGTGACATCGTCGGGCTCGTCGAGCGGGCGGCCGAGACGATCGACCGCGACGAGGCTGAGCGGCTCGCCGCCAAGATGGCGAAGGGCAAGTTCGACCTCGAGGATTATGCCACCCAGCTCCGCCAGATCACCCGCATGGGCAGCCTTTCGGGCATTCTCGGCATGCTGCCCGGCGTCAACAAGGTGAAGGCGCAACTCGCCGAAGCCAATCTCGATACCAAGATCCTGAAGCGCCAGGCCGCCATCATCGGCTCGATGACAATGGCCGAGCGCCGTCACCCGGACGTCATCAAGGCAAGCCGCAAGCGGCGGATCGCTGCCGGCTCGGGCACCAGCGTCCCCGAGGTGAACAAGCTTCTGAAGCAGTTCGAGGACATCACGGTGATGATGAAGCGGGCGCAGAAGCTGGGCGAGAAGGGCCTGATGCGGCATGGGCTTTCGGCGCTGATGCCGCCCGGCGGCGGACCACGCCGCCCGTTCTGAACGCAAAGATCGAGTGAAACCGCAGGAGAGACGGAAAGAATGAGCCTGAAGATCCGGCTGGCCCGGGCAGGGGCGAAGAAGCGCCCCTATTACCACATCGTCATCGCCGATAGCCGCAGCCCGCGGGACGGGCGCTTCATCGAGCGGGTCGGCACCTACAATCCGCTGCTGCCGGCCGATCATGCCGAGCGCGTGCGGCTGATGCCCGAGCGGGTCACGCACTGGCTCGGCCAGGGCGCTCTCGCGACCGAGCGGGTGGCGCGCTTCCTCGGCAATGCGGGGCTCGCGCAGCCGCCCGTCCGGCATGAGCAGACCAAGCAGTCCCAGCCGCGCAAGAGCAAGAAAGGCTAGTGTCCTGCCCCTGAAATGCCTTCGCATTTCAGGGACCAGCAGGCCGCTGAAAACAAAGAGCGAGTGTCCCGGCGCATGATGACGATATTTACGAGTCGGGACACTGGGCGGCTTCTGGCGCTTCCTTGCCGCGATGGCTGAGCGGCGGGTGCTGGTGGGCATCATCGGCCGGCCGCACGGTGTCCGCGGGCTCGTGCATGTCACCAGCTACACCGCCGATCCCGCCGCGCTGGCCCGCTACGGCCCGCTTGAGGATCAGAAGGGGGCGCGTTATCGCCTCGAATGGGCGGGCGAGGGACGGGCGCGTCTGACCCTCCTCTCCGCCGAGGGCGAGCGCCCGGTCGCGGACCGCGCGACGGCGGCGCTTCTCACCAACCGCAGGCTCTATGTGCCGCGCGCCTCGCTTCCCGCGCCCGCGGCGGAGGAGTTCTACCTTGCCGACCTGATCGGTCTTGCCGCCTTCGACGAAGCGGGGACGGCGCTCGGCCGGGTGAGCGCGGTGCACGATTATGGGGCCGGCGCGAGCCTGGAGATCGGCCCTCTCTTCGTTCCCTTCACCCGCGCCGCCGTGCCGGAGATCGATCTCGCGGCGGGGCGGATCATCGTCGCGCCGCCTTCTTCGACAGAGGTTGCGGGAGAAGAGGTTGCGGGAGACGGCGCGTGAGCTTCCGGGCAAGCGTTCTCACGCTTTTCCCCGAGCTTTTCCCGGGTCCGCTCGGCGCCTCGCTTGCCGGCCGGGCGCTCGTTGCCGGGCTCTGGCAGCTCGATCCGGTCGATATCCGCGCCTTCGCGACCGACCGGCACCGCAGCGTCGATGACACGCCCTATGGGGGCGGGGCGGGAATGGTGATGCGCGCGGATGTGGTGGACCGGGCGGTGGCGACGGTGGTGGACGGCAGGCCCCTGATTTGCCTGAGCCCTCGGGGAAGACGGCTCGACCAGGCGCGGGTGGCCTCGCTCGCTCGCGGGGCGGGGGTGGTGGTGCTCTCCGGCCGCTATGAAGGGATCGACCAGCGGGTGATCGAGGCGCGCGGCTTCGAGGAGCTCAGCATCGGGGATTATGTGCTTTCGGGCGGTGAGCTTCCTTCTATGGTGCTGCTCGATGCCGTGGTCCGGCTACTGCCTGGCGTGATGGGGGCAAGCGCCTCGGCCGCCGAGGAAAGTTTTTCGGACAGGCTGCTCGAATATCCCCATTACACCCGCCCGCCCGTCTGGCAGGGCAGGGCGGTGCCTCCCGTGCTGCTCTCGGGCGACCACGCCGCCATCGCCGCCTGGCGGCGCGCCGAGGCGGAGCGGATCACGCGCGAACGCCGTCCTGACCTGCTGGCCGCAACGGTTGCCAGCCGGGCCGGGGCGCCGTAAGGAAACGCCGAAAGGGTCAGTTCCATGAATATCATTCAGCGCTATGAGGCGGAGGCGGTCGCGCGGCTCTCTGCCGAGCGGGCGGTGCCCGAATTCGGCCCGGGCGACACGCTGCGCGTGCTCGTCCGGGTGGTGGAGGGTGAGCGGACGCGCACCCAGGCCTTCGAGGGCGTTTGCATCGCGCGCTCCAATCGCGGGCTCAACAGCAGCTTCACCGTGCGCAAGATCAGCTATGGCGAGGGCGTCGAGCGCGTCTTCCCGCTCCATGCGCCGACCCTCGCCGGCATCGAGGTGGTGCGGCGGGGCAAGGTGCGGCGCGCCAAGCTCTATTACCTGCGCGGACGGCGCGGCAAATCGGCGCGCATCGCCGAGCGCGCGCGCGAGACGCCGCCGCCCGCCGAGGCGCCTGCGGCCGCCGCCGCGGAGTAGCGGCCGCCCCCGCCCCCAAGGAAATGTTTTGGGGAAGTTCCGGGGGAAAGAACGGAGAAATATGATGGCGCAGGGAAAACCGCGCACCCTTTTCGACAAGATCTGGGCGAATCACGTCGTCGAAAATCTGCCCGACGGAACCTGCCTTCTTTATATCGACCGCCATCTCGTGCACGAGGTCACGAGCCCGCAGGCTTTCGAGGGGTTGCGGCTCGCCCATCGCGGCGTGCGCCGGCCGGATGCCACCATCGCGGTCGCCGACCACAATATCCCGACCACCAATCGCCGGAACGGCATCGACGAGCCGGAAAGCCGCCTCCAGGTCGAGACGCTCGAGCAGAACGTGGCGGCCTTCGGGGTGCCCTATATCCCCGTTCTCGACGAGCGGCAGGGCATCGTCCATGTCATCGGGCCTGAGCTCGGGCTCAGCCTGCCGGGAATGACGATCGTCTGCGGGGATTCGCATACCTCCACGCACGGGGCGATGGGCGCGCTCGCCTTCGGGATCGGCACCTCCGAGGTCGAGCATGTGCTGGCGACCCAGACGCTCCTTCAGCGCCCGGCGAAGAACATGCGGGTGGAAGTCACGGGCAGGCTGCCCGTGGGCTGCTCGGCCAAGGACATCGTGCTCGCGATCATCGGCTCCATCGGCACGGGCGGCGGAACGGGCCACGTGATCGAATATATGGGCGAGGCGATCCGGGCGCTCGACATGGCCGGGCGGATGACGGTCTGCAACATGTCGATCGAGGCGGGCGCGCGCGCCGGGCTCGTCGCCCCGGACGACACCACGTTCGCCTATGTCTCCGGACGGCCCTTCGCGCCCAGGGGCGAGGCGCTCGATCGCGCGATCGAATATTGGCGGAGCCTTGCGACGGACCCGGGCGCTTCCTTCGACCATGGCGTCACGCTCGATGTCTCGGACCTCGCGCCGATGGTGACCTGGGGCACGAGCCCGGAGACGGTGGTGCCGATCACCGGGCAGGTGCCCGATCCGGACACGCTCCCGGACCTGACGCGGCGCGAGAACTGGCGCCGCATGCTCGACTATATGGGCCTCACCCCCGGCACGAAGATGATCGACATTCCGGTGGATGTCGTCTTCATCGGCAGCTGCACGAACAGCCGCATCGAGGATATCCGCGAGGCGGCGCGCATCGTCCGCGGCCGCAAGGTGGCGCCCGGCGTGCAGGCGCTGGTGGTGCCGGGCTCGGGGCTGGTGAAGAAGCAGGCGGAGGCCGAAGGGCTCGATGCCGTGTTCAAGGAGGCGGGGTTCGAGTGGCGCGAGGCGGGCTGCTCCATGTGCCTCGGCATGAACCCGGACAAGGTGCAGAGAGGCAAGCGTTCCGCCAGCACCTCCAACCGCAATTTCGAGGGGCGGCAGGGCCCGGGCGCGCGCACGCATCTGCTTTCGCCGGCGATGGCGGCGGCGGCGGCGATCGCGGGCCATTTCGCCGATGTGCGGGAGCTCGCCTGACCATGGAGAAATTCACGAAGCTCACCGCCATCGCCGCGTCTTTGCCGATGGCGAACGTCGATACCGACAAGGTCATCCCCGCGCGCTTCCTCAAGACGATCAAGCGCACGGGGCTTGGCGCGCATCTCTTCGATCCGCTCCGCTTCAACCATCAGGACGGCAGCGAGAACGCGGACTTCGTCCTCAACCGCGAGCCCTGGCGCAAGGCGGGCGTGCTGGTGGCGGGCGACAATTTCGGCTGCGGCTCCTCGCGCGAGCATGCGCCCTGGGCGCTGCTCGATTTCGGAATACGCTGCGTGATCGCCCCTTCGTTCGGCGATATCTTCTACAACAACAGCCTCAAGAACGGGCTCCTGCCGATCCGGCTGCCGGAAGAGATCTGCGCGCAACTGATGGCGGATGCGGCCATGGGCGGCAATGCGCGGCTTACGATCGATCTCGAGCGGCAGGTGGTGATCCGCCCGGGCGGGGAGGAAGTTCATTTTGAGATCGATCCATTCCGCAAGCATCTCCTGCTCGAAGGGCTCGACGATATCGGCCAGACGATGCAGCACGCTTCGGCGATCGACCGTTTCGAGGAGAAGCGCCGCGCCGAGTGGGCCTGGATGACCCCGACCACCGAGGCCGCCGCGTAACGATGCCAGCGAACAGGACGCTCCTGCTGCTGCCAGGTGACGGCATCGGCCCGGAAGTGATGACCGAAGTGCGCCACGTCATCGACTGGCTCGCGCGGCACCGTGCGGTTTCTTTCGAGATTGCCGAGGATCTCGTCGGCGGTGCGGCGATCGATGCGCTGGGCACGCCGATCGCGGCGGAGACCGTTGCGCGCGCCAAGGCGGCGGATGCCGTTCTCTTCGGCGCGGTCGGCGGGCCGAAATGGGACTCTCTCGGCTTCGCCAGGCGCCCCGAGATCGGCATTCTCACGCTCCGGCGCGAGCTTGGCCTGTTCGCCAATCTGCGTCCCGCCGTGGTGCTCGCGCCGCTCGCCGAGGCGAGCACGCTCAAGCCCGAGATCGTGCGCGGGCTCGACCTGATGATCGTGCGCGAAGCCACCGGCGGCATCTATTTCGGCGAGCCGCGCGGCGTCGAGACCCTGCCGGATGGGCAGAAGCGCGGAATCAACACCGAAGTCTACACCACCAACGAGATCGAGCGCGTCGGTCGCGTCGCCTTCGAGCTTGCGCAAAAGCGCGCGGGGCGTCTTTGCAGTGTCGAGAAGGCCAACGTGATGGAGAGCGGTCTTCTCTGGCGGGAGACGATGACCGCGCTTGGGAAGAGGGAATTTCCCGAGGTCTCGCTCTCCCACATGTATGCCGACAATTGCGCGATGCAGCTCGTGCGCAATCCGCGGCAGTTCGATGTCATCGTCACCTCCAACCTCTTCGGCGACCTCCTTTCCGATCTCGCCTCGATGCTGACGGGAAGCCTCGGCATGCTCCCTTCGGCCACGCTCGGCGCGCCGGACGCATCGGGCAAGCGCCCGGCGCTCTATGAGCCGATCCATGGCAGCGCGCCGGACATCGCGGGCAAGGGGCTCGCCAATCCCATGGCCGAGATCCTGAGCTTCGCCATGCTGCTGCGCTGGTCCTTCGCGCTCGAGGAGGAGGCGGCGCTGCTCGAGCGCGCCTGCACGAACGTCCTTGCCTCGGGCTTGCGCACGCCGGACGTGATGGCGGCGGGCTGCAAGGAAGTCGGAACCGCGAAGATGGGCGAAGCGGTCATCAGGGAGCTCGACCGCCTCGCTGCGTGAGATCGAGAGGCAGGCCCTGCGATCTTCGCACCGCTCAATGGGACATCAGGAGCGGCAGCGTCGTGGTGTTGAGGAGCGAGCGCGTCATGCCGCCGAGCACGAGTTCCCGCGCGCGGGAATGCCCATAGCCACCGATGACGAGAAGGTCGGCGCCGAGATCGCTCGCATAGTTGAGGAACGCGCCCGCCTCGGTGACGGTCGGCCGCACGATGACCGTGGGCGCGCCCACGGCCTCCGGCACCGTCTCGGCGGGCTCCGCATCGATGCCGTGGCGGGCGAAATGCCGGGCGGCCTCGGCGGCGGGAAGCGCCTCTCCTTCAGGGGTGAGCGGCCCGCGATGAATGGTCAGCAGCGTTGCCTTCGCGTCCGGCTCCATCAGCGCCAGCGCATCGTGCGCGGCGCGTGCCGCCTCGCGCGTCTCGCTCCAGCCGATCAGCACGGTCTTCCCCACGGAAGGGAAATTTCCGGCATAGGGAACGACAAGGACAGGCCGGCCGCCGAGAAGCAGCACGTCCTCGATCGCCCGCCGGGCGGCCTGCTCATGCGGATCCTCGGGGTCCGGCTGTCCCATCACGACGAGATCGGCCGTGCGCGCCCGTTGCACGATCGAAGCGGCCGGCGGACCCAGATCACTCTCGTAGGTCGCGCGAAGCGTGGCCTGCCTGGCCGTCTCGCGGAAAGCCTCGCCAATCCGGTCGGCGAGATCGGCCTGGGTGCTGGTGATCGATTCGAACGCTGAAGCCGAGACGGGTGACTCGGCCGCGATATTGGCGATTCCCTGCAAGCCGAACGGCTCGGGATAGCGGGGCGGTGCCTGGGCCGGCTCCGGGGCGGAGAGGAGCCCCATCGCGCAAAACCCGTTGAGCCCGGCACCGTGCCGCCGCGCGAGCGCCATTGCGAGCGTGAGCCGCGCCTCGTTCCGGGCGCTTGCGTCCAGCACCACCAGAATGTCCCTGAGTGCCACCTCGTCCCTCCCGCTCCGCCAGACGCGAAATGTTCTACGCGAAATGTTCCACGCGAAACGTTCCATCTGCCCGCGCGGGACGCAAAGGTCCATAAGAAACATAAGAAAGAGGAATCGAAGCGAAGAATGGCGATCTGCCGAGAGCGGGGTGAGATCGTCAGCGCTCCCTCATCCCGCTCCCGGTCGCTGTTTTCCCGCGTGGGTTTTCTCGCGTGGTTCAGACCTGCGGTTTTCCCACCTCCGGTCATCACGTTCCGGCGGCCCGCCTTGTGGCGACGCGAAAAGGCGCCATTGCGCGGAGCCAGCTGCGCCGGCAGAGTTTCGGCCGGGAACGCGTGAGGAACAAGCGGGAAGCCGGGATGGAAGCGGATTATGTGATCGTGGGCGCGGGGTCGGCGGGCGCCGTGCTCGCGAGCCGGCTGACCGAGGGGAAGGCGCGCGTGCTCCTGCTCGAGGCCGGACCGCAGGATCGCCATCCCTTCATCCATATTCCGGCCGGCACGCTCAAGCTCATGCATCATCCGGTGCTCAACTGGAATTATTCCGCTGAGCCCGGTCCCGGCACCGCGGGGCGGAGAATCCACTGGCCGAGGGGAAAAGTGCTCGGCGGGTCGAGCTCGATCAACGGCATGCTCTATGTGCGCGGCAATCCGGCGGATTATGACGGCTGGGCGCAGATGGGCTGCCGTGGCTGGAGCTTCTCCGATGTCCTGCCGCTCTTCAAGAAATCCGAAGATGCCGAATCCGGGGACGCGGAATTTCGCGGCAAGGGCGGGCCGCTCCGGGTCGAATCCTACCGCACCATTCTCCCGCTCACCCATCGCTTCGTCGAGGCGGCGCGGGAAGCCGGCTTTTCCTTCAATGCGGATCTGAACGGGCGGGCGCAGGAAGGCGTGGGCTATTCGCAGATGACGCGTCGCGGCCGCTTCCGCGCTTCGACGGCGCGGACCTTTCTCGCCGCGGCCAAGGGGCGGCCCAATCTCCGCATCGAGACCGATGCGCTCGCCACGCGCCTCCTGCTCGAAGGCGCGCGCTGCACGGGCGTCGCCTTCCGCCAGCATGGAAAGGATCTCACGGCACGCGCGCATCGCGCCGTCATTCTCTGCGGCGGGGTGATCAATTCGCCGCATCTTCTGCAGATCTCGGGAATCGGCCCCGCCGAGCATCTCGCCGCGATCGGCGTTCCCGTGCTGCACGCGCTGCCCGGGGTGGGGCGCAATCTCGCTGATCATTACGTGGCCCGCATCGCCCATCGGGCGAAGGATGCCGTCTCGACCAACCAGCTCGCGCATGGCCTGCCGCTCGCGCGGGAGGCGCTGCGCTTCGTGCTCACCGGCCGTGGCGCGCTCACCTTCGGCGTCACCACCGCGCAGGTCTTCTGCCGCTCGCGTGAGGGGCTGGCGAGCCCGGACCTGCAGATCCTTTTTACGCCGGCCAGCCACGATCCGCAGAAATTCGGCACGCTCGAGCGCGCGCCCGGCTTCTCGGTCGCCGTCTGTCCGGTCCGGCCCGACAGCCGCGGCACGATCATGGCGGGCTCGCCCGATCCCTTCGCCGCGCCCGTGATCACGCCCGATTATCTTTCCGCGCCGAGCGATCTTCGCGTGATGATCGCGGGGCTGCACATCACCCGCCGCATCCTCGCCGCCGCGCCGATCGCGCGCTTCAGCGCCGGCGAGACGCTGCCGGGCGAAGCGGTCACCACGGATGAGGAGTTCGCCGATTATGCGCGGCGCTACGGCACGACGCTCTATCATCCGGTGGGCACCTGCCGGATGGGCGAGGACCCGATGGCGGTCGTCGATTCGCGCCTCTGCGTGCGCGGGCTTTTGGGGCTCCGGGTGATCGATGCCTCGGTCATGCCCACGCTCACCACGGGCAACACCAATGCGCCGACGATCATGATCGCCGAGAAGGGCGCGGTGATGATCGGTGAGGATGACGCGGCGGGATGACGCTGCCCGACGGGGTCCTTGCCTTCGCGTATCATTCCGGGACCCGTGGCGGTGGTATGGTCGATCTTTGAGAGGAAAGCCCGCATGGTTGCGAATATCGACTGGAATGGTGTGGCGGCGGCGATCGCGCGGGCCGAGCAAAACGAAACGATCCTCGGCGCGAGCATCATCGCGCCCTCAGGCGAACGATTCGACCACAACGCGGATCGCCGTTTCATCGCCGCCAGCACGGTCAAGGTGCCGATCATGATCGCGCTTTTCCGGCGGATCGATGAAGGACGGAACCTGCTCGCCGAGCGCTATCGCCTGCGGCCCGAGGATCGCGCGCCGGGCAGCGGCGTGATGCTCCATCTTCACGAAGGCATGGAGTTCACGCTCGGCGATCTCGTCTATCTGATGATCGCGATCAGCGACAATAGCGCGACCAATATTCTCATCGATATCGTCGGGATGGAGGCGGTCAACACGATCATGCGGGAACTTGGCATGGCTGGCTCGACGCTCAGGCGGAAGATGCAGGGCCAGGCAGCCCGCACGGCGGAGGGGGAGAACTGGGCGACACCGGGCGATTATGCCCGAGTGATCGCGACCCTTCTGGAGAACGAGGCCGCGTCTCAGCAATCTTGCGCGGCGATGATCGCGATGCTCGAGAAGCAGCAGAATGAACGCCGCATCGCCCGCCATCTGCCGCGCGCCGACCGGCCGCGCTGGGGCTCGAAGACCGGCAGCATCGAGGATGTCACCAACGATGTCGGCTTCATCATGACCGGGCACGGCCCGCTCATCCTCAGCCTCTTCTGCCATAAACCCGCCGATCCGCACGCGGGCGAGGCGATCATCGGGGAAATCAGCCACGCCGCCTGGAAGGCCGTCGCCTGAAATGTCGGGGTTGATCCCCCGCGAAGCGTGAAAACCGGGTCCGGTGAGTGACGGGGAATCGAAATGTGGAGGAGAACGAATATCGAGAGCCGGTCTCACAAAGGTCTGCTTCGCGCCCATAGCGGCCGTTAACATGCGTAGCGCTGCTTCACGGAAGCAGACGTTTCACTCCGGTCCTCCTGGGTCGCTATAAACGGAAAGCGTCTCCCTTCAGTGAGGAAACCAATTGGAGGACCACTGCTCGTCATGTCCGGCCTACTGCCTTACCCCGACAGCGAGGAGTCTTTGCCTTCCATCGCTTGACATAATGGGTTATGCGACGTCGCTGTGGAGACGCCGCGCGTCCCACGCGGCACTACGTGCGAACTACTTCTGTAGGTTTAGTCACTTCCGGGATGGGATAGACATTTATTCAGTGCCAACCACGCTATTTCCGCTATAGACTCGTTCGAAATCTTGACCACTGCACCAAATTGGTAGCAGTAAGGAGCGGCAAACATATGACGTTTGATCTTTATTATGTCGTCGCGAATCTCATCGGCCGAGCGGTCACGTTTTAGCTCGACAATTAGAAGATTATGATCGTGCGTGCCTCGCTTGTGAATGATGATGTCTGGCCGCTTGTTGTTCAAGTTGGGCTTGCTCACTTCAATATCGCAAGTATGGCAGGGGAATTGCTGGCTAAGGCAGTTCGCAAAATGGTAGGCGAAATGCCATTCGGTTACATTGCTGTCTGTTGTCATTCTGCCGCGTTCGATCTCTTCACAGCGAAACCGAGTTAATGCACTGCTGATTCGCTTCCGGATTTCGTCTTCCATCATAGTGCCGCCTGAGTCATCAGATGCAACGGCATCTTACCTCGAGCACTGCGAGCAAGCGAGTGTTCTACACTCCCAAACTTGGGTCCGCAAAAATCAAGCAGACCGTGTGAAAAGCCAACGATCCCCGATTCCGGCGCAGCGTGATCCCGTTTAGCATCGCCCCATGGCGCACCTCACCGGCACCGATCGCACCCAATCGCTCCTTCTTCCCGAATCCCTTGACGATTACGTGGGCCAAGACAACCCCGTGCGCTTCATCGAGGCCTTCGTTGATGGCCTCGATCTGACAGAGGCCGGCTTCAGCCGTGTCACCGCCAAACAGACCGGACGCCCCGGCTACGCACCTGCCGACCTGCTGAAGCTCTACATCTATGGCTATCTCAACCGCGTCCGCTCCAGCCGTCGCCTCGAAGCCGAGACACACCGCAACGTCGAAGTGATCTGGCTGCTGCGCCAGCTCAAGCCCGACTTCAAGACCATAGCCGATTTCCGCCGCGACAACCACAAGGCGTTCCGGCCCGTGTTCCGCCAATTCATTTTGCTCTGCCGCAATCTCGACCTGTTCGGCAAAGAACTGATCGCGGTCGATGGCACACGCATCAAGGCGGTCAACAACAAGGACCGAAACTTCACCCGCGCCTCCCTGGCCGAATTCATCCGCCTCGCTGACGCCAAGCTCGACGACTACCTCAAGCGGCTCGAGGTGAACGACACGGCCGAAGCCAACACAGCCGGCTCCCGCGTTGAGAACCTGGCCGAGAAGATCGCTGCGGTGCGCGGCCGGCGCGACCGTTGTCAAGCGATGCTGGCGGAATTGGACCGGACCGGCGAAAGCCAAATATCCCTGACCGACCCAGACAGCCGGGCGATGGCGGGGCACACACGCGTCGCAGTAGGCTACAACGTGCAGGTCGCGGTGGATGCGAAGCACAAGCTGATCGTTGAACAGCAGGTGACCAACCAGGTGCTGGATCTGGGACTTCTGACAGAGACGGCGAAGCAGGCGAAAGAGATACTTGGTATTCAAACGATCGAGGTCGTGGCCGATCGCGGTTACTTCAAGGCCGAGGATATTGAGGCGTGCGAGAAGGCTGGAATGACGCCCTATGTGCCGCGCCCACAGCGTGGTCCGCCGGTCAGGACGGGGCGCTTCCGCAAGGATGAGTTCCAGTATGACGAAGCCGGTGACGGCTATCTTTGCCTGGTGGGCCAGAGGCTTACGGTTCGCGCGGTCACGTCACAACGAAACCTGAAGCGGATCCATTACGCCAACAGGCCGGCATGCGAGGCTTGCAAACTTCGCCCGAGCTGCACGAGCGGTTTGTTCCGCATTGTCACACGGCTGGAAAACGAGGCTGCGCTGGACCGTATGCAAGCCCGTTTGGCAAGCCGTCCGGACATTCTTGGCATCAGGCGGGAGACAGTCGAGCATCCCTTCGGGTCGATCAAGCAATGGATGAACCAGGGCGCGTTCATGATGCGCGGACTCGACAGGGTGCGCGGCGAATTCAGCCTGACCGCATTGGCCTATAATCTCCGGCGGGTGTTGAACCTGGTGGGGTTCAAAGAACTGATGGCTGCCCTGGCGGCTTGAATGGGCGTGCCTATCGAACCTGCGCCGGAAAGACTACCTTAACGGCCGCCTGTGAATTCCCATCACGGCCGTGGGATCACAGTTTTCACACGGTCTGCAAGAATTATGCAAAGAACCTAGATCCCTGAAAACAGAGCGCTTTTCTTTTGCACAAATCGGCAGCATAAGTCCCCCATGATCTGCGGCTATGCCCGCGTCTCGACGGACGGCCAGAGCGTCGGTGCCCAGGTGGCAGCCCTGACAGCCGCTGGGGCCGGGAAGGTGTTCCGGGAGGTGGCGAGCGGGGCCAAGACCGACCGCCATCAGCTTCGGCATGTCCTTGACCGGCTCGACGCCGGCGACGTGCTGATGGTGACGCGGCTCGACCGGCTCGCGCGATCCACCCGCGACCTCTTGAACACCCTCGCCACCATTGCCGAGCGCAAGGCCGCGTTCCGATCCTTGGGGGACGCATGGGCCGACACCACCACATCGCATGGGCGGCTCATGCTGACCGTCTTAGGCGGGCTTGCCGAGTTCGAGCGCGATCTTATCCGCGCGCGCACGGCCGAAGGCCGCGAGCGGGCCAAAGTGCGCGGCGTCAGACTCGGCCGCAAGCCGAAGCTCACCCCGCACCAGCAGCGCGAGGTGATTCGCCGCCGCGACAGCGGCGACGAAACACTTGCTGACATCGGCCGCAGCTACAATGTGAGCGGCAGCACGATCTCAAGACTCTCGACCTAACTGTGCGCCCGCTTAGGTCAAGCATTCGCTGGGGAATTCTCCGTATTAAAAGGGTCTTGAGCAATCATTTCTCCGAGCCACTCTCTGTCACAAAGCACAAAGAAACCTTGAATCACAGTGGTGAAAAGAAAGCGATGAGAAGCAATGAGAAGGTCTGGTATTATCTGGCCGATGAAAACTCAAATGCGCTATCTGGCCCCTTCGCAATCTCAGAGTTAGACGTTCTCAGGTCGGAAGGTAAGTTGAGCGACTTTACGCAGTGCTACACGGCCGAAATGGTAAGGCAAGGGCCTATGGCACAGCCCATTATATATATGATGCTTCCGCGCCTTTTTGCAGAGTTCAGTCCAACTGCTAGAGAGTTTTGCGCAGCCAGAACTGACAAGCCGGTAACGATACTATCAGGGCCGAATAACTGCGGGAAAACTCTTCTTCTGAAGCAAATCTGGTCTCTGGTAGGTCAAGATGGGTATCTTCTCGCGTGCAACCGATTTTATCACATCGATGTGCTCAATAGCCGCAAGAATGACCCGATCGAATTTCACCGGTTGTTCGAAAACTTCTCTCGGACCAATGATACCGCTCAGCAGAACACAGAAAATAATGAACTCCAGCTCGAACAGATCATAACCAGCCTTAACAACGCCCAACGAGGCAAGCTGTTCTGCCTTTGTCAAAACCTTCTGGGAAACAAATTTTCTCTCCGACGGACCCAAGCTGACAATGACTTCAGCCCATTCTACATAGATATGGACGGCGAAAACCTCCGGTATGGAAGCACCGGAACCCGCCTTCTTTTAACTCTTCTGGGTGTCCTATTGAACGACCGCTTTTCTGTTGTTCTATTGGATGAACCAGAGTTGGGACTAAACCCAGGTATCCAATCCGTCCTTGCACGATTTATGTACGATGCTGGCGAACGGCAGAAATTCTGCCCGCACCTGAAGCAGCTTTACATATCTACCCACTCTCACTTACTGCTAGACCGCAGTTCACTGTCAAACAACTTTGCGCTTACGAAAGCAGGTCCCCGTATCTCGATCAGAGAAATACAAACGGTTGCTGACTTTCACCAGTTGCAGTTCGCGATGCTCGGAAACGATTTGGAGTCTATCTTCTTGCCTTCCGCTATCGTAATGGTAGAGGGCATATCGGATGTGACCTTTCTTACTAAGGCAATTCGGCTTCACATCCCAGATCGGAGTGTTTCTGTGGTAAAGTTGGGTGGTGAAGGCAACTTGCTTGAGAGGATAAGATTTCTCGGCGATGCCTTTGGGGATTTTAGGAGCAGCCCCTACCGGGGTCGTACTTTTGTGCTGCTCGATAAAACGCGAAGCACGAGAAGGGACCGAATTGTTGCCCTCGGGGTTCCCGAGGATAACATCGCTATTCTGAGCAAAAATGGGATTGAATATTACTATCCACAACGGCTCGTCTCAAACCGATTCCGCTGTACGGCCTCCGAGCTTGTAAATATACAGCTAGAGAAAGACCCGATTGAATATAATGATATCTCGTTTTCAAAAAGGACTCTGGCGGAAAGCGTGAGCGAGGGACTCCTTGTCACGGATCAACTAGATAGTGAGGTGGACAGTTTCATCCAACGGATAAAATCGTCCACCACATGACGACGATGGGGAACATCGCCGCACAAACTGGACAGGCCCACTACAACGCTCACCGTGTGCGAAGCCTGCATTAGGAGACCTGTGCGCGGGTGGGGGGGGTAGGCGTGGCACAGAATCGCTGATTCTATGAGCTTTCGCAGAGGGAGAGCGGGTGGTGGCATATCGGCCAATTGGTCAGGAGAACTTGGACGTCACGATACCATCGCGACCTTTGTCGTCTCTCG
>Ga0335072_10000394_pt1 | contig 88800 bp, 66 predicted proteins | sample Lox_Sample_21_FD_206725 | JGI IMG/M metagenome (GOLD analysis project Ga0335072, IMG submission 206725) | Soil microbial communities from Loxahatchee National Wildlife Refuge, Florida, United States - Lox_Sample_2.1 | ecosystem: Environmental > Terrestrial > Soil > Wetlands | place: USA... | reverse complement strand
GCGGAACTGCTTCGCCTTAGGAGCGCAGGTGTTAGAAGCCATGCTGTGCCTAAACGCAAAAGTGCAAGCAGTGCCACGTTCGTAAAAGCTACGGGGCAACCTCGAGCACGTTCGGGCCCCTCGGCGGCGCGGCGGGCTGTTGACAAAGGCAAAGGCAAAGAACTCAGTGAAGATGAGGGTGACAGTGACGAAGAACCCAGGAAGCGCCGCCGACCGAATCCGCCGGTACGGGACTCCCAGCAACGAATACTTGCTTGTCCGTATTCGAAATACAATATCTGTCGGTATTCCGAATTGAACGTGACGGAAAAGTGTTACCGAGGTTGTACAAGTTGCTTTCTGACAGATATCTCTCGCTTGAAGTAAGTTACCAGCTTCTGCCACTAATCCTTTAACCAAGACTAATACAGCATGCAGGCAACACCTCTATCGCATTCACCGTCGACCCGAGAACTATTGCCCTCGTTGCTTCGCAGTGTTTGAATCCGATATTTTACTAGATGAACATGCTCGTCAACTCATCAGCTGCAAGGCCACAACATGCCCGTTCCCCGAGAGGATGACAGATGGTCAGGTCAAAGAGCTGAAGAAGAAATGGACTGGGAAGAGCACGGAACAGTGTTGGTACTTAATTTTCAAGATACTGTTCCCAGACGCTCCTAGACCCCTGAGCCCATGTAAGGCATCCTCCTGTTATTTGATTTATAGCCCTTGCTGACATCCACCAGATGCCGATGATAAATCGTCCGTCATTGTACAAATTGAAGCACACAATGCACCTCAGCTGATAAGCCAACTATTTCGCGAGCGCTTATCCCAACTGGACCGTACGCCAGTGACTGCACAACTGTGGCTTGCCGAGGTACATACACTGCTAGGCCAGGTCGTGGAAGACTCAATGGAAGAGCTTTTACGACGGAGCATGCGTATAAATTCTTCCAACTCTGATCCTAGTTCTGCTTCCTCCCGGGAGCCCCTCTCAAGTCCTGTTCAAGATTTGGAGTTAGGTCAGCCTTGCGACGTCCGCGCCTCTTCTGAGGCTGAAAGCAATCAACAAGCGACCTCGTGCCCAACCTCCGCAAACGAAAGCGTTTCATGCCTCATAGATCTCGATGCAGGTATCATAGATTTCGAAAATAGCATTTCTCAGATGGTTGCCGCGCAGGGCAACAACCAATTGGATGACTTTCCTAGCAGACCAACACAGTTTGATTGGTCTGAAATCTCGTATCCGCGATTCCCGGAAGGAGAAGCCTTCGCCGTGTCGCAATGGCATTTGGATCAACCCGGCCCATCTCTGATCGCAGATACTCCATCTGATACAGCCTTTGGGCACACTGAAGTTGTGCAGGCCAATCACAATAACGACAGCTCTACAAGCATGCACCAAATGCCTGTTAGTGTTCAGTCTCCCGAGCTATTCTTCCCCGAAAGCTCCTTGCACGTTACAGAGCCACCAGCTTCTGCATCAATGGGACCTCCGCCTTCCCAAAACACGCAATCCAACCCCGACCCACCTGTCCTCGCCAAGACGCTCCAGACAAAACGATCTCAACGTTCTCTCGATTCTGGATACGGAAGCATCTTGACAGCGCAACAGAGTCACGTGTCGTCGAACAGCTCTACGGACAACTTGACGTACCCGGAATCAGGCCTCTACGATACTCTTGCCGAGTCTTGGGGGCCCATTGGCGCAGACGAAGAGGCTTTTGTTGAACAGGCAAGAGCCTCAACCCAGACCTCCTACCTCGTTGAGTCGCGGACTGTCGATCACCCCTTCGTAACCCACTAATATCTTTCTTGCCTAACTTTCGGATGACAGGTATGTTGAGCCCGGAGGGATTATTCAATACTGGATATTGCAATTTATGTAGCGACATGATTCCCCACATAGTTTCCATGCCTTTCGAGAGCCTAGTAGCAATACAATGTTCCAAAATATAGCTTCCCCAAGTGATCTGAAATCCAAAAACCTAAGTTGTTTGACGAGCCTCCCATAATTCCTCCACCCTCAACGCCATTTATTCAAGCCTATCTCTTACAGTCTTACCGCATCTTCACAATCCCGTCCGTAATAGGCCCCAAATCACTCCGCTCCAACTCTCGAAAGCCCCCAGTGCACTCCACGATAACATCATCTCGCCGTCTTCTCCTGCTGTGCGTCGATCCCGGCGTCTCTCCTTTCCCAATAAACTTGGCGGTAACCGCAATCTCTGTTAGGCCATGGAATGAGCTGAAATCATAGCATTAGATACGTACCCAGGTCAAATCAGCCTCTCATTCTCCAAATCCTTATCCCCTTCTTCGTCTCAACATTACCCGTTCGCCTGCCCCTTGCATTTGCCTCCGGGCTTCAGTCGACTCAAATCGACACCCATCCCACCACATGAGGCCCTGAGCGCCTTCCCCCATTTCGCGCGTGACAACCATCCGAGTCTTCTCGCTCCTGCACGTAGAAGCCCGCGAGCTCCATCCCGGAGTTCTCTACACCCGAAGTCCCGCTTCAGCACCACCAGTGTCGGTGGGGCTCCCGATACAGATGCAGAGTCAAAGTTGTGAGAAGCACTGTCCAAGCCCGAAAGGAGCTAACGCACTTCGTTTGAGATGTCGTGAAAGCCGACATTTTGACCATCCGAAGAGGTTGGGCCGCCCCCCTGATGTCAGCAGCGGCGCTGGTTTAGATGGGATTGATCGACCAGGGACTATCGTGATTAGAGAGTACTGGTCGGTGCCATCCAGCTGCAGGTAGCAGTGTCCTCCCCTTTCTTGCGGCATAGCCACTCTTCAAAGGCGTCTCTCTTCTTCACCTTCGTGTAGCGGCGCTAGGTTCGCGTAATCTCGTTCCCCAAATGTCCCTACAATTAGCCAACATGACCTCAATCCAGGGTTGGAGATTGCCTGGGCCAATGATCTTGTATGTTTGTGTGGCAGGTAAGGACTGATGGCAGAGCCAGTACTTAGTGAGGTTAGGGCTATTCAGAGCGCCGCAGTTCCGCCCCATATAGCCAGATCTTTGATGCCTTCGAAGCCTGATGCCGATTTGCAGTTTAGTCGACTGCCAGGTACCTCACCCCTCCAATATAGTGTATCCGCTACTCCGCAGGCCCCTTACTAGAGGCAGGAAGGCCCCTCTAGCACTAAATCGTGGGCGAGAAGGGTCTCAGAGCCCATCGCACTGCTGAGGTCATCGTTAAGGAGGTCCGGATCGATATTCATCATGCTTTGAAGTCACAACCTTTGGCTATGGAAGAGGAGAATCTGTCATGAGCGTGCAATTTCATTGGTGAGCCGCCTGACTCCGATCTACACCATCTACGCTTACCCTACACTGCATTTGGCCTAAGTGGGCGCCACGCCGACCTGGCGTGGCCTATTGGGAGCACTGGTGTTCAAGCTCCCTTTGTTTTCAAGCTACGCGTAATCTTTCCGCGATTGCAAAGAAACAAGCATCAATTCTGCGTTTCGAACTGCAGAAAAACCTCGTGATTCTGTACATTACAATCGATCTTTGAAAACATGCCTAGAGCGCCCAAGAAGACAGCCAAGGCGACTGGTCGTAAGGGGCCCTTAGCTCGCAGCAGCGGCAACGTGTCGAAGAAGCCATCGGGTCAGTACAAGCGTCCTTGCCATCCCACCTGTTTCACTTGTTATATTCTAGGCTGTACGATCAGCGTCCTCGTTCATGATGTCTCATGCGCCTTGAGGCTATCTTGTACGTTCGGCGCCCATCTTGATTTCTGGTCGTATTCCTAGCATCCTTGTACCATAGTCATTCCATGCTCCTCGACTGACTCATGCCAGCCAACGAAACTCCAAGCGGCAAGCTCGATCTCCCACCTCTCCTTGCCGAGGACGTCGAGATTCCTTCCACATTCAACGAGCCTCTCAATGCTTCCGATCCGGATTCAGAGCCCAACTATATCCTCCTAGTCCTCCTTGCGGGTACTTACTCCCCAACAATTCAGCGCACCCTCTCTGTGCCTGGGTCCTTCAATTTCTCGAAACTGCACGACGTCCTCCAAGCCGCCTTCGGGTGGGCAAATTACCACGCCCACTCCTTCGACCTGAAGCTATCCGCGAATCGAGACGAGCCTTATTTCGGGGGTGGGCCCTCCGTGCTCAGTCTCTCCATGCACAACGACCTGGCTGACTCGATGCCCGACCCCGAGCGGTACAGGTTCGAACATGATTACACCCTGGCCGATATCCTGGAGCATCCAGAGTACAAATCCCGGACGTATCTGACTTATGAATACGATCACGGCGATAGCTGGCAGCACGAAATCATCGTACTGGGCCGGGCAGACCCCGCCCTTCGCAACGCGCTGGGCGGTGTTCCACATAAGGCGTTTTGCATTGCTGGCGAAGGCCACCCATGCGCCGAGGATGCGGGGGGTTACCCTGGTTGGGAGGAATTGAAAGACTTGTTCACCAAAAAAGGAAAGAAGGATCCGGAGGGCAGGAAGGAGTGGTACAAGAGATTGTGTGCAAATGGTGACCCAAAAGGGTTGGACCCATACAGGTGGAGTATCCTCGACGTCAACGACGCTTTGGGGGAGATCAAATGAAACTTGTAAATTACATACACTACCTTTTGTCTTGGTTAATAGCGGTTGTCTGGGGCCCCAAGCTTATCGACGATTTGGATTTACTGAGAAGTCCAAATCTAGAGCCACTGCTTGTTCCCGAGGTGAGAGATAAAAGCTCCACCATAACCACCTTCCAAGCTTGCCTTCTCCACAACACCCAGCACAGCCTTGACCGAGTCCTCGGCACTCATAGGACCTTTGAAATGCGGTGCATATGCAACAAACTTCGAGATCATAGGATGATCTGGCGGCGCTACTTTAAGTCAGAGACAGGTTCACTCTCCAGTGCGATTGTGACGTGTCAACTCACGCAGGTTCCCCCCTGTATTCACAACCCCTGGACTGATCGCTAGGAACAAGACTCCGTCGTTCTTGTAAAGGGCGTTGTACTTGGCGACCGTCATGTTGGTTGCGCTTTTGCTGATGGCATACGGAGCGGCATTATCGACCTCGAATTTGTTGACTAGATCTTGATCCGCCATTCCGGTCGAAATGGTGATGACTTTCTTGATGGAGCTTCGCTTGATCAGGGGCATGAAGGTGTTGATGGTCTTCACGACGCCGACAACGTTGACATTGAATGAATCTTGGAGGTCCTTCTCTAGGACCGAAGGGTCAGATTCACTAGAGTGAGGCAACGTTAGAAATCATCGGTTTACCCAGACTTTCACCCAGATGACGAGAACTAGTAGGGGAAGCCTCCACTCCGCAAGGCTTCTTCAAAAGGTTGCAACTCACAAATCGGCAAGTGTTTTGAAGCCGCTGGCGTCCGAGACAAACGCAGCATTGTTGATTAGATAGTCGAGGGATCCGCCTGTCAGCGCTTTCACTTTCTCGGCTGCGCGCTGTTTTTTCATGTCAGAACCTCTTCGAAATCGCCAATGGGCATTATAACGACACCAGGCAGGCGCTCTGCGTACCTGGAGTGCGGGTAGGTCGAGAATGTCTGCCTCGAGGATCGTGACATTCTTCAGTCCATCCTCGGCGACTTTCTTGTCAGTGTTCGATTTGTTCCGTACGAGGCCAACGACAATGTTTGCTGGATTAGCCGAAAGCTGACGCAAGAACTCGTACTGCGATCAACCAAGAATAATTAGCTGTCATGTGTCCTCTAATCTGAAGCAATGGGCGGATGGAGTGGGGTTTGAGGCCACCTTCCTAGCGGAATGTGGAAATGAAGACATACCCCTAGCCCCCTTGAAGCTCCTGTGATGACATACGAAGGCATCTTGGATATGGACTCCGGAAAAAGGAAAATGCGCGAGCCACAAAAATGTGCTGTTTGAGATGCTCGGTCATACTCGAAGCAGGCAGAGAGACACCTTATGCTTTATACATTTTTCTCGCTGTGGATGTACAGCTTTACCAAAAAGTCGAAGGCGCAAAGGAGACAAAGCAGGCATGGTCGAGATTATTAATTGGAGGTCGACAGGCGCACAAGCACACACGCCGACCAAATCAGCAACCTAGTTTGCAAGGCTAGTGCTGATCCGGTATCTGCTAATGCAAAGGGCTACTCTTACTTCCAAATTCGTCAACGAAGGATGGTCATGCTTGTCTGCAAACAGAATTTGAGCGGTGAGTTGAATTGGCCAGTGCAATCGTCCGCGACCTTCGGATGAATTACGAACGGTGGCTGAGAATGTTCCCGTCTTCGTCTTACAGCTTGAAGTTGCTTCTAGAGAAAAGTGATTACAAATATAGTACAGGATCGACTTGGTAATTCCGTCCATTGGTCCGGTATTCTCGATCTCCTCTCCTCCTCTCCTCTCTTACCCCACAATATCGCCGTGCTTACTTCCTCGGCCACTCTCGTCAAAGTACGACTTTTGGCAGCTTCAGTACAGTTTTGGCACAGGCGAGCGTCACGAGAGAATCCTCAATTCGTATTCGCTATCCTTGCCCGCCACATACAAAAGCGCATTCCCAACTCACTTGGCGAACGACCCCCCCCGGATACCCCCCCCACCCAAGAGGCTGCACTGTGCATAATCATAGCTATCTCCTTACCTTTAGCCCCCCACCTGCAGCCCAACACCATTTACTGATATCGCAACCCAATCAAAATGCCTCGCGAAAACATCTCCTTCCAAACCTCCGACAAAGTCACCCTCCGCGGCTGGTTCTACACGCCCACCTCCGCATCCCCCAAACTCCCCTGTTTGGTAATGTCTCACGGCTTCTCTGCGCTCAAGGAAATGGACCTCAACACCTTCGCCGAGTACTTCATCTCCAAGCTCCCCATTAGCTGCCTAGTCTACGACAATCGCGGCTTCGGCGAGAGTGACGTCAAGCCCGGGGAACCGAGGCATGAGATCTTACCGTACGTGCAGTGCAACGACATCAGTGATGCCATTACCTACGCGCAGACTCGGAAGGAAGTGGATGGGGAGAAGATTGGGATCTGGGGCAGTTCTTATAGTGGAGGTCACGTACTGTGGGTGGGTGGTGTGGATAAGAGAGTCAAGGCCGTGATGAGCCAGGTACCGTGCGTGAGCGGGTGGGACAATTTCCACCGCTTGATCAGGTCGGATTTTGTGAAAGGGTTAAACGAGACGTTTCAGGCTGGTAGGACCATGGGAATTTCCTTCGCCCAAGGATCCATTTCAGATATCTGATAAAATGCGTGCTAACTTTGCTATAGATCGCCATGCCCGTGCCTCAGGCAAAGAGCCTGGAGTGCTACCGGTGGTAGATGAGAATCCACTGGCGCCTTCTGCTCTGCCGACGTCGGACAGCTACACGTTCTTCACAGCGTGGGGCAAGAAGAGCAACTGGAAGAATGAAGTGACTGTCAGGAGGTAAGTAGTACTTATGACATATACATTCTTCAGACCCCTCTGTCCTGGAGATCAGTTCTGACCACTGGTTATGATTACCAGTATCGAAGCATTCCGCGAGTATGAACCAGCTGCTCATATCGCCCACATCTCACCAACTCCGCTCCTGATGACAGTGGCCCAGGATGATCACTTGACGCCAGCAGATCTGGCATTGAAGGCCTATGATCGTGCTCTGGAGCCAAAGGAGCTCCACATCTTGAAAGGCGGCCATTTTGATGGGTACTCTGGACCCTTTTTCGAAACCAATGCGGGTCGTCAAGTGGAATTCCTGAGGAAGACGCTTTGCGCATGAACGACGCAGTCTGGGGTTTGCTTATTGCTCAAATAACCAAAAGTTGAATATCACTTCGTGGGAAAGGACCGTGTTCATGCCCGTAATCCATAAATGATTTGTTTGAAGATAAGGCTACATTCCACTGCCTCCTAACACCTCCAGATGCTAAATTCTGCTGGCCAAATCTGCAGCCCCTCTACCGACAGCCCAACATTTCATGGTGAACGGAAATGGAATCAATAAGGGAGCCCAACCACCAAATAGCAAAGACAGTAAGGTTACCGAGTCCACAGCATAGGGCGTTCCGCGGAAGAGCACGATGAGTTAAGGGAGAAGCAAAGACAAATACAGAGCAAAGCTGAGAAGCGTAGCCTCAGTGCCCACGAATGGGACTTCAGAGAAAAATTCTTATCGAAATTGCCTTACCTTGCGACATCAACCACTGCCTATTCACAAGCCCAAGTAATAGCTAGTCAGGTGCATCAGAACCGAGATAACGAACTTCCAACAGAAATCAAAATAACGGAAGAATTTGACTGAGTTGAAGAAGTCAGAGCGCAGAACGCATAGAGCGTCGCCAGTCAGTTATTCTAATAAGGGAACTACTGTCGAGGGGAGCAGTGAGTGAGCGTGGCCAAGGCGCGCGTCGAGATCTTTGGCTCATGGGCAATCGGTCAGGCAGAGGATGCTATACACTAGGAAGACGAGGAGTGGGCTATGGGACTCGGCCGCATGACTGAGAACTTTATGAACTAGAATCTATGGAAAACTTGTTGCTTGTCTATCTATATCCGGGTTGCGTATTAGAGTCATCTCGTAGAAGGTAGCGAATTCCGGGCTGAGCCTGCTTGTGGTTTGTAAAGCCTTGTACCACATACTCTCTGTCGAAGCCCGGAATCTTCTCTTTCATACCTTCTCTGTCTTCTCATACTCTTGCAACCACTCGTCAATCCGATGACTCTCAGGATGGTCTCGAAGCTTGATGAACTTATTGATAAGCCCTCGCCTGCGGACGTCCTTCTTGGGCTTCAGGCGCTTCTGGAGAGAAACCAGCATCTCGTAGACGGTGTCGCGGTCATACATCCAGGAGATATAGGTAGAGGAAACCGCTTCCTGGATATGCTTAACCATCTCAGACAATGCCTTCTCTTTTTAGCTCAAATTCTCTAAACTCGGGCCTGACCGCGCTTTGTAGCTGTTGAAGCTTCTTCAGCTCATCATCGGTGAGGTCGACAGGTGACATAGCACCTTCCTTGATATCAGAGGGCTTCGGAATCTTAGGTTCGATGAGCTTTAGAACCTTATCGGCGGTCAGCGAAGGATCAACATATTCCCAGACCTTGCCCGTACGGGCCTTGGTCTTCACCACCTCCAATCAATCATGCCAGGCATTGATGCTATCGAGAATTAGTCACCTTCTGCACAGTTGTCGCCATGGAGTGCAGGCTGATGGCAATCGTGGTGCTCAGGATTCAGGAGTTGATCGAGGAAACAGTCGAGGATCGATCAGGGATAGTCGAGGAACAGTCGTTAAGATCAAGCAACAAGCTGACATCCTCAATAGTCAGGCAAGATGATCAAATAACGAGCAACAGTCGACATCGACCAGGGGTAGTCGAGATCGAGGAACAATTCGTTGGGATCAAACAAAACAAGCCGAAAGCATCAAATAATCAGGTAAAATGATCCAGCAACATTAAGAGCTGTCCATCGCTAGCAGCCGAAGCTGCCCGGGCTCATAACTGTTGAACCTGATGGTTCTGTGATCGGTCAACCAGCCAAGCTGGCAAGATAAAATGCGCAGGGAGACTAAGGACTAACCGAAACAGGCAATGGTGACAGGGTCCACCAGTTCAACAAGATACGGCAATATCATCTGCAGGTACTCGACATGACTGGAATATCAGAATGCTCGTGTATCCTTCGTACTGGATTGAAAATGGCTCTGATATGTATGTTGTTCGCATATCCTGTCACCACCGACGTACAGTGAACGGTATTCGCCAGTGCCTAGCCCCACGGCATGCATCACGCAGCCTCGCTTGGACAACGCAACTGACCGTCACTGTGCGCTGTAAAGTGCCCGTTTCCTTTTCCTACTGTTCCGATTTCCTCTTGTCGCTATGTGCTGTATCAACCCTATGTCAGGCGCCAATGCACCTTCAAGATAGGCTGTACTCACGGCTATGGCCATACCTTTCGGGTTCGGAGTCGGTTAGTCGATGTTGGTCAGCCTTGATCTATTGATCCATTGCTGATCGGTGCCTGTGTGCATAGGTGACTTCCTTGCGATCTCTAAGCTCATCTACAAGATTGGTCTGGAATTGAAGAAGAATCCGGAATCTGCGTCCGATTACCAACTCCTGCTGATTGAGCTGGAGTCTCTGGACCGAGCATTGAAGCAGCTACAACGCATCAAGCCTGCGCACCATGACCTAAGACGGCTGGAAGGAATACGGGCTTTGGCTATCACATGTCAAAGACCGCTCGAAGAGTTCCTTGCTAAGATAGAGAAGTTCGAGGAGCATCTGGGATCTTGGAAGGTGAAAGGAAATCGCTTATCGCGTTTCGGTCGGGGACTACAATGGTCAATCAAATACAAGGAGGATGTTGAGGAGCTGAGAGCAAGGCTGACCCCAAATGTTGCAACCATTACAGTTCTGCTCATGACTCAGACGGTTGATACCCTCTCCAAAGCCAAGTCAGACCGCTTCGGGATTGCTCGACACCTAAGGCGCAAGCTTTCCTTCCAACGGACGTCACTGACACATTTGAAGCAGACAGCCCTCAACATCGAAGCTGAACTGACAAATTTAGCTGCAGGAGGTACAGCTCAAGATCAGGAGTTCTCTTCCCTCCAGTTGAAAGCCGACGAGTTGCTGAAAGATAGCATTGCGCACGAACTGCATCTAAATAACCAGGATGCCATTTTGGAAGACATTCGAGACAGCGGCAATGCCATCAATGCCCAGACCCGAGAAACCCATGCAGTCGCAACGGCCATACATCAAAGTGTGGCGGGCACGCAAGCGACAGCTACCTTTGTTCTAGGTCTGGCGCTCGATATCACGATTGCCATTACGGCTGGTATCTCTAAGATGCAGGAAATCACTAAGTTGATCGCCCAGATGATAACGTTGACCACTCGATTCACAGTCGAAATGAGGGAGACCATGCGCATACTACTACAAGCATTTTGGGATACCCAAGCGCGGCTTGCGCGACTGGAGCGTTTCCTGCCAAGGCAGATAGACTTGCCGGTCGTGAGATTCCGCGATGCCTTCAACGAGATGAGATCTCTCCCATATGATCTAAGCAGACAATGGCAGGTCAGTATGGAAACTCTTGACGTTTGCAGTCTCTGACAATGGACAGACATTCCAAGGCCTTGTCGCTGTAGTCTTCACGAATCGACAAGGTCTACATCGAGTGAAGATGGGCCAATATTTTGTCACAAACGCCCGCCTAGGACAGAGGCTTAATAGTGAATTCTGGAGTAATGCCATTGAGCCGGGAGATGAGTTGTCTATGACCATGGTGCTTGATGACATCGAAGCAGAGGGTGGCTTCTGTCCGTTCAAGTCGTGCGGCGCTTCAACCAAGGACGTCGAGATGCGACGAGGCGGCAAGTTCTGGTAAGTCAAGACTCTGTTCAGCCACCCTGTTCAGCCACCTTATGCATTTCGCCTCAGTTCATTTCGCACCAAGATTTCCTATACTGAAATTGATTGTAGTCCAAATTGCTGTCGCTTTGCCGCATTATCGCAGAGGAAGGGCCTCGAGATTCAGGGGCTTGAATCACATCATACCCCTCCTGCTCCAGATGTAGACCTGGAGTCGTTATCGGATTACGCTGGCAATCGCGAAGCAATCGAATTGGAAGAGGCGCCGGTACAGGTTCCAGAGCTAGAAGCCTCTGCTTCTGAAGACATTGAGCTCTACTATTCGATCCAGGTCGTGCAAGCTCTTCTATCCAACGCATGCCAACGGGATTCCCTTGATACTCGAGCCAGCGCGCACAGCTCTGAGGACGGAGATTCATCACCCTGTTCCGATGGAGACGATGCAGACTCGTACGATACACCGCCGATCTCCGACGACGAGAGCGATACCGAAGACATACACCATTATATCACGCTCGGCGCATGGAGCCCTGCCTTGGGTCAAACCACGTTTATGCTCGGCATCTGTGACACCGGGGCGGCTGTAAGCGTGATATCGTATGCAAAAGCGCGCCTTGTTGCCCCTGATGGCATCAGTGACGACGTCACTCACCTCAACGCTCGGACCTTAGACGCCCTCGGCGGTACGGTCACGGTGCACGGGCCGATATGGGTTGAGGTCTGGTTGGAAGATGGAGGCAAAGGCAACCGCATCCGGTGCAAGGTTCCATTTTATGTCCTTCCGCGCAACTATGGAGAAGGCGGCTTTGACTTGCTGTTGAGTAGAAAGGTCGTCAAGAGACTGGAATTGGTGCGGCTAATGGAGTGGCTGTGACGAGCCTGTGGTGATTGGGTCTCCAGGTGGAAAAAGGGGCGGTGGGCAGAGTGAAAGTATTAATCTACGTTTCATTGTTTCATTGGGTCAATACCTTCCTAGACTTACAGCCAGACAGACGTAGAGAATTTCGTAGATCATGATCAACACTTCATGATGACTCCCTGACACGTCTCTGACTGGTGACAGCAACAGCGACCTCACACCACTCTCTCTCCCTCTTTCGAGCCGAACTCGCAACCCGCTCACTCCTCGCCTCGTGCCCGACCACTACAGGCATCAGCATCATCGGTGCAAAGGGCCCCAATAGATAGCCCCTGACATCAACTGTGACCTCTTTCGCGACCGTCAAGCCTCGCGAGCTCAAGTGAGTGTGGAAGGAGCTGCTCGTTCTTCAAATCTGCAAGCAACGCACCGGGCTTCGCTTTGTGTACGGTCTGCTCCTCGAAGAAGTGCATGGTACAGAGGACGCCTATAAACGTGTTGGAATCGTCGAGCTGGCGTGCCATAACCTCTGCCGTGTTGTGAAAGGACCATCAACAGGCTTCGTGTACTACATGCATCCCACACAGCGGTCATTTGGCGGTATCTCAAAAGCGCATTTCAAAACGAAAGAATGGCAGAAGGATCGGTGGGAGAAATGGGCAATCAAGCTTTTCTAGATAGGAGAAAGCATGCATCCAATTCTAGATGAAAAGGTGTGAGCTCGGCGTGACGTGCGGGTACCCTGGTAACCCAGTTAGGCTTGCGCTGCCGCGACCAGGCTGGGACTTTCGCCCCAGCCACACAAAGCCCGGCAACCTCAGCTGTCAAAGCCTCTCCCGCTAGGGTTCTGGGGCGATCTGGGCCCTACTAGCTGGCCTTGGCACGTCAACATTGAGGGCTCGGCATACGTAGTGCGGGGCGTATTGCCCTGGAAGGAGGGTCTCGATATGTAGCACATGCCATACGGATCGCTTAGAGTCAGGTTATATGGTGTTCGTTTTGCTCTGCATTGATTCTTCAACATCAACGCCTCAAGGAGCCCACTACCAAGTCTTTATAATTCATAAGTACAATAATCTGCAAACATGGACAACATGAACCAGCAACAAGGCAACACCACAGCTGGTGCCGAGCAGGAGGATTATGTTGATAAGGGTATGGGGTCTCCAATCCTGCGGAACGCTTGCCTGGCCAGTGAGTATCTAACAAGTCTTTCATAGCTGTTGATGTTCTCGAGAACAAGTTTAGCGGCGGCAAGATCGATCCCGTAAAGGAACGAGAGACAAATGAGAAAGTCACGGACAAAGCACGCGCTTAGAAACATACCTGTGAATTACGCCATCCGGTTTAGCGGCCCCGTCACCGCCCGTCACCGCCCGCCGCATCCAGTATAGCGTGGGAGTCACCCAATCTGCCAGCCCGGTGCTGCACTAGGCATAAATGCTCGCCCTACCGTACTTTTTCCACCACATTTTCCACTACATCTGCTGTCTAGCACGGCAGTATGGCTACCCTGCCGGACGAAGAATTCCAACTTAGCCTTGAGGAGACGCAAGCGCTTGAGAAAGATCTTGTTTTCCTCAGCTCCAATATTCCATCAACTTCTGGCAAGCGAAAAGTCAGCGGTGCTCTCCTAACACCACCCTCCAGCCAAGGCAGCGTTTCTGGTTCGTCCAGCAGTTCGGCTTCTGTGCGTTTCAGAAGCTTCAACTCCTCACCGGACTTTACCTTGGATCTTCCACAGTCTGCCATCAGTATCGATGCGCTCGAATTCATTGGCTTCACCGCTGAAACGGCCGCGGATATCTTCAGAAGGTTCACCTCGCGGCCTGATCCCGACATCAACTGTTACGACCTTCTTGACTATGTTCACGGTCATGCCTCGATCCTATCCACTGCCTCTTATCAACACTATCCACCAGCGCAAGCCATGACACAGATAGGGCTCACACAAAAGATGCAGGATGCTATTCTCGACCCACGATTCTCAACAATTTTCGGCACGGAGACACTCCATTTCTGGATCGAAGATACGCTACGTATCAACTACCTTACGCTCATGCAACTTCTTCGTCGTCTTAAAAATCATGCGACGGGCAGCATAGCGAAGAAGAAAAAGGCGAAACGAGCTAAACTTGAAGGTGTCTTTCCGCCAAAAACATCGTCTTTTCCTCAGCAAGCTACCACGACTGCAACTCTGAACGTGATGCCCGAGGACTACTACCTGCCCAAAGATTTCGCTGCCGTTGACACGCCGAGCGAAGTACTGGAAGATCACTACGTGCTATACAAAGCTAAAGCTGCCGCCGAGATGGGAGATCCGCAGTGGATACAAGATGATGGAAGTCTTGAAATGAGTGCAATTGCTACCCACGGTAGAGGCGATTTCAATCACTTGAATGCAGCTTGGTACTGGACTCCAGAGGCGGAGACGGCGGAGATGTACCGAGCATGGGCTGCGAGAAGATGCCCTTGGTCCGATACCTGGGTCATTCGAATTCAGATCCCAAAAACATTCATCGACAGCTTGAGGCAACAAGACCTATGGTATTCAAAGGACTGGAAAGAATACGTTTGGTACTGCAGAAAGAAGATTCGGCCACCTGAGAAGTTCAACTCGTACTGGCAAGCTGGAGAGGTAGAGCTAATCAAGGGCCATATCGGCTCGACCTTCCACTCCTCAATCACCCGTATCAAGGACGAGGTCCAAACGAAGATTACTGAAGACAACGTCTTACTTATTGGTTCTGGCAGGGCGACGCAATGGGCCTTCATGCAGGACGATAGTATCGAGCGTCTAGGTGCAAAGATCCGTGGCAAAATCCATATCGAGATCACATCAGCGGAGCAAGGGCAGGAAAAGTAGGTGGAGTGCGGTGGAAACGGTGCCGAAAACGGCTTCCAAAGTCGCCCTTTTCTACCTCCCTTTCACAGGTACATAGATACATGTGGTTTCCTTGAGAGCAAAGGTGTCCATATTCCAAAAGCTGTAGGTTTCGATCTCAGAGCAGAGCAGGCTTGACGGTAACTTGGAAGAGCAATGCTAACGGTGATATAGTTCAGCAACTAGGTTGGAAAAGCCTGTGAGAGCGGCATGCGGTATGAAGTCGATATTGGCCAGACAATGCAACAACGTCCACCCCATTCGGTTTAACAGCAGGAGCAAAGGAGCACACTACAGCGGTAGTATTGCTAGATAGATACCCTAGGGAACCATGAGCTGTTACAGATCAACCTCTTGATGTGCAATCGTGTCAGTGCTACCTCTTCTTTGCAATTGAACAGCACCTCAAAGGATTTTCTTCCTGGTGGTTTTCGGCAACGCTGTGCAATTATCACCGTGCCAGCCAGGCACAATCCAACATGCTCTTTGGCTGTAGCATGGAAGAATCGGGCTGGAACCGATCTTACCTTAACTCGTAGGGTTCAGAGCATTAGCAGCAAAGACTGTTTCTGGGGAGCCAGTTTGAAAACTTGCGACCACCGCGGACGAATGCAGCCGACATTGGAAATATTCACGCAATTTCCCGGAGGACAAGCGGCACCGGACATTCGACGTTGCTGACTGTTTAGGAAACTTGAGCACAGTCGTGACGATGTTGAAGAGTCCGCTACTTTGTAGCTTGAAGATTTCGTGATGCATTATTCGGCAGCGCGACGAGTAAGTGAAAAGTGCAGGACGAGCCTCGATTTTAGCCGGCTCTGGCAGCTAACAAGGGTGCCACCTTGTGAACAAAATCAACGTACTATTGAGAGGAGTGCAGAGATGTAGTTTGAATGAGAAGTATCGTCATCGCACGCAATAATCCAAAGATCTGGCAGGATTATAGGTAGGAAGTTGATGTTCGGCGGGTTCCTGCCACCAACATTTTGCCTACCAACCTCCCACACTCGAAAATTGTATGGTCCCAAGACGCGGGCCACTACGTCAAGACGTGCTTTCCTTTGGTTCAAGTCACATTTAGATCTTTCTTGCGCGACGATGCTTCTCAAATTCACTCGTTTCTAAAGCTGTGTTGTTGTTCTTCATTGATCAACCAGATTTTTCATCCGACGCTCGCTAGCGCGACGCCGAGTTTCCGGGCCCGGTCCGTGGGCCAACCGCAGCTTGGCCCTGAGCTTCGTGGCCAAGTGCGATTGATCAAAGTCTTCGAAGTCAGCGACGAGCTCTGGCAGCAGTGCTGCCCAGCGCTGTATCCAGCAGAGGTCTTCGAGAGTCAAAATATCGTCAAGGAGGACCTGCTGCGCCATCCGATTCGAGGCCTTTCGTGGCAGCGTTGCGGCCCAATCCACAAACCCAAGGCGACGAAGGAACAGCGCCTCTCCACCGAAACCTCTTTCGACTTCATCGCGTATATATTTCTCCTCTTAACGCAGGATTTCGCGCGAGTAATCTCCAATTCTCGAGCTTCCTCAACGACGCTGTTTGCTGGACCAGCCTACTCCTTGCCCCACCACCAGACTCTTTCTTGCCCTCGACATGGCAACAGAAGTAGTATACCGAGAGACTCGACGGCGGTACCAATGGCCCGAAGTACAGCTCAATCTCTGGATCTTGGTCATTCTCTCCGCATCAGCGACCGTTCTTGGCATCTTTGCCTGGTTCATTACAGTCCAGAATCAATTGCAGATTGGCACACCCTGGTATGCCGCCATCCACTCTTCTTTGACGCAAGCATTTGCTAACTCGTCTAATGCAGGCTATTCCCGTTTGCAATCGTGACCGCAAGCCTCTCCCTCCTTTTCCTCCTTGCCATACTTGTTCTTGCCGGCCGACGACAGCTCCTTCCAGGAGCCATCATCCTCGGCGCCTTCATACTATTCGTACTGTGGCTCACAACCCTGATAGAGACGGCGGTGCAACTGTACGGGTCAGCGGCAAATGTCAACGGCAACTGCAACCAATATGTGTCTGGCCAGGAGTTCACGGGTGTGAGCCTGGAAACGTTAGCATACCTAACACAGATGAATATCTGCAATTGTTGGAAAGCGGCTTTTGCATTTGAGATTGTGGCGGCGGTGCTGTACGTCTGGATAGGTATCCTGGCATTCCAAGTGCAGAATGATCTGGGGGATGAATGACGATTGAAAAAAGAGGGTGAATGAAGGCGTTTATGGCATTTTTGCTGGAGCATGGGGAGCGCCTGAGATTGGCCTCGGAGCGTTTGAGAATCTTGTTGCATATTGAATAGTACGGAGTACATAGCATGGGAATGGACTATCTGGCATAGATACAGTATATACTCTGAATGGCACTCATATTGATGACTAAGAAAATGTGGATGTTGCAACTCTTCCATATGGACTCAACCTGAGGGAAGTCCTCTTTAAGCAAGCATGGTGGGAAGTCAAGTGGATCCAGAGCTGTGATATCACAGAAATACTGGTATTTTTGCTATTCTCGAAGACTCTCGCGTATGATGTCTTCCGAGCGGTATGAGGGGCGGAGTTTTGGCCTGCCCAAGCTCCCCTGCGCCACAAAGCAGCCAGTGTTCTCTGGGCACTTGGATTTTCAGATCGTCGCTGTTGACAACGTCTACAATGTTTTAAGTAACGAACGTGAACAGCGTGAGGAATGACCTAGCAGCTTGTGCCAAGCCCCTGATTTGATGCCAAGGATTTTTGGATCTTTGCCTCCCTTCAACGTCCTCTCTAGATTGTCCTAAGGGCTGGAGCAGAGCACAAGACCTACGATCTGGCAAAAACATTTCGCCAGCCGTGTTTCAAGCTGTGGCGATCGGGTGTCACACAGGGATGGGGAGCTGCCGTCGTGTGAAGTCTGTGCCTGCAGGCTGCCGAGAGACATCTCCAGTCATCCTTCGCAGGCCTATGCCAATTTCCTCGCTCAATACCACACCTCTCACTGGCGGGGCACTGCGAAATGTAGATGCCGTGTGTACACGAATTGGATGTAATAGAGGTGTAAATAAGGTGCCACCGGCCTAGCGAGACGTATCGATGTCGCCATCGGCTTCGCGCAAGATGAACAGCACGGGCAGACGTGAAGCTAGCTCAAACCAGCCCGCTGTGATTCACGGCTCGCCAATCGACAAACACAAGAAAGAACTAGTCCGATCGCTCAGCCCGCTAGCGTGCCTTCCACTCTACAAAAGCCCCAGCGTCTTCTGCAACCTTCACCCAAACTTTTCACAATCCCACAAGCATTTCGCATTCGCACTGATTCCACTCTTTTGCTCGGCCTCATACAGCTTGGATACCCCTAGCTATTCTACACCTACCACTCCTGTACCTACTACTAATAGCTCACATCGTATTCAACATGCAGTTCATCCTGGTGGTCGGCAGCCTTTTGGCAACTATCGGTCTAATAGCCTTCCCAGTTTCTGGTAACGGTACACTGCCTCCCTTTTCACAGTATTCTTCGCTTGGCCATACCTGACATCTTCTTCAGCTGTTGGTGTTCGCGACATAGAAGAAGGGGTGGTCATTCCTTTTGGTGAAGCCAACCGCGCTCTGGTACCTCGTGGTAAGAAACCTCGTCTCTCACGCCACAGCTTGCACTTAACTGACGTTCATGCTTTCTAGAAACGACCATCAGTACAATTACAATCACAATCACCGAATGCACCGCCACTGTAACCTCTATTTTCCCACCTCCCTCGGCCTCATCTCCTGCTAGCGCTCCTCCTAACACCGGAGCTCCACCTGTCTCAACCTCTGTTCCGGCATCTGCTCCTTCGACATCTGCCGCTCAGTCAAGCACCTCATTTCTTCCTCCAGCTGCCTCAACTGAACTTTCTTCCCCTCCTCCACCACCATCTGCCTCAGGCTCCTCTATGCCACCTGAATCAACAACTGCTCCCCCTGCCTCGTCTGCACGACCATCCACGGAGACAAGCAGCCCAGGCGCGCCACCAACAGAGACCAACGCCTTAGGTACACCACCAGCTACTGCTTCGACCACTGTCACATCGCTCGAACCTAGTGTTACAGAGTCCACCGCACTCCCTCCTCCAACTGGAACACATAGCAGCTCAAGCTCTCACACTGGCACACCACCATCCTCAAGTCTTCCAGCCGGCGGCTCCGGTAACTATGTCTCCTATAACATGGTCGCTGTGATTGCAGGTATAGGTTTGGCTGCCCTTGCAGCTGTCTAATCTGGACATCCTGTTTTTTTCCATCGACATGTCATACGGAACATGGTTTGGAGACTATGTCTACTCATGAAGATTGGACAAATTCTGGGGCTCGCTCCCTAGTCTACTGTTGTCATCTCGAAATGGTGATACGATTTTGCTCTTGCTTGCACAGCAACAATCAGCGCTAATACCTTGTGTCGATGTGGCATGATGACCGAATGGCAGACCTGTGGGCGGCTTGGAATACAGGCAGTCATAATTCGGGATCATCAACCATCAACCATAATACAGATCACTTCGACCACGATATCTTCTGCTCAATTTGCTTTCAGTGATCCCAATATCCATGAAGATTTGACCCAGTGGACGCTGTGCTTCGATGCGTAGACTTGGTGTGTTGCTCGACACACATCTCATGCCAATTCTTTGTGCCAATTTCCTTCTTCTGCAGAACCAACTGTCTTTCAGCATGCGGCAAAGTCTTTTCCATACCACACCAATGTCATCCAACAGCTGCACTTCCCCCTCCAGACCCATACTGCACTTCATACCCCCCACATCCCATTGCTGACATGGTTGTGACTGTACATAAACGCGCCAGCCGCCGTAGCCGCTCCATGGATCTATTTGCTACGCGTGGATCTTATGTGAATCTCCTACGGCTACTACAAGCTTGTGCTAAGAACAAAATGGCTAGCGATTCAACCTGTTAAGAGCTCATCTTACACTCATTTGTTTTTGATCGCGTAAAAGTCTGTTTCGCGCAGCACCTAGTCCTAGGCCTTCTTCAGCAGGAGGTTGTTGCTAGCCAGGATTTGCAGTCCGCGAAATGCAAAATTGAAACTTCCGCTCTCAGCCAGGCGTAACCTGTTGACTTCACAGCGTTTTGCTAGCATAATGAGCAACTTTAGTGAGCAGAGTACCTTTGCAGCACAGCGCCAGCTACTATGGAAGGGACAAAGGCATGCCAAATGGCCGGCTACCAAATTGGGAAAGCATGGTAACGAGGGAAAGGGAGATCCTAGAGACGCGTTGTGTAGAAAGCCTGCTTGTTGTCTATGTGTATCTATCCTTGCTATCTCTAACAGATGCCAAATGACAGTTCTTCTGCCCATAAGGGGCTAATGACCAACTGGCCGCACCACCACCACATAGTGTTGCAAAGTTCCTGAAGCCATTTGCTGTGCCGAAGTTGCCCCACAGTTGGGATCATAACATCTCTCCATCTACTATAGGCTCTGTCCTACCTTGATTCTTGTATCCCCATGAGAGCTGCCATACCAGAATTTTTAAGGGGACGACAAGGAGCAGAGTCCATATTATGCTGGACATTAGCAATATCATGATCAAGAAGACCTAGCACACACGTCTAAGTGCTAGTATTCTCGGGCAGTCTAGCAATGCTAACTCGAGCTTGTCTGCCGGCATTGAGGCTATCACCTGCATGGGCGACAAGACGGGCGATACACTGGCAAGCATCAACGCAAAAGAAGTTATTGCTCATTGGATATACGATCCTGTAGACCAAAAGGGCAATTCATAAAGCCACCACATAGCTGCATTCCAAGGGCGAAAGATACGAACGGCCCAGTTTAAGCGCGAAAGACGAAGCTGGTCATAATGATAGCGCCTAGCGACTTGGTCGCCCCAAAGGTACGGAAATTGGGTGTAAACGTAGATCACTGGTTCCAATCAATGTCCTCGGGTATAAGGTGATTGTTGCATACAACGATAAAGTCTAGGCGGTGCTGAATGAGGTACGTATAGCTTCGCAAGAATCCAGTTGGAATGTTGGGGTCAAACGACGCGGTGATCTCTTTCCCTTTCGGTTTACCATTCTCGCAATACCGCCTCGCGGGCAAAGACAATAGATAGGTTGCCCGGGATTGATGGTTGGATAAACGAACTGGGATGAACGTAATGTATACTTTATTGTGATGCTAAACAGGGTGTAGGTTTGGATTTAGTTGGCACGATATTCCGGCCTTTGATTGTGTGCCAATACAGGGGTTCAATGCTGGCGCCGGACATTCGAGCAACTAGCCAAAGCCATGGATACGGCTCATCCAAAAGCGGCGTAGCTAGCTCTTTTTCAAGAAAGCCAGGTACCTCACTCGAAGTCAATCAGACTGCGAGCTCGCCCGGGATATATGAAATTGGTACTGACGGTGCCAATGACCGTGGAAATGCTAACGCAACCCCCCGATGTAGACGCGCTGATCGATAACTCCTCTCAGGCGGCTCAAGCGACTTAGCATGTCTCAGGAAAAGGTGGCGCTGAAGGGGGTGCTGCCACTAGGTAATGTCTGGTTCGGATAGACGAGGACGTCGTTGATTGTGAAAGTTAAGACCAATAAGCGTCAACAATTCGATTTTGAGAAACATTGGAACACATGTTTTCATTGGGTCGGCAAGGACAAACTACCCGTGCAACTTTCAGGCTGCACCCAAACTCAGCCCAATATTTCACCTTCGATGCGGACGGCCGAGTTCTACCAATCATTATTGTCTTATGGATATTTTGAGGTTCTGAAAGCATTCAGTCACTGGTTATTTCAAAAGCCTCGTCTATCGTGTACCGTTTGTGCTCCCTCAACTTCCGCGAGACTTTAGGCGGTCTCTGATCTGGAGCCTCCGCCCCGCTCACGCTACGACTTGCCAAACCCGATTGGCATCGCCAAATGCAATGCGGTCCGCGTCAATATTCGTCGTGCTCTTGATCTTTCTACTCTCGACAGCAAGCCTCTATGACCAGTTGACCAAGCGTATTCCGTCTCGCTTGCATGACGGCCAGGCGCCGCGATCCCGATTCGGACTTGTCTCCGTAGATGGCTTTGGGTCCCGGCGCGGCGGGGGTGGAGTAGAGTAAGATAGTCCGGGTATGTTATCTGAATGGCGTCGCTTACAGTGTTGGGGTTATTAGTGTTGTCTTCGTCCATGGCCTCGGATCGAACCCTGATACCACATGGCGAGCGCGAAGGAATGCCACGGGCGATACGAAGGAGAGACCAGCCGTTGGGTCCTCTCTTTTGGAAGAAGAACATGTCTGCTGGGTGACCGATTTCCTGCCGGAAGATATCCCTCTGGCTATTCGTGAGAATAGTCGCGTTTTCTTCTACAACTACGACTCATATTGGCAGATGGATGCCGCGCAAACAAGACTGTGGAGCCTGGGACACAACATGCTTCGGAGCATCAGTTCAGAAATTCGAAGGACCGAGGAGGTGGGTTGCCCCCAATGATCGTGGCCCGAGATCGGTTTGGCTGATGTACGAGCGATACAGGAGCGGAGCCGTCAGCTGATATTTATAGGATACAGCTATGGGGGCCTCGTGGTGAAGCAAGTATGCAGACCTCTCTCACAGATCTTATGTCTGAAGGGGCTCTGGCCTTACAGCCTCCTTCAGCACTTGCCGCCGAGATAGTCCCTGCTGACAGTACCAGGCACTCCTACAAGCTAGTCGAAATCGACTATTCGAGAATATCGCCGAACATACCCAGGGTGTCTTATTCTTAGGCACTCCCCACTCCGGCTCGAGCTTCTCAGGCTTTGGTGCTGCTCTAGCAAGAATGTTACGACCGCTCGGGTCGAACCCATCGATTGTGGATGAGTTAGAGTACGATTCAGCCGGCTTACTCGATTTACATCGCGAATTCATGACGACGATTGCGGATAACCTAAGGGTCGTGAATTTCTTCGAAACACGCAAAACTAACTTACTGAAGGTGTGGTTCTTTCGGTGGAACAAGTTTGTAAGTAACCAGCCTTGGGCCGAAAGCATACCTCTAAGTATCACGTCAGTGCGTTGAAGAGCGGTCAGCGACATACGCTGGCTCTCCTATGCTAGTGCAGAACATTGGTCTCGGCGTTGACCACTACGGCCTGAATAAGTTTGGGTCACGGACTGCCGAATACAATATGATACACTCGAAGCTCGTCGAACTATTGGCGCCCTTCTCCTTCCCGAGTTGGAACTCGGTTCCTTTCCACACAGTGTCAAGCTACACGGTCCGAGAGGATCTCTCTTCCAAAATCAAGGACAAGCTCCGTGTCAAGTTCGAGGACAGCAGCCTACCACATGCCCTTGTTATATACGGGCTAGGGGGAGCGGGGAAGACCCAGCTGGCACTCCGGTATGTGGAGGATCATGGCGAGAAGTACAGTCCAATCCTCTGGATTGATGCCAAGAGCCCAGAGACCGTGCTATCCAGTTTCGAGCGGTGCGCAGGCGCACTTCGGCTGTCGGTGGACAGGGATTCAAGGCGAGGTCCAGCTCTGAGGGAGTCGCCAGCTGTGGAGAACGTACTTCGATGGCTTGGGGCGCGCGATGAGTCGGATGAGGAATGGCTGGTCGTCATCGACAATGCGGACGATGTCAGCTGGAACCTCGAGGCGATCATTCCACGAGGGCAGCGTGGCAATGTTATCATCACAAGTCAACATCCTCAATCTCGGCAGCTTTTGCGAGGCAACTACGAACGGCTGCAGGTAGGGATGATGGAAAAAAGTGAAGCCATAAGCCTTCTACTAAAGCATGTGGATACGGATCAGGTTTCGGCGACTGCAGAAGTACAGGAGACGACGCATAAAATTGTCGAGCGCCTGGGTTGTTTACCCCTGGCAGTTGACCTAGCAGGCGCTTATATCAGCGAGCAAGAGAACCGTGATGCGGCCTTACAACAATATTTGGTCGAATATGAACAGCATGAGGATGACTTACTCCAGCAAGAATCCTTTCGTCAGCTCGAGCCACATGAAAAGACGGTTTGGACGGTATGGGACACAACAATGGACGCCATCGAGCGACGATATCCCGAACTTCATGCGAGAGATCTGCTTACTCTTCTGGCGCATTTTCATCGAGGACTTATCCAAGACGAGCTGTTCCGGCTAGCCAGTCAGGGCTTGCCGGCTGTGGCAAGGTTGCTGCGTTCTACCCAGGCTGAGCTGCCTGACTGGCTCGAGAAGTACATAGACATGGACGGCGTGAAATGGGACGACTTCCACTATCGACAGGCTTGCGATGTACTAATCCGATATAGTCTCGTGCAACGAATTGGTGGAGAGTGGCCGGGGTTGACAATGCATGGTTTGGTTCAGTGGCGAGCCAAGAAGCGTGTGGGAGATCGAAGGTGGCAGCAATGGTATATAATGGTCATAACGGCTGCTTCATGGCAGGTAATATGGGGCCAAAATGAACAACAATTTCGCCGACATCTAATCACACATTTTCCGGCAATACAGCGTTTGGATGGCGTAACATGGGGAATGGAAGATAAGGCAGAGGAGAGGTTGGTTTCCGCATGGAACTTGTTGGGTCAAGTATATAATGAGGAGGGAAGGTGGAAAGAGGCAGAAGAGCTGTTTGTGCAGGCGATGGAGACATCCGAGAAGCTTCTGGGACGGGAAAATCCTTCCACGCTGACCAGTATGGCTAATCTAGCGCCGACGTACAGGAATCAAGGACGATTGAGGGAGGCCGAAGAGCTGGGGGCGCACGTGATGGAGACAAGAAGGAAGGTGTTGGGCTCGGAACACCCAGATACGCTGACCAGTATGGTCCATCTAGCGTCAACGTACAGGGATCAAAGACGATGGAAGGAGGCAGAAGAGCTGGAGGCGCAAGTAGTGGAGATATTTAAGAGAGTGTTAGGACCGGAGCACCCTTCCACGCTGACCAGCATGGTCAATCTGGCGTTAACGTACTTGTTTCAAGGACGATGGAAGGAGGCAGAAGAGCTAGGGGTGCAAGCGATGAAGACAGGAAAGCAGGTGTTGGGCTCGGAGCATCCTTCCACGTTGGCTAGCATGGCTAATCTGGCATTGACGTACTCGAATCAAGGACGATGGAAAGAGGCTGAAGAGCTGGAGGTGCAAGTAATAGAGATAAGAACGAGGGTGCTGGGGGTAGAACATCCAGACACGCTCACCAGCACGGCCAATCTGGCGCTGACGTACATGAGCCAAGGACGATGGAAGGAGGCGGAAGAGCTAGAGGTGCAAGTAATAAAGACATTTAAGAGGGTACTAGGGCCAGAGCATCCTTCCACGCTGACCAACATGGCTAATCTGGCATTGACGTACTCAAATCAGGGACGGTGGAAAGAGGCGGAAGAGCTAGGGGTGCAAGTAATAGAAATAAGAACGAGGGTGCTGGGGGTAGAACATCCGGACACACTAACCGGCACGGCCAATCTGGCGTCGACGTACTCGAGTCAAGGACGATGGAAGGAGGCGGAAGAGTTGGAGGTGCAAGTAATGGAGGTAAGAAAGAAGGTACTAGGGGTAGAACATCCAGACACACTCACCAGCACGGCCAATCTGGCGTCGACATACTTGAGTCAAGGACGATTGAAGGAGGCAGAAGAGCTAGAGGTGCAAGTAATGGAGACAAGAAAGAAGGTACTGGGGGTGGAACATCCAGAAACGCTGACCAGCATGGCCAATCTTGCGTTCACCTGGAAGTCCCAAGGTCGCGACATTGAAGCATTGCGGCTAATGGAGGACTGTCTTCAGCTCCGGAAGCTGTTATTGGGTCCGAATCACCCTGACACACTGGCTTCGGTTTATTCATTACGCATGTGGCTAGGGGACAATCTAGCTGTAAGTCTTTAGGTCAATTCCAGTTGTCGCTGAATACGGTGCTCCACGATATATTCTGTTTCAGTCCATATCAGGCCGCGCAGTCTGCATTTTGCCGCGTAAAATAACACCCAAAGGTCGAGTCGTCCAACACGCTATTCGAGATGCTTCAGTGTCTGGTGGCTGTCTCAGCGTGAGTGTGTCAAGTTTCCTGGGTCATTGCCATTCTTGATCCAACATTGCGCGAGCTGGAGAATAATTTCTGTGAGGCAATCGTGAAGAGGGAAAGGATATACTTGGACCTCTTGACTCACCGTGGGTTCCGGGATTGAGCATCTAAGGCTGCAGTGGCAGTAGGTTACCTTCACGTCCAGCCTCGTCTTTTACCCTAGCTTCCGCCTTACCGTTATGAAGAAAAGCTCTAGTGCGTGCTCCTGAGAAAGAGTAGGCCAGAAGCAAGAATGTTATTTGGCTCTCTGGTGAACCGGTACAAGAGATCACCAAGTGCCAAGTGGCAGCTGGAAAGCGCTTTGACGGAAGAACAGTGATGCGTGAAGCGTTCGGGACGATCTTTGCCATTATATAGGGTAATGGACGAAGTTATGGGTAACAATGGCATGGCGTAGTGTGCGCCTCTATGCACGGAAGAGCTTGAGCATGGAAGGGACACAGAACTAGTGCCCGCAGAGACGGACCACATGAACAGCCTGGGCAGGTAGACAGAGAAGCGTCGGGTAAGGAAAGGCTTGCGTACGACACATGGAAAGGAGACATTCTTGATAAGATAAGATTATGAAACGGGGCAACGTCAAGTCTCTTCGACCGCGGTAAATTGAAGCTACAAGTAGCCAAATGAACTCAGATCATGCGTGAAATAGCTCGCGAGATCGCTGAGCTTGAGGATTGGCATTATCTCGTGCCAAATGTCTTGCCCTGTGAGGCAGCAGGGGAGTTTGCCGACGACGTTTATTGCCGATCGCCATGCTGGCAATAAATCTCAAAGCTCGAAGCCGTAAGTGCCAAAGAGAGTGCAGAAAACAATATAATGTCGGGCGTGACTTAAGAAAGTTGACACCAATAGCCATGGCTCTCTCGACGAACCTCTTCAATGCGGCCGGCTTGGTCGCCGTAGTCACGGGTGGAGGAAGCGGCAGACACTCTCCTGAACACCCTATAACCCATCAGTCTGACCATTTTGCAGTTATTGGTTTAATGATGGCAAGGGCCCTTGAAGCAAATGGAGCAGTAACGGTCTATGTTGTTGGCCGACGAATGGAAGTAACTGAAAGCCGCTGTCAAGCATTCTGTACGTCACTCCGGGGCCGGTTACCAGCGCAACCAAGCCCCAGCAACCACTCCGGAAAGACTTGACTTACGCACTTAGAAAAATGGCAGGATGGCAGCCTTACAAGGCGATTTGACCTCGAAAGCGCACCCGCAGCGCATCGCTGACGAGGTAAAGTCCCGAGGCGGCTACATCAACCTACTGGTCGCGAATGCTGGCATCAGCAGGGCCGGCATCGAATAGCATCAAACAAGATGCCTCGATTATAGACATTTAGAGCTACTTGTGGCAACCCTCCTTTTGAGGATGGTGTCGATTTACGGTGCAAACGTGCTCGGGGTGTGCTTCACGACAGTAGCGTATTTGGAGCGCCTGCACCTTAAAGAACCACGCCTCGAATGTCTTCCAGACAAGCCAATTACTGCCCGCAGCATCTCCGGATTCTAGGAACGGGGATAGTATGCTTTGACATAACATGGCACAAATCTACCTGTCGACTCCGCTGAGACAAGCCAGGCAGAGAACACTTCGGCACTGAGAAAGCGTTCCATTAAAATATGAAGGTCACCATTTGACGAACATGCCATTCGTTTCCCCTGCTAATAAGCCAATCAGATGAAAGGCGAACCAAAGACCAGCTCTAAACCCGAGGGTGGTGATGCGGATGGTAGGAGTGGTTGGAAAATCGAACGGCGTCACTTCCAACCGACTTCCTACGGACAAAGGGAGCGATAAGGGATGAAGAGAAGTTGCGACAGAAGTGTACGCCTTCGGGCCGGGGCTTTGATAATCGAGCTTGGGAATTACATGTGTACAGAAAATGTGATTTAGTGAGACATTGGTCACACAGATGAGAACCTACGGAGAAGGCGAGCCCCGAAGTAATCTAATAGTCCCCTTTGCAGGTTTTGGATCAGACAAAAGTCATGCTACGGTAGACAATCTTCCGATTGTTAGCGTAGGCCTTGCCTCCAGACCTGGTAAGGCACTAAAAGTAAGTGTGCTGGAAGCAGAGCCACTGCTGTCATGAAAAATAATACCGCAGACAAATCCCGAGCCGATTGTCTCAAATTATGGTAGCTTGTGACCGACTTCAACCATGGCCAAGATCTGACATTGTCCGGCGCCAAGGCTAACCGCTCGTGCGCTGCTCCTTTGTCTCATACTCAGAACCCTTGGCGACACCGCATTAGCCTAGTCTGGGCATCCCCGATAATTGAGGAGAACTTCGAGACTTCCAAAGCTTCATCGTCCTCGATACTTCATTTTCGACACCATGGCGTCCAGCCCCTCCCCCACACATAAGCTCTCAGACTCACGGTCCACCAGTAAGAATACGCACGTCCTCCACTCCATGACCATATCATGGCTTTGGCGATCCTACTGTGGAGGCTGCCCCCTTGTTGACAATTTCACGCAAAGCACAATGGGTAAGCGTGAGGCTTTTACATGGGTACTTGGCGCCCAGAGCTGCTTTAAGACTGAGAGTATGCCACCACGTTATCAAGAGCTTCAGCTGTCGAATTTTCATTTACATTGTCAGCAGCATCTTTTCTGGACACTCTTTCATCTGTTTTCTTCATTGCGCTCCTGGAGACCGTGTTGAGTACGACTCCACTTCCATCCTTTCCGTCAGAGGCCTGCTGAGCAGGTTCCGTTCTTGCACTTCTCTGTTCAATTTCTGCCAAGCATCAGAAGCCCCAGGATTGGTCATACTTCATTCAGTGCCGAGACGCTTTGACTCTGACACGATGATTTTCTCCGAAAATATATGCCTTTTGGCTGTCTGCACGAGCCTCTTTCACGCAGCTGTGGCACGCCACAATCTCGGTCTTAACAGCACTTCTTCCGCAGTCGCCAATGCAGCGACTGTGTCTTCGGGTTCCATCAGCACCAGCTCGGATGCTGCGGCCGCAGCGGTGACTAGTATTACCGCCGATGCGAACGCCGTCAATAGCAGTAACACGAACGCTGGTGCTAGTGTCAGCGCCAATGGTGACGCAAGTCTCACTCTCAGCGCCGATGCTGTACAGACAGGAAGTCAGTCCAACGGTCTTGCAGACGCAGAAGCTGGGCAATCTGCATCGGCTACGTGAGTACAGTACACTTGACTAGAAGGTTTACTTGACTGACAGTAACTAGTGACAATGCCAACTTCATCAACTTCTGTGCTGGTAAGCAATTGACGAATGGTCTACAGATCGCCGGCGGTTCTTGCAATGGCATCGGTAAGCCCCTTTAAAGCTCTGCAAAGGTGCGTACCTCATTGACAATGGTCTAGTGATGGGTGACATCCCTTCCAGTCAAGACATGATCTCCACAATCATCATCAATCCCGGCCCCGGCGATACCATTGCGGCCAACCAGGATTTCACCGTCAACGTACAGATTGCAAATCTCGTTGCTGGTTCCTTCACCAATCCCGACACGACCTATTATGCCGCCCCGCAAGCGTTGAGCGGTGGCAAAATCGTCGGACATACACATGTCACTATTCAATCATTGGGCAACAGTATCGCTACTACTACGCCACCGGACGCAGGCACGTTTGCATTCTTCAAGGGTATCAATGACGCTGGCGACGGCAATGGTGGCCTTAATGCAACAGTGACGGGGGGTCTGCCTGCAGGGGCCTACCGAGTTTGTACCATGACGAGCGCAAGCAATCACCAACCTGTCACAATGCCGGTAAGTAGACGGTCCGTCAGCCGATATCTCCTCTAACGATAGTATCACAGCTGGCACAACGAGGCGCTCAAGACGACTGCAACAAGTTCACAGTAACAGACGGTGGTGCCAGCACTGGCAACAACACCACAACCAGCACTGGCGACAACACCACAACCAGCACTGGCGACAACACCGCAACCAGCACTAGCAGCAATACCGCAACCAGCACTGGCAAAAACACCGCAACCAGCAGTAACAATAGTTCCAGTACCGCCAGCGGTAATCGGAATGGAGGTGGCCGCAAGAACAGGGGCGGTGCGAGAGGTTTCGTTCGTCGGGAGTTCGTTGTGTGATAAGGTCGCCATTATCCAGCTACGGGTCAGATATGGCCTGAAGTTTGACGGTGTCGTGACAATCCCTGGGAAGGAGCTACGTCTTGTGTGTACTCGTCAGATCAGATTTCAGTTCTTGAATTGTGTTTCCTAACGAAGTTATGGAAAAAGGCCAATTTCTGTACCGTCATTTTCGTGTATCATATGAACCAATGATTGAGAGGAGATCCTTTCCGCCAGAACAGGGTCGCCTCACTGCATCTCAGTATCACGTGGGCTAGCCAATTGCAATATTGTCCCTAGAAAGCAAGAAGAAAGGCAAAAATGGATTTCTTCCATGTGGCGAGAAGTGAAACTTAGCTCGTGATCGCTTGATTTGGTTTACTACTCTGGGACAGTGGTTGTCGCGACATACCAATTATGAGGGTATTTTCCTTCTGTAACCGGCCAACCATTTCTAGGATTGTCACTCTCCTGATTTAGGGGCGATATACTTTGCCCCGAGATGGGCAACCCTTCTTTGTGGCTTTTTCTGCTTAGGTTTGTTGGAACAGAATCAAGGGTATCAAAATGAATGCAATCAAAGGCTCCTTGGGGGTCAGGCATGAGCAAAGGCGCCAATTGAAACGTCAGACTGTTGCCGAACGAAGTTTAGCGACTCACGTGTGCGGCGCGCAATAGGAACCAAGATACACGTCCATGAGATACACACCCATGGGATGCATAGCCATGAGGTGCACGGCCATGAGTTGCACACCCACGAGGTGCACACCCATGACATGCACGGCCATGAGGCGCACACCCATGAGGTGCACACCCATGACATGCACGACCATGAGGTGCACGCCCATAACATGCACGCCCCTGACATGCACGCCGTAAGGTACTCGCCCATGAAACACTCGCCCACCATTGCTTTGGTTGCTCTCTGGCCCAAACACTAGTCGATTTGTCGAGATATGAGTTTCAAAATATTGCTTTTTGCGCTAGTTGCGGGGTGGTCCCTATTGCGCGCCGCACGCATAGGTGTTTCACTGTCCCGTGCTCGCTAAGTGGAAGTCCTTCAGTCGGGAACTGACATCATACGGAATTGGAGGCCAGATGCGGAGACCTCAAGGCCATGTACATTCATGATTCACCACGTTACACGCTGTCGCTGGAGGAGAGAACCAATGCTTAGTCTACATACAGATTGAAGCCTATCAGAAATGCTCCTTCCAAAATCTAAACCTGACTTGAGAAACCGAGACAGCTTCCGTCGCGTGCTTAATTTCTCTTGCTGCAGCCGACGGACCACAAAAGTAGACACCCACGTTCGTCTTCAGCTTTGATGCGTCCAGCCCAGATATGTATGTTCGATCGAGTAGACCGCTACGCATTGCTTCAAATAGCCGCTTAAAGTCAGGTCGGCCAAAGTTCGTCCGCGTCTTCAACTCTGTCAGAGGATCGACCTGGGTACCCACCGAGTTGAGGTAAATATTCGTGGTGGTGTCCGTGTCGAGTCGTTGCGTAAGGTATATGTGGATTCGAAGGAACTCAGGACCGCCCGCCACACTAGCCGCCGAAACCGACTGATATTCAAGACTAGACAGAAGTGACTGGAACCATCCAAAGGACCTTGTGTCCCTGCAGACCCAGATGAACTCTACCCGCTTTAGCCGGGTTGGAGGGTTGTCTCTGCTTCTTCTGGTGTAGATTTCCTTCAAAACTGATGCCCATGGTGTCACACCGATGCCAGTACCAATCAGGACGGCGATTTCGTTGTCGAAAACATCCTCAGCAGGAGCTCCATACGGCCCATCGATTCTTAGCTTGGGCATCTTCTTACCGTTGGCGAGTGCAATCTCATAGACTCCGTCAGGATCGAGGCCATCAAACTCCTTCTCTTGTGATGGGCCACATCCAAGTGCATCGCCTAAAGCCTGCGTAAAGTCGCCGACTTGGCGCACATGCACAGAGATGTAGGGGTCGTGCGGACATGAAGTGATGGTGAAGGGATGCCATTGTTGGCTTGAGACATCCGGAACTTGCAGAAACAGCCACTGGCCAGCCTTGTACTTCATCGATGGTTTTCGGAACTGGATTTCTATGGCGTCATAAGGGTGTCGTATGACTTTGGTGATCTCCGTCTCCCGCCGGGCCCGAATCTCTCGATATAAGCGTTCGATGAGGTAGAGTCCACCACCGAAGAGCTCCCATCTCCAGCCCTCGTACCCGATACAATGCTTCCAGAAAGGCTTTCCTGCAAAGGGCGAGAATGGCTCCTTGGTATCTCGAACAAAGCAATTGGTTGCGTGAGTATATAATCCAAGCAGGAATGGGATGAAGAGGTGATGTGTGTACCAGAATGTCTCGAAAGATTGCTGGCGTATCCGGTAATGTGCTGTAGTATACATGAAAAGCATACACAACAACATGATGTGGCCAGTAATGCCACCGGCTTGCGTATAGTGGATTTGCACCGCAAGTTCCGGCCGGATTTGGGTCCGCTCCACATTGTAAAAGTTGACATAATGTGCCGAAACATGGATAATGGTGAAGAGCAAGATGGCGTATGCGCATTGGCGGTGAAACCACTGCGACTCATCCAACGGCAGGAACCTGATTTTAGGTCGAATGAAGCGCAAAAGAGTGCGGCACATCGGCAATAGTATAAGCAGACCATCTACCGACAGTACTAGGCCGGCGCCTCGTGAAAGCCACACGGAGTATGAGAGCGTGTTAAGCGCGGCCAGCCGCGGGTCATCAGCTTGCTTTATCCTGCACAACTTGTAAGCTGTTGGTCTGTAAAGATCTGTTGCTGGACACACCATCCGTATGCGAACAATCCCCAATGCAAACCCCAGAACATGAAGTAGAAAACCAGCTTCGCCGGTGCGAGGTGCGACTCGAAGGTAGCCATTTCTGAGTTTGCAAGATCCGTCAAACGACCAGCGGTGTAGGTGCGGAAGGTTGACTGTACATAGGTAATTGTACCAAACGACAACAGGGGTCATTGTAGGGGGCTCGAGATATGCTGGAGCGTCCAACATACCGAGACGGACAGACAGACATCCGATAATCTCGAGCTGTTGTGCAAGGAGGCCCTCCGGCCCCTTGTGCAAGCTCTCCGTTGCAACGTCTCACGGTCTTGACGATCCCAGCGTGGTTTTCCTACGCATTAGGTTCTGCTTGCGAAAAAGCCTGGTGAATTGTTTGTCCGTCTTTCCCCACAGAATGCGCCTTTCTATCTGCATGTTGCTTTGGTCAAACGGTGTTTGACGCCAGTGTCAGACTTGTAGGACGAGGATGACATTGACTTTTAGTGTTCTGGTACAGGCCCTAGGGGTCTTTCAGGAGCCATGACCCAGGATCAGATGACAGTGAAGCACGTGAACCGAGCCGACGGTGCGCACGGTGTGAGAGAATTTGTGATAGCTCGATGATAAACGAGGAAGTCTGCACTGCATGGGCCCCAACAAGGAGGCTAGACGCACTGACCAGAACCCAAGTTCGCAACTAAGGCAGCTCCAATCCCGGTCGCACAGACACATGTATCTCCGCCTGTAGATTGCAATGATAAGCCACCTCGACACATTGCCATCCCTCCTCAGTCGCGAGTCAGGCTGTTGGGAGGAAGGTTGTATGTGGTTGCGTTATCCCCTGCCCAGGTGAAAATGCAGCGAATTTTTCTTCCCAGTTAGAGCTTCCAGGCAAGTGTGATTATCGGCCAGCCCAACGCCCTAACAAGCGTAGGGAATTTTAGTGGATTCAGACTGGAAGCATGGAGGGATTTTCTAAGCTTGGATTAGCACCTGGGGCAGGGGATTAGGTCAGGGAAATCCTCGTGTCAGTAGAGCCGAAGGCCTAGGCAGGCAATAGACTACTCTACAATTCATCACATGTGTCTCGCATGTGTATAGCACGCAGTAATGGCTTTTGCACTATATTGTCCGGAGATTGAACGCCAAGGGGGAATTCCCCTCGTTCCGCTAGTAAAACCCTGGTCTTGGCAGGCTTGGCATAGCGCCTTGGGGGGTTTCCGGAATTTGCAACTCCCGTAGTCGCACTTGTACTTTGCTGTAACAATAGTTGCAACTCCCGCAGCCGCACTTGTTTTGCAACATTCGTATATCGGCTATCGTGATCTAACGTCTTCGGCTCAATATGAGCACTCGCGGCAGATTGGACTCTAGACTGGAATGCTGGCGAGGGATACTGGTTAACCCCATCAAGGAAATTATAGGGTACATGACAGCATACCTAACGAACTCCTGGTGTGCCTCATGTTTGCACAGTCACCACCCTGCCTTCCATGACCTGCCGGTGGTATCTGGATATGTCGCTACTGGAGACTGGCTCTCCATAGCAGCGACACACTCTTGATTAACCTCCTCCCCTCCACCGGCGAACATTTCCATCGTCGAGACCTGGTGTTTTCGACCGACTCCACGTGTTTCTTATCACAAATGGGCAAACTCATCAAGAACCACTGGGCCCGCCTCATCATCCTCACAGCCGCCATCTACCAATGCGCCGCCGCCCTCGAAGGCTTCTTCTGGCCCAAGATCTTCTGGGACTTCCTGACCAAAATATTCGACAGCACCGTCAAGCCCTTCCCTGTCCTCCAGGCCATTAACCTGCTCTTCGGCCTCGTCGGCATCGCCTGGGAGTGGCCTTTGAAACCTCTCGCGGGGACTTCGCTACACCGCAGCATCGAGGCCCGTCTGGTGCTCTATCTGCTGAGTGCTCTTGCGGCAGCATTCCTCTACCAAGCTACCAACCCGGCCATCTACTACTGTATCGGCATAGGCGTGTATTTCTGGGCCTCTAGTGAGGGCGAGGTACGTACAACGGACCCTTGGCATCTACCTTTCTGCCAAAGAAGCTAACTTTCTTGCAGTCTGTTTACGCAGAGCCATGGACAGTACCCAGAAGCGATTCACGGAGCGTGGGAAAAGTTTGAGCATTAGGACCATTTGCACACTGCGGGTGTTCTTACTTGGGATTGGGCATGCTATTTTTGCCTCGGGGCGATAACTCGAGAAGCAAGCCCAAAGTTAAGCTGCACTAGACAAGAATTCCCCAAGATTCACATAGAAAGGAGACTCCACTTTTCTAGCCCTCTAGGTCATACAAACCATGAAAATTGATTGATAGCCGTACCAAACTTTCGTCTTTAACGACACCTCCATCCTACTCCATTTCGCAAACCCCCTTGTAGGTAACGCCGCTGACGGTCAGTCGAGTAGTCGGATTATCAGTCTCTTTACCAGTACTTTCCAAGTTGGCCAGTGAAAATGAGCTTGTTCGCCACAACTCTTTGATGCCCGAGCCATGTGTATGTGCTTCTCAACCTATCGCCCTCCAGCCATCTCTACCACCCGTATACATCTTCATATTAGTAGCACCAGCCTTCGATATTTGCGCTCCGCTTGAGCATTCACTCTCGGTAGCTTCACAATACGATTCACGATGGATGTCGATGACTCAGGTTGCAGAGGCGCATCGGCTGGCACTGAGCTGACAGGTACCCAAGCAGAGACCTTACTCCAGCGGCGAACAGCCAGCAAGAGATGATCGACAAGAGCAAAATGCTGCTGATGCTGCTTGGAGAAGTTCGTCTGTGCGGTCACTTCGGACGCAATGATCAATATGCAGGTTCAGCCCAAGGTATGTAAAAGGCTAAGCCGATCTTGTCAGCATAGCCAAGCTACACACTTCACTAGTTGCTTCTTTGCTGGACCTCAAGATCCCGCATGAATGTGAGTATGCCGGTAGTTTGGGCAGCTCGGTCGGGTTTGCATTATCACCTCCCCATGGTGGGTATTGTCGGTTGAAGTCGCCTCCCGTGACTATGTCCCGACTAGCGCTTGGGTCCGATGTGTGTGCTTGGTTGGTATCCCGGACGGCTTGGGTGATATTGTGGAGCCTTTCTTCCTCAATGGCCTTGACATTTTATGACTGGAGGTATATGAACAGAGAAGAGAAGTAGCGTTTGCGTTGATGATCAGAGTTGTACTGCTGTCACTTCTGGCAGGTGGCGGGTGACAGATCCATTCTCGATGTTGGACATGCATCGAGTACTGGCTGAATGGGGTTCTTAGGTTAGGAGTATGTCAAGACCTCGCGTTTCATTGTCGTTTAGGAGGGCCGTCCATCTGTGCCCTAGATTTGTAGATGTTCAACTGCAGCATTCGGGGTGATCTCGTCATTGAGAACTGGCGTACAGAGGTCTCTAGCATTCTTTGGCGCCTGTTGGGTGATTCCCGTCATAGTCGACATACCTCGTTGTTGACCCTGGCGGGCAGTCCTTTTTGTCGTGTTCTGCAAAGCAGACAACCCCCTGACTGACCCTTCACTCTGGCTCGAACTGGTCTGACTTCTCCACCTCTTCAATCTCCCCATCAGTTCTGCCGATTTCCTTTTTGCCTCCTGCCACGATCCGCTGAACCCTTCTCGCTGCTACCACTTTTAGACTTTTGCATATTCTCGCTACTCTCTACCCCCCGCCGCAGACTTTTCCCCAATCCTATAACCACATCTTTGACGTTATCTTCCCGCCTCCGCAAACCTCTAGAGTCTGAAAATATCCTTCCTCCAAAACGAACCCCCTTCCCCCGAAAACGAAATGGCTTCCCTCCCGTCCATGGAAGAGAACTGAAGTGGATCCTGACGGCCATTCTACAAAAGCTGCTTTCCGGCGCTTGGAGCCCACAAAAAGAAATCCTGATGTAGGTGAATGGTGAGAGGGTTTGAGCTTAAGGATCTTCACGTGATATGTACTGATGCCCCTTCAAATCCCTTGTTCCGTATGCCAAAGAACCTAACCCTACTGGCCCTAGTACTGGGGACCAATGTTCTTGCATAGGATTACGGGGTTGCTGCTTGATGGAACTAAAACCTGTCCGGAAGAAAAGGAAAAGTGGTGGCTCGAGCGAGCTTGCCGTTCCTCTACACGTTCCTCGTCTCCACTCGACCCGGTTAACGACGACTCCCTGATTTTTCGTTTATTGGCACTACAGAGGATTGGTAGACACCAGGTTGCCTACTCAGAAAGTCCTGGAACTCAGAGGGTCATGAGCCAGGAGTGGTCAACTTGCATGGGACCCTTCAGAGTCAAACCTCAGCCTCCTTCGCCTTTCTCACCTTGCATGTCCGGCAACCGCCTACGGCTTCAATCTTGTACCTCAGCAACCTTGCATTCGTGACTTTCGGTCCGATCGTCCTTGCGAACATCAGCGACGGAGTATCGTCATTGTCCGCCAGGTCTTTAGCTCCTTCAAGAGGTGGAGATGGTGGTTGGGAAGAAGCTGGATCATGTAAGAGATGTGAGAGATGGTAGGCGTGCCCGCAGGCGAAACCGACAAGAGTTTCTGTTTCGTTTTCGACGAACGCTTCGCCACAGCCTGAGCAACGGCCTGGCATCAGTGCAGACGGGAGTACTTCGTGTGAGTCCATCACGGATTCATCTACTGCATTGGTCTTAGCCTTAGCTTGTGCACGCCGTTCTCTTGATCTGGTTCTCTTTTCACCAGCTGTGATGTCAAACTTGATGCCCTTTCGTCTGCCTTTTCGTAGCGTCTCCATTCCCACAGCCACCTCTCCCTGGAGCACCTTGGCTACTCCGGTAGAGATACTGTCTTGCAGGTCATATTCTCGTATCATCTTCTTCAGGCCGTCTTTGAGGCCTTCTATCTCCAGGCCTGACGGGATTCGCTTGACAAGTGTGATCGGATTGATTGCGGTGCCCACTTCGGCGAGCAGGCCTGAGATGAAGTTTGGTCGAGACATGCTGTAGTCGAGGAGATCTTCCCATAAGTCGTCATCTTTTTGTTCCTTGACGAACGCAATAGCTTGCACAACGTCCATGAGTTCGTCGATGATGAGGAAGAGTGCCTTTTTGGTCTGGCCAGTCTTTGACAGAAGATATACTAATTCAGGCACAAAGTGACGATGTTCACAGACTTGAACAGCCTTTTCGAACGTATAGGCCGTTGAATAATGGAGGAATTCCATCAGAAGCTCGCGATCAAAGTCCGCAAAGAGCTCGACAGCTTTGTCTGCAAACTGTTCCACCAGAACTTTGCCTTCATCGGCAGCAAGGTTTGCGGATGCATTCGTATGACCGAACCTATGTTTCGAAACCACTTTGGGTTGAGTGCCTTCTCCACGCCACAGGGCGCGAAGATAGAAGAACAGGAAGACGTGATAGGATGGGTCTTCAAGTTGGACGACCACCCTTTCCGGCGGCACGACGCCAGTGGTAGCTTCGTCGACCAGTAATTTGATTGGCTCTGAACTGAGTTCTTCGAGGATTTCATTAGATGCTGTCCGCAACTGCTCCGCAGAGATGCGAAGAAGTACTAGTTCAGGAATGTCATCTGCGACAGCGACGAGCAGGTGGTGCTCTTTGATCATCGACAAGGCAGTATCTGCATCTTGCAAGCGAATGTGTGCACGCAAGGCGTCATCGTAGCGGCCACCAGCCAGGAAGAGCTTCGCAAGACATTCTTGTAAAATTCGCCAGTCTGTGGAATCTTTTGGGGTGGCCTCGTCGTTGACCTGGTCCTCAATTGCAGCGATGATGCTTCCAATATCGAAAAGGTCGGAAGGCCACAAGTCGAGGAGTTGCTGAAAGCGAGATCGATCTGACAAGACATAGTGACCGAGAATGATCTCGTAGATGAGTGATGGTAGCGGCGGAGAGATCTCCAAAGTTGGGACGACAAAAGCGATTTCGTCGAATTTATTGTTCCTGATGAACAACCAAATCCAATGTTCCCAACGGGATGTCGTACCGAGTACTTTGCCAGCCACCTCACCTGCCGTACGCCAGTCCTCCCTCGAGGTCAGTTGATGGAGCCAGAGATCGCCAATCCGGCGCTTTTCCTTCTCGGCAGCAGAATTGAACCCTTTGGCCTTTGCGGTGCTAGCAATGGAGCTTACATCAGCGAAGAAGTCTGCCAGGCCCACCGAGGCTCTTTGCTGGGTGGGACCAGTTGCGGTAGAGCTAGCCTTCGAAGGTGTGGGAGGCGAGGAGGATTCGGGGGTATCCGACGTGGGGCCCACCGCTTCTGGAAACTTGTCGAGGAGGTTCCAAGCTTCCTCATAACGCTCCATTTTGATCAGCCATTGCAACTTGTCTGCAAAGTTCCGTCTCACAGCTGCAACGCAATCGTATGGACTGCAGACGAATATCTTCATACCGAGTGTTGCACCGACATCAGTGACTTCTTTCGACTGCGTGCTGAAACCTGGAAGGGAGAAACCCGGAAGCCAACTGGAAAGATACCTGCTAGTCTTCGCGCTGCTTGCCTTGTCTTCAGTAATCCTACCGCTGCCGCTTTGTATACTCCCACTACTGCTGAAGAGTCGGTTGGCGCCCAGCATCCTTGTGGGATACATTGTCGCATCCCACACTCCTTGACCAACTGTCTCGACGCCAGTGTACAGACCTGAACTAACTGTACCAACACCTGTGTACAGTCCTGATCCGATTGTACCAAGTCCAGATCCAATCGCGCCCAGAGCTCCTTGTTGTATTAGGTCCGGCGTGATCTTAATTGGTGGCAGCACGCTCAGATGATAATCTGATGCCGACAAGCTCTCGAAACGGCTGATCGATAGAGTGTCATTGCTGACCTCTTCATGCGTAGTAAGATCTATTAGCCTCAATTCCGGCTCCAAAGCATTCTGTCTGTGATGCCTTCCCTTCTTCGTGGGAGTGTCAGGCGCGGTTTGTCCATTATTTTTCTCCTCCGACTCAAGATATGCAAGAACTAGAAGCAGATTTGGGGTATATAGCGAAACTCCAGAAACAATGCAGTCAGTTCGTAAACTGCAACAGGTCAGCACCACTCGGGCCTCCAGGCCAATGTTCACTCACATCGTAATAACTTCAACACGTCCTATCTTCCTTTCACCGGCCTCTTTGCCAGTACCAACGCCGCCAGGATAGACTCTGAAAAGCCACACCGTATCTCCCCAACCAACCACGACTTCCTCGTGCTTGCCCTTTTTTGTTGTTGGCTTGGACGACCCTGGCGGTTTTCCATTGGTCACTTCGGGTTTCAAAGACACCGTTGTAGAATCTTCTTCAATCTCAAGGTTGTCTCTGTCGACCCATTCGGCACGTGCTTTCCATACCCCGGCCATTTCATCCCAACCGTCCCGGTTTGGCTTGTCTCTGTGGCTCATGCGTTTCCACTCGAAGCCGGCGTCTGCACTCTCAAGATGCAAATTCGATCTCATGACTTTAATGCCCTGCTCGTTTACCCACAAAACATACCTCCCAGACAGTGACCACTTTATAGTGCTGATGATGCCCTCTCCGCTATGTAGTACTTTGTCGGTCCCAGTATTAGCTCCAAGTCCAATAGAACCAAGCCAACCTGAGGCTGCCGCGGCTGTGCTGATTGTTGTTGCATTGGCACTTCTACCCACCTGTCCACCAATGGTCAGGATTAGATTCCCTGCTTGTCCGCCAGACAGATAGGCTCGATCACTTTTGTATTCCGGTGATAACGCCACAGCTTGTACAGGTCTGTCAAAATTCCGCAGCTGTACATCTTTTGGGTCCACGAGCGATGCGACGCACACATTGCCATCGATTGACGACGTTGCAATATAGATCTGATTGGACGGCGTATTAGGGACCAACGATTGCTTAGGGCTGTTCTTCGTGCCAGGGGAAGCTGTGGGAGGAGATGGCGATCTTTCTGAACTTCCTTGCGTTTCAGTAGCGGCCCTCCTCGTTGGCTCCGAACGAACGGTCGGTAACGGTGGAGGAAAGGGAGAAATTGATATGGACGATATGCTTGCGGAGTGGGCGTGGTAGACTCTCAATGACTTGAATGAGGGCAGTAAAAAGGTGTGCTACTCGGATTAGCCCAGCGGCCTCATCGTTGACGTAGACGTACAGTGTTGCCATTATGTGTACCAATTATCTGTAAAAGACCAACGAGTAAGTGATCTCTGCCAACACGCCTGACCATATTCTAGAAGGAGCATACCATTTTGTCTCCTGCAACAAGAAAAGCGCTCGACGCATCCCCATTCCGATATAACGAAGTCAAGTGCTTGGTCAACGGGGCATATTTGAGCCGTGGCTCTTCCTCCTCTTCCTCTTCCTCCTCATCCTCGGTGCCGTCACTCGCAGTCGCCTGTGGTGTTTTAGGAGAAGGTTCGCCGTTTATCGCAGAGACTTTGTCGTCTGTCTCCGGCTCTTTTGAGCCCTCCCCCTCCGCCATCCGAGTCATTTGAGAAGACTCATTAGAGTTGGCAGCTGAGCTCCAAGTTCATTTGTGACGATGCCAAGCCTGCGGGTATCGTTGATGTTCAAAGCCTTTCCTATCGCGTCGCGTCGATTATTCACCCCGTCGCAAGCTTCCCATGTCTAGTTTTCTGATACTGAACTACGTCGGAATGATTCGACCGTCTATCAATGCGGGTAGCCTGGAGTTTAAGGGGTTCGAATAGCTTGCACTCCAAGGGAACGCCACGGAAATTGGAAGACTGTTCAGGACCTATAGACAAATTTGAATTGCAGGTGCTGGCATGCCACCTACGACCTTTCATTCATGGGCACTGCTGGTGAGACCATACATTTGCTCCACATGTCGAAAAATCGGTGGAGAAGGCCTCAAACAGCCCAGCTTTCGCACTTTACATAACTCTCCAGCCCTTCTGCGACCTCGAAAACGAGAATTCTTCTCATCCAGCTCACCTCTCCACAGCCAGAAGTCGCAGGACACAGAACCTCCAATTGAAGGCTCGCCTACCAGTGTGCAGCCAAATAACCCCAAACGCAAAACCGCCAGATCACCTGCGGCAAAGACATCATTGAGGAGGGTTGCCGTAGAAGCGCAACGGTCAAAAGATGGTGGCCTCCTCGCCAAATCAAAGACGGTGGGCGATCAAGCTCCATCTCCGAAACTCGTCACCGCATATGCTGTAGCAGAACAATTCGACCTTGGTAAAGTCGTTGAAATACTTCGGAGCATAGGCTACGAGCCAGATCCACTTGATACCGGGCTATATCCGCAGGTCGTGCATGTCCAGGTGCCGGTTTCTTCTATACACAGGAGCATATACCAGCATCCTCCTCAGACGATACCCGCCCAAAAAAAAGAGGACTATGATCAGGCACCGGCGTCGCCCTCAGCCAACCTTCGTGGGCATGCCGATGAGCACGACCAGAAATCAGCCCCTGCTCCAAGTCATACTTCTCCACCGGCCATCGAAGTCGGCGACGTCTTCATCTTTCCTTCTGGGACACTTGTCACTTGGGCACTGCCCGAAGGTTTCACATCGTTCTTCGCAACACGTACGCTATTACCTGCAGCCGAGCAACCCCATGTTTCTTCGCTCGAAACCGAGGATTTGGATTACATCGAAGATCCATCCCGTGAGCATAGCGTCATCCGCGGTGATACCATAATACTTGGTACGAAGCCAACTACAACCTCTGACGTCCAGTCAGATGAGAGCCAGGCCATGGACGCGGTTTTGACTAAAATTGCGTTCTCATCTGGCTTTGCCCGTAGCACGAAACTTGCTGTGCTTGAGACCTCGCTCTCAAGCTACCTAACATCAACTGCTCAAATACCTACGCTTTTATCTCGTGGCTCCCGGCTTCCTCTTTCTATCTCCCGATCATTTATTCTACGCAAGACTGGCCAACTGCTCTCCCTGCGCGCCCAGCTCAACCTCTATTCGGAACTCACCGACTCTCTTCCAGACCTGTTTTGGGACTCACGACACGAATTAGGGCTGGAAGGCTATTATGACCAGGTAGGAAGGGCGCTGGACGTTGGCATTCGCATCAAAGTCTTGAATGAGAAGATGGACTATGCACAAGAAATTGCGACCGTGTTGCGGGAAAGGCTTAGTGAAAAGCACGGGCTATTCTTGGAATGGACAATCATCGTGTTGATCGCGATTGAGGTGGGCTTTGAAATTCTTAGGCTATGGAGAGAAGGTTTCTGGGACGAAGTGTTGAGCAAAAGGACGGTCAAGAAACATTCCATCACCAACTAAAGATCGATGATGTTGGAGAAGGCCTCCTTGCCTTCAGTTTGTCTGACGATCCTCAGGCGCAGAATATCATTTGGGAGTCTGCCAATGTTGGGAGGACGAAGTCGTCGAAGCCAGTGTGTTATGCGAGTCACGCCATTTTACGGAGATCACGAAGAGATTCATGTACGGTGCCTCAGCCACCAGTTGCGGGAATTCCACCTCGACACCAAGCCTTGTTGGAAACCATCAACTCACTCAAATGTAGAACCTAGAGAGCTAGGTAATGACACGAACTATGGTTGTTCAACGTGGACCTATACTCTCGTCGGTGCGATCCTGCCTTCTTCCAGAGAACTTACTGTGCTGGAGATCACTGTATCCGGCCATTACCATGTCTTCCACCATAGGCTATGATGGGGTCCTACCACTCAAGATGTCGAATTGAATACATCGACCCCGGCCTCGCGTCGTGTCGCCTGGCATCAACATTGAGGACTCTGGCACTGACACCTGGTGAATAAGTAGGACTAGGCCGGACTAAGCCGGACTCAGTCGTAGTCCCGGGCGAACCTTGCCCTTCCTTGCTTCCTGATAATGTCTATTATCATCACTTTGGTCGTCTAAGCAAAGGTCATCACGGTATTTTCTTTCCGACCTGCTGCGATGTCTAATGCAACTGCATCAGCCTCCCGGAAGGAATCCCGGCCGCCCTGCCAATCCAATTTCACCGAGCAGCCGTCTTTCGAGAAGACCGTGAAAGAGTCTGGCATTGATGGTGCAGATCCTTCAACGATAATATAGCCGTTGGAGCCCTCGATTCGACAGAATGAGGGCATCGTAGTTCGTATTTGTGGTAGAGGTGATTATCCCCTTGTCGATCAGTAGACGGGAAGAACAGTAACATGCTAGTACTCACATCGACTCCATCTGAAAGCGTTTGCTGCGCCAACACATTTAGCATCTCCGATTTTGCGCCTACACCGGGATCCAGCGATGCCACACCCCAGTTAATCCCAATATCGAGCAAACTTCCAGCTCCAAGAGCAGGGTCCTTTTACCTCGACTCCGACGATAGAGAGGTAATATCCAGATCAAGGCCAAAATCATAGAAGGGTGCGCTGCACATCACCAATGACTTTTCTCCTCATGAAGCATTTCGCGTAACATCTGCATTAGCGGAGTGAACCGAGTCCGCATAGCCCTCCATCAAGGACCCACTCTTTTGCTTTTGCGGCCATAATGACTTCTTCGGCATCTCGCGCGTCTGGCGTGGAAGCCTTTTCGCAAAGCATATTCTTGCCAGCAGCGATGGCATCTAGACGATTCTTCTTGTGAAACGCGTGAGGGTGCCAATGTAGACCACGTCCACTCCTGGATCTGAATAGACTTCTTCGTAATTTGCCGTATATGGTAGGCAATGTCTTTGGAATGTGTCTTGCGGCGAAGTGCTTTTTCTTTCCGTAATGAGGACGACCCTATGGCTTGCATGATGTGTCTTGCTTCTGCATCTTTTCTTGGAAGAACAAGATCTTGAACAAACAAAGAAGAGATGCCAAGGGATAGACGTACCAACGATGCCTCAGCGTACTTTTGGGAAATCTGAAGTCATGACCAAAATCAAGAACAAAATGAGTCCTTAGACAACTGTTTAGAACCTCGATAATAATACCACTGCTTATTGGCCCTCATATCGGACTACGGACATACAGGTGTTACGTCATTTGGAGAAGTCCCCATTCTCTACACCGCACTCCGAAAATTAAGCGCCGACGTTATGCGGAAGCGCTTTCCGATGTTTTCCATCTCCTTTCCGGCTGGCATTCAAATTTGCTCCCCGTTCACTCCACCCAAAACTACCGTCACCAAACTCCTGCGACTTGCAAGTGCCACGGCATCGACGCTATCAGATATCCTCACTCTCCTATTCGCTACGAAACCCTCGCCGGACATCGATTATCCATCTCCAACGCGCCTCACGTGCTCCAAACAAATCTCCGCCTCACAGAATGGCAAAAGTGATTCAACAACTCTCAACCCCACTGAAAACGTCACCTATGAAGCAACTCATAGCTCTGCTCTCCTACCTCCATTTCGCCACGCTACAAGTTCCTCAACATCACACTCATCACATCGGTCGCATCGTGCAACCTCAAATCCGGTTGTTATCAGCTGCTCTTCAGGGCGGAGTGCTGCGCTCACCTTCCGCAAAGTCGGCAGGGCAGAAATCGCAATCAGGGTCGGCACAAACGGCAACTCCTTGAACTGCCTGCGACTCAAATTCAAAAGCTTTACGATTATGTTTGTGGCTGGCGCGGAGTGGGCGCACCAAACAAATACCTAGAGTGGCGATCACATCAGAGTTTTTTTGCCACTAGACACTCTATCCAAATAGGAGAAGTATCGCTAAGACAATCTATTCTGCGATCGGGGGAGCAAGGCCAGACACAGCGATATATCTTTATGGAGCGTGGCATCATTCAATGCATGTTGGCACGTTGAGGATTCGGTATAGGGCGAATAGAAAGATTCGTTGTTGTGACCTAGGGGAAAGCAGAGACCGGAGAGGCGAGAATGAAGTTTGAGAATGGATTTGGTTGAGACGGGCTTTTTTGGCGTAGTCAGTAGACTTACTTTTTGGTGGATAGATCGTGGAGATTGATCCTATAACAATATGACCTCATTGCATCGACGAAATGTAAAGAACGAGTAAGCTATGACCAGCTCTTCACCCCCTCATATCGCACTATCTCCACAGCACTAGGGCTCTCTAGCCCGAATCTATTCATCGGGCAGCGCCTCCTCAATTCTCCCTAATCAGTGATACCAGCATCTCCGTGACCATCCTGAAAATGCGGATCACGAAGCAGGGTATTGTGGTGTGCCATAAGATCGTTTTCGAGCCTGTTGTGCTGCAGGTTTGCAGTGGCTTGAGCCCCGTTGTGTGTTTTTGCTTCTTTTTTACGGTCTCCGTTATTTTTTCTCCAGCCGGTGCGCCCGCTTAGCCAGCCTGAGGGGTCTCGTCGTGCCGATTCTGGTGGTATACCTAGATTGCGGCTAGATCTTCGCTTAAGATTTTGTCATCGCCTTCTTGGCTGCGAGCTTGGTTCGGCTTTTGGGACGGGTTGTTGCTATTAAGGGTAGCCGCGTGCTTGACGGTCTAGGGTAGGGTGCCGCGGTCTCGCTGTACAATGAGGTCGTTGTAGGTTTGCTTGATCTGTTTGGGTTTCAGGTCAGTCTGCTTGCTGGGTTGCCTGGGAGTTCCCTTGCCCGGAATGGAAGGATAGCATACCCGTCGAAGACTTCGGCCCTGCGTGTTGTGGCAGTGACGTAAATGCCTTGGTCATCGTGACCTAGCTTGCATTCGATGAGACCTGGAGGACATTGTGGGGTTCGCTCCACTCCAAAAACGCTGGCACATCTAGCAAAAACCTCTGGAGCAACAACCCGCGTCCTGTCCAACTAGGTGTTTATCCACGCGGGCCCTGACTGAACAGAGATGAAGGTGGTGCAAACCTAGACAGCACCCATATAGGTGGGCAGCGCTTGGTTAGCGTTTTCCGAAACAGCTAGCAAGGGATGATCAGGGAGATTCATCCAGAAGTCGGCGTCGAACTCAGCATTATCCATCCAGGAGAAGTCGTAGATCCCGTCTTCTCCAAATTCGGTGCTTGAAGGCGTCAACAGAGTTTGTGGAGCAGGTGCAGGGTGTTCTGGGGAGAGAACAGTGTCAAGGATCCGCTGCAGCATTCTACGTGCCTGCAGGCATAATTGGTAGTTCCCGTCGCCTTCAGTATAGATCGAGCCAAGGCAGGAGACAAAGACACTCAGATTTTGTATGACTTCCGAGCGAGGAAAATTCTTGCTCGCGTGGCCTCGTGCCTGGCTCTGTTGAAGAAGCTCGAGAGCCAACACGCCTGCAGATGGGAGTCCATAGATTGCGACCTGTCAAGTTAGCTCACTGGACATCGATGGACGCTGAGCGCAAGAGTCTGTTCTTACCAGCCAAGGGATATCGCAGTACGAGCTGCGCAACGAAGCACGGTTGCCGATGACGTCTAGAAGCGTCGTCATCAGAAGTCTGGAAATACGTAGGAGTTCGTCAGATCTAGCCCGTATGCGCCTGACAAGTGTTCGCTGAAGAAGAAAGTCGTTGTAGATCAAGTCCAGGTAAATGAGAACGGTGAAGAAGCACTCCTCGCGGCTTCGATTGCTGTTCCAGATTGCCGGGTAGTAACGAACAGCTTCTGGGAACGATTCCCATGCTTCCTTGTTGCGTCGAGCAATATCCCTGCGTACTCAAGTTAGATTTGTCTACGTACGACCATGTACTGCGGCCCGATCAGCTTCTAGGATATGATCAACTTGGTGAGATGGATCACCCAGCACAAAGTGGCTGTGGTGAGTTTCACACCCGTGCCAGAAGCTAGTCATGTACCAAGAACCCGTATACGACAGGAAAATCTTCACTTACTGGCCAAGTTCTAGAGTATTGTCAGCTTCGGGGCCTAGAGATACCTCCAGAATATCCTCTCTGATGCGACTGGTGATGAAGAAAGTTCGCATGTATGCCGATCGTCGCATGGTCCCGTCGTGATACCATCCGTCTGGATCTAGCTGTCTGAGTTTGGCACCGAGATCGTCGTCACTGAGCGCCAGATCCGCCATCTCAATGTCGAGAGGAACTTGAATCGAGCAATACCTGCGACTTATCCTCGGAGGCCGTCCCACAAACGTCGCCATGAGTTTGTCGATGCCATATACCGTGGCAAAACATCTCTTTCGGATTTCTGCCAACCAGAATGGAACTTCCGCAGACGTCTTGATCTCTTGGTGTAATCCCAAGGCAAATACTGTCGTCGAAAGGTCTCCGAGTCGCCGCCACAAACGATAGCTGGAATCTCCAATGACCAGGCTCATCAACAAGAAATTTTCGTATGTCAGCCACATGCCAGGGTCATTCAAGTGGCCGGCTTGTTCGCAAAACGCAATAGAAGCATCGCTGGCCTCCAGCATGCGATGTGCAAGGCCCCTCTTGTCAATGGACGCGGCTTTTGTTACTACGAGTGTTGCATCTGTAGCAAGCATCGTTGAAGCGCTCAGGCCGACAGCTGTGAAAAGCATTCCAACTGCTTCCCACCTAAGGTTTTCTCCGGTGAATAGAGTATGGTATTGCCGGAAGCTCATATTGGGGGGTAGCTTCAAAGGCTTCGATGAGTTCTTGAACAACATCTCAGAGGCATGTAACAAAGCCTGCCCACTCCTTGCTTTGACAAACGGGTCGTAAAGATCCCTTTTAATGGAGGCCATGCATTGAGGCATGAATGGAGCAATGAGCGCAATGCCTCTGGCGTAATCTAACCATTGTTCAACAAAAGGTTCGTAGATTGGCAGGTCGGATAACAGCGCAAGTACTGCGGCGCCTTCTTTGACTAGAGTGTCCTCTGGAGAGGACGTAGGCACCGCAGCTGGCTGGGCGTCATCTGTATCGAGCCCGATTTGACTTTCGCCCTCTGTGAAGACGGCGGCGTAGCTGGTAGAACCCAGAAACCCAGGCTGTTGTAAAGCAGGAATACTTCTTCGAGATGATTTGTCTGGGGTGCCGGCAAGAGGACTGGGGAAGGGTTCGTTGCGAACGGGTGTGCCAGATCTGGTTTGGAAGGAATGTCAGTGTCCTCCATAAACCAATACTCGTTAAGTTCAGTTCCACGGCGAGTTAGAGGCGTCTTCCTCAGGAATGACTGGCGTTTCAGAGTCCTGTGCAAATAATGCGCCCTTTCGGAATAAATCAGAGTGGAACCGTCTTTCAAACGTGATACCAGTCATCGGCAATTTTGGAGAGAGTAATTACAGCAAAATTGTTAGGGAAGGGTGCCTACAGTGACTGCCGAATTTCTTGTCGCTTCTTTTGTTCGACTTTCATCCCCGTCATTGGTGCCGGGTGATATATGCACTTGTCCGCCACTCGGCGACGTTGGCAACGGCCACATATCGGAGTAACATGATCACAACTGAGTTTGGACTTTCTACACGGCTCGCACGACGGTCGCTTCGCAAAAGACGTCAGTATGTTCAACAGTTCTAAGCTTCAGACTCGACCATCGTCTGACCACCTCGAGCTGCAGTCTGACGACTTACTTTGCCATTTCGTCGCAGGGTCGGAGTTTGGGTTAAATCCATGTTCAGACAAACGAGATGCCTTGCATTGGCCGAGCGTCTGTTGGCCAGTACCGTGGGCCTACAGCCGAGCCAACAACGACCTCCGAAAAGAGCTCTAGAGGAAGCGGGAGGAGGAAGAGACGACCAAGTCCGTATGGGAAGTACTCCGAAAATTTTGCTGAGAAAAAGCCTTTCACGTGGGGCTAAGGCAAGGCTGCTTACGTGTGGCTAAAGAAAATGATGTTGGATTCCCAAGATTACAGGCCATTTGCGGCAATCACATCAGGCCGCCTTATCGCGGAATGAAGAAAGAGTCACAGAATGGCTGGATTGGCCAGGGTCATTCCGAAGAAGGCCAAACCGCTTGACTCAGGCTGACATCCCAAGGCAGACCACACAGTCATAACTGGGGGTGTGTGGCGTACTACGGTGGACAAGTGATTCCTGAGGCGCACCATTCTCGGATATCGGAGTAGTCCCCCAAGCCTCCTAACTTAGCGCTGGGCTGACTTGGAGTCATACTCGATGCCCGAATGTTGGAACAGGAGAAGCTGCATAGACGCCAACAGCCTCTATACGCGAGTATTACGGGGGAATCTTTTGAGCGTACTCCGTGTGGGAAATTGCTCCCGCGTCAGGTCGATGTCCTTTTTATGGCAATAAGCCCTTTCACCAAACCAACTCGGATTTCGGACTGCATTGGATGACAAGCCCCCTAGCAGCCTAATGCGACAGATACGCGCTGAATACGTACATATAAGTAGAGCTCTACCCCATCCGTAGACATTCCACTTGAACAACATTCATTCAATCAATTCATCTCGCAATTCCTCACCCATATCAACCCAAAAGACTTCAACGCTTGAAACGATTAACAACCAACATGACGTCCAACCTCCCCAATCTTCGCGAGGCCAAGCCTGCAGCAATGTCTAAGGCTCCTTCAGAATCTACTCTCCAGCCATCACGATCATCCACTTCGACGAGGCAATCCGACTCCTCCTTCATGGACGAGAAGGAAGCCCACGTTACGTGGGCGGAAGCGAAGGAGAATAACAGCAAGGCCAAGACATCGAAGCTCTCTAGGATAATTCAAGGTCAGTACAATACATTCCGAGCAGCATATCAGCATTAGCTAACAACAAAAACAGCAATCAAAAACTTGGAACCACCGGAGCCAGTGTTACCTGAAGGCCGGCATGCGAACATGCCTGCTTGGGCTCGGTGATCCTCTTCATGCCGTATTGCAGCATGTGGTTGGGACAATGCAAACACAAGCCTGACCCTGTTGGGCGGCCATGGAAATGTTTTTTTGAGTCTAGGAGTCGAGGCGTTGAACACAATTCATCGACCGGTCAGATCGTTTGGAGCCTTTAGACCCGCTATCGTCGAGTCAACAACGTCAGACTTTACTTTGGGAATACAAAGTGCTGTCTGTAGATAGTCAAATGAAGCTTCATCGCCGTTTTCTAACCGCTTCGCGGACCTCTTCGCAGAACCCTCTTGCTTTTCAGGATGAGCGTAATCATGTGGCTATCGTGCATTTTAGCCAATGGTGTACCACAACCAACAGTTGGTCACCTCGACTGACTTCACAATCAAGCATAAATCCAAGCACGCATGTTGGTGACACCACGGACGCTGGAGGGTCCTCGGGCTTTCCTCACTAGCTCTTTCCGTCTGCGAATTCTGATCTTGTCCGTGGCAATGCTCCTTCAGAATCTTTCCTGAGCCTCGTAGCCTGCTGCAAAATCTGTACCCAAGAAAAGCAGCTCCTTGTGGGCAAAGCTTGTGATTGATTCGTCACGAGGCGAACTTGAGGAAGGCCGGTAACATTCGACGCCATCATATCGAAAACTCGTGTCTTTAGTCCACCATCACAACATCGCTGTTAATTTTGTCGGTATTACTCCCAACAAAGTTGAACCAGCCATCAGCTGTCCTCCAGGTCTACCGTAGCTCGTTTTGGCGGATTTGTGTTCAAATCTAGAGTAACCTACAGGGTTGATGGTTAGCCCAGGACTCGGCACGACAGCACAACCAATCTTTTTCTGAGCCTACCGGGCCGTCATTCACCAGCGCTACTTCCATCATTGCTTGGTACACCCCATTCTTGACTCTTTGTTCGACGTAAAGTTTCTGCATTTGAGAGTAGAAGTAGTCGTAAAGCTCCTTGGCATGGTCGCCTTTGGCAGCACCATGGAAGTCTGGCTTGTTGCCTTTCTTGGTAGAGGCAAACAAGGTAAACTGTGAGACTGTCGGTTTATCAGGAAGCGCACCGCTGTACCTGGAGTATGGGCCATACCACATAAAACCTCACCCTCGATGTCTTGGACACTACGCTTCCACTTGTGAATTGTCAGTAACGGCTACAAGGAAACGGGGTAACACAAACCCCATTTCCCACCTCGTCTGGCCATAGCTTCATCTTCAAGACCTTCGCAGCCATAGATTCCGCATCCTTTTTCGTGTCGTCTGGGCCAACAGCGGCAAGCACCAGGATCCCTTGGCCAATTGACGAGATAAGCTGCTTGTCCACAGTGACTGATGCAGATACCACACGTTGGAGGACAGCTGGCTTCGTTCAGTCGAAATAGAGTGCGGTGGTATTAACTGAACTCACCTTTCATGTTTAAAGGGTAGGCTTCTAACTCAAAGCCTAAAACGAAATCATTGCCGAAGACCAGGATCGAGAAGACCGGGAAGGATACAGATGACGCTTGGGAGTAGCAGTTTCGTGGAAAAGAGGGGGACCGGATAGCGGAAAGAGAGCTTTCATCTCCCATCTAATCGCAAATCTAATCGCCGAAAACTAGCACCAAACTGGCCTAGCGTGGTTTCCGACCTTAGTGGCATCTTGCATGCGCCGCGTTGCTGGAGGACAACATTGAAGCAGTCCGTCAAACAGTGCCCACAGCTCCTGCGATTATACCTAATTTGTTTCCAGAACCCTCTGCAAAACCCCGGTTGCGCCCCATGAGTTACAGCCATGACTTCTCGGAAGACTCAGCAAGAAATCGACAAGACCTTTAAAAAGGTCACGGAGGGAATACAAGCCTTCGACGGCATCTACGAGAAAATCAACTCCTCCACAAACACCGCACAAAAGGACAAGCTCGAAGACAACCTGAAGCGGGAGATCAAGAAGCTCCAGAGGTTTCGTGATCAGATCAAGACATGGGCAGCGGGTAATGAGGTGAAAGACAAGGGGCCTTTGCTGGAGGAGAGGAAGAAGATAGAAAAAGTAAGGGCAAACACTACCGGACCATGTTGTGCGAACTGACGGCCTGCAGTGTATGGAACAATTCAAAGCCGTAGAGAAGGAAATGAAGACCAAGGCATACTCCAAAGAAGGCCTTTCGCAAAACGTCAAGCAAGATCCGAAAGAGCGCGAACGAGAGGAGCTTTGTGACTTCCTTGCGGAGCAACTGGACGAGATAGGGCGATTCCTTGAGACCATAGAAGCCGAGGAGGAAAGTCTGCAGGTTGCTGTTAAGAAAAACAAGAGGGACACCAGCAAGGCCGACCGGCTATCCGAGATACAAGTAGTCACCGAGCGATTCAAGTGGCATGAGGGAAAGATTCAGCTCCTGCTGCGGGCATTACAGAATGGGAATGTGGACAACCAGCAGGTCCTGGACATCAAAGACGACATTGAGTACGTTGTGAAGGACGGCCGAGAGGCTGACTTTGATGCGGAAAACGACACCCTGTACGATGACTGCAACCTGGACAGCGAGGAAGCGCAATTCGGATTGGGCAATGACTTGGACAAGATATCTTCACAGGACGCACAATCAATACAGGACGACAACGAAACTGATATTCAGATCAAGAAGACGAAGACGGAGCCACCGCCTGGTAGAAGACCATCAACGCAACTCAAATCGCCGTTACAAGTTCAAGCAACACTTAATACTATACCACCGCCTCCATCATTACCGAAAGAGACTACGATGAAACCTGCTCCTCTACCTGCTATACCCCCGGGGCAGACCTTGAAATATGCTTCAGCTGCCGCGGCGGCGACAGCGAGCGACAAGAGTGGTGTTGGCATTGCTCCGCTGCCACCTCCATTAAACGCAAGCCCGACGCCGGCTACCGCACCACTGCCGGCGCCGACGAAACCAAGCAACCCAGTTTCGCCAGCTTCTGTCGCAGTGCAGCCAGTCGAGAAAGCCGCTGCGTCGGATTCCACGAGTGCCCACGGCTCTACCAGCCAGGATCAATCGAACCTGTCCAGCCGGTCAAAATCGCCAGCGCTCAGCCAAACGAGTGCTCCAGCAGCAAGCGTGACAAATAGCGTGCCACAAACTCCTGCGATGGAAAACGTGGAGACGGTACCGTCACCGGTCATCGCGGACGAGATTGCCACCACCAATGGAGACATACATGAGGAGGCAGAGGATGAGGAGTCCATATACCACCTCCCTCCGGACTTGCAAGATCTGATTCAGTCTTTCGAGACCACGAAGAGCCGAAAAACATTACAGCCTACGCCTTCGGTTCAGAGATTGCTTCAAGCCTCGCAGGAGACGTGTCCGACAGCGGCAGACGCAGAACGACCTCGGCACTACAAGCCACAGTTCCGGTTTAGCACACCAGCACACTACCCACAGGAGCCTTTGCCTTTGTTCGATGATCCTTCATTGTACGAGACCGGTAGGATCGACACCGACACCCTCTTTTACATCTTCTACTACCGACAAGGGACCTACCAGCAATATCTTGCAGCAAAGTCGCTAAAAAGCCAGAGCTGGAGATTCCATAAGCAGTATCAAACCTGGTTTCAACGCCATGAGGAGCCGAAGATGATTACAGACGAGTATGAGCAAGGGACGTACAGATTCTTTGACTATGAGAGTACATGGTATGCTCTAGATCCTCACGCCACGCTCCCTATTCTTCGCTAACCGTTGCATCGTTAGGATGAACCGCAGGAAGGCTGACTTCAAGTTCCTCTACAAGTATCTGGAGGATGATTTGTAGCATAGCGATGGCGCGGGCTGTCGGGTACCAAGGTCATTTGGGCCCTAGTTAACATGGGATCGTGGCTCGGTACTACTGCACCGGCCAGGTTTTTTTGCTCCGCCCATTTAAAATGAGGCTTCAGTCTAGTGTGAATGAATCTGGCTTGTAGTCGGCATCAGTTGTTTGCTTTTTGCTACTCTAACTGGGCCTTCTGAAGATGATGACTCAAAGAAACCCTCGAGGTCCTCCCTCCTCCCCCCGGCACCCCTGTTATAAGGCTTCGGTCAGTCTTCCATGCTCGCTAACTAAGCTACTCCGCCTCATTCTAGACCACGGGGTTCTAACCTGTGCACTAGGAAGTGAGGCTGTAAAAAGGCCAATTGTGCATAACAGGCAGCGACTAAATTGGAAGCGACCCATTTTAAAAACCGAGCTAGGCCCGAAATAGCTAGTAACTTAGCCTTCTTGTATACGTCTCGCGCTTTCTCTACCACAAATCAATGCAAAACACGTCGCGCTTCTCACGGTCGAGGTCCTTAAAAGATCTGAGCGGGCCGCAAATTTTAAGGCAAACATGTTTTCCTTTGAAGCACCGCCTGCTTGCTCTAGCAATGAGTTGCCGATGACCAGACCCGGTAAGTCTGACAGCTTCCTCGGAGAAGTAGCTTTGAAGGCAAGAGGCTGCGCCTGTCCTCGTGTTTCGAGGTCCTGCAACGGTTATCCATCCGTCCGGCGTCTGCGTACGTACAATGAAAATTGATCCACGGGTAAAAGCAAGTGTCGACAAAAAGGTGTGGGCCCCCCCTCTGGTTCGGGGCTGTGCTCTCGAAAAGAAGCCCTCTTCCGCAAGTTCATACGGGCATGCGGATCGGTCCGGCAAGGCTGACTCGACTAGCAAAAATTGCCAAGCTAGGGGGAGCTCCATTTTTCCCCAAAGTTTGAGGCAGCTAATGAGGAATAAGCTGGTAGGATACGCTGGGTTCGTTTGCCAAACATGGCAATTCGGAAAGACGAAATTCTGCCCGATCATTGGTGCTTCAAAAACTATCACCATCGCGGAAGGAAGTTGGTCGCCGTGCAAGCAAGCTTTTGAAGACAAGCCATGTTGGGTACAGCCTCCAAGTCCCTCTCGTGCACCAACGTTTTCCATACTCCCTACATTTAGGGAAGCCTGCTGTTACTGTTTTACGTGGCGTGCCTCTGCATGATGCAACATGTGACCTGCCCCATGCGCGGTACTTTCAGTTGAGGCTGCACGCAAGATGCCCTATTGCTTCATTTCCTTTCGTCCAACCACTGGGTTGTCTGTACTCTGCCTTTTTAAACGTGCAGAAGAGCATTGGCCATGGACTTTCAAAAAGTACCAGAGTGAATCAGAGAGTGCTGCCTGCTGCATGCTTTTGCCTAATTCAAGCATAGCATAAATGAAGTTGTACTCCCCTGCTGTGATGTACAATCCCTCGTGCCAACCCGGTGACTCCCAGAATCAACCCGTTGCCAATCAAGCCTTAGGTATCTAAACTGTCTTCAGCTTACTGGTAGCTCTTCATCCACTCTTGCACATATAATCTTCTTTGTCCCACTACAATGTCTTACCGACCTGTTTTCAACTATCCTTTGCCGCCGGAAATCTACGTTGACGACCGTCGTTCTGTTGCGATGGCATCGCAACGTTCAAGCATATCCACCGACAGCAATTATTCACATTCCTCTGCTGACTCGCACGGGGCACTCGTCTCGTCTCAGCACTATGGGTCTGCAAGACATGCAACGAGCACTCAAGCAACAAATCAATATTCGCCTCCCCACTTCTCACACAGTCAGAATGGCCAGCGATCACCATCATCACCATCAACAACACTAAGCGAGAAGGGCGACAAGTAAGCCAACTAATTTCATTCCTTGTAATTCAGCCAGTTCGGAGGCAGTACCTGCTGGTTGGCAGCGGACTCTATTGCCCAATATCCACCAAATTGGCGTCAAGAAATCCGATGACCTTCTTACCATCCACCTCGCCAACTTCTCCAATAGCGTCACTAATTTAGGAATAGGGAATCTAGGGAACTACAATACTGCCCAGATTGCTCCAAATCGTTCACCCGCAAAGCGGATGTGATGCGACACCTCAAAACGGTACATCAAAAGGAATACATCGACTGCCCGAAGCATAACTGTAGCCGAAAAGGGACGAATGGCTTCACGAGGAAGGACCACAAGATTGAACATCTACGAGGGTACCACGGAGTCGACATTCCGAAACGGCAAAACGGCCGTACGGACCGTGCGTGCTCGAGAGATGCGTAAACAAGCCTTGATGAGTTTCTATATATGATGAGCGTGTCAACGACCCGGCGTTGGCGTTGATGGCGTCGGGCGTCCCTTTCTGTCTCCTTGGTGTACGATGGGCTTACGGACGGCTCGCCTTTTACGGGGGCCCAACCGGTGGGAAAATGTATCAACATCGACACACCTGTCGCAGGCTGCTGTCCTTCTCTTTGGGAGCACTGGATGTTGCCATGGCGTGGGGAAATGTACTTGTTGAAGCCCCAGGCTCAACACGAGTGGGGCACTTCTTTTTTTTCCTACATCCGATCTTGTCTATCGTTCTCGCCCATCTCCTTTGGGCATTTCCTTGCCTCAGACTTGGCCTTGTATCATACTTATGTATTCTATCATCACCATGATACAACCGAAGAAGACTTAGAAAACGAGCGAAAGTCAAAAGAATCAAGCATCTCCCCAAAACCCGGAACTTCCATGTCCCCATGAGATGTGTAGTATGCATCGAAAGTAGAGGGCCCGAAGAGTTCAGATTAAATGCCTTTATCCGAACCGCTACGGCCCAATTTTACTTTGTCCACTCTTAAACAGGATGCCTTACGCGTGGATCTACTGCCATAAGAGCTTCCGGGCGTTAGCATCGAGAGGAAACCTTGCCCGACTTGTTCGGGACGGAGTTCACCAAGGTGGAGTTTGTCCGCAGTTGTCTGATATCCCATGCATTGGCTACTATCTGCAACAAAACCGAAACTGCAAGGCAGTGCACTCTGACGCGGTCCCAAAATCCCATGGCCTTGCAACGAACCTGGGATTCGTCAACCGACCGATAAAGAGGGGCAGGGGCAGTGATAGGGGTGGGCTGTGTGCCCGCCAAGTGCGCTTGGAGAAAAGCTTGGCGGCCCAGTCAAGGTTGCCGCGTCATTGTTCTGATACATTTGCACGGCGGCAATTGAAGCATTTGCCTAACAGTTATCGTTTCTTTCCCTACCGGAGCCCTAGTTCGAGAAGGGGAAGTGTGTGATCGCAACTCGTATCAATTTTTTCGCACCTTGTCAATGGATATTCGCGGCGGGACGCCTTAACGACGAAAAAGTTTGTTCAACCACGGGGTCTGCGCCTCGGTGCGAAAAGATTCGCTCTCTGAATCTCATCTGAATCATGTGCCACCAGTTGTCAAGAGTATTGCGAAAAAGTGATTCCAGTCTCGTCAAGGGTCTGACTGCATGGACTTTAGCATCGATCTGAGATGATAATAGCCCCATACACGATGCTGAGGATGCTTTTCACAACCGAGATCGATCATTACGTCGTTGGTCAACCATACTGTAAGATTTGACGAAGAAATTCTATTGTAGGAGATGGCATTTCAAACCCGAATCCTACAGTCCAGAGAATAATCTCCTAACTGGACATGGTATCCAAGGAAGAAGAGTTCCTCTCATGTGACATATATAGCCTACCTAAATACAGTAGTGGTGCTACGGTTTCAGACTTTCCCCATTTTTCATCTTCAACCCCAAGTCAAACGCCAACGGGTCCTTTAGAGTTGGTTGAACTGGCACTTGCGCGGCACCCCAACCTCCCGATGCACGAACTGAGATGCCTGACCCCCCCCTGCTATCTGTGATTCAGATGCAGGCTATCGCCGATGACGATGGATGCCTGCAAGTTGAAATCCTTCAATGCAAGTAATCGAAAAGTCGGCCAATTGGACTTCTTGCCGCCTATGCACCTGGCAAAGAGAGGAATTTACTTTTGGAGGCCTAGCCTGAATAGGGATCAAGCAGATTGCTTATGAAGGTGCTTCTATATTGGATTACCTTAACTACCTTCCTACAACGCTTCACCCATGAGCGAGACGTACACTGTCGACACATCGGACATGATTCCAAGGGCGATCAATTTGGGAGCGGCCGAGGTCAGAGCCTAAATTTCGGCATTCTTGACTTCCAAGACAGGGCAACTGCGCTTTCGTACCATCGTAGATTTGGGCTGCGGCCTGGATATCAGGGCAATGATTGCAACTTGACTCCACGAGTATGAACAGGGAGCTACCTTACCGTCGCTGTCGCATGGGATCTTGAATGTAGTGAATGAGGCCTTTGGTTCTTGACTTTGGCAGGTGTTCCAACCGATAGTGAAGCCCTTCCAAGGGAAAGGATGCCAAAAGGGAATGGGGATAGGATTCGACATTCGAGGAAGCGGTGCAGCTCTTACAAACCGAGCAATCCCCAAAATAATCCAGCAGCAGGCTTGTTTGATAGCAGTTGAGACAAGCGATGGTGTGTTTTCAGTCCTTGTCGCATTCCACTCACCAGCGCTTATCCCATCTGACCGATTGGGTTGCCTTGAATCATGTAGGCAGCTTGCAGGAGGACTCGGTAGGTGTTGGACACAACACCACTTACAACGTTCAGTGATGCTGAAGATCGTCAAGCCATCAAAGCCGTAGAAAGCATGCCGCGATGCTCTGCTCTGCTATGACGTTGCGGATGCGTAGGTGGCTTAAAGTTTATCCCAGCGTTTCACCTTTTTTTCCGGAGTTGATCCGGGGCTCAAGCACCGACTGCCCGAAATTATCGACAATCAATGAACCATCTGAAGCCTGGGAACTGGCAAGCCACCAACCACAATCACTCTTTCCCCCAGAAACCTGGTCGTCAATCTTAAAGCCAAGATGGTAGTTTGACCGTGGATTTCTTCGCAAAGCCCATTCTCCAAGTCTGAGTCGCCGAAAAACTTGCAATCAATGAAATTGGGAATTGTGATCGAAACCAAAATACAGCTTTGATCTCTGGACAACTTCGATGCGAAGACAAATTTCCGTGCCTCCTGCGGGTGGCACATTTAATTTTCCATGACTCTGCTGGACATGAAATCGACAGAACCGAGATGATTGCGCGTCACAGACATTCGCGGCAGGGCCGCTACTGAGATTCCCAACTGAGTTTGCGTCCCCCAGTAAATCCTGCTACTTGATATATTCGTTGTCCTCAATCAATATTTGCCTGTTCTGGGGGGGGAGGCCGGCACTCGGCGGTTGGATGCCGACTTGCCGGTTCGCCGTGTCGGGCAACTGGCAACTGGCAAAGTGGGAATGACCTGCCTTCTTCGACGACCTAGCCACAAATTGCGTTGGCTTGCCGCGCAACATGACGAGTGCTATGACTGAACACGCTCACAAGACACGGTGAGACTGTGTCTAGAGTATAGAGGCCTGATCAGCAGGAAAGTAAAAGCGAGTCTGACTAGTCTACATTCGCCCGACTGCCCGTTCGGCCGTGGTACGCAGTAATTGCGTTATCAGGGTCCTGCCACCCACGAGCCCATAGGCAGGGTTTGCGGCTTTGTCGGCGCTTGCCAAAACACTTTCCGACTTATTCCCAACCCCAAAGCACCACAACAAAAGCCAAACATGGGGGGGCCGGGTGGGGGAGCTAGCAATCCTCATGCATCAACAGTTCAATGCTCAAAACAGCATTTTCCCCACGTAGAGGTCGAAATGAGTAAATTGTGTTCTGCTCAACATATCGAGGCTCAGCAAGAAGCCTTTGGGCCTAGGCCTCGCCGAAGTGCACGGCCACTGCCAGATGATCAGTGGCCGCGCGAGATACGAGCGACAGCTTGTTGGCTTTCAACTGCCTCTAGCCACTTGGGGCATGCCCTGGTATCGATAGGCTGGGACAACGGCGGGAAAATTGTGAAAAACCCCCGATCCCTACCGACGGCTTAATCCATGATCATGAGGGCTGCAGACGTCAGGGATCGTGGTAATCGATCCACTCGGTCGCATGGTCCTGCCAGCCGACTCATGGCTGGCTGTGCAAGGGGGCTCCTAGCCCTGCTCCACCCTTTCCCTGCAGCCCTCTCCACACGCAATTGGGCCATTCAATGCTGTGTCAGAGCGGTAGTGCCGACCTTTCAAAAGCAAAGAAACGTGTGAAACGCCTTGCGGCGCGACCGGCGGGTTTGCAGGCCGGGCTGGCCCCCCTGTGGGCTGCTGACCATTTACTCGCTTAGTTGGCAGCTGATTTGGCGGCGCGCCACCGAGGCCCTGCGTAACGCATATCACCGAACCCTTTTGATTTGGCAGCCCATCCCTACAAGGCCCTTGCCACCAGGCTGGAGCGTGCCCCTACCCCATTTCTACAAAACAACGGTGCTGTCACTCCACTCTCTCCCAACTTTGGATGGTGTTCACATACCAAGACTGATCAACACTGGGACCTTACAACGTCTTTTTATTCCTGAAACTACTTGGACGATTTAACGCCCTGACTCTCACCCTTTTTTTAACCCTTCTCGACATCTCAGCAAGTCTGACTGCACCCTACCGTCGTCGGATGTAACCAAATTCTACGGTCAGCAGCCTGAAGGTTCAACCTGAATCTGACTTTTCGCATTTCCCAAACAATTGATTTCTGCACTGGCCTCTCTTCTCAGCATGATGAGCGTCACGAGCACAGCGATGAGCTACGCTCGGCCCTTTCCGTCATTCGAGACCGCCATGAACCTTGACCAGGATGTACAAAACGGCTCAATGGCCGCGGCGTTGAGGCAAAAGCTCGACAATCTCCCTCCTCTCGTCTTCTCCCCTACACGCCAAATGACACACCGAAGGTGGCCGTCGGACCTCTCGGCGGCATCGTCGACACGTTCAGGATCCTCCATCTTCTCCGCCGCCGAGACCTCCAACGAGACTGAGGGAACAGAACCATTCTCGGCCTCTCGATCACGCTCCAACACATTCTGGAAACAAGACCTGTCTTTGTCTCCAACAAAAGAGAGCTACATACCTCACAAACCATACATCAAGATCGTGCTCGGCACCGCGTCGCTCGGAGATGCTCAGTCGCCCATTGCCAAGATCAACACGATCGAGGCTGCAAACGCGTTCGTGTCTAGGTTCAGGTCACGCGGCTACTCAGATATCGACACTGCACGAGCATACCCTGTTGGCCGTGGTGGTACCTGTGAAAAGCTGCTGGGAGAAAAGGCGCTCAGATTAAAGACCTGGTCGAATGTCTCGACCAAAGTATCTAGTTTTATGCCCGGCAGCCACAGAGCCAAAAACATCGAGACAAGCATCAACAGAAGCCTCGAGGCCCTGAATGTCGAATCGGTCGACATCATGTACCTCCACGCTCCCGACCGAGCGACCTCATTCGAGGAGACTTGCTTCGCCATGGACAAAGCATACCGAGCTGGCAAATTTGAGCGCTTCGGCCTGTCCAACTACCAGGTCGCCGATGTGAAGGAGATCCTTGAGATCTGTGAACGCAATGAATTCATCAAACCCACCGTCTACCAAGGACAATACAACCCCATCTGCCGAGGTGCCGAGGCCGAGCTACTCGCCCTTCTCCGCCAACACAACATTTCCTTCTATGCATACAGCCCGTCAGCTTGTGGTTTCTTTTCCAACAAAATCTCAAAGGCCAATACCCCGGGTGAGCAAGGCCGCTGGAGCATCAAGTCTCCTCTCGGCGCCAAATACAGAGGCGACTACTTCCACGACCCCCTCTTCGCCGCTGCCGAGATGGTCAAAGGCCATGCGACTTTCTACGGCATCTCAGGTCACGCTGCCGCACTGAGATGGACGGTATGGCACTCTGACCTCCAAGCCGAGAAAGGAGACGCTGTCATTATTGGCGCTTCGACACAAGAGCAACTCGAGGAGAACCTCGACATTCTTGAACAAGGCCCCCTACCTGACTCATTATTGCACGTTCTTGAGCGCGTTTGGGATGACGTCAAAGATCTGGACCAAGGTCCCAGATTTTCTTTCTAAAAGTGTTCTTTAAAAAGTGTTCGAGTTCAAAATCTGCACGGGGGATGAATTGGGATATGCATTGCGATCAGGACAGGGGAATGCATTGGAGAAACTCCAAAAGGGGGCGCAATTGCTGGCCGATCTGCACCGTTTTTAATGATACCCACAAAGACTAGAGGAAAGTCTTTTGTATACGATATGATCACGCTCGCTCACTCACCTATAGTGGCTTTTGAAAACTTATTACATTTACACTTTCCATCCATACTCTACCTCGTTGCCTCCGTGCTCATTGTGATCCAATTACCCGCTGTCCGCTATTTTGCCTGATACCATCGACCAACGAGCATCTGCTATCTGTTTCCCTACGATAGGCCAGAGAATCCAACGCCGAAAAAGTAGAGCGGATGCAGACGCCCCCTAGATGGCAACAGCCAGTTTGCTGCCCGAGAGCCGTGCGAACAATCCCCCAAGTCACACAGTGAAACAGCAAGACCCGAAACCCTAGGTATCGAAGCACAGACCGTCGACACTCAGGGAACAGGGTTTAATAGTAGCGAGACGTCGAAGGACGCAGAAATGCCTGTCAGGAACAGCCAAGGCCCAAAAATTCATGTGCGAACACACGGGAGAAGCCTGTAAGATCAAGGTTTTCCCTTATCCGTGCTATAAATGTCTAGGCCCTTTTGAATTTTCATCTTCTCTAGTCCCAGGATGCAATGAAGATCAGCAACATAGCGCTCAGTCAGAAGATCATTGCAAAAATGCTTCATTGACAATAGACGTTTCGCCACCGATCGTGAGCATCTCAATCTTCAGCGGAATGTGCAGAATGTGTAGAATGCTGAGCAGACGATAAACATCGCCAACTGCTTCAAAACATGGGTAAGAGAGATGGGCTAGAACGGAATCGACCTGCGGGGCAGCGAGAGGAATTGACAAAGAAAGAACTAGTGAGACGGAAATAGGAGGAACAGGAGGAACGGGGAGGAACGGGAGGTAGAACAGGGTGGAACTTGACCTAGTGACTGGCCAAAATAGAACAGTTCGATGAACCTGATCGAATTCAGTTGTGACTGAAACGGATTTGGCCATGCAGGAAAAAGGAGAGCTCGCATTCTTTCAGGGATGAAAGCAATCCTTCCAAAAAGGGACGGCTTGGTTCCGTCTTTCTGGGGTAAGGCGAGTAACAGCGCGGCACTAGGGCTAGGCAATGCAATAGCTTTCTTCATTGATTGAAGTACTAAGCTACGCCATCTCATCTCTTCTGAGCCTTCCACCGACTGCCTCGTCCCACATTCTCACCAAGTCTCCCAAAAACGCCCACATTCAGCCATCACAGAATCATCACAAGACCACGTGACAAGCGCAAGCAACGGGGGGATTTACTCTACTAACCGCGATCGGTGTCCCGCATGAGGAAGCAGTGCACGACCGGGGAGGCCGCGTAACCGCCTTCGAGTGAGACCAGCCCATTCTGAAATGTACGCCACATCGCTCGAGGCCTAGTTGAAAAAGGCCTAACCCCCGCATGCGGGCTTTTGACCAGCAAAAACCGCAAATCTGGCACGTTCCATGCAGCTTGTACGCCAGTATTCCCTCCATTGGTGGGGATGCTGGGACTTTTGCAAGGTTGGGGCTGGTGCATTACAGCCCCGCCTGCATCTGGCAGCTGCAGGCATACTTTGTGAGCCCACAGGGATGGCCGGCTTTGCATGTCATCGCAGCCCCGTGTGCAGAGCTACTAATGCAGATAACACTGCAACTGCAGGGCCTTCATCAACATCTGGCCTCGTATCGCACCGGACGACTCGATTGGGGGCCTAATTTCTGATGTGCGGCATGATTTGCCATCAAATATTGAATCCAAATGTCTCAACCTCAAATTTGACACAATTGTTCTAGACATGTGTAAAGAGGTCAGGGAGCAAGACATGCTGACAAAAGAGGCTTCGGCGGAACTTACGGCCTCAACAGAAAGTCTGCCATGTATGCTCCAGTCTCGAAACGGAAATGCAGCTGAGCCTTTGTGGGAACTCTAGGTCAGTCTGATTTTCAATCGACGGTCCTACACACACGACGTGCCTTCAGCGATTTCCAGTCCCCAAAGCTCCTGCATACGAGGCCCATGCCCCACATAATTCTCCGTGCATAGTCGAGATACCAACCAAAAAAATTTATTCCTTGCGCGATTTGGTGGCTGAGATCGAGGTCTTCCAAAAAGGTCTGGCCCGAACTCTGAGAAAGCCACCTACGTTGCGGGCAACATCAACCGATCTCAGCAAACGCCACAAAAGAGGTTGTCCTTATGAACTATTTCTGGTGCTGACCTTTGGGCTGAGAGTTTGCATCAAACATGAGATAGCCGCGCACACACGTGAGATCATGTATTTCAGCTGATTATCAGCAGCCGAAGATGCCCGTCGCGGCGAAATCGCTCAGTGGCTGCTCTTTGGCCCGCTCCCAAAGCTCTCTCTGCCGCTTAGCCGTTTCCACTGCACTGATACTATCTGCAGTAGGTAAGAAAAGACATCTCACTTTGGAAATGCTGCAAACCCGATGAAGCAGCCCAATTTGCTACCGATGCACTTGCCATACCTGGCGAACTGCCATCTTTGGCGGCTGACAGAAGATGCGACGCTGACAACCGGTCAGGAAATCCGAACCGTGATGATAGTATCGGGAAGTCCCCGGTAGGCAGGAATAAATCCTAGCTCTGACGTGCGGTCACCACGGGGCTCCATCTTTTTCAGGAGACCCTCTTTCTCTCTCTGTGTCACTGAGTAGCTTCCTTTAGGGTTTCTTTGACGACCACTCACACGTCCTTTGAAGTCCTGCCTAGCCCAACCAACAATAGGTCGTATTCCCGGCCATGCTATGTTCGGACAGCCAGAGCCGGAGGCTAATCAAGTATGATCTTGACCAACACAGCCTTGCAATCAACCGGGCTCTTGACCATCAGCAAGATTCTTGAGTTAGAAAACCTGCGGCTCGCCCGAATCCCACAATGCGTCCACACGAGGAGATATGCCAAGCCGGTCTCATAGGGCTTCTCACTCCCTCGGTCAGGTCGACGTCCTTCAGGTTGGAATTTGGCCTTTTTCAAGTTCCCCCTCATGATGGTGGTCGTGCTATGTTGTGGTGGATTGTCTCCCATCTTTCCGACCTCTTCAGCGCACCAGCTCCTGTTCCTTTTACTGTTTCCTCCTCTAATCTTCTTACGAACACCTAAGCAATCTCTAAGACGTGCAAAAGGTCCTCTTTCTCGATACCTCTGATTGTTCCATCCATAAATTCGACATTGGTACGACAAGTTGGAGTCATTCCACCTGATTCCCTTCGCTTTCTTTACCTCGAAAAAGCCATCCTGACCTCCTCTTCGGAAAGGCACTTCGCTAGCCCCAGCCTAACTTTCAATCCCAACCGAAAGCATGGCTCTCAAACAAGACTACTGTGGGACAAAAGCCGCTAAATTTAGGACAAAGTGATAACCAGTGGTGAACAAACAACCTCGACGCAGCGGGCCACTGCTACAGGGGCTTGACACATCCGATTGCAAGACTGCAGTTTCTGGATGCAACGTACTAACTGATTTAGGTATTGATCAGATGGTCCAGCAGGCAATCGTTGTCCAGGTATTGAGTGTATTAGACTTTCACCGGCCTCTAACTAATGCACGCTTGCAATCAGATGTTCCAAGGCCCTGTACAACACTTTAGGAAAGGAGGTGTGAACAAACCGAAATTTAGAGGCGGAGATAGAAGGGGCGGTGATTCATGGCTACGATGGAGGGGATTATCATTGCGGGTCATTGATTTCTTCACATCAAATTAATCACGACACCTCTGCATTATGCATGCAATGTAATGAAGGCATCATGGGAGAATGCCTACAGCATTGTCGTTTGCCGAGCTCTCTTTAGTTGTAATGAACTTTCTGGTGCATCTTCCCAACCAGTAGCAGAGTAGTTATGCAAACTTAGTCTAGAGCACGCAGACCACGCAAATTGTTTCAGACGGACAGAGTAGGCGCTCAATCAGAACCTGAAGGACTTGATGCTTGTGGATGCCCCAAAAGCGACAACTTTCTGCCCTGTGCCGGGGTCTAATTGGTTTGCCGTGCCAAAAGGTGCGATCACGTGACTGCGCACTTTGCACCTTGGATAGAATTTGCCCTGCGCCAACACAGGCCTATACACAATCAATCATTCACCTTATTCATCACCCCATTCAGGGTAGATGGAGCGCGCATTTGACGTACACACTGTTTGCCGGGCGGGGATAAGACTGAGCGATCACCATGAGGACCGCAGATTAAGTGAAGTCCCGAAACCATGCGGCGACCGATGATCTTCAGGGATTTTCTGAAGGCGCGTCTGATGGGCTGACCCTGCAACAAGCGACTGGAAAAAAGGGAGATCGACGCGATGTCCCTGCTAACCCAGCCATCCCTGCGAGACATCAAAGCTTAGACTTCCGAGCCCTCCGTGGCCTGACCTCTCCCGAACATCACAGCCAGAAGCAGGAAGCGTAGACTCCTTTTCATCATCCAATTTGTTCGACGCCAGCGAACCTGGCCAGCGTCCGGTCATGGGCGATTCGTGAACAGCGCACTCTGAAATCATCAGCTGGGAACATGCTAACGATTCTTTCGTTCTGATGTCCTTGTCCTAGCTTTCCTGGCATCTCCACAATTATACTCTAGATCTCTCGATCTTAGCCACTCGTTTCAACGTTTCGCCTCCTCGCTGCCACTGGAACCCTCGCCGTACCAATGAAGAGAGACTTGGGCTTAGCCGTCCCCTCGAGGCTCATGATTTGGTGATCAATTTTCACGCCAACTCCCATCGTTGGCTGCCTGCAGCCATGGCAAGCAGTCAACATCATTGTTGCGTTCAACTACCTGCTGGCTAACCCTACAGCCCAAACTTTGCCGCTACTGCCGATGCTCTCTTTTTCAAACGACTCAACCAACCAGCTCGCTGGTATCCCTGTAAGTTCTTCACCCTCTGCTCTCTTCTACGCTCGGTGTGCTCCTTAACGCTAGAGACTAACGCATGTAATTTCATAGGGAAGATCCTGAGATTCGGCGGTTTGTGAGATTCGGCAGGTCAGGGAGGTTTGATAAGCAGTGTTAAAAGTCAAGACAAGTTCGGCCTGCCGTACGTCATCAGCAGATGTTTCCCACACACCGGTTAGGGATAGACAAAATACCCAAAATCATGGTGGATCCGGTTGGTGGTGGTGCGATAATGGCCCCGCAGGCTTCGTGGCCAGGGATTGCAGGTGTGCGGCGCTCAGGGGAGAGAGTTTCGGACTAGGTAAGTCCGGAGTGCGTCAAGGCCGTGCCATGGACTTTCAGGATGTACGTTCTTTTTGGGTGTGAGATGGGATGTGGACAAGGGATGCATGAATGCACAAATTTCGAAGGCACTGAGCATCTCAGCTGGAATTGGGCGCATGATGGGATGGTGAGGGGGTTGGAAGCGAAACCTGGCAAGGAGTAATTGCTACCAAGCTTATCACGAACATATTGGCAAGAGAACTGAGATCAATGACGGAATCACATGAAGCATGAAAGACGGGAATGGTGAGCGCAAAGCATTTTGTCAGGTTTGACAACTACTTCTCTTCCTGAACCAAATCATTTGCTAAACAAAGACGCCAAGTCACGATATCCGAGAACTTTGTGTAATTGTCTCTTGTTACTTTGACCACCTCTCCTGCTCAACACCCGATCTGTGGTTCACAGACAGTGGTTTGGCATTGAAGTTACGTGCAGCCATTTCAGAAGCTCCAACCCGACTCTCAACTTTGTCCTCCAGCATCGTATCCTTCGGCTCCCCTTTGCTGTGGGCCGATATGGCGGAAGGAGTGTTCACAGCCGATCCGTGATTTGTTGCGTCTAGATTCGGCCGCGTGGTCGCAGTGGTTGGGTTGTTGTAGGCCGATATCGTTTCGCACGGAGGCGTTCCTTCTCTTCCTTCTTGAGTTCGTTGTGAGGTGCTGTGGTTGTTAAAGGTAGTCCCTTTCTCTACGGCGAAAAGCGCCCGGAGTGGGCTCGAAGACTCTGCCACTATTCAGCCGTAACATACCAACCACTGGTCGCAGCCATGGGCTGCTGGGCTGAATCGAAATGCCCACCCAGCACTGCTTCTTGCGACCACTGAGATCAGATTCCTCAGCATTGCCCGACCTCTGTTGGGCTGAACCACTCTCCTGTCGCGATGATGACGTAAAAAATCAGTAAAATCAAGCCGTGAAACCTGGAACAAGTCAGCTATTGGCCCGAAATACATTCTGAACGCTTGCGAACCAATAAACAGTGCCGCTCCGCGTGTTCATTTTCAGCATTATCGCAGTCATGAACAATATCGCAAGTTGGAAGCCTTCAACATAGAGTGTCATGCCATCACTGCCGTGCATCCAGCCCACGAGTACAGTCGAAGGCAGTATGAAGGATAGAACCTGTACACTGGTACCAATTGTGATGCCAAAACTGTAGTCTAGATGATCTTCTATCGCCAAAAAGACCGCATCCACGTTGCAGCTGAGGAAAGGCAAGAGTATTACACCCACGAAGTTGACCGAGAGATGTCCAGCGCAGGGATCGGTGATCTGGTCGAGACGGTCGAGCGCAAACGTACTGCAAACACCTACGAACGCAGTACCGATGATGAGCGTCGCAACCAATGAAGCGGTCGATAGCCGAACAGAGCCTTTACTATCCCATCCCGGAGCGCTGCCATCACTAGAATGGGTAGAGGTGGGAGATACAAGCACTGGTGCCGCAATGGAGGTGTCCCGGACATTTGACAAGCTCTTCCGGAACAATGGGAGGCCTTTTCTGGGTTTTATGCATGATCCTAGGCTGCGGAGAGCCATTTTGAAATGCTTTATTAGTCGCTGACCAGCGATTATCTTGTTCTTCAAAACAGGAGCCTCTATCAAGGCCTTGTGAGTCTTGAAGGCCCAGAACAAGAAGCACAAATAACTCAGAATCATGAGCACGGAGCTCGCCTGGGAGACCTCAGAAATTCCAACGTGGCCTGCGGTCGAGGAAATGCTGAACGACTCGGTCAGGAACAATGTGCATACTGATAGTAGGAAAATATCCAGCTGAGCCTGTACGTTCAGGAAATTGAAACAGAGTCCGTCGCGATTATGACCACCGAAGAGAAAGCTTAGGCCTATCATGAGTGTCATATTGGCAATGGCGGTCCCTATCAAGGAGGTTCGGACGACAAAGTACTGGCCTTTGAACAACGCGATCATGGAAACGGTTAGATTGACCACGTTGCTTTAGAGGTTAGGGCAAGGCCATATAAGGAAAACTATCTTGGAACACTCACCCGAAGGTCATGATCACTGCGGTAGCAGGCAGACCGCCAAGCCGTAGCACAAGGTCTTTCGTAGCCAGAGATAAAATCCTTCCTAATGGAATGATGGCGATGAAATTCAAGGAGAAAATCAGGGCAGGGTTGCCATTGGTTAGTTGTACTGCGAATCCAGCTGGAATCATCAGCAAAAGTATATTCAGCCACGACCCAAAAAGTACGGCTCGAATCTGCGCTACCAGAGTGGGGCCGGATACTGCTTCGACATATGTATCAGAAGGCGCTGGCGAGCTTTTACAGGGTGGTTGTTGGCAAAGCGGCTTGGACGGGATATCTGGTATTGGTCTCGTAATATCATGCGCGGCCACAGGACTGTCGCATAGTTCAATACCAAATAACCTGGATTCACTCTCAGACTCCACCTGGGCAATTGGCGCTGAAGCGCTGCGTGGCGACGGTATGACTCGTATCTCCGGCTTTTCGATAAGCGGTGGTGGTTCAGACTTCTGGCCATCCAAGGGGCCTTCTGTCTTTCCGTGATCAAGCCCTAACTCTCGTGCCCTATCCTGCGATGTTGTATATCGGTAGTCTTGGCCGTTCGTTCTCACCGGTCCCAAAGTCCTGCTATCACCCGCCTCTTGTACGTGGAGTTCATTGTAATTGCGTGTGGATGCTGTAGATTTTCTCTTTCCGAACGGATTTCTTAGGGCAATTGACAAATTGCTGGGCTCGTCGCTCGGGCTATCGTACCACGCCGCATTGTGATCTTGCCTGCGGCAGAGATCTGTAGAGCGCATTAGCATAGTCAAGAATGGTAAGGGCCCAGATATCGCTTCTTACGCATCTTGGCTGCAGCACAATATTCTAATCAAGAACCCGGGATAGAAAGGCTTTCCTGAAGGGAGAAGAGCCACGCAGTGGCAGCCTTGTTTCCCAAGAGAAGCTGGGTTTCTGCAAGACAACGGGATGAAAGCTGCATGGAATCATGAAATTGCGGGAATGGTAAGGAACATGAGCGGGGAAGAAGTGCGCCCATTGCTTCCAGATGACTGGAACCAAGCCAGCGCATGTTCAACCCGCTGTAGGGACCATCCCATCCATGCAGCACCGCAGTTCGCCGGGGTGGAATGCGGAAGATCGTAGAGAAGCCGTAAACTTGAACCAGAGATTCGCTAGGATTAGCCAATCGATTCACTTCGACGCAAGGTTGGTGCATGACGGGTTTGCGCAGCCGCATAAAAGGGTTTGCACAGCCTTACATGAGAGTTTTGCTCAGCCTTGCCATAACGATGGCGGCGTTTCGGCGTTAAGGTGATGTCATAGGGTGCGGCGTGACCTAGGTCTAATGCAGCACGCCTGCTTGGCATTTATGCTGGTCGGCGACGGGCTCACGTAGGGAAAGGAGGGATGCGTACACAGACAGTGTAACAGAGGAAGCGTTTTCATAGATTCTAATTCATCAATTTTCCAGTCATGCGGCCGAATCCCAAAGCCCATTCCTCGTCTTCCTAGTGTACAGCATCCTCTACCTGACCGCCTGCCTTTGAGATAGGCTCTCGACGGGCGCCTTGGCGACGCCCTTCACGTTCCTCCCCTCGATACTGTCTTCTCCCCTTAGACCTGCAGCCGCAACTTCTACCTCGAAACGCTACTATAGTATTGACTGGGCCTCCTCTGAAATCTAGAATTAGGACCAGCCGATTGGGACTACATGTGGGGTAACGCCTATGCAAAAAGGTTGGGCCTTTGGATATCAGATGACCGCGTTGATTGCCAGTGATGTCCGCCATAGCAATCCGGGATTTGTCCTTTCACGAGCTTTGACCATTTAGGAACGCCTTTTCATCAAAAGCTTCCCTTGTTATCAATCAGGCGATGCCAAATAAATATGCCGCAACATGCATCCAGTTCATGCGCAGGGTCCAGGAGGGCGAAACTACCTTCTCCTAATTCATATAGCGGCCAACGGTGACGGCCGGTGGAGGAAGTGACACTTTCGTAAGATAGGTCTTCTGAAAAAGGAGAAAAGCACTTTCAAACATGCAAAAGGTAAATGTGTCGTGTAAATTGGTAAATGGAGTCCTTCCACACCTCCATCTATTTGTATGGAAAGATCTGCATATCTATTGAGCCTTCGTGTCCTTCTGACTCTTTCCAGCAAGATCTGTGAAGCTGCAGGTGCTAGAAGACTGGATTCCTCCATTCACGTTAAACTGCACATCATTCAATTCATTAGTATTGTCAAAGGATGACCATGGTGTTCGTGGAGTCACTGCCCTGACTCATCCGCTCTTAAGGAAACACTGCTATCTGTTTTGCATTGTCCAAATTCACTCATTCCGCCTGTAAAATCTTCTTATCTGCCGTGACTTCTTTGTACTTTGCAAACACAACATCATATCTCTCCTAAGCCAGGTCAAAAGCTTTCCACAAACAATGCAGACTTCCAGCAATCCTTTCGCTATTAGGCCCCTCCTGACACATGCATCGAGCTCCTGTTTTAATTTCTCCCTTACCGCAAACAACCTGCCATCAAGCTTCACAAGCTGCAAACTTCAAATAGCCAGAACCAACAAGAAGCAAGGCCATTCATCCCTCATGACAAAGAGTTGAAACACCTATAAGTATGGCCGCCTCTCAAAATCCTATGATGCTCGATTTCCATTTCCAGAACATCAACATCCAAGCTATATATCGTAGTTTGTTCCTCATCTCTCCTGGAGGCCCAAACAAGTCGGAAATCGGCGATCTGGTCAGAGACACACAGGATCTCCACTACCGTGTCAATTTCAATGGCGGGAGGCTTGGGAGCCCCGGTCTTGAAGTATATATAGAGCATGTCCCTTCTCGCCGATCTGCCAAGATCATCTTCGAACCTGGTGTCAGCCACGGGCCCAACTTCCACCTGCACTCTTTCTCTACTGAATGGCTCGGCAGGCCGGGCGGAGGTGGCCACAAGTATGATAAAGACCCCATCTCCGTCAGAAATCTCCCTCTGGACGTCAAGAAAAGGACATTGAAAGTGCGCATACAAACCTTCGGACACGTCTCGCCTGATCCTTCGGCCATTGGCGCTTTGCTCAACGTCCTTCCGGCAAATTCTCTAGCACGACAGCTGCTTGCAAGGTCGACAGCCTGGGTCAACACCAGCTTCGAGGCTTGGATCTACTGTCTGGTTCCTGCAGATTCAGTCATTGCCTTCGAGGCTCGATCTCTTGCACCTCTAAGGCTTGCCGTGGCGAATCGGCTGCCTCCATACCATCAACTCTCTCATCCCCAGAATGTCCTCAACCTTTCTATGCCGCATCTCCCTGAGTTCCGCAACGGCATTTACTTCAGCGTCACCTCCACAGCTCCCACAATCCAATACGGAGGTCCGATACTTCCCCTTGCGGACACTCGCGGTCGTCGCGCGCCCTTGCCGGTCGCGCAAGTGCACGCTAATGGAGTCATCAGAGAAGAGCAATACTATAAAACCTTTTGCAACAGCATTGCTGCGACTCCCCAATTCATGAAACTCATGAGAGCTTCCTCCCCAGTCCTCAGCAGCCCAACAACAGCACACGGCGGGACTACGCCCAATCCAGCAGTTGTGTTGCCTAGTGATCAAGCTCCATTCTTTGGCTGTGTGGATCGCCTCAACTTTGCAGGCCAACATAGCATCTTGCTTCCACGCGCTGGAGAGATTTTCGCTCTTAGTTGGTGGAGACAACAGGCAGATGGAACGTGGGCATCAACTGGTGAGAATGCATGTGGCATCGTGCTCCGCCTCAGTGCTGCGGATCACATCACAGCTGGCACATGTCTCGTCCTTGGCCTGTCAATGTTGAGCGAGCCACTCAAACAGCGTGCATCTCGTCGCATTGTCGATGCTGTTGCAGACGTTGTTCGGTTCGGCTGGGTACCAAACGCCAAGGTGGCCCACATCGAGCTGGACGCATTAAGGCAGTTCAGTACACAGGCGGTGGTGCCTATGATGGCCTCATTGCAGGTAAATGTGCTGTTTCAGCCATTGGGAGCAAGAGGCATTCCACAGATGCAGAGGGATCTCCGGAATGGTCCCAGCCCACCATGCAACAACACCGCTGAACTCACACACCGAGTTGCCCGCTACAATAATGGTGTCCAAGACCTCTGCAGCCTACCACAGATGGCTAACATGACGCAGAATGAGACCGAACTTTTGAATCGACTTCCCAGCCGCATCGACGGTTTCTTCCAGATGCTTCACACATCGCCAGTACACGTCCAGTTTCGAGCTCTGGGTTGCCTTGCCCTTGCCTTGACCAACGCTGGGAATCCAAACGGCGCGGCCAGAAAAGGCACCCATCAGATCCTCGTAGTGGTCGAAGATCAGAGCGACTGCTCCAGGATCTGTTTCGCTTTGAATGACCTCGTGCAAGCAGCGAAGACCCATGGCAGGAACGATGGGGAATTATGGAAGCACAAGAAGATCGTGTCGTACACAACCGTTGAGCTGAACCATCAATTTGCCCCACCTCGCGACACAAACACCACACAGAATACCAACCTGTCCCACCCGCTCCATCCCCTGCGGGAGCAGATGGAGCTCGCGTTCGAGCAGACGTTCAGCGACCTACCTGAGCACTCAGCCATACTCGACCAACAGGGCGCCTACTTCAACGCGCACTTTGCCAATCCGCCAGCTGGCCGCACACCATATGGAATGAGCATGGGAGATGCGACGATGGTATACCATTTCAACAATCCTATCAACCACAATCAATACTACACAGATCGCGCTGCTGTCATTGACAACCGATCCCTTTCATTTGATGAGATCCACGATGTTCGCGGCAGACGGCACGATGCTGTGCGAAATGTTCTCGAAGGTGTCGACATCCTGGTCACCAACGCTGCTACAGCCACTAGTAGCGACATCAAAGCCTCGTTTGCTACTCCAATCATCATGCTTATCAATGCACACCACACAACCTTCGCCCAGGCGAATAGTATTTTCATGGCATATCCAAAGCTCGAGGCTGCATTCATCGTGGGTGCGGATGGACACACTCTTCTTCCCGGCACGTTCGCCAGCCTTGGGAACAACGAGGCCTCGGAGTCATACTTTCGCTCCTTCTGGACCATGCTGCGAAACAACAGGGCGAATTGTTTCACTGTTTGAGCACGGGGAGCAGAAGTTTAGTGTCGTGGCCGGATATTGCGCAGAAGGTTCGAGGAGTGGCATCGTCTGGCAAATTTCGGGATCGTGGAGCAGGTCGCAATGGCATTAGTACAAGCGAATGAATAACATTTTTGATTCAAGAAACTATACCTTGACTTCTTGGTGAAAACTACTATGTGATTAACCAGAATGACGACTAGAGTGACTACTCCAGTAAGGGCAAGGGTGATAACTGGAGTGAAATTAGTAACGAGAACCCGAGTGATAATGAACTAATAGCTCAGCAACAACAGTAGTGAGGTTTCAGTGATTAGTATCCATGGCAGTTTTAAAGGCATTGTGTGGATCTGCTCGTGGAACACTGTAGAGAATGCTGGCTGGTTATTTGCCCCTTGAGACAAGTTGGGGGTCTTAGTATTTGGTCTGGACAACATCGGCCTTTATGACGATGTCGGCAAAATTGACGAGTGCCGCTGTAGAACGTCCGGCTTGTGCTTACCCTCAGATACTATGTCTAGCGCGAGAGCCATTCTAGGACGCTGGCTCTGCTTCTCACGTTTCGTGGAGTTGTGGAGTGCTGCCCTAGAAGATTCCGAGGAATGCTCGTCATGTCTTCCTCCCTGAGACGAGTACAACAGCTGTTGGTTCTGGACTGCATTGATTTGGATTGAGCTACATTTAGAGGGGAAATATTGGACTAGGAGACTGCTCGCAGGTCCTCTGAATGGGTAAGATTGATTCTCAACTTGAGAGGTCGCTGGAACATAAATTTCAACTCCATTCTACCCGAAATTGTATGGGTGGTATTATTGGCAGGTTTCGCGCAAGCGGAGCACGGGACGGCAAAAGTGCGGGCTGGGAGGCAGGGGATTGTTTTAATTTGTTGGCGGAACCATGCAGCCCTTTTTTTTTTTGAAGGGCTCAGAGCAAGTTGAATCTTGACCTCTCTGCGACTTGTACAACGCACTCGGGGGAATATTGTTCGCAGCTTCCATGGAAGCCTCACGGCTGGCGGAAAAATTTTCGCTAGTTAGTCCCTCTCACTCGCCTTAAACTACAGTACATTCATGATGCGCTCTGGGCTGGCGGAAACGTCAACATCAACAATGCTCGAAGCCGAATGTCACAAGTCTTCCAATTTCAGGCAATTTCGTTTCTGACCTTGAAATCTCGATCACTCTGGCGGCGTTATTTTTGCACAGGCCATCGCAACCTTCCTTTCCTTCGGACCTGGTGTAGCCATGCTGCATCCGGAGATTGTTTTGAATTTACCAAGGGAGTGCTTCAATGGGCAGTCTGATAAAAGCTTTCTTCGGGTTCTCCGTACGCAAATGGACATCAGGATAGGCCGTACAATGTTCCGAAGCCGCCACATTGTAAATCGGTTGAGACTGCAACATCGCCTCGTCTCTATCTGGACTCCTTTCACATGATCTGATCGAAAGGAAATGCCGAACCAAGAAATGTGGTAAGCTTTGTGCGCATGCAAAGACCAAGAGAAATATTGTTGTCAGCCAGCACTTGCCCACTTCCACCCAGGGGAGACGTCTAGCCTCTTAAGACCACCGCCAACAACCATGACGCTCCCGTCATACTCTAGTATTTCGAACTGTCCGAAAACCCAAGATCTTCCTACTCCAGCAATCTATGCTTATGCCAGGACAATCTTTATTTGCCCAGTGCATCTTGCCCTTGGAAGCCTACTAACACCAAAACGTCTTACGATGTCCCAATGCTCTTTTGGTGTTCATGCTTGCATTCACTATGTCAATATGTCATGTCCTTGTTGAAGCAATGTCATTCGATGAATATGCAGGTCTTCACCATGTTCCCATTCATGTTTTCGTCGGTTTGCTTGAGCCATCCCTTTTTTGCATGTTAACGAACAAGAAGGTCTTCCACCCTTTGCGCGGCCCATCTTCTAACGGTCGCATCGTTTGTCCTCTCGAGTGACATGCACCTATTACTCTATTGGCCCTTGTGCACCGCACCTCTGCAGAGGCGGCCGGCGTTCTGCTCGCTCATAAAGGGTACAGCGCAGTCTTCTTTCTCGGAGGTCCTTCTCACACGCATCTTGGAGTAAAGATGAGGCTTGGTTGACTTTCGGGCGCTTGTTTTTACTTGTTGTGCCAAATGCAGGAACAAGATCCTCCAATCTGTCTTGACAGATGGAAGGACATGACCTAGTGCGAAGCAGTGGATCCAACCACCTAGCCTATCGTAAGGCACATCCCAATGCAGTGGCAAAGAGGGTGGATAGTGACAAGCATAGTTGCATAGCATGAACTACATTCATCCAAGCGTGATCCCTAGCACAGTGATTCTATTTTCTCCAACAACTCGAAAGGCAAATTGCTAAAGGCTACTCGATGCCGCATTTGGGTCCAGCCAGTTGGTGTGGTCGGAGATTGAGCCGTACAATTGGTCTACACAAGGGAGTGTTAGTTGCCACGACCTTCCAGCCTCCATGGAACATGGAGAATCGAGTAGCAGCGCCAAGCACTTGCTCCGTCGGGGCTAACGTGGCATTGAATAGCGTGTAATAGGGCGTCTTGAAGTGGTTGCTTCGCACCTCTAGTCAAAAGCTCTAAATCCCAATCGGGTTGAAAGGTTAACACCCAAATTCCAAGAAGGGGATCCGCTGCGGATTTGGCGTTGGAGTTGTGCTGCAGAACGTGGGTACACTAATTTCTGGCGATGGCTGCTTTGAAGGAGGCTATTTATAGCGGTCTGCTAGCTCCTAGACTGCTGGAAAAGGCACACGCAAAATTTGGGGTGGGGTCTTGTACGCGTACCTTGTCAACGCATTTCTCAGTCTGAGGCGTGGCCTGAGATGAGCTCCCGACAGGGCATCCCAGGGACCTCCACCCGTCTGTTAAAAACGCAAGTCGGTGTTTTGAAACTTCTTTATTCAGCTGTCTAGATCAGATCAGACCCAAATATTCAGCTAACCGAGGCCCCAGGCTTCTCACCTTTCTGCCACTCTGCCTACCTGGAGCAAAAGCCACCTGCAAGAGCAATTCTCCCGCAGTATCTTCCGGGGGGCTTGCCTAAAACGAAAGCCTATCATCCCGGAATCGACACGATTGGCGTAACTAGTAGATGGGCGAGCCTCAGCCGCACGGACCTCAATGCTTAGCCATCTTTAGCGACGGCGAAAATACCCCCGCTTCCCCCCAACTCCCCACGGCGAGTCTGGGGCCCTTGAGCGGGGCCTGTTCGAGGCTTCCCCAGCTGTCAAAGCATTGTTCGAGAGGTGTAACCTGAATTTTCCATCCGCTTACTGGTGGTAGACTCGGGACTTCAGAGTCGACTCAATGGCAATTTTTTCCAACAGCCCAATGCTGGCCGTCGGCGGTCTTGAGAACAGACCTTGTGACGAAAGAGGTACCCACAAAAGCCATATGGCACGAACGGAGAGCCCGGGAAATTACTGAACGCCACACCCTTAAGCGTGGCCCCAAAAAGCCCATCATTGAATAGCAGCAAGCGTAAGTTGTTGCCACTGTGTTTAGTGAATCGCAAACCTTAGCCCTCAGCACACCAAGGACCAAGCATGGAGCCAGTGTTACGGCTGTCGGACGTACCTCTCATAATAGCAGACTCCTGCTATGTCGCCGCCGGATGTTCTTATGGCTCTCTTCCTTGAAAAGACATGTCCGCCTCCCTGGAAAGTGCTGAGACGTCAGATGCGGCCCCGTCCAGACGGACTGCCCCGCGGCCACCCTTGAGGCCATTAAAGACTTTAGCTCCCAAACCTCCCCAAGCACAGCGACCCGTATCCTCAAGAAGGATAACCGCTATATCTGTCTCATCCGTTGTGGGTCGAGGGAGTCCACCAACCTGTCCTGTCTGCCGGCGCAGAGCATGCCAGTTGAGCTCTCACAAGTCCTGGGCGAAAGATTCCAATCAACCAGGAGATGGGACTGTCCTGCCTCACAATCGCCATGATGTCATCAAGGATACACCATATGCCAACTCCTATGCTTATCGTTTCGCCGAAAGTTTGGTCGACGCCAGTATAGCCGCTGGACAGGTTGATCCGTTCTACCAGCTACCTATTCCGGACGGCACGCACCCTCAACTGCACAGACTATTCCATGACTGTAAGCACCCTCCTACTGTCCCAACACACTCAACTCCTTCGGGCCGCATGGTGTCTAACCGGCGTGTATCAGTTTTCACTGTGCAGCTCAATCGTGCAGTGAATTTTCCACGTCCATCTTGCTTCGCCAGCGGTCCACTAGGAGGTGCCCTTGCACCGGCCGCGATGATTGATCCAGCGGTATGCCTCAGTGTGATTTCACTGTCGGCAACAATCGCAGGCATGCGACTAGGTCAGCCGGCTCGAAACGCCTCAGCACAGTCCCTCTACGGCCAAGCAAAGCGACTGGTTTGCGAGAGATTGAGCAACAGCTACACGACAGACGAAACCATCATGGCAGCCATTTCATTGCTCATGGTCAGCATACTATTTGGAAATGAAGCGGCCATCAGACAAAATCGTAGGGCTGCTCGCGATCTTGTTGCAAGAAGAGGCGGCCCGTCACGACTCGGCACAGGTGGTGTGCTTGCCGATTACATTATCTGGGCTGAGGTTTTCGGAGCTCTCTGCCTGAAGGACGAACCTTTTTATGCCAGCGAAGCCACACCTGGATTTCTGATGACACCGCCTCCGACAGTTTATGGCGCTGGCTTCTCCTCTCCGCCCATTCTGGAAAGCTTACATCCAAGCATGATCGAAATCTGTCTCACGATGTGCCGATTGACAGAAGTCCTGGAAAAGGCCATCCGTGAAGATGCCACTCCTCAGGAATTCATCTACTTCTACTGTACTCTAAAATGGGTCTCCATTCAACGGGCACAATTTCGAGCTAGCTGCTACAATACGGGGACTAAGGATGAATGTATCAGTAATGTCATCGAAATCTTTCGATGCAATGTGTTTGCAACACAACCGGAGAGCAGAAGTCTCAATTTGGACTTCTGTTCCCAACTACAGCATGCACTTATGCGAACTGATCTATGTTCGTTCTGGAACGGGCAAATTCAGATTCTTATCTGGGCATTGTTCGTTGTAGGAACCGTAGAATTTGAAGGGGGGTCTAGGCGGTGGTTCATGGATCTACTGCGCCGCAGCATCTCGCACAGATATGCGAGCGAAGACTGGCCAAGCACTTGGACGAAGGAAGCATTACAAAATCTGAAATCCTTTCTGTGGTCTGAGGTACGATTTGCAGAATCTTTCGTCAAGATATGTGACGAAGTGGAACAATTGAATGCCTTGGAAGTGGGATCCAAAATGGCCTCTGGATTCCCATTGGAGAGGCAAAGACCTTTAGGATCAAAATGACAATTCCGAGCGTGACCTCGAGTCATTTTTCTTCAAAACCGACCTCAGGCAAACCTACGACGCCTACAGCATGCCTTGGTGTCGCGCGACTTGACTGTCAAGGTCGTGTCATCTTGTTAGCTACAAATACAGCAGAGATCTAACCACTAGAACTTCTTCTATCCAAACTCTCTTTTCTGACGGTAGCTGGAGTTTGATAAGGCTTTCAAGAGACTAGGGCCCATGATGGACGCAAGCCGACCCAAACAGCGACAGGTTCATTCCGACCAACTGGGCGATCTTCAGAAAGCACAGCCGTGGCCTTCACCAACCTTTCCAGTACTACTGGTAGTTGCACCACCATCATGGACCAATCACGATAAATGAACCCTGCCACACACCCCGACCTATCATCAAGCCCTGCTCCCATGTGCTTTTTTCTATACGGCGATGTAATTTCCATTTTTGGTGTGTCGTGGCTTGCTTGACAACCTGAACAATGGACCGCCTCTTTGGTTGCTTCATTCTCACCATCTTGCCTGAATCTGTTATGAACTCGACGCTCGGTTCTACAACGTCGTGGCGGCAACCATGCATCTTCAGCAATTAGCCTCGGCGCCTCTACGTCTCAGTAGCTTCGCAGTGCCTCCGTCACTCTGCATCTCTTCGTCCCGCAACAAAGTTGTACTATAGCTCTCTTCGCTAGCCTCACGTGCGGGTTTCTTTCACCCATTTACGCAAAGCCCTAGGTTTCTTTGTGGGCAAGACAACGTAGTTGCAGAAGATTAGCACATATGCGGAAGCCGAGGAGACCTGCGAGGCACCAAAATTGCGTTGGAAGTATGTTGATGTTGTGCGAGAATCAGGTTGATATCACGCGTCGGGAGGACAGAGTAGGTCGCTGGATGGATGCAAGGATTAGGATGAAAGTTGTTAATCTACAGAAGCAATAGTGGCAAGTGCCTTATCTACAGACAATGCTTATTTCTCCACTCGAACACGATCAAAATCAATATCACCTGTTATGTCCATTGAATAGATAGACTCTCGTGTCCTGCCCCAAGGTGACGCTGAAGAACATTTGCGGACTTACTGATAATCCCGCTAGCGTATCGTGAGCGCGTCGTGGGATATCCTTGGCGTCGCGTCTCCCAGAAAGCTCGCGGAATTCAGCACATCAGTACCGTAACTGCTGGCTTTCAACTCCAATTGCTCTCGAACTCAATGACATAGCATGGCTAACGAAAAAATGTTGTCTTCTGCAGCATCACCGTCTCCCGTCTTAGACGGCGGCAGTTCTCCGGTTATTCTTACGCCTAGTCGACGAGTTAAAGCAATACTCGCACAGTTTGACGACTCAGATTCCGAGAATGAAGCCGTCCATCCTAAAAACATACGTCCCACAGAACATCTATCGCCAGTACGACCGGCTAGTGGCTTGCTTGCCTCTGCACGGTCAGGCTCTAAGAGACGCAGTCGGGATGAAGATGAGGACGAAGATATTCTACCAAATGCACCGCGAGGGCGTCTTGCTGCTAGATTACAAGCACAGAATACGGAAGACAGCGATTCTGATTCAGAAGCCGACGGTGGAGGTGGTGCCTACGACAGGATCAAGAGCCAGATGCAAAGCTTGGAAGCCAAGACAGGAGACATCAGCGAAGTTACGAACGCGCCTGAACAGTTGAGCAGTGAAGACGAACTCGCAGAGACCTTCCCAAGAAGACGATTTTTGAAGCGAAAGAGCAGGTCAGCAGCTGACGATCTACAACGCGTCGCGCCATCCAAGTCACCATCACCTCTCTTCTTTCCTTCCCCTTCTGCTGCAAAGAAGTATGAAGATTCGCCCCGATCAGCCAGTCACTCGGACATGGATGACTTCCCCGTAAACCCGCTCACTACCAATAAATCACGCTTTCTTGAGCTTGTTGAGAAGCACCGGAAACATCGTCTGGCGCAAGAAGCAGCAGATATCGCGAAGAGAGCAGCACGTGTTGAACAGCTTAAATCCGCAAGTGAGAATTCCGGACGTCAACGTGGGTCGAGTCCAGCCGACGACAGTGATGAGGACAGCGATCTGTCAAATCATGGCACCAGTCGAAAATTGTCAAAAGCGTCTCGACCAACTAGGAAAGCAAGCAAGAAGGCTATTGAAGAGATGAATCGTGAGACGCAGAGAATGACCAGAAACATGCAATTGGCACACCAAGCGAAAATCAAGAAAAAGATCACCAAGGAGAGCCTACTCGCGAGGTTCAATTTCCCTCTTTCTGGTGTAAATAAGATAGTAGCCAATGAGGATCACACAAACTCCAGAACCGCAAGCTCTGCGCCCACATCTGATGCAGAAGGGGCAAAGCAAGACACCCCCCCCACGAGTCCGCTGCTACCCGAGCCAGGCAATAAAGACGCGTCGTTCATGAACCTTCCGCCTGCTGAGATATTTGACTCAGCCGTTTTGGTGAATCGGGACACAGAGGAGCTGTCCACAAGGGAAGGTAATCAGACGCAAGCGGCACATTCAGTGGAAAAAGGCAAAGGAAGGGCGGCGGAAGGACAACCTGAGGAGACCTCTGGGCTAATTTCCATCCAGAAAGCACGAAATAAGCCTCGTCAAATCCGTGTAAAATGGTCAAAAGAAGATGCTGTTATTGCTCGAGCTGCGGACTCCGACTCCGACTTGGAAATTGTCACTTCACAATCAACATCACGCAAGCTCGCCGTTTTCGAGAGGCTACCATCACGTAAGGTTCAGGAGAAACCCTCTCACCTGGCCCTACGCTCGCTTGCACACATCACGGGTACCACGGATAAGAAGCGCTCGTCTATAAACGCTGCACAGATGGAGGCCGATCTTCGCAAAGCGGCAAGGATGCAGGCAAGGAAGGAGCGTCAAGAAAAGATCGAAGAGCTGAAAGCCAAAGGTATTATCATCCAGAGCGCCGAGGAACGAGAAAAAGATCAACAAGAAGTCGAGGATCTCGTCGAAAGAGCCAGACAGGAAGCAGCCGAGATTCAAAAGAAGGAGAAGGCGATCGCGAAGAAGGATGGCACTTTTGTCAACGATGGTTTGGACGATGATGATAGCGATGACGAAGAGGATGGCAATTTCCAGGACGAGGACGACGCCCAAATAGGGATTGCTGACGACGAGGACGACGAGGAAGAGGAAGAAGACGGGGACGAAGAAGGTGAAGAGGAAGAGGAAGAAGGTGGCATTGCTCTAGGTGATGATGCTGAAAGGCTCATAGATGAAGAAGCAGATGAACAAGGTTCAGATGAAGAATCGGCAGAGGATGTGAATGAACTTGAGACCTTCATTAACGACCGAGCGGGGGAATTCTTCGATGTCGAAGACCGGCAAAGGAGGTCACGCAACACACGTATACTGAGTGACGACGAGGATGAAGAGCCTACAAACAAAAGAGACGAGGAAGCTTCTTTACCAGCGCCTGCTAAGACACCTCAGTCAGTCCCTCGCTCTGCTCGGAAGATCATACCAGGCCTACAAATGTCTGACGATCTTCCAATGGGGTTAACACAAGCTTTTGCGGCAACAATGGCAGATTCTCAATCGCAGGACACAACTTCTCAGCTACATGAGCAACAGTCCTTCGTCGGCACACTCCAGCCACCATCTGCCGGTTTCCCAGTAGTACCGAATCTGCGTCGTCTTGAGTCCATCGATGTCGTCACAGACAGCCAACCCGCTTCGCAGACGCAACCCCTCGATGTCGATTTATCATTTTCGCAGCCTCAGCAAGTCTCACAGTCACCAGTAGGAGTGGCTTCGACCCAGTTCTCCCAAATGCTATTCGAACCAACTCAGGACGTCGGCTTCGTGCTCAGCCCATTTACTGAGAACCGATTTGATACGCCTCTTCGAAACAATGCACCCCACTCGACCATTGAGACTATCATTCTAGCCCAAGAGAATGAGCAAAGCCCGATTTTGCAACGGAAAGGCAGACTGAGGCGCGGTCGAGCAGCCACAATGTCTGATGATGAGGCAGGAGAAGTTGGGAAGGACATTTCTGCCTTCGATGTAATGCGACATGCAGCCGCTCGCAAAGAAACCGCACCCATTTTCGATAAGACCAAGTCCCATGCCAAGGACATTGTCGACGAGGCTGCCGAGGAATCTGAGGATGAATATGCAGGTCTTGGTGGCGCAAGTGACGACGAAGTCGGAGAAGAAGATGAAGATGACAGGAAGATGATAGATCATGATGAAAAAGTAGGGCAAGGGGACGAAGCGAAACTGGCAGGGTTGTTTGCGTAAGTGCTTTCAGAATTCCAATTCCCTCAAGATTATACTACTAAAATCCCGTCTCTATAGGGACAAGGAGCGTAAGCAAGATGAAGCCGCCGTCTCAAAATTACTGAAGGATATCACCACAGGCGCTCTGCGTCGAAAGCGTGGCGTAGGCGATGAACTGGATCTGTCTGATGAAGAAGAGGAGGCAGCAAGACGACGAGAAGCGAAGCGACGCGAGTTTGCGCGCATGAGACGGGAGTTGCTGAAGGACGAAGCTGTGGGCAAGATCGCAGAAGACAAGAAGAAAGAGGCATTCTTGAAAAGTATTGAGGATCGAGAAGCGGCGGATGGCGAGGATGATCTCGATCTTGATATTACTGAGACACCAAAAGGGGACTCACAGTCACAGCAGCCTGCTCAATATGACTCGGCAGACCCCACAATAACTGAAGCTCATGCGCTATCAACAAATGGCAATAAACGCAAGCAACCTCTCGAACCGTCCGCAGCAGACGTCCTCAATCGCCTCCCACCAGCTCTTCGCCACACGAATACCAAGGTTGTTCCAGTAAATCGAAAACCATCGACAATCGCCGAAATCCGCGAATCGGTCTCCTTCCTAATCGAGGAGCCAGACTCTCAATCCGCAACGCCGCAATATGGCTCCTCTGACGACGAGGACGCCGACCCAGAGGCCTACGTCAACCTCGATCGACACTTACAAGCCGTTGACGGGAATGAGGAAGACGAGGAAGATCTAGGCGATTTCATCGTTGATGATTCGCAGGATAGTGACGTATTCAAGAAACCACAACTTCCTCCTTCGCGAGCTCCGTTTGCTGAGCGCCGGACGAAAGCGAATGTCGTTGACCGTCGTTCGCTCCTTCGTCAAGCGTCCTCGTCTTCCTCTTCTTCATCAGCGACGTCGAAAATGGCCTTTTATACGTCCAAAGCAGGCTCCTCGGATTCACTAGCCTTCAAAGGCCCCTCTCTCCTGCGCCGCGCAACTACCAACTCAAGCCTAGGCTCAGTCAACAGTGCAAATGTGAGCGCCACGGGCGTGTCGGTCGCGACCGAACGTGGCGCACCGGACCAGGAGAAGGAGGTCATCCGTAAGGGAGCTGGAGGCAGGAGGAACGCGGTAAATTTCCGTGTGAAGCCGAAGGAGGAGCGAATGAAGAGCCGGATCACGGCGAAGAAGGGCAAGGCGACAAAGACAGGAAAGAGTGGTGGGTTCTTGGGTGGATTGTTTGGAGGTAATTCGTGGGACTGATGTTGCTGACTGGGAGTTACGCCCACTTAAATGAGAGAATCGTCAAGTATTGCTAGATATGATGAGCCATGCGCTAGTCTCTTTCTCTAGAGTGTTGATGGCGAAGAGGTATCTAGACAAACCTACCTTCAGCAGCATCAGGCTGAAACTAGGTCCGTGTCGATAGATTCCATCATGGCATTGACGAAATATGAGTCGAATTAAGAGTTGTCGCGCCCCCCCCCCCCCGGTTGGTCTCATAGCAGAGGACCCTGACCCTGCATCTCCGCGCTTACTTCAACCATGTTTTTGGAGAACCTGGCTTACGGGACAACTCCCTTTCACCATCCCTGGAGACGCAGCTTTCGGGTTTGGCGAACCGTGCTGCGCTTGTTCGTTCAGAAAGGCTCCCCGTTTCTGTACATAGATATTTGAGATCTCGGTTTCAGCGGACAGCAACCTCCTCAAGCGCTTCTGAGAAGTTATTTGGGAAACCACCAAAAAAGCAAATTGCTTTACTTTTGCAGGGACTGCGCCAGATTCTTGGTTGAGGACGCAACCGTAAAATGGGGCAGTTTTCCATCCTTGACATCGTATCGTGAGAAGAGTATTCTGGGATAGCAGAGCCCAGGATCATCTTTAAGCCAACTCAGCAGGCATACTCTGACAAACAAACCCGCGTGTTAGTTCGTTGGGCACAGGTGCGGCAGCCAACGGCACTGCCAAAAAAATGTTCCTATCCGGTGTAGCGGCCACTGACCATTCATCGTCTGTTCCCGTCTTCAAAGCCTTGTCGTGACAACAACTCCTGAGTTGTAATCTGACATACAGCTTCTTCAAACAGCTTGAAGATCTAAGCAGCAGCCTTATGAAGTCTGCAAATGGCTTACAAAAATGTCGGCCGCTGCTGAAGGCATCGCAGGCCTGACTTTGAGCGCCATCAGTGTTGCAGCCTTATTCACTACTTGCATCGAATGTTTCGACATTGTCGTTGCAGGCAAGAATTTTAGCGAAGATTATGAGCAACTTTGTGCGCTGGTAAGATATTCAATCAGTGTTCTTTATGGAGAAATTCGGCTGACTTTATGACCTGGACGTAGTTCTCATTACAGCGAACTCGATTTGGTCTCTGGGGCGAATCTGTCGGATTAGTGCCTAATCCCAATGGTGAACGTCCTCTGCGATACGATAAAAATCTTGACCGACCAGATATCAGGCCAGGGGTGGAACGGATACTCTGGAATATAAAATCACTTCTCGACGAAGCTGGCCAAGTAGTCGAGAGATACGGCATAAAGGCGGACATTTTGCAGGGTCCAGAGGTGTCGACATCTCGAGGGATTAATATCTTCAAAGAGTCATTCGATCGATTCAAGAGTCGTATACGGAAGCATCAAAAGGAGACCTCGGCTTGGAATGTCACCCGATGGGCAATACACGATGCAGATAAATTCGAGGGTGTAATCAACCGACTCGAAAAGTTTGTGGATGGGCTTGAAAGCATCACAAAATCTCTAGGGCTATTACAAGAACAACGTGCACGACTTCGAGAAGAAATCGAAAGCATTTCGGACCTGGAGAGTCTTAGACTGCTTCGCGATGCTTCAAGTCATCGCTCTTCGCAGCACGATGTCTCGGATACTGCAAGTCGACGCCTAATCACGGCGGCGGAATCAATTGCTGAACAGCGGACGCTTACTTCGACTTCGATCCTCCTAGGGACAGCACACTCGTTTGTTACTGCAGAAACTAGACTGTCAACAGCAACGAAAAGTCTAGTCAGTGAAGAGCCTCCCTTACCAGGTGCCTGGCCGAAGTCCGTCAAGTCTGACTCCAATGACCAACGCCTCCGTCGACCTCCGCCAAAACGCCAACCAGCGGGCGCCTTCAAGCCGAGCCCATCGTGTGAAGAGTGCTTGGAAGAACATTACAAGTGTGTCACTGATATTGAGAACGAATCCTGCACTAGATGTATACAAACCAGAAGAGCGTGCAGCTTCTGGTGCGAGCTCAAGGAGCAGAGAACAGAGCTCATCAAAGCGGGACCAGTCAACCAATTAATTCCAGTAACCACATTTGATTCCTGGACACCACCAGAAGGACTCCCACAAAACCGACGTTTGTTGAGTGGTATCATCGAAAAGGCAATACCACGCCAGCCTTTGAGCTTCGCAGCAGGAGACGCTCATTACGGCGAGAGGTTGGCAACAATAAAGAATCAGGATGAGAATTACTGGCTCAACCATTCTGGCAAGATCTTAGGGCATGCTTATTCTAGCTCATCTGCCGCGAAACGAATGTTTATAGATCTCCGAAACATTAGGGCTAGCAAAGTGCCATTTGTCAGTGCTGTTCCTCTCGGTGACAGCCTAGACAAGGTATTGGCAAGCATTGAGGGACCGCCAGAGACGCCTTACGAAGGCGGTATATTTTGGATTACTGTCAAATTGCCGGAGAACAACCCTAATGCCCCACCAATGATGAGATTTCACACCAAGGTCTACCATCCCAACATCTCTCCACAAGGACATATTTGTGCCGATTTTAAGGAAAAATGGACTTCCGCAGGAATTCATAGAAGTCCGGTCAAAGAGCCAAATGCATTGTGGTATCGCGCAAAATCTTCGGATGCGGAGTGGACATTAGGGGCGCTCCTCACGGCATTATGTGGGCTTCTGGCAACTCCTGATGTGGACGATCCGCTGGTGCCGGAGATTGCTCAGAAGTACCTTGAGGACTTCGATGGCTACTGTAAAAATGCGAGGCTTTATACTCAACGATTCGCCACTGGCGAGAGGCCAGACGAAAGTCAGTTACTTTTCCTTGAAGATCTTCCTGCTAATTTATCAACCATGGAGTCGTTTAAGACATCTCAGCCCATTTCAGAACTCGATGTCGATGTAGCCAGCTTGCAAAGATCTTTACGAGAGAAGTACGATGATAAAGCTCCCGATGCGTTGATTCACAATAGCCCTAAACCGATTTCTGCTTCTCTCTCGACTACCAATCACAGTCTCGGGCTGCGGTATCACGACCAAGGCAAGCTAGCTAAGGCTGAGCAGATGTACTGGCAGGCGCTGGCCGGGTACGAGAAGGCGCTAGGACCTGACCACACTTCGACCCTCGACACCGTCAA
>Ga0335072_10000393_pt1 | contig 88835 bp, 89 predicted proteins | sample Lox_Sample_21_FD_206725 | JGI IMG/M metagenome (GOLD analysis project Ga0335072, IMG submission 206725) | Soil microbial communities from Loxahatchee National Wildlife Refuge, Florida, United States - Lox_Sample_2.1 | ecosystem: Environmental > Terrestrial > Soil > Wetlands | place: USA... | reverse complement strand
ATGTCGAAGTGATTCAGGCGCTCAAGAGTGGTGCAAGCCATTGATCAAACGTAGGTGTTATCCGTTAGGAATAGGATGAAGCGAAGGATCATTTTCAGTAGAAGCTTAAGGTATATAATGTGATATCGATCTCATCACCATTCTCCAGCTTCATCCCTCATGTTAGAATCCTGTAACAGAAGCCTTTAGGGTCTAAGCACATTAATAGAGCGATAGCAGTACCGTAGATGACAAGGCCATAGTCTCTTTCTGTCAAAGAGCAGCCGCATGCGGCTAGCCTGATCCCCAACGTATATAAACCCCTGAGAAGCAGGAGAGGTCGTTAGGAATTAGTCTTACAACATTAATCTACTTCGTATTACTCCTATTCAATTTAATGGTGCCTCCGTGAGCCCGGTGTGGCAGCCATCCGTGACACTTTCGCTCAAAGCCAGTTGAAAATGCAAAACGGGATACGTAAACAGAGCGGACCGACCATTATATATTAAATATCAAGCCAGAGCCATATCGATTGCTTCTACTACGGTCACCCCCTTAGCGGTCCCTTTTAGACCTCCCTTGGGTTCCTGGTACCAGGGAGACTTATTAGACAGCTCAATCAAGTTATCGCCATGACGTCCCGAAACCGGAATGAATGGAATGCTATCAGATGACAAGTCAGCGGAAAACTCAAAACTGGAGTTGTATGTATACTTTTGACTGCTGATCTCCAGTTTTTCGAGGTCGGACTTTATCTTTCCGACCACATTTGCGTATGTCTCTTCGGACTAGTCATATAAATCTCTGAGAAAATTAAGCGATGAGTACATGGAATCGAAGTTAAGAATAGGCATACAAGCCGCCTACAAGCACAATAGCTTTCTTTTCCTGGAATAGCGAAGCGTAGTGTTTAAGCTGGACTTGAGAAGTCTCCGTAAAGCTGAACGTTGAGGCTGGATGGATGGCAGCCACCAGAATGATGCAATCCGCATCGGACAATCCGTGACTATCTTGCATTGTTAGGTTTTGATTCTTAATCCGAAGGAGTACTTGCCTGAGAGCGCAACTTTGTGGTTTGGTGTATAGAAGGAAGGCACTTTTCCCAAAGTTTCTAGTTCTTTGTCAATTTGATCGTATGATTGGATATCGTACCACGTTTCTCGAAATCCTCTAGTGTTCGCATGTCAATCCCACCACACTAACGACATGTAAGTTCAAGCGCTGTTTTATCTGGGAGGAAATATATCATCGAAATACCTTATAGATCAGATTGCCAATAGTTGCAGCGGTCTCTGATTCCGAGCCGTTGACGACCGCCACGACCTTATCTTTAATAGCCTGTTTCGAATGGTCCCTAGTCATGGTAAGTTTAGCGAACTCATTCATCTAGACTCGTTGCGTACTCCATATGCAGAGTTGATTCGCTCGTGTTCTAGCAGGACGTATTGTGGTCAATATTGAAGTTGATGCTGTCCTGCTCACTAGAGTCACAGTTTGAAAGCCTGGCCGGTTAGATCTTGAGTTAAATTCTGCTTGAATCAGCAGAGGGATTGGGCCAATGGAGCCATCAGGTCGTTTACTGTATACGGTAACGTACTAACTACTGCTTAAGGTAGTTATATACAATTCGAGAGAACAAAACTTTCGCACTTCCCGTTCATGAGACGTATACTGCATTCATCCACCTAGCATAAACTTAAAGACGAGGTACATTACCATTGTGCCGCGTGGATATTTGAGTAAAAGAGTAAATGATCTGATAGCAGGTGAACCGCCGTTTCCAGCGGTTGCCTCTCTGTCAGGGAACGATCTTAGAAGTGAATCTGGTGCACAACTTTTGAATTCGTTATGAATGAGAATCTACCTACGAGTGTATATTATAGTTGAGCACCAGCCAAAGGTATAAATATTGACGCCTAAGGCACATAAACGTGACACTCTCTTGGTACGATAATCCGCGCTCGTTCTCATTGGCTAGCGAAGAATAGACGCCCTTTTGCATTAGACCGAGAACCTCAACGTTGCGGTTGATAGCGAGAAACCTTCAAAGGGACCTGACACAGGCCGCGCCTGTAGAATGAAGGGAATCTGTAAGTACGTGTTGGTGGCTGTCGCGCCTGACCGATGATGCAGTCTTTGCATGTTCGCCAATAAATCCTGCAGCATCCACCAACAAGCTCAACATGTTCTGCTAATCAGAAGCCTCGATAATTTACACATTCAGACAATCACTCTCATTCGCAGCCGTTGATCTGATTCTGCTAGGGACTACTTTGCTCTGGCGGTAGGTTAATCTCTATCAATTACGCGTCTAGGACTCCGTTCCCCGGCAAAGCGGCACCACAAACCTTCAGCCTTACTAACTTGCGGCAAGGCTCCTGAGAAGACAGCTTGGTTGTGCATGTGCTCAAACGCAAGCGTATCAATACATGTAGGGTGATTCTGATGATTTCCCCAGCGAACTTGATCTTGCTAACCACCCACCTTGCCGGGTAACTTCCGTGCCCTTCTATGAGCAAGACCACATCATCTCAGTTTTCGGAAGCGAAATGACCAGCTGCAGCACTGCCGACTCTTATGGCTGCAACTTCACCTGTCCAAATGGTGGTAGTTGGACCGTTTGCTCGTCATCGTCGCCTACCAAATTCTTTGGTTGCTGTGCCATAGACCCATGCGAATCGCAAATCGGCTGTCCTTCCAACAGTCTATATCCAGCTTCTTTTAACCCAAACTTGTACAACAACATCTCCCACAATGATTGCATTGGCAGCAACAATAGCTACTGGTGGAGTTGCACTTATCAATCTGGACCATTGCAGGGGAATACACCGTTTCTGGGATGCTGCCTTGATAACCCGTGTACCCTCGGTGACTGTCCTTCCGGTTCTTTGATTGCCGCAGCTTGGATCTCAACAGCCCCGGCCAATTTCCCGAATCAGTATTCTCTTTTTCTTGATGGAGGGTCAACTGGATCATCGGCTGTTTCTACAACAAGCGCTAGTTCATCTACAACAAGCGCTAGTTCATCTACAACAAGCGCCATTTCAGCGATGGCAACTAGTGCTAGCACCTCTACGTCGGCCGCCAGTTCAACAGCCACACTTCAACCTTCCTCCTCGGGATTATCCAAAGGAGCTATCGCTGGGATTGTTGTTGGTGCCGTGGTCGTCCTCTTGGTAATAGTCGGATTGATTGGCTTAGTCATGTACCAGCGAGGCTTGATTTCTGGTAGCAAGCCGCGAGTGTCAGTGCCGGACGACTCCCCAGCACTCGCCACGAAGCAGGTGGAAAATCTCGTCCCGAAGCATCGAAGTAGTATGTTCACCCTTGTTTTCCAGAAGAAGTCAATACTGACATGCCTTGTGGCAGCACCGTCATACGCAACCACTCAAAGTTCTCCACGATCGACTCTCCCACCGTACCCATCGTCGCCGAACTCTCAAGCCCCTGATGTCGAAAGACAGGCCTCATTGGCGAGTGGACTTGGTATCGCCCGTGGTCCCATTACATATGATCCTATTCATGAACTCGAATCGACGGAAACCGGACGGAGACATGAATTATGGGGCTAGCGAAGTGATGAGCAGACGGGACTCGGAGTTGGCTCAGGCATTAAGCGAAAGCAATCTCTCGTTATAATGTTACCGGTGCAGTGTAAGGTAGAATATCGCTCGATCATTCTTCGCCTATGTGACACTGTCTTCATAATTGTCCATTTACTAAAGTAGGTCGCAGTATTCTCTATATAGTTCCAGGTACTCATGATTTAGCTAGAGGCCTTTCGCATTTGTCTACTTTATTTTCATCAATTTTTTTCTATATTTAAATTCATCACCATATCTGCCCTTTTTCCACGCTACCAAACATATTCCCCTATCATCTACCTACGCGGCGCCTTCGCTTGGCATATAAATGGAGTTTGTATTTTCTTCATGCTTCAAATTGAACGTCTTCACGAATCCGAGCACAGTCAAATGAGTTGCAGTTTGCCGGCCGCCACAGCGACTGCTCAGTGCAACGATTTCTCAATCCTCAACACATCAGAACAGAAACTGACTCAAGAAATACTCCTCTTGACTGAAGCCATCGAGACTTCCTTAAGCGGCCAAGGATGTGATTGCATAAGAGAAACATGACCATCGTAAAAAGCTCAATATTGGCTCAAGAATTCTTTCGACATCTTTTGCATCTTCACCCTCTTTATCTAACATTCTAAGCCTGTCAACTTGCACGAGGCCATCCCTCTTCACATCAATACGCGGATGAATTAAAATTGCTGAGCAAGTCGAGCACTACATCTCGAAGCTCGAGCAGAAATTCAATGTATGATTGGAAGCGCGGGGAAGGCAAATGGAGATATCAAACGGTCATACTTGGAATAACTCGTGTTAATCTGGAGCTATATCACAGTATCAGGCGGCTACTGAGCAAACACAAATGAGTAGTAGAAAGTAGTGTAGTTACACCAACGCTTCTGGTTAATAGTCGTTATGGCACACCGCAAAGAAAGGCTCATTATGAGTGATGAATTGTGGTTGTGGTTGCGATTGTTGTTCGATACTCTCGTACGTGAAGAAGGTATGACATATCCCCTAACCGGCTGAGGCTACAGCTCCTGCCACCGCTCCGGCCACAACAGGGTGGTTTTGACCCTCATGGAGGGCAGTTTCATACCCTCATTTAAAGTTGACGATTTCATTTCCTGCTTTGCGACGGTATCCTGAGCAGACTGGAGCAGGGTATTGATGTTAGGGCGTCTTGGACGATAGGGATTTGAAAGGATCGTGAAGTAAATACGGATTCAAATTGAAATGATCCCTTCATCAGGCTGCACCACTGCGGCATGGTAAACTGTGCGGAACCTTCATATTGGCGTGCTACATGTAGTTGGCAGATATACTACCGAAAACAGCGTTATGTGCCGCTGAAAATGGGATTCTCTCTGCCGTCAGATTGGTAAAAGGAGTAAAAGTTCGAATTGCAAGCGAACCACCGATTCCCGCAGGTTACCCTTCTCGGTCGCCAACGCCGCCAAAAAGTGTAGCTCCATCAGTGTGCGCTTTGTCCACTTGCTTAAGCATCGCTCTCGTCAATCCTTCCCATTCGAAAACCGTGATTTCAACGAATCAAGACAGGTTGAACATTGGCCAGGCCATCATCAACGTATTCTCTCATAACTCCATGCAGATAACAACTACCTACAATCCGAATTGTATCAGCACCTATATCAGGCCGAACTAGAAGCGGTACATCACAGCCGAGAAGCACATAGACAATGTCACCCTTCTTTGCTGCATTTGGTACCATACCTAGCCTGCCCTTCTGCGAGATTGCTAGACGGCGTGACCGGGAGAAGCGCCACAGCTGTTCCAGTGCATCCATCGCCTCCTTCTGAGGGTAGTCCGTCGTACGTGAGAAGTAGCTGTCAAGGCGTCTTCCGGCGATCGACAGCGATCCGTTTTGCGACAATATGCGTGCATACGCTCTCGCTCCACGCGATACATATTCCTCAGACGTCCCTTCTCGAAATGGGAGATTGAGCAGAAAGGCGTATTCTTCGGGTGCCGGCTTGCCTCGAAAGGTTGAATCACAGACGAGAGTTCGCCAAATTGCGTCTTTGAGAGCCTGATCCGCTCCAGATGGTTGTTCGCTCGTCTCTGGTTGGACTAAGGCATGCTCCGGTTCCAAGCTCACATCATCCTCAAAATAAGCAGTTCCGAGCCCTGTGATGGTGTCGATCATGATGCCGTCAACTTTCAGGATGTGACCCTGATCCTGGAATTCGAACGATGGTTTTCCCGTTCCGCCTACGCGAAAACGAGATCTGCGGCCGCTATACAGTCTCCAATGATGGTAATATGTCCAGTCTGGAGCCCAAGAAGGAATGCCATTTTCGACCCAACGGCATTGCTCTAAGAGATCCAGTCTTCCAGTCGTCCTGATGTAGCTCTCTGCAAAGGACACGTATACCGCGTCCACCGGCAATGTGTAGTCTACTTTGATGGCCTGGGCAACCGATTCTTCCATCAAGCCCAGAATACCATAGACTTTGTCTCTGGGATCGGTGACATCGGATTTCCGAACAAGGTCCAGCATACACAGGAACTGAGAGTCCTCGCGCTTCGCTTGATACGCATGCTCATCGTTGATATGGATGATCTTGTTCCTGTTGAGTCCATAGGGTGGCAAGCCGACCGCAGCACGCTCTCGGGTAATGCAGGTAAACATGATATCTACGTTAAACGTCCCAAAGGTATAAACAGCTCTGAAGAGATCATCCCATGAGACAAATTTTGAACCGCAGAGTATTTGCGCGCTGCCGTTTGCCATCGCCATTTCTTGGATGACCCAAGTCCTGTGCCAGTATGGCCTGTCAAGTAGCATGCTCAACGCGAGCCACACCCCTTGTCCAAGGGAGTCAGGGTTTTGGCGCAGGCATGCCCCAAGCAGCCTATCTGTACCAGACTTGCAAGAATCCGAAAGCGTGAGAATGAGGTCCATGGCGTTGCCGCTGTTGTCTGCTTCCGGTCCCAGCCAAATGATCACATTGCTTGCCAACCGATAAATGAGCCGCATCCGCCCGACCTCAACCTTTCTTTCCCCGAGGTCCTTTTGATTAATACAGAGAGCGTCGACCCATAATTTGCAGTATGAGGCCAGGGATTGACCGTCTCTTAACATACGCAGGGCAGCCTCCAGATTCTCTTGGACGTTGACCGTGATGTCATTGACGATGATGTGTTTTGTCACGCCTGGAGGGCCCCAGCAGTAGGAAAGAGCGACGAAGTCACCCCATTGAAATCGCCCTCTACCACCGTGCTTATCGTTTTCCCTTTCGAGGGCTGCAGAAGTGGGTTTCCGCGGAATCTCTTGCGACTGAACATTGTGAAGATGCGAAAGTTGATCTCTAACAAGTTGCTGAGACGAAAGTAGATCACCTAGGCTATAGTGATCGAGGCTGCACTGAACTGGTTCTGTTCCAATCGATGCCTCGGTACCCTCCGGCGCTGGAAGAATTGTGAGCAATCGAATTTCATTCTTGGGCCCATCAAGGCCGCGATACTCCATTGCAGAGACAACTTCAGACGTTGTGGCCGCAACCCTGTCGGGGAGGGTGGGATCAGAGAGCGAGAGAGCCGTCTTTATCGTCCTTCGATTGACGAGGCTGCGCCTTGCCAAAGTGAGCGGAAGAGTCAGTAAAGTGGCCAAGCACCGGTAGACGATTCCAAGCCATCAGCCATCAGGCATTCAGTCACTTCTCTTTCTAACTCTACGTCAGGCGATATCTCGAAATTATCAACGCCAAGTCGAAGGTATTTTACATCGAATCTAAAAAAAAGATAGATGATGATGAGGGTGGGATTCGAACCCACGCTCTTTCGAACCAGAGGGCGCATTTAAGCCTCTGTGGAGGCATTAGTAGATGTAACATGTACCAAATTACGGAAGGGATTACTGACAAATCTGGCGCCTTAACCACCTTAGGACAGGTCAGTTCGACGTTGTTGGCCAAGTTCTGTGGGAGACTCACTCGGCCACCTCACCGCTTATGGATCAACCCACTGAGTTGAATTTACAATATATCATAATCTTAGCCCGGCCATGGTGGTACCCCTCTTGTCCTCGGAACGCTTACACTTTTGAGGGGTTGAAACTCCGCACGCACGTTGGTAATTTTATGCTGCTATGTTCATAGTATTCTTTAGTAAGTTCTTCCAAGTTCAGACCCTTTCTCACCCACAATTTACGCAAGCTGAAGTAAATAACAATATATTAGGGCGGCCAACCTGTATTACTCTATTCCAAGTTATGAATTTTGTACATCTTGGCGGTCTAGCCATTCTCGGTAAACGTAAAACGCCGCTGCGTAGAGGAACGCGACATAGAGCAGCAGTTCAACACCATCTTCATCGCCGAGCGAAAATGGGCTTCTCTGATCTCCCCACCGAGATCCGGCTCGAAATCTATTCAGAACTCCTCGTTCTCTCAGAGCCGATTGACTTTCTAGCAGATCGTGGCCCTCTGTCGCCGCCCCTCTTTCGATCTCGAAGGCATAAACTCCACCCAGCTGTTCTCCGTGTTAGCAGAATGGTGCACGGCGAGGCTAGTCCGCTGCTGTATTCCAATAACTGCTTCCGATTCCCCGAGGTATACGGCCCCACAATGTCTGCGCCGACTCATGCTCACATCGCACCCTTTCTTGCCCAAATCGGATTGCAAGCAAGGCTTATTCGCCGTATCTGCATCCCCTTCCCCACCTTCAACTATCCCGTGCCCGATGAAGCTAGGCTTCACGAAGTGCATATCAACAACCTGGAGCTCATCAGAAAATCCTGTACCAACATCGAGACTCTCGAACTGTTGATTCCACCCGACCACAGCAACTACGCACTCTATGATTGGGCGACCGCAGCAGAGGCGTTAAATATACTCAACACCCACCTAAGGAGTATCCATTCCCTAAAAGATATCATTGTCAATTTCGAGGAGTACCCCGAATGTGATCCAAGCGATGACTTGACTAAGAAGATGCGCGACCTCGAGTGGGCCATTATGATTACAAGGCTTCCGAAGAGGGTTTGGATCTCCTGTGATGACCGAGTCGAATTTGACAATGAAGAGGATTGTAACGTGTATAATAGTGAACAGCTCCGAATAGAGCTGGAGATGGAGGAAGAGAGAGAAAGAGAAGAGTGGCGGGAGGAGTATTATCGCAGAAGACGCGACCCTTATTGGAAGAATGACTCTGACTATGACTGAAGAACTGCTTGGATCTCGTTCAAGATTGGCACTTACAAATTGAATCCTAAAGACCCTTTCATGTGTCACAGCAAACAGTTCGTATCAAATTTGGGAGACGGAGCAGTGATTTCTCAAGCCTGCTGCAGCAATCTCATCCTCCACAACCTCTACTTCGCTCCTTCGCACCTTTTGGCCTCTGCTCCTGCTACTAGCGCAGTATTTTTACGCTTCCAATCGCGTCCCATGGAAACCAGCGAACCCTTTTCGCAACCTCTTTAGCATGCCGCTTCGCTTGTGCCTCGACAGAATCCTCATAACTCATCACCTTCGCCTTCTCTACCGCTGTTAACTGAGTTGATTGGCGAGATTCCCTTTCATTGCTTCGCTTGAACATATTTAGATTCTCGTCGAGGAGGGCGAAGTCAGTAAATGCTCTTTCGGCGGCATTGGCGACCTTTTTCCACATAGCGTCTGCTCGACTCGTCAAGCAAACGAGAACCCTTTTCGATTAGACAACCCAGCGAAGTGAGGGCATCTACTGTGCACTGGCGTTTGGAGTACTTGTGATGGACAAGCTTCCACTTTCACCTCACCTTGTGGAACGTGTACTTTGGTTAATGGCTTCGGGATGCCTGTGAACACCCTATCTGGATTGAACGGTCGCAGGCCAGTGTTTTCCGACACACTGGGGGAGGTAAATCATTCTACTCCGCTTCTAATCTTGCATTGTCCAAAATGAACCCAATTCTCAAGAATATATTGTAATTGATATAATCACGTCATACATCTTGGGCTCGGTCTGGAATTACAGGATAGAACGGCGTTGGATTTGATACCGAACACATAATTCTACTGCCAGTTTTCACCTACTGTTGGATGTTCTAGTAGCTGCTACGTACGGGTAAAAATTGCCATGACCTGGGTTTAGAAGAGCTCCCTAGTGCGGCATTTAAATCAGAGCCATCACGCCGCTGAAATACAACTTCGTCCAAAAATGCCTCATTTCCGAGCAAAAATGCTCCAGATCACAGTTCAATTCCCAAGATTAAGGTATGCTGCAAATCTCGCAGATCACGTCTTATCGAACCACCGACGAGTCCCAATTGAAGGGCAAGTACGGAGTCACGGCCCGCCAAGCTGGAACCCAAGGCTGTGGGAACCAACATGGTTTGCACGCAATTCACGTAATTGCTGCACTGGACGTTGTCATTCATGAACCGCGTTTCTCCCCTCAACCTTCTGTTTATTCTGACTTCACACCATTTGCCATAAAGTGCAGGAACCATTGTGCAAGAGACGACGTTGAAGCAGTCGCTTAGATTTTCCATTTTCCAAGGTCTTGAGCCTCATATCCTTCTAAGAATACGCTGCTTTCTTTTTGCTTCCTCGAATGGCCACCAATTCCAGCAAGTCAGCTGAAGCACTGCGAACACTGAAGTCTCCGACGGTTATGCCTCCTACTGGTGGTATGCTCATTAGTATTACGTGCTATGGCGTGAAAGCCAACGTCTAGCAGCTCTATATCAAGATCGACGTTCGCAAAGCACAATCTCAGACTTGACGGCCGCAAACCGCTTTCGATATGCCTCGCATCTGGCGAAGAGCTTCAACTTAGATCCTGGGGATATTACAACACCAACTGCAGGTCAGAAGTGGCATTCCACATCGAAATTTCGATGAGGAAAAGTAGATCGCGAAAGTCTGGCACTGTCGAAATGGGTGTCTAAGTTTTGATATTCCAGTACATAGTGTTGCTATGCTGGGCTTCGGATCACCTAGTTGGACTAAATAGCAACACTTCTGTTCACTTGTTTCCGGTTCCATACCTTTGAGCTCTCAATATCGCTTTCATTTGCTTTCGAGATCTGCGAGTTTCCATTCATCAATCTCCCCAGGATGATTGGGAGGATAGTTTGGAGGAGAGCTCCAACGAAGAAGAAGAGCTGGAGTGAGAAGATGTCCGTAAGTGCTCCGCCTTGGTAGGAACTCGTTCAATAAAGTACTGATGTGACATGTTGACTTATGGCGGTTTGTTGGCGGGATGCGCACACGTACGGTACTACCGTGTCGCGTTGGCTCCGAGGCGGTCCATCCACTAACGGACAGAGAAACCTTGATACTATGATGAGGTGTATTTCCAGGTTCATACCAGACAACTACGGTGCTGTTGCGTCTCTAACGATGGTGTTGGATTTTCCAACCACAGAACCACAGAACCACAAACCCTAACATCAGGCATTAAAGACGCTTTTTCCTGAGGCACAACATTTCCGCTCCGTCCGAGTCAGCATCACTATCTCGGGCCTAGAACAGCACTGACGCCACGAGCGAGAGCCATCCAACAACGCGTACGGAGTATCTCGGATGCTGATAACTACCCGATCGGACTATCTGAAACCATATCGCCGGTATCAGGGCGCGGAAGTATGCACACGAGCCGCCCGTTATTCCCATTTCACCCCACGGCCCGCTGTTCAATCTTCGTCCGCTGGGACTTTTTACTGTTTGCATGAAATTTCCTATCAAGATTCAAGACATACGAGATCCCATCCACCTGCCTAATCCATACTTTCCCTGCTGCTCTCCAGCCACAACTCTGAATCCGTGGATTGAACCATGCTTCGTAGATCCATGACGCACTTGGCAATACCGCTTACATCCCCGTCTGTGGAACGTAGGTCTGATAAGACTATATTCGCAGAAGATGCGCGTAATGCGTGTAGTAAGCTCTCGATGAGAGCCCTAATGATTTATCTCTGGTATCTTGACAGTGCAATTTATCTCCATTCTCACCTTTTCCTCTCTTCCATTCGTCTCTTCCTCTGAAAATCATCCAATTCTCTTTACACACAATCATGGAGATGACTCCAGCCGAATCGGAGGAGAAAAAGCAGCCGCAGGAAGCTCCTGACTATGACGAAGCAGTTCCAGACATATCGGTTGGCCAGTTCATCAATGTTAGCGGCCATCCTCAAGAACTGGATCGAAATTTTGGCTTCTGGAGCATTTGTGCAATATCTATTGTTGCTGATGATGCTTGGGCAGCTGGCGCAGGAAGCTTGGTTACTTCGCTCTACGATGGAGGTCCTCCAGGCGTGCTCTATGAATTTGTAGTGGTTTCTATTTTCTACTTCTTCATTGGTGCTTCTCTTGCTGAACTGGCGTCCGCCATTCCATCATCCGCTGCAGTCTACCATTGGGCATCGGTTACTCCTGGACCTCGTTGGAGTAGAGTGTGTAGTTGGTACGCAGGTACGTAAGTTTGAAGTACAGATCTTGAAGCTCCGCCATTTTGTCATCTGGACAAGGTCCAAGCTTGGACTTGAGCTTAAAGAAGCCTTGTATCAACCCGACTTCTTTGAAATGCGTAACTAACGTCTGAAGGATGGTGGAATATGTATGCGTGGACTGTAGGTGTAACCCTGAACCTATCCTCGTTTCCAACAACTTCAAACTTCAAGTACTACCATCGCAGGTCTTCGACTTGAGAAGCTCTAAATCCTGAAGTGAGCTCAACGATTGCAAATCCCAATATCCCGTACGCTTCAAATTTGTTCTAGACTATCCCTAATATATATTTAGTTCGGCACAGCATTCGCTTCACTTGCAGCAGCCAACGCGGTGGTGGCACTTTATAGCCTTTATCATCCTGATTACTCGCCTCAGCGATGGCAAATCTTTATTGCCTTCCTGGTCTTGACATGGATTTGTTGTTCCATCGTCATGTTTGGGCAGCAATATATTGCAAAAGTATCGAATATCTTCGCAATGATCTGGTAAACCAATCCGATTCTCCACCCTTCAACTGTGATGCTAATGAGACTACTCATAGCTTAACTATCTGGTTTATAAGTCTAATGGTGTGTGCCACCATGCCGTCTACCACTGCTGCTGGTTACGCGAGCCATGAGTTCATCTGGCAGCAATGGGACAATCAAGCTGGCTACTCAAGCAACGGATTCGTGTGAGTGCTTTGAGACTGATTCGAAGGTCTTTGCTGAGAATCTATAGCTTTTGTCTTGGAATGCTTAATGGTGCATTTGCCATTGGTACTCCCGATGGCTGCTCTCACCGTAAGATCCTGTACGCTCCTTCAAAGCAAGAAACTAATCGGTATACAGTTGCCGAAGAAGTTCCTGATCCTAAACGAAACATTCCGAAGGGAATCGCCGCACAATTGACAGTCGGATTCATCACTACCTGGGTCTTTTATATTGCCGTTATGTATGCCATCACAGACATCGGCGCCGTATTCGACTCTCCCTTTGTTTCCTTCCCACTCGCGGCTATGTACCAGCAAGCTACCCAAAATACCCCAGGTACGGCGGCTCTACTGGTTCTCTTCATAATCAACCAGATAGCGACAATTCCAGGCGCCTACATCACAGCTGGCAGGATGCTGTGGACAATGGGCCGCGACAACGGAACTCCTTTCTCTCACTGGGTCGGTCATGTCGACCTGCGGTTCCGCAATCCTTTGAACGCGACGCTGTGCGTGGGTGTTATGGTTACGATCCTTGGCTGTATCTATATTGGGAATGTGACAGCCTTCAATGGTGAGTTTTACACGTCTCTAAATTACTTCCCTGTATTAACAACAGTTAAAGCTTTCATCGGATGCTTCACTATCCTTACGACCCTATCGTATCTCGCGGCAATCCTTCCTCACGTCCTCACTCGACGCCAGAACGTCATACCTGGCCCCTTTTGGATGCCACCAATCGTCGCGTACATCGTTCATGGGGTCTCCTGCGGGTACATTATTGTTTTCAATATTATCTACTTCTTCCCATATTCCTTGCCAGTCAGTGCAGCCAACATGAACTACTCGGTTCTTATGGCCGGCGGATTGACAATTATAATGGGAGCATACTATATCTGGAAGAGGACGCGCGGCTACGAAGGTCCTCATGTCCACATGGAAATAGAAGGAGAAGTCCTTGTCGGCAGCGTGAGTGAGATGGTAGGCAGACAGGCGAGTGTGAGTTCGGCGCGAATGAAAGTCGCGTAACTGGACGTCTTCATGGCTCGTGAGAGCCTTGGAGCTGCCGTACTTCAAGACTCGAGTTTAACGACCAATATAGATTTATACTTGATAATTCCTTCCGAATTTCGAGTTGATAATCTGGAGAAACTAAGCGGAATGCCGATTCAAGAATCTACAAGCCTAACATTTCATATTATTTCATGATCTTAGATGATCCAGTCAGAATAGTCGGGGACCATCTGCTCTATACGCCGGTATCCAATACTCCAGGAAATGCAAGCGAGAGGAATGTTGGTGTTCTAAAAGGACTCCATGAGGTTGCGCCGGACCGTCCACATGCGTGCCCTCTTGCCATAAATATACATGGGAATGCTAAACAACAAACAGCCCATCTGGATGGAGCCAACGGCGATGAAAACGCGTTTGCTACCGTCGGCCTCGAGCCAGTTCGTGAAGAAGAGTGAGAAGACCAGCCCGTGGAAGATATCTGCAGAGACTAAGTCAGTTCGACGCCACGCGGCAAGATATGTCGAGAGCAATCTCACTTTTCGAGAAATTCAGCGTGACGAGGGCCTCGCCGGCATACTGCCGATAACTATCAACGCAAAAGGTGATGGCGGTCGTGCTCCCGAGCGTGCAGCCAAAGCTAATGATACCAAAGAAGAGCGCGGGCACGATCCAAGCGTCGCGCTCAGCGGCACTCCATCCAAAGCCCATGAGGCCGATGGTGGTGGCGAGGGCAACGGGCAGGGCCATGACGAGGCGGAACTCGGGCTCGTAGACGCCGTCGTTGCGAGCGGCCATGAAGCGTACAATATAGTCACTGACCTTGCCGGCGACCACGGTGCCCAGGATGCCGCCGACAAATGGCGACACGTAAATGAGCCCCGTCTGGATCGAGTCGAAGTTGTAGCTCGTCCGGTTTTTATAGATCACGCTCACCGACTCCGACAGCACGATCAGCCAGCCCACCGAAAGGGCGTAGACCATTGCGCTCCAGAAGACGGCGGGATACGCGAATAGTACGAATGGCCGTGCCACGACTTTGTACCAGTTGTCTTTGCTCAGACGGCCGTGATATATTGTGAGTGTCTGTTTGAAGGATTTGGGAGGTGCATTACGGTAGTAGTGCGTATAGCTGTGAATATGCTCAGTCCCGTCGGTCGAGGCCTCCGAGATAGTGGTGGGATGTGAGGTCAGCGTCCGTTCATGTTGAACCGTGTCGTCTTCAGCCGTATTTATTGGAGATAATGTTAAGCGCTTCTTCGCCGCAGTTGAAGCAGGAAGCTGAAGTATTGACGGAGGTGGGACGAGATGTGGTGTTTCATCAGGAACGGTCGGCGGCATCTGCAAGCTGAAGTAGTCGTCTTCGGCTGCCTTCGCAACATAGTAGGGAGAGTTTAAGTTGTGGAGTTCGGGAACAGGATTAGGCGTTCCAGCTTGGACTCCTTCTTCAACTTTCCAACTCTCTGGATGCTGCCATTCCGATTTGGAGGCAGGATCGACGGGATGCGAAGTGCTTTCGGCGTCTGGTGGCTTTACACTAGGACCCGGAGTAAAACCATTGATGTCTCCGTTCTCTTTGGTTGGCGAGTTTGGCTCCGTGAAAGCAACATGTGCGTCCTGAACTCGTTTCTTCTGATGAACCCCTGTAAGCGATGCTGCCCCGGGGCTTAGAATGGCCGATTGCGGAACTGTCGGTACATCAGTAGCTTTCGAATGAGTGCGATGGAAAAGATGAGGTAGGTGTATATGAGGCGTTACGAGGGAGCCTTGTGAGTTCGACCTCATTCTATGCGGCCGAGTGATATGCTTCGGACGAGGCGTTCGATCCCAGAAGGTTTCTGGAACAAAAATGAAGAGCAAGCAACCTCCAAAGCCAACAATTATGGCAACTATCCAAAAGACCCACCGCCATCCTAGCCCCTGGATAATAGCTGCACTCACAAGCGGAATTAAATTCTTTCCGCCCAACAAAAGCATCGTGTACACACCTAACCGATATGCTCGTTCATGTAGAAAGAAAATCTCGGCAATTGTTGCAGACGGCAGGCACTCGACGGGACTGACGGATATACCCATGAATATTCTCGCAACAATGAGCGATGGAAAGTCTGGAGAGAGGGCGCACCAGACGGCGGAGAGGATGAAGAGGATCGATGTGGCGAGGTAGACGGGTCGCTTGCCGAAGAGAATAGCGGTAGGAGACATGATGACGGAACCGATTCCAAGACCTGTCATGTACAAGCCAGTAGTAAGAGATACTCTTGCCTCTGGAATGTGATACGCCGCAGAGACTTCATTATAACCAGCAGCAAGCAAAGGAGTCATGCCGCCACCAAGCATGCAGTAGAAGCCCAAGCAAAGTAGAGCAGCGTCTCGTCTCCATGAAGCCCAGTTCAACGGATCATTTACTGACTCTTCAGGCTGTGGTTCGAGGATTATCTTTCCGTTCTTCGTCTTCTTTATCTCGGATCGAATTGGAGTACGTGGAGGAGTTCTTGACCTGGAACGGAGCATTCCAGGTGGATAGGGAGAAGGCAGAGAAGAGGAGGAGGTTCGAGCCGGAGCATGTTGCAAACCGAGAGGCTCATTTCTGTTGGATTCTTTAGATAGCAGCAGGACTGAACCTGGGACTTCATCCGTTTCCTTGTCGTTAAGCACACCCAAACTCCACTTGCTCGGTTTCAATGAGCCGTTTTCGACATCATCTTCGGAAGATGTTCGCGTTTCTGGCTTTTCTTGCTGAACCGAGCTCTTTATAGACGAAAATGATAGCCATCGAGCCATGATTTGGTATAGCGTCAGCGAGGCGACGACAATGGAGGTGTATCCCAACCGCGACCGAAAGGAACAGGGTTGTCGCGCATGGAGAAATAGGTGGAGGAGGTAGAAAGGAAGTCAGAGGGTCGTTGAACGATCTAAACGGCAGTAGCAGTCAAAGAAAATGTCTCAATAAGAGTCAAGTGTCGTTCAGCTGCTGGTCACATCCCGAGTGTCGTAGAATGGGAAGATGGGCGAAGGTAAGCAGAATGTTTGCAGCCCTCAAGGATGCTATGTCTGCACCGTTAGAGGCATTCCCATGCTGCGCTAAAGGTTGAGAACGAGGTCTTTGTCGGTTCCCATGGGCCACAAGATGACTATCTGTCTTTGAACGAGTTGAGCGTTGGCCACCGCGTGCTGCGACACAACGTCACCGCCAAACGCCTCATGCGGCGCACTCCCACTTGCCTTACGCCTTCGCAAGGGCCGAACCCCTTGGTCGTTCGACTAACCACGCTTCACGACCCTCTCTTCGTCGTTGTTGAGATGCAATATCCTCACAAAAAGCCGGTGCTTGCCGACGTAGATCCTCTCTCAGCAATACGACCCAAATGCAAGCAAAACTCACCGAGCCTAGGATGTGCGGCGTGGGTTGGCATTATCATCATGCCGGCTGAACGACCTCGTGAGCTGCGCAAGCACGCAGATGACCATCACGCCAACCGTTTGATGAGCAAGACAACTTCTGGATCCGCTTTTCCACATTCCAAATCAAGGATAATAACAAGCTGGCCCACGGGAAAGCCTTCTTCAGGGTTCTTGTAAATATTAGTTACAGTGGAGCCGGCTGTTCGAGAAGACTGCCTCTTAAGCAAGTTGAACCCTAAAATTGGCAGAGAAGCATGCATGGAAGCATTTTAAGGTTGGGGGTTCTTTTGGTTCGAACTCCTTTGCTGCAGTCTAGCGTTGCTGGTGGCTTCCTGAAGTTCGCCCTCTGCGGTTCCTTCCAGTTGCGCTTTCTTAACGACTTCTACAAAATACATCATGTTCTGAACGCTCAATAACCAGCGAGAAGTATTTGCAAAATGTAGAGATGGAATAATTGACCCAAATCCCGTGTATACGTGCTGGAGTGCTTTTAGAGCCGTTGAACAGCATCGGCCAATCAGATGCCAAGGTACTCGACTGTCCGCCTGGCTTCGAGAATTGTTCCTCAATCAATCTTCAAACGTTCAACGACATCGTTCCCTCCCACTTCAACACGTCTGTCATTGAAGTGTCAAAATGCCCATGTGAGCCATCTCAATACCATCTAGATACCATACACTAACCATTTGTCACAGCGGACCGCACGCGTCGTACTATGACTCCCGAAGTCGTGCCAAGGCCTCACTCATCCGCGCACGTCGACCATACCTCGTCAGAAACGCTTTGACGGGCATAGGCATATTCGCATTCACAATTGGAGTGTGTACGTGCATGATTGATTATCCTTATTGTCCGCAAAGCCGTCCTAACAGCTGCGTTTTACAGATTCATACACTATAAGAGCCATCGGCACCGACGAATTCGAGGACGTAGTCCCTCCACCTCTACCAAGTGGTGTGAGTGCAGAACATGTCGCGGATAAGAGATGAAGAAAGGTGCTTGCTTGGCAAGAGTAGAGAGATGAAATGAGAAGTCTAAGAACGGAATTTGAGTTGATTAGGTCATTCTTACCGCAGGTTATGGATCAGCTGTAACGAATGATTGTGTCAAGTAGTTGAGCCGATAGCCGGTCGGCATGCACTTATGACAAACGAGACTGGAAATATTCACCAAGGACATCTCAGCTCACTGTGGGAAGTGTGTACATAACAGCACAGTTGCTGTGCTTCTGGGACTTTGAATAGAGAAGATCAGCGATATGCACCGGAATTAAAAGCAGTGGAAAGAATAATTAAACTGTACAATGCATTCGATTCAATGCTGGACAACCTCTGTACAAAATACCGAGCCTCATTACCCGCCAGTGCCAAATCATAGCGGACACATCGTCCTAGAGTTCTAAGGTATCTTTTCGACATATAATGCATGCCCAAACGCCAATGCAGCTATAATGAGCTGCGTACCAAACAAACCCAGCCTTATGCAAAATAGATGGCAAAACACTTTACATCCTCCTCATCTCCATATCATCAGTGGCCGCCCTCCTCGGCACGGCAACACCACTTCCCACACCAACCGCTCCGCCACCCCTAGCCCCAGACACAGCACTCTCCGCACTGGTCTGCCTCCACGCACTCGGACTCACAACACCGCTGCGCGGATCGAGCCTGTTGCGCTGCGCCTCCTCGGGGATGTCGGCCATGCCGCTCTCCATGAGGTCGTCGTCGTCTCCGCCAGTGGGCCGCCGGCGCGCAAAGAAGCGATTGCGATGGGAGGCGGCGCGCGCAGCGCCAGAAGCGTCGGTGGCAACGCGGGCGAGGCCCGGCGGCGCGCGCTCGCGGAACACGGAGGACGAGCGGCCCACGGCGTCGTCGGCGCTACGGCGCGCGGCGCTGCCGCTGCGCCGCCGCCAGCGCTCCTGCGACCCCTCTGGTGACTGCATCCGCTGGAGCTCCTCGACCACCTGCGATGGCGACCGCGACCGGTCCTCGTACACGTCGCCTGGCATGTCCGCTGCGCTGACGTCGCGCATCCCCAGCGAGAAGTCGACGCGGCGGCTCATCTGCGCGAGGCTCTCGCCGCGCGGGCGGGCGGCCGCGCCGACGGGCCGGAAAACGGACGGGGGTTGCTGCGCGTGGGTGGTTGAGGGCTCATCCGATGTGACTAGCGGGTCGACGAACGGCGGGTCGTCGAGCACGCCGTCGGGGTTGTCGGGGTGGCCGCCGTGGCCGCTGCCGGGAAGGTTGATGTGCGGCACGCGCTGCAGGTACATCGGGAAGCTCTGCTTCTGGCCCGGGGTGCGCATGCGCGGGCCCTCGATGCCGAGCTCCTGGAAGGCCACCATCATCGCGCAGATGAACTTGTTGCGGCGCTGCAGCCGCAGCAGCTCGTTCTGCCAGTTGGACTTGTAGAAGAAGACGACGTTGACCGTCAGCGAGTGCACCTCGGTCACGTCTCGCAGCTCCGTCAGGATGTTGCCCTGGTACTCGCGGTTCTCGCTCTTCACGAAATCAAGCAACTTCTGCCGCAGACCGTCAATCTGCTCCAGCGTCGTGCCAAATTTGACCACTATCGGGATTGCTTCAGCAAGGCCACCTGATCGTCGTTGGTTCAGGATGAAGAGCGTGTTGAGGTAACTGTTCGGTGCTTGTACGACGTGACCTTCCAGTTTCTTGAACTCGGTATAAAGCAGAGACATCTCCTTGACGAAGAAGTCGTCACCTTTCATTTGAGAGCCCGTGTTTCCGTAGACAGTGACGCGATCACCCACGTCGAATGGGTGCTTGATAAATACGAAGATGAGTGACTGTAGGAATTCTTGCGCCGTCGCCGAGAAGAGCCAAGAAAGAGCTAGGATGGTCGAGCCGGCAGATGTCAAAACACCGGCGGCTGATGTCGAGAGAAGCGAGATCAAGACTAGGATAAAAATAATGAAAACAATGAACAAAAGCACACTGTCCAGTTTGCTGACCACGGAATCGAGATCTTTCAGTGACGCTGTGATCGATTTTCTCTCTCTTCCGATCTCAACGCAAACCGATTCAAGTTCTTCCATGGTGATATCGCCATTCATGTCTTTGTCAAACATTGAAAAAGCGGCATCAGCTTCGTCATCATTGTCGAAAGCATTTTTGAGATCTTCCTGGTGAACACTTTCTGTGTCGTCGCGCGCGAAGGTACGGTACAAGCGTCTTGCCAGAACCTGACTACCGCTGTTACTTGAGAGCAGCGCGAGAACGACTTGATGTGGATGTGTGCTCTTAGCAACTGCATGCCCTGTAAAATCTCCTGCGACTTTGCCGGCAATGTCTCCGAATTGTCTGAAGGCTTGCATGGTGCCTTTTTGAGCCTCCTTTACCAGCTGTGCTGGTGTTCGAGTTCCAGATGCTTGACCAGAAGGCTCTTCAAATTCTTTGTCTTCCATTGCAATCTTGTCTTTGGAGAATTGATATAGTTTTGTCAAACTGTTGATCTGAAATTTATTCAGCTCAATTCGATCAGCGTAAGTCCTCAGGTGAAAGCTGATGGCGATGAGCTGAATAATAATCTTTTCGGCAAAGACACAAATGACACCAATGAAGCATGATACCAGAACCTTGTTGGCTGAGACTTCCCAACTTCGAGTAGTTTTGTTGCCATCAATGTGGTGATTCTTCATTGTTGGAAGAAAAGAAATCTCGATTGCGAGCCACCAGAAGAAAATGGTAGCAGGGACTTCGAGTTGCTTACCCATATCTCTCCATTTTTTGCTGTTGTTTGTGAAGAGACTAGATATAACGCCAATAGGCCAAGGCAAGCACTTTGCGAGAATCTGAAGCATTGTTAGTATTTGATAGCAAAAGGCGAAAGGTAGTAGCTAACTCTTCCGGCCCAAAGGGATAGCCAAACTATCTCTAACCAGATGCAAAACCAGTCCATCTTGACGTCACCAACGGTAGCATTCTTGAAAAGCAACGCACCGAGGAGAAGGGGGATTAGAATTATGAGAGTCAAAGGCGTGATGTACAAGAACCATCGAACAAGCAAGCTCGCGCCGTGAATTTTCTTGAATATTTTCCCCAATGACGAATTGGGATGTTCTGGCGGCCTGTAGATGGTGGTTTTCTCGTGCAGAGGGTTCGTAGCAGTGTCGAACTCATCTACGGGTTCTTCCCGCCTCGAACGGGACCGACGTATGCTACGGGTACGATCAAAGTCATTACCGGACTCTTGACTCTGCGAGACTTGTTGCTCGACATGCAACATAGCCAGATCATCGTCTAATCGGTGCGCTTGTTCACGTGACTGTGATGGCGATTGCAAGCTTCGGTGGTCATGGTAATCCTTTGGAACTTCGAGCGTCAAGTGAGTGTTGCTTCTTCCGCGGGTTGCTGCTGGCGAGTGGTTGTATTCTGAACCTTCGCCAACAATGGTTCCTTCATCCGAAGCCTTTTCTCGAATTGTCGATGGTTGGTGATGATATTGGTTTGCCTCATCTTGGGAGTGATACTGGGGTTCCGACTTTTCGCCCACCGGCGTGGTCATGGCCTCGGGATCAATACAATGGATTAGTGAAGCTGTTCAAAGATTCAAATTCGAGTCGCGTCTTCTTCTAAGGCTCACGTGGAGGTCGCGTGTTTGGTGATTGCGGAGCCGACAGAAGGTAGATAGATAACGGAGGAGGTTTAAATTGATGTCCCCAAGCGAAAGAATCAGATGAATATTCGGTTCGAAAATGCTGTATCCCGCTGGCTTTCACGAGCCGTTGAGTATTCGGTATTGAGGATGACGTTCGTTCTGTGGATACTTAAACTGGACCAAGTCGAGTTCAAGCTAGTGACAGCACGGAGGGGAAACGGTCCAAAGGGGATTGAGTCCTTGCGAAAATCTCTAGGGAGGAACAAAACGAGTAGATCAGCGAGAGACAAAACGGTGTATTGACTGCAGTAGGACTAAACAAGAGACGGGAGAGAAACGCGTGGCAAGAAGAAAAATCCTTGAGTCTTCTTTCAAAGCATTAAGACCTAATATCAATTGCTTTCCCCTGATCCGACCGCTCAACACTTTTCTGGAGCTGTTATGGATGCGATAACGAATCGGAATACGGGCAAATCAAGACGGGAACAAAGAAAAGTCTTTCATACCCTGTCTACGTCATGCTATTTAGATATCGCTGCGCCTCTACTTGGACGGTAACTCTCGGCCCACTCTTAACAACCGATCCCAATCAAGAATTTCATCTGAAAATTGAAGGAAGTCGTACCCACCCGTTGCTTCGATATCCGATTCAACGAATTGACTTCTTGGATGTACCTCCCTTCCAGCGAACCACGTTAGGTCTGCTATCATCAACGATGGGGCGAAGGTTATCCCGCGCGTAGATCAGTGCCTGTCGGAGTAGAACGGAGTCCAAACAAGATTTGCATCTGATGCCAATCAGTGGATTCAAGGCGTACGAACGTTTCAAAGTCTTCGCTAACGCCATTTCGACGTTGAATGGACCAAGGCGCACTTGGAGCGCCCCCTGCATATCGTCTCCTACACGCGTTCCTGAGGCTCTGCCACTGCGAGCTACCGTGTTTCGTGAGTGGCAAATGGCGGACGTTAATACTTGGTAGGATGGCTAAGAACTCCATAGCAAACCAGGGCAGAATTTGTCTGATAGCGAAGGTTGGTATGGAGATGACTGTTACTCCACCAAGATACCTCCATAGTCAGTTGGGATATAGACAAATCTTAAGAAATGCGACGTACTCCTGCAATGGCGTCCATATCTTCCAACGAAGACGTGGCAGCGTTTTCCTCTAGCATAGTTAGGATCGGGTCCTGCAAGAATTTGTCGTCGAAGAACTTCATCGTGGATAATGAATTAATATTAAGGTATAGCTTGCACTGCTGTCTCTTGCGAGAGTACAGGCTTACTGTACAAAGGTATTATATGCTAGCTCGTGTCCCAATGCTGCCTTATATTTCCAAACATGCTCAGAACTCCATCAATGGCATTTTCTATTCCATACGAGTCGACATGCCAGAATCGAATGTAGGAAATGAAATCCTCTTGCGAGAACGCTGAAAGCGGAGATAGGCCTTCGTCCTTGGTGTAAATATCGTATCATAGCCATCATCACTTCGTCTGTATCAAGGTAGTCTGTATCTTCCTCATTGAGCCTAGAAGCCCATCCAACTCTTTCGTTCTGTGTTGCCATCATCAAACAAGACCATATCTCTCCCACCCCTTCTCACTCTGTCAATTCCCAAATGTTCTCTACCATCTCTTCCCATGTACACGCCAAAGCCATATCTCACCTTTTCGCCCGGATGCTGAAGGTAAGTCCTCACAGGGCGCTCCTGCTGGTCCCCAAGTGGCGCTGCACCATCGTCGGTCACCGGCACCAGTCTCGGGCCCTTTTCCGACGACGGCCCAGCCTCACCGTCGTCATGGCTCCTTGGAAGGTGCACACGACTGCGATTCACAAGATTCGAGACGCTGGCCCAGAAACCCCTCTTGCCATCAGCATCTTCGTCGTCGTGGTGCACAGGCGCGCCAATCAGCCGCGTCACGAGATCAGCCTTGGAGCGGCAGCGCGCAAACACGCGGTCGACGAGCAGCGGGCTCATGTACAGCCACGAGACGACCTCGGCGAGGCAGGTGGCGGCGTGCGGCAGCTTGATGTGGCGGCGGCCCGGCGGGACAAGCGCGGCCAGCGCCACCGCATACACGGCCAGGAACACGCACAGCGCGTACAGCCCCGCCGGCTGCGCTGCGATGCGCACCTCCGCCGACCCCGAGTACCACTGCGGCCAGAAGATGCCGCCGGCCAGCACGGGGATGGCAGCGTTGGCGAGCGCGAGCGCCGACAGCGCCGCCACCTTCCAGTGGCCGTTGGCGCCTGCCGCCAGCGAGACGGAGAGCGGCAGACGAGCAGTGTAGTCGAGCAGCAGGCTTTTCTCGGCGGTGCTGCCGCGGGGCCCGGTGGCAAGCGCTGCGAAGGGCGCCAGGCGCCGGTGCGCGAAGTCCAGCGGCTGCCACAGCAGGAACAGCAGCGTGCCCAGCACGCACGGCACGAAGCTGTACAGGAACGCTGCCGAGCTGAAGCCCGCGCTGTTGGTGTTCGCGCTCGTCGCTGGCAGGAACCCCTTCAGCGACGCTTGGTTCACGAACGCCACCACGTAGAAGGCTGCTAGCAGCGCGAACGCTATCAGGATCCATAGCGTCACGCTCGACGACGACAGATACCATGGGATGTAGCGGCGTCGTACCTCAGGGTTGCGGATGTCGGCTCGGATGCTGTAATCGCCTGCCGCATGTGGAGTTTGTGGTTCGGGATTTTCCATGGTGGAAACGGATGGTTGGTTTGCGGCATGGCGAGGTTTCTCGCGTATACGTCCTTGCTCGATAGAGTAACGTCTCGTTGGAGCACCTTCTTCTCCCAGTCCGTAGAAGATGTCTTGTGGTCTTCGAGATGTATGCCAATATCCCAGTCGATCTGAACGACTCCATAACCGTTCGCGGAACTCACGGGTGTTGGCAAATGTCTCGGTGTCGGTGTAGTCTGAGACTATATTTGCGCGTTCCAGGAGGGCAATGATGTCGGCAATAGACCGAGGATCCCATTTGAGACCTGTGATGCTCCGCCAGAGATATGCACCCAGTCCAAATAACGAAATAACCAACAGAATATACAATGCAATGACGGTCCAAATGACGCCTTGAACTGCAACCCAGCGCCATACTCCACTACCGACATTGCTGAAGTAGCGCACATTAAATGCTGATGCAAGTAATGGTATTGAGAACAAGAATAGCCAGAAAATAAAGAAACTAATGCCAATAATGGACTGGCCTGACCGAAAATGCTGAAACTTGGGATACAAGAACTGAGTAGGGTAGAGGTCGAGAAGGGCACTTTCGGATCGTGCCTTGAGTGAATGCGACGCCATTGCAATGAATGGAGCCATGCGCTGGACCGCAATTTGTACTTGGAAGAGCCATATTAGGATGATCATGCCGAGCATGATCGGGAGATATTCGAATACAAAGTATCGATTGTCACCGAAGCCGGTGTAGCCCCACAAACCGTTATGGCTATTCGACCAGACTGCGCAAAATATCAATCCCGCTAGCATGAGGAGACATATGAAGATGAAGGTGCCTAACCAGAAGGGTCGCAGGATTCCGGGAAGAAAATCCAGTCTCGGGTGCTGATGAGATGGCACAGCAGGATCATAAGGGACAAAGACATCGTAAGGTTGGACGGATGGTGATAGTGGGCCTTGCTGCTGCTGCTGTTGCAGTTGTTGTAAAGGCTTCTCTGGTGCTTGTGGCGGGGCTTGTTGGAGTGGATGTCGTGGTGGACGGCCAGCTTGCATCTCCTTCTGCCGTGCCATATCATCGGCTGATATCGCTGGTCTTTTGCTTGACTCTGCAGTGATTATATCTCTTTGGATATTATCGCTATCATCGCTTTCTTCATCTCCGCCGACGTAGTGTCTTGACCCGCGAACATCTTCGTCTCGCGTCAACTGGTCAAGCGCAAATTGGATAAACGGTGTTTCATCCACGCCTGGCGTGGTAGACGGAGAATATGGTTGCATCTTGGTGTCTCTCTTCTCAAGCTGAAGTGACTTTTGCTCTGTGGCTACGGGGGAGATCGGAGAGGAAGAAACAGAGGATCCCACCGGCTTCCTGCGAACCAATCTTTCGTCCCACGTAACTCCGGGGCGCTGTGAACTTCTAGTCGCTGTCACCGGAGAGCTATGGCCGGCTTCGTTATCATCGTCTGGACTGCGCGTTCGCGGAGGCGGTGTGGATTTTGGACGGAGGATGGGAATGAGCTCTCTGTCATCGCCGACGCTGGAGCTGCTGTCGAGGGAATAGTAATGCTCGGAAGCGGCGATACTCTGCTTCGAATTTTGATGCGACAGCTGTGGGCGGGAAACTAGTTGTTGAGGTCAGTAAACTATATTGCAGCAGGCGACGACGCAACGTAGGCGGCGGTGCCTTCAGAGAGGCGAATCGACAAGGATGCAGCCGAGTGCAAATCAACGCAACCAACGTACCATTTGTATGCTTGAAAGATAAATCTTCTCCAAAGGTCATTGCGAAGATCAAACACACATTCGAAAAACGACAGACGACATGAAAATTTAGTTTCGGAGGTTATAATTCGGTACGCCTGCTCTTAATGGGACGGCGATGGCGGAGGCTGGGGTTGACCAACCTCTCAGACCACGAGGCTGGGGAACATGTTTCACCTCCCATTCGTCGGCTGGGACATAACGCGAGAGCCATCACTGCCTTTTCTGCATGGTTTAGAGCTATTCCTTGGAATTGGCGATGCGTTGTATCGTTCGGAGAGAAAAAGAAGCTGGGATTAAGCGACGGAACTTTAAGATGTTTGCGACGACCGTTGTACTCGACCAAAAAGTTTGGTTCAGCCTCGCGTGGTTCGACGACCGTGCGAAGCGACCCGCTCTTATTAATAGCGTACCCCCCTACCCGCCCCTCCTCGCTAAACACTTCGAACCATCAACAACATCATGGCAATGCTCAAAGTACTCCATAATGGATTGTCGCTATCTCGATTGAACGGAGTTCTGGTAGCCAATTTCACTAAATACTGTACTTACCAAATTGGTGTACTACCCAGCTCTCGACAATTCTTCCGTGATCGTCTCCATCACCTGCTCTCAACGGATACCTGCAGGCTTAGGATTGCGAAGCACCATTGCAACGGCGCTTCTAGATCGCGTTGACCTTGAGTAACGGCTAACAATCTAGCAATTAGTTCGGCAGTTCTCATGACCAGCAAGGTCCGCCATTGTACCAGGACTCCGCCATGAAGCTCAGTTTGTCCGGATTGCAACGCATCGAACCCCTGAGAGATTGAAAATGCCGAGTACTCCTCTTTAGTCGTCTGTTTACTTCCGTTCGGAGAGCTCCCCGCTGTTCATCGGTCAATTTTCAATCGCTCTGTCAAGCAACTCTGGTTACTAACGTTGCTCCTTTCAAGTTCCGCTCGTTAGTCTGATTGGTGGCATTTCACTATTTCCTAGTCACGATCCGTGTATGCAGTACATATGTCGATCACTAGACGTTGCGATGAGATGTGCGGAGCTTCGGGAACGCGAATGCAAATATAAATCCCCGACATGAATAGATGCGCTTTTGCTGCTATGGCTTGGTGGAGAGACATTTGCACACTACATCTCTATCCTCTCTCTTGACTTCTAACAGTCGACGCGCACAATTGAACCCAGGATCATGGACAAAACTCCTTTCTATGGTCGTGCAGTTCTGTTTCTGTTATGGTTTATCAGTCTTTTCGATTTTGCGGTGGCCATCTTGCCTCGACAATCAACATCATCTTCCTCCATTGCACCAATGGTAAAAGTCCTCAACGGTAGCTATCAAGGAATTGAGCTACCAACTTGGAACCAAGAAGCCTTCCTGGGTATTCCTTACGCTCAACCTCCACTGGGTAATCTTAGGTTTCGCTGGCCTCAGTCTTTGAATAGCACTTGGACTGGAGTCCGAAGCGCCACAGAATATGGCTTCAGCTGCTATCAGTACGGTAGTACCTTCAGCCTTAACGAAGATTGTTTAACGCTCAATGTTGTTCGTCCTGTTGGTACAAAGGCCAGCGACTCTCTACCTGTGCTCGTGTGGATATACGGTGGTGGGCTAACCTCCGGAAGCAGCGCAGATCCACAGTACAACATCTCTGGAATTCTGAATGTGGCCCAGTGGCTAGAGCAACCGATGATTGCAGTTTCAATCAACTACCGTCTTGGGCTTTGGGGCTTTCTGAGCAGTACGCAACTTCTTGATGAAGGCAATCTCAATGCTGGTTTGCTAGATCAACGCATGGCTTTTCGCTGGTTACAAGATAACATAGCTGCTTTTGGCGGTGATCCGCAGAAAGTGACTATCTGGGGCGAATCTGCAGGTGCTCAGTCCATCGGATTGCATCTTTCGTCGTATGGTGGTCGCAACGATGGCCTCTTCCGAGGCTGTATTATGGAATCCGGAGGTCCTATCGGCACTTCTCTTCAGACTCTCTCGTACTACGCTTCACCATTCGAAAATTTGACACGGACGGTAGGATGCTGGACGGCATCTGATCAAATAAGCTGTCTCAGAAATTTGACCTCTGAAGAACTATTCGCGACTACGTATACCGAGGTCTGGAATCCTCTGGTGGATGGCGACTTTCTTACCGATTATCCAAGCACACTATTGCCCCAGGGCCACTTCATCAAAGTCCCGATACTCATAGGTGCTAATAGCGATGAAGGCTCATCCTTCTCCATCACCGGCGAAAATACCACACAGGCGCTTTATGATGCATTCTTCACCTGGCGCACCTACGCTCTCACTCCTTACAGCATATCATACCTCATGGAGCTGTACTCCGATCACGCACCAGAATGGGGCTACCCACCATACGCCGTGTCATGGCAGGAGACATTTCCATCCAAAGGGCTCGAATGGCGGCTGTCGGCGGGCATCGGCGGCGACATGGTGATGATTGCGCAGCGGCGCTGGATGACGCAGCTATACAGCGCGGTGCCGGCACTGCGTGGTAAAGTGTACAGCTACCGCTTCGACCAGGCGCCGTGGGACGCACCCATCACCGAGGGCGTCGAGCACTTCGTCAACGTGGCTTTCTCCTTCCAAAACATCTCCGGCAACCTTGGTGCAGCTCCACATTCCTACTTAGAGCTGGCGGAGCGCATCGGCGTTGCTTATACCGGCTTTGTCGTGCAGCAGGATCCGAATACGTTTACGGCTCACGCAAATAATAGTGCTGGTGACCAACTTGCTGCCTTCCCGGAATGGCCGTCGTACACGAACAGGCCCGCTAATATGGTGATGAATGCAACAACCTCGTATGTCGAAGCGGACACATGGAGAGCGGAGGGCATCGACTTCCTGCAAAGCATATTCAGACAGGTGCAGGCATAGTTGAACTTCATACTACCTTGATTGGCTGTAGATGGAATGACTTTCGAAGCACGTCCCCATGAATCATGAAAGATTTAAAGAATACTGACTTTTATTGCTCTATCTCTCACACCATTTTACTGCTTAGATGCCATTGTGACCAGCTTATCCCACGAGATCCACCACTCTAACGAAGAATCAAAATAGCTCCATCCACGATCATATCAACCAGCGAAATATGGTGCTCACGATCTTGACCTTAAACCCAGTGAAAGCCATTCTCAGGTGTGTGAGCAAATTAAAAGCAACTGAAATCCCTTAGCGAGAAGGGAAATAGAGTGTTCTCGATTGGCCGAAATCCCGTTTACCACTTACTATCGTCATCGTCCACCACAAATCCAGACTTCTCACTCGTCACAGGAACGTCCTTTTGGCGATTTTCCGTGGCGGTAGAGGAACCCCACGCATTCGAGTCTTCTGCTTTTGTTCCGTCATCACCATCCACATCATCATCAGAAACATCATCAAACTTTGGAACGGCACCTTCCGGGACACGAGACTGTAAGAAGTCCGGGACCTCTTGTTTGCACTCGAGGAGAACCTTGACCAAATCATCCGCAATTGGCGCGTCCCGGTCGTTGAAGAACGTAGTAGCCAGTCCTTCATTGCCGATGCGACCAGTACGTCCGATGCGGTGAACATATTCGTCTATGCCACCATGCTGAGTCTGCGGAAGGTCAAAGTTGATGACGTGCATTACGTTGTTGATGTCCAGGCCACGAGCCGCAACACCGGTCGTGATGAGGATTGGCGCGGCGCCCGTACGAAACGCCCTCATTGCATCTTCACGCTCGCGTTGCGTGCGGCCCGAGTGGATTGACGTACATGGCAGGCTGTTGTTGTAGAGGTAATCGTCAAGAAGATCGGCCTGTCGTTTCGAATTGACAAAGACGAGGGTACGAGCTGGCGGGCATGCAAAGAGAAGATCCCAAACAGCCATTCGCTTCAAATCCTCTTCCACGTATATGACTTTCTGGGTGATATTTTGATGGGAAGAACCGGCGCGACCAACTCGAATGCGAATGTAGGACTCCTTCATATAATCCCGAGCCAGTTTGCGAGCCGCCGCCGGGAAAGTAGCGGAAAACATGAGATAGTGATGATCCGGATCCTCATTATTGTCACCTCCACCCATAATCATTCCCATTTCTTGTTCCCAATTGCCATGCAACATCTCATCCGCTTCGTCAACAATAGTGTATTTGAGTCGGCGAAGGCTCAGGACTGAAGGATTTTTCATGAAGTCGAGTAGACGACCAGGAGTGGCGATTAGAATGTCGCAACCACGCTGTAGATCTAGCTGCTGCTGATGACGAGGTCCACCACCATAAGCAACGCATGGACGTAGCATAGTCCGATAGCTCAGGCGGCGAGTCTCGTCGAAGATTTGAGTAGCAAGCTCGCGAGTGGGTGCAACTATGAGAACGAGAGGTTCAGCCCGAACACGATCCGTTTTCGGGTTGAAGGAAGGCCCAAGAGGACGTTTGGCTGCCAGAACTTTGAATTTGCCAGTAAGTTTCGACAGGACCGGAACCATGTACGCAGCTGTCTTGCCGGAACCGGTCTGGGCACAAGCGACGACATCATGACCGAGGAGGACGGCAGGAATACAGTAGCCTTGGACTGGTGTAGGAGCGCCGTACTGGCAAAGTTTGATATTTTCCACTATCAGTGGATGGACTCCAGCATCCTCGAACTACTGAATATTAGTAAGTCAGTTCTCGACTTAGATAGGTTGAGCTTACGCTTGCGATAGGGTGAATTGTAACGGGGCCTTCCACTGTCACTTTAAAATGAAGTTTCGTAATGTAAAGCCCAGTGCGCACGATATGTTCGCCAGTGTACAGCTGCTGTTCCAACTGTGGAATTCGAGGGCCCACTTCGCCGTATTCCTCGTTGTACTCGTACTTCGCAGCATTAGCCGCCCAATTGAAGTCAGGAAGAGAAGTTGCCTCCCCTTCAGCGTCGCCACCTGTTTTGACGCCGTAAACTGCATAGTCATACTTGATTGGCTCCGCAAACCCATAGGCGCGAGCCTTTGCAGCAGCTTCGGCCTTGTCGGCTGGCGCACCTGTAGGCTGCGTCATGGAGGCCATATTCGGGTTTCAACCAGGTGCAGTGCTCCTCGTGTGGGCGAAAGCGCTGAGTTCAGAGGTGATGGCCACAGAAGATGACCAGAGAAGAGGGACTGAATGTAGTGATTTAGCGGATTTGGTCGGAAGGGAGCCACGATGTAGGAACTTCATAAAGGCTTGGGAACGGACTAGGAACAACGCTGCACTGACTTTACAAGCTGAGGATCGGTTCAATAGGCTGAGTGGTAACTATTCAGTAATTCACAGACAGGTTTTCCGGATTCGAGCAGGCAGGATCAAGCTCGAGAAGGCAGATGTTGGAGTAGTGCTGGGAGGAAGAAAAGATGAGAACATGCAAGTGAAAATTCACGGAGGACGCAACTCGGCAACGGATAAGCAGTGAACCTGCAAAAAATTGACTGTCCTCTCAGATTTGAACTGAGGAACTTTATGGAAAGTTCGAGGAGTTAGGGCTAGTTCTTGGAGTGAAGTTGGAGAGTTAAGGAGAAAATGTCAAGTGACGAGAAGTAGTCCAGCAGATTCTCTGCGACTTCCTAAAACAGAAACCGTAACGAAAACTGGAGCAAGGAAAGCACAGCTTGTTGAGATCTTCTACCCATACATCGACTTAGCTTCTTATATTTCACATGGAACTTAGAGAATCAATTGTCGGAAATGGAATCGGGAGAATCAGAAGTATCAATGCATACCTTAAGATACGTCGCAGTAAGAGAGATTAGCCCATGTGTCTATGGTATCACAGGTGTTCGAGTCAATTGAAGCCATAGAGTCCTTGGTTCCAGACTTTACGGCAGCCATGCCAATATCAACATCGAGTCTGTTCAATTGCACAACATTTCATTGTCATTTTTCCCGTCATCCTAAGAAAACGAGAGACGGAAAGAACAACGTCAGAAGCAAAGGTGGGATGGAAGTAACAGCTCGAATACGAGCGGTCGACGCCTGGATCTCCACATGGAAGATTTTAGGAAGTCGATGAGTTGGGCAGCAGATTTCTACGGAATGGGGTAGCTTGGCTTAAATCCATTACGGTCATGGCGTATGTTTGGCGTCGATCCAGGGGGCAAAGGTGGGATCTTTTGGAGAAATGCCAGGGAAGAAGGCCCAGGATCTCAGCACTGTGCGTCATAGCCTTCCAGCATCCGCAACACGGTGCGAAAGTAATAACATGACGAAGGAATCGCTGTATAATCTCCTGCATTCTACCAATGTTGACGTGGCCTGTGGGTTCATGCATTCTGAGATAAAACTGCCTTATTTCGTACAAGACTCTGACTTTCAAGAGATTCCACCATCATGAATGATCCCGGCCTCGATGGGCCTATGGAAGACGTTGCCAAAGACCTCGAACAGGATCCGTATACCCAGACCCAGCAGAAAGAGGAAGAAGCAGAACAGGACTTTCTTGATCCAAGGTAAGTCAGGTCAGCCTTTTTAAAATTACCCGCAGAAGTCTAACATGCTTTGATAGCCGCTGGTGGTTCGCTTCGACGGCATGTCCTCTCATAGCAGGCACATTTGGTCCAATGGCCAATGCCTTCAGCATATGTGCTCTAGTACAGCCATGGAGAGAATATATTCCGCCAGGAAATTCTGAAGCTCAGGGGAACTCGGTGCAGGATCCACGATGGTTGGTGAAAAATCCTTCCATATTGACCGATTCAGCTGACAACAATTCGCAGGCTCATCGCTGTCAACGCCGTATCACTAGTACTGGCTCTCATTGCAAACTTGTCCCTCCTCTTAAACATGGCTCATCGAGTCTCCTTTGCGATTGCACAGCCCATTACTATCGTCGGTTGGTTCCTCAGTGCCTTCCTCCTCATCGCACTTGTTGCCGTCGCAAACTCTCACCATTTCCGACTATTACCTCGAGACCAACATGCACTTAGCCAAGCCTTCTATTATGCCATTATGGCAGCCGCTTTGTATTGTATCATTTCCGTCCTCATGGTCGTCACCGTTATCGGTGCAATGCGAGGACACTACGAGAAAGAGTTCCGCTTGACCCTCAGTCAACGGACGCTGATGCTGCAGACGATTGCATTGCTGATGTATCTGCTCATTGGCGCTCTGATATACAGCTATATCGAGAGTTGGAAGTACCTCGATGCAGTATATTGGGCTGATTTTACCTTACTCACCGTCGGCATCGGTGATGACTTCACTCCCAAGACGCACCTCGGCCGCGGGCTGCTTTTTCCTTATGCAATCGGCGGCATCGTAACCATCGGTTTGGTCATAGGCTCTGTTCGCTCACTCGTGCTTGAACGCGGAAAACAAAAACTGCACGCCCGCTTCACCGAGAAGAAAAGAGAGCATGCTCTCTCCACGATCGATCCTGACAATCGCACCATTAAGATCGGCTGGTTCAGACGCTATAAGTTCTCGCAGAAGGGTCTTAGCGAAGCTCAACGGCGTGAGCAGGAATTCAATATCATGCGTCACATTCAAGCGGCGGCTGACCAGCAACGGAAATGGGTGTCATTGCTCCTCTCCGCAAGCGCTGCGTTTGCGTTGTGGTTCGTAGGCGCAGCAGTGTTCGAGCAGGCTGAGAGCGAACAGCAGTGGAGCTACTTTGTTTCCTTATACTTCAGCTACACGTCCCTTCTCACCATCGGATACGGCGACTTACAACCTGAGTCCAACTCGGGTAAACCATTCTTCGTGTTCTGGTCATTGCTGGCAGTGCCTACTCTTACAATCCTAATTTCGAATATGGGTGATACTGTAGTCAAGGGCTTCGAGGATTTCACCATCTGGGCAGGCTCTCTGACCATTCTTCCCGGGGAGAAGGGTGCCCGCGCGACGCTTAAGTCAAGCATCAACAAAGTAACTCGTCAGCGGCTCTTCAAAGCCGACACGTTTCGGATGGGCCTGCCTCCAGGGTTCCTACCGTTTGGAGATGAGAGCAAGCACAAAGCTGAGGACGAGGAAAAGCACACGATCGAGGACCACGCAGCCAACCGGCTATACTCATACGTGGAAGAAACCGAGCTGCAGGAGGCGAGCGAGGCGCAAGAAAAGGGCGACATCACGGAGCGTGACACACATCTCTATCACTACGTGCTGGCCAAGGAGGTGCGCAACCTGATGACCGACGTCAATGCCAGCCCGCCGCGCCAGTACAATTACCGTGAGTGGGCCTGGTACCTGAAGCTGATGGGCCAGGACGAGAACGACGAGTCGCAGCACCGCAAGCCGCCCGTCAAGGTCCGCAGCAAGGCAGGGCCCGGTCGCGGCAAAGTCGAGCTGGAGCAATTGGGCGAGGCGAGCGGCGAGGACGGCGGTTTGAAGTGGTCGTGGCTGGGAACGCGTTCGCCGCTCATGGGCAACAAGAGCGAGGCCGAGTGGCTGTTGCAGAAGCTGAGCGCCGTGCTAGAGCGGGAATTGGAGAACGTGCGGCGCGGCGGTTCCAAAGACGAGCGTCGGCCACCCATCAGTCTCGCTGATTTGCAGAAGGAGCAGAGGGATGTCAGACGTGAGAGGGCGCGGGATGAGCGCATCGGGAGCTCGGATGATACCACTATTGACGATGAAGACAAGATCAACGAAGAAGAGAAAAAGCAGCAGTAGCGGTGCTTGTATCGGCTCAATTTGAAGTACATGACAACATACCCCTGGCGTTTAAATAGTGACGGGCATCACACAGTGCGGCAAGCTTAGGCTTGCGTAACTCGGGCTATACAATACCTAGCTCCGGAATATTGGGCGGTTCATCAAAGTACTAAAAAGAGCATTAAAGATAAAGGCTCAATTTTCGCCAGCCATGGTGGGCAGAGTCATATCGGGTAAATTCAATGCGAATGCTCGCTTATCTTCAGACGTAGCATGTATTGTATATGAAGCTGATTATAACCCTGAGAAAGAAGAGGGATGTTATCGCAGAACAAGTGGATTCGAAAAGCAATTAAAAGACGAGGCATCGAATGATATGTCAGCGAAATGAGTAACTTATTTGACTTGCGTGAATATTTGATGACGAGGCTTTCTCTCAGCCTTTTACGGGTGTGGTCAATCCCTGTCATCGGAGTGGCTCAGCAAACCTCATTCCATAGTTTCAGCCTACAAACTTCCCTCGCTCCTCAAGGTTCAGAGAGTTCAACCACTAACATACTCGATGTTGGCACCGCAGGCCAGTGATGTCCGCCACCGGCGCCCTCTATTTGACCTCCCTCGTGAAATTATCTCACATATCATCACCTTCGTCGAAACAACGGAGTTGAAGCAGTTATGCCTAGTCTCGCGCGTCACCCGATCTTACGCCATCGTCAAGCTCTGGAGGAATGTCGACCTGATCGATTGTCAGACCTCACACGAAATATCTGAGGAGGATTATACACGCTGGAGCGAACTTCGCAAGCATGAGCGAAGTGATCCCGTCTTTGGCGTGGATATGTAAGTTTAGTAAAAGAATGTCTCGAGAAGTGGTGAACTGACTTACATACTAGGCATGATGACACTCCTATCATAAAGAAACTCCTCGTACTAGCATCCGATCCAGAAATCGCGCGGAATGTACAGGTTCTGACCCATAAATGCCATGTTCCCACTCCAGCCATTTTTCAAGAACTTCCCTATCAGTCCTACTTTGGCGCCACGCTCTCCAATGATCCTTCAACTTGGGAACTACTTCGCCTCGCCATCGAGAACATGACCAATTTGGAAACACTGCGGATAGTGAATGGACATTACTACTTGACTGCAATCCTCCTACGAGGCTTCTTCCGACCGGACCGTACAATGAACAAACCAGTTCGTAAATTGTGGCTGGAAAGCTGTGCTATTGACTCGTTACTCTTTCCATCCTTTAATCCAGGGAGTGGAAGCACCGTACGCTATTTTGATATGTCGGGACTCAAGTCGCTGAGAGTGCGAAGGTTGAGAATGGACAAGTGCAATGACTTGTGGGTTCATTCTCGCGGAGGATTCATGACCCATTTTCATAACGGAAAAGGCGGTCTTTATCCTACAACGATATATAAACGCACTACAGACTGTGTCTTTCGACCTCCACTTCTGAATCCATGGCGAGAGGGGTCGGATTTCGGTTTGCAATACCCTTTTCTCGATGTCTTCAACCGGATCATAGAAAAGGCCACTCCGGAGGTTGACCAATTCTTCCAAGCTACTTATTCAACGGATAGGAAATCCATTCCGAGAAACTTCGTTTATGATGAGAATATGGCTCAGACTTCCTTCGATTCCGACGACAACAATGGACTGGTTGAATATGTTCCTCCATGTCCTTCGTACACCCTAGTCACGATGTTGCAGCTAATCTCATCGAGCCTTATATCTCTGAATATCGACTGGATATTGATGAACAAGGGCGGCGAATTGAACAGCATGACACTTTGCTCGATGCTCTCCAGGCTTCGATTTCCACACCTGCGTGCGTTTCAATTCCGCAATACTAACGTTTCCGACACTCAACTGCCGACATCTGTTTATCTTCTCCACCCTCTTTTCCCTGAAGGGCCTCCTGAAGACAAGAACGATGCGAAGATTGATTTTCTCGAGTTTATGGAAGCCCATCCAAAGCTGGAATGTCTTGCATGGCCAATGGACCGCTTTTATACACACGAATGCGTTGATAGTGCCGAGGCTGAGAGAGCAAGAGTTGTAGTGATGGAGCTTGGTAGGTCTTTGATTTCACTACGTGTGGATGCAGAGTACTCTGTATTCAGAGATACCCAAACGGACGATCGTACCGACCACTCCATGAAGCAGGAGCGCCATCGAAGGCGTAAGTTCATCAGCGAATTTGCTGCGAAAATGACCAAGATTAAGAGCCTCAAAATGGAGGGCGGCATCCCGCGCGACGAGAAGCGAGAGATTGTTCGAGCACTTCACCGTTGCCCCTTGGAGAAATTAGTCTTCATAAGCATGAGTTACCCTATCGGTAATACATGGGGTGAGAATGGCGATGATTTGCGAGATCTAGATGAGGGAAATCTGCAAGGCAACATCCAATTTACCATGCCTCTTGAAGCTGAAGCCGAAGAAGCCATCGATCAGAGCACCACCATCACGAAACTTTCCAAGGACCCACAATTTGTTTTTCAAGCTAAGTACGGCTGGCCAGCGGGACCTCCATTAGTTCACACCATTGCTACCTTTTTCGCCGACACTATCACGGAACTGAAGTTCTGCGGTACCAATGGTTCTCCAATCCTGCATCGACCGACGGCTGTTACATCAGGGCTATTCCATCACCTGAGGCATTTTCGCAATTTGCGGCAACTTATCACGAGTTTCTTCCTGCTGACGTACCTCGACCTCGACTGGCGTGAAGGAGAGATCATCAAGTATTGGCTTGACATCCAGTCTTATGGTACTGCGCATGCTCCTGTGGACCAGGCTGCGACGGAAGAAGAAGACGCGAGGAATTTAGGCGACGAGCAGGCGGACGAAGGCCAAATGCAAGACGACGAAGCGAACGAGAGCCTAGATGAAGGCGATGACAGCACCGCAATGCAAGGAGTAGAGTCTCCATCCAACGACGACAATGCCAACGCTCTCTCGCTGCCACCCATCATCGACGCATCGGCAAGCGCCGGAGCCGACGGCTCCAACGACGACGAAATGGCGATGGAGGCCGACGGCGCCGACGACGCTACCGCGGCGCCAGCCCCAACGCCCGAAGTCAGCCCGTGGGAGGCGACGCTGACGGAGCGGTTCTCCCCGGCGGCGATGGCAGCCGGCATCAGTAAAGTCTTCAGCGCGCACCTGCACGAGGAGGCGAAGGCGCGGCGCGACGCCAACAAGCGCAACGTCGGCGTGCACGTCCGCGCGGGCTACGCCATCGGCGTCGAGCAGGAGGACATCTTCGACTTCGACGTGTGGATCGGCACCATGGGCGCGGTGAAGTGGCGCGGCCCGCGCGCCGAGGGCGACCCCGGCCGCTGGTGGGGGAAGTTGGACAGCAGGCTGTGGTTCTGAGCGGCTGGTGATGGGGGCGCTTTGGATGAGGCGGCCGGAGGCTTGATTACTGGGCGGGAGCATTGTAGCGGCACTCTGCACGAATCTATGGTAAAAGCAGAAAATACGGCCGTTCGTTATCAAATTGAAATATAATAACCTCTTCAGCGCCTTTCTTCTACACTCCATATTCCGTGTCCCAACCATAGCCAATCCGATCATCTATGCAACCTTCGCTGAGCCCCTTCGAATGAAACCTTGTACTGTATTCGTGAAGATTACTAGTATATTCTTCTGTAGGTGTATTGAAACCATCTATTGCTGCACCTAATAAAAAAGTAAGATAGCAGTCGAGATTACGTGCTGGCTTGTACCAGTTCTCAACGACAAGGACGACATCGATGATACTTCCAATAAAAAGAAAGTCCGTAGGTTCGAGCAACCATCAAGGATCTATAATCACGCGAATCCGATGCTCGATTCGTGGCGCGATAGCCTATTCGCAATGAGGGTCAGCGAATGCCGGCACAAACTTTGACACACTCACCTTCGTCCAATTGACCTTGAACTCTCCATCCCCTCTACTGTCAGCCAAAGCCGGATGGCCCGGTAACCCAGTTATGCGCCACCACTTCCGCATAACCTTCCTCATGATCTCGAGCTCCCTCTCGCGCTGCACGACCTTGTGCGGCGGGGGTTTGTGGACGCCGCCCTCGTGCTCGTCCTCAGACTCGTAGTCAACAGGGGTGTGGTAGCCGGTGCCGAGGCCGTGGGACGAGGCGACGGAGCCAGCGGTGGGCGTGCGCTTGAGGGCGTTGCGGCGGAAGGCCTCGACGATCTTGTCGTGCAGCGGCGCCGGCTCCAGCACCGGGTGCGTCTCGTGCAGCTCGTCGTGGATGCCGTCCCAGTGCGCGTGCAGCGCCGGCCCGAATTGCCGCCACCGCCGCAGCACCTTCAGCGACAGGAAGTACTGCCGGATGATCGTCGAGATCAGCATGCCGTTTTCCTCGGAGACCACTTCTTCGGCGGGCCCGCCTTCCGCTTTGATTAGCAGCGAGGTGTAGCCGTCTTTGCCGTGCGCCATGTAGCCTCGGGTTGCGAGGACGTAGTCGCGGTTGAGATCGAGAGGCTCGGTGCCGATTTTGACGGATTGGATTCGCGATCCTGCTGGGCGCTTTGGATGGAATTCGAAAAATATGTTAGACACTTGTGGAAAGCGGCCTTCAAGCGCTGGATAGAGGCTGACGCTGTTTTCCAACGCTTCGAGGATCCCTTTGCCAGACACCTTCAGGACGATGACTGGATCTTCGAACGGGAAACAGTTCATGATATCCTTCAGTTTCAGGACTCCAGGAGGATAGATCTGATCACCTCGAATAGTTCCAGCCGCCATAATGCAGCAGTCTGTCGAATAGTAATGCCTCATTAGATCACACACGAAGTTTCCAAGATTCGACTCCTTCATCCGAACCGTTGTGAATCGAGCATCTAGGGGTGCAGCCGTGTATCCAATAGGTTTCTCCAAGTGAGACTTAAGCGAGTTGGTCAGACTATGAACAAGTTGAATGGTGGGTGGGTCTTCGGGAATGCTTGACACTACGTCTCGTCTAATGACCTTGAAGTCCCAATTCCGCTTCCCGCTGGTTGACCGCCAGGCCTCAATATAGCTCAGCTGCTTGAAATCAGATCCGGAGCGCAGGACATGTACTTGGTTGATAAGACTGTGCAGATAGAAGTGGTCATGCCCACCAAGTATAAAATCCACAAGGCCTTCTGGCATGTTGGCGGCAAGCTTGTTGTCGTTGGGCTCTCGCTGGTGAGTTACGGCAATGACAATGTCTGCGCCCTCTTCGCGTAATCGTGGAACAAGCTCCTTCGCAGTTGCGGACACTGACTTGTAGGTGAGATTCGGAGGTAGAGCATTAACAGTGACAAGCCATTCCCTTTCTACTAAGCCTATGAATCCGATTTTGAGACCATTAGAAGTCGTGTACATATACGTCTTCTTCGAATTACCGAGCGGCACATCCTCTCCAAGTTCTGGATCCATTACATTGGCAAGTAGCCAAGGGAATGTGCATTGGCCTGATAAGTTTTGGTACTGAGTGACACCGAAATCAAGGTCGTGGTTCTGCATCAGATACACAGTTAGATAAAGCCTTGCGCAAGGGCAAAACTGAACGGTTGAGCTCTTACACCAACACAAGCGACATCTGTACCGATGCGGTTCAAGATTGGCACCATATGATTACCTTTAAGGTTGTTAGAAGCTCATAGATAAGTAGAGAGGTAGTGGCACACCTTTGGTTACGCTGCTCTCCAAGCTCGGATTGAAGGCGTCGCCGGAGAACACAGTAACCAGCTCTGGTTGACCATTATAGGTCTCATCGTTGCGATAATAGTTGATTAGTGTCTGGAAGCGTCCAATTCCTCCCACAGGCTCGGCTGAAGCCGGGTCAACGTGGTAAACGTCATTGTAGTGGACAAGCCTTATCAAAGGAGGTTCGCTATGATCGCCATCCGTATATACAACGATTTCTTTTTCGGAGAATTGATTAGCGGCCATGGCCACGAATTGCGCTGAAGCAAAGAGGATACCATGTCATCATCGGGCTGATTAAGAAAACTTTGCAGAAGTTCCATGTCTGAAGCTGCAGGGTGATGATTTATGGCTTGTGTGGCATTACACATCCAATAGACGCGCCAAACGCGTGGGCACGGGACTCGGATGTCGGATTGTCAGAGAATTTTGATTTGAGAGCTTCTATGATTGAGGCGGGTATTGGTACAAGAGTTTGAGGCGTTATTAAAGAGGCCTTACAGCTTCCATCCATCTTCTAACTATCGATTCACTGATCCCTGCCCACTCTCTTTCAGAGGCACGAGCAAATGAATCCTCGCGGACATGCAGCTCGTGTCATCCTACTGATCTCGCTCATTCACAGTCCAACGTCTCTTTGGACTGAGCTGATGGGTACCTGCACTATTTGCATCCCAGAGTCCACTCATTGAGCGTGCGTGCGGCTGTAATGGAGCGACATCATCTTTCTCAGACTCAGAATCACCTTCCGCAACCGCCTCCTCCTTTTCTCGTAACGCTGGAGATAATGAGAAGTCCTTCGGTGGGCTGGTCGAAAGGTCCGATGCCCCATCAAGAGTACCTGGAGTTGTTGGTGTACGACTCCATAAGCCAGTGGCAGAACCAGATCCAGACGTGCGGCTTGGACTGTTGGAATCGTTCCTTCGAGACGATGGAGACAAGATAGAGCTTCTCCGCATACTTCCGAGAGCGCTATTGATCGGACGCCCAGCGTCACGGTTATTGTTACGAGGCTTAATACTCTCGTCCATAGATAGACTACTAGGCTTATAGTCTCCACGAAACTCTGGAATTTGGGGGACGATTTTCGGCGACTGCAAGGCTGAGGGGGGTGTTGATTCTGATGCGTTACGCAGATGCTCAGACGATGCTAGGACCTGTATCTCATACTCCTGGGAGAGTCCAAAATCAACCGACGACCTCCTGGTTTGTGGGGAAGTCAAGGCAGCTTCGTTACCGTCTGTTGGACCGACTCCGGCGCTAACTTCTGACTTTCGCACTGCCATGGTTAGAGAAGCCATCCCAACATCAATCAAGACCGGCTGATTCGTGATTGCTCCGATAAGTGCGTTGCAGCCGGCACCATGCGTCACCAAGACAAGGACGAGATCATAGTCATCACTATCATCTTCGCCAGCAACGCTGCCACTGACAGCTGCATCGGTGTGAGGGCAGTATGTCGCAGCGTGGTCTTTATACCAGGAGATGAGGCGATACAGGCCCAATCGGAAGCGCTTGTGCATGGCGCTCCATTCTTCGCCGTACTCACCACCATCACCCCAGTTTTGAGGCTCTCGCATGCTATCCCATTGGAGGTCTACATTGATACATGCTTCTCTCGCATGTGCAACATATCCTTTTGGGATGGGATTCGACATAGATATTGCATAGGCCGGAATGGGAGCAGTGTACAGCCTGTTCGTGGTAGCGATCGGCGGCAAAACTGTCTTGGACGATATCTGGCTTTTCGGGCTTGTGACATTCCCTGCGCTGCTGTAACTACTGGCACGGTCTCTTCTTGGTAGAACTTGGGCAAGTGCTGACATGCCAGCGAAGTTGTCGGGGTTACCTGGAGAGGGAGGTCGAGCGCCTAGATCATCTGCAAAGCCGCCGACTCGATTCCAACCTCCTGGGAAATTTCCTCGACCGGTTGCGCTGGGTATAAATATATCAAGCGGTTCGGCTCGCAGCAATTCGGCTTTGGCGCCTGCTATCATCAGGGTCGACTCTGGAGGCACCATGATATCCGAATAATAGTCTGGTGACATCCATTCACCTAGGAAGGCATCGACACGCAGAGTGGTCTTGTCAATTGCTGATTGCAGCATGGTCTGTCGCACAGCATCTTGATGACCAGACGAGCCTCGCCTTTCCACCACTGTAGAAGCTGCGAGCCCTTCTTCTTCCTCTGCAATGGAATTCTTAACTCGAGACGGCTTGAAACCTTCAATTACCGAGCTTCGTCTTCGCTTTTTCCCTTCCGCCGAGTTTTCTTCGTATTGCGCTAAACCCGAGCTAATTGCTATCGAGGTTTGAAGACATCTCAGAAACGGCGAGCTGTGAATAACTACTTTGTGCTTTCGTTTTCGCTTTTTTTGTGTTTGTCCATTCTCTATCGCTCCCTCAACACCACTCGTTCCGCTCAAGGCAGACTTCGTAAGATTTTCGGCTCGAGCATCTAGTAACCTGGCAATTCGAGCTCCCAAAGCTCTTGACTGAGTCCAACCACCAAAAGTTAGAGGAGGATCATAGGGAGTAGGCGAGGTAAGGTGCCACGACCGATCGGCAGCGTCTAACCGAGCTCCGTGCCTGTAGAATGTACGTGAGCCTCAGATAGCGATGTACATAGCTTCCGTACTTGAAAATCGACGAACCTGACAATAATAACCACCGAAGGTGCGCGTGCCATTGATCCGACAAGAAATGAAGTTGTTGAGTGGAAATTCGGATGACGTTACGTCGCGTAGGATCCTTCCGCCGAGCAGGATCCTCCCGCAACAGATTCTTTACTTGCGCATGATTGCGTTAGCTAATGGAAGTATATGCGAAACACCGGCCGAAGAGAGCTAATGAGAAAGCTTCTCACAAATTGGGGCAGCATGACTGAAAAATTTTGACTACATTGACGCTCAGATGGTGGGGAAGTGAATGTAGGAATATCGGTCAAGTTGCGGAGATTGGTCGCCTGTTGCAGACCGTAGCACGTGGACCTTTGGTCCGGTCTGGCCTTCAATATCGACACTGTTCCATCTTCAGCCGCACAATGTAAGCTGATATGGTCTATCCGCAATCCCGAAGAATGATATCTACGTCGCACGCCTCGTCCGAGTTTACCTCTACTACGATTTGGGTCTGTCAGATCTTGGCAAGATGCCCTCAGCCTCTTCTATGAATTCAACTGAGACTTCCCTGAGCACGTCCCAATCCTTTGTCTTATTCTTGGACCAAATCTTCAAGCTTTGATACACTCTAGATTTGCGTAAAGCCCAGTTCTATACTTCAATTGTTCCCTAAATAGCCAAATCCGAGCGGACCTTGCAACAATTGCTGTGGATGAGACTTCGAGCAGCGCGATTGACTTTTGGAAGGACGGATCCAGTAGATCATTCAGACACACTATGGGAGGCTTTATTACGTGGCATTACTTCAAGATTGCCATGATTACTGATATTCACAGCTTTGGGTAAAGATATCGGTAAAATTTGTGATGATGCATTCGCCAGTCCATGCATTGAGTTTCTGTCTACCCACACCACTCAGAACTTGCTTCACTGAAGATACTCGCCATTGCTCTCCTTGTGGACTACATCGAATAGAGGTTTCGCCGAGAAATATCCAGCCTTGCGGCTACCAACAGCTTTGGCCGTGTACTCGGCCTCTACATCGCCAATCAACACGGGCTTTCCTCCTCGGCCTGCGGCAGCGGCATCTGCCATAAGCTGCGCGTGACTGTAGCATGCGGGGTTAGCTGTGTACTGCGATCAGACAAGATTCACGGATTCATTCCGTACCAGCACTTCTCCAAGCTGACGAACCAGAAAACGGCCTCTTCGACTGTTCCACCTACGGTGAGCAATCCATGGTTTTGCAGGAGGGCTGCTTTCTTATTGCCCAGGCACTTGGCAATGTTCCTGCCCTCCTCTGGGGCAAGTACGATACCGTTGAAGCCAGGATACAAGACGTGGTCCTGGTGAGCCGATTAGTAAAGAGCCTTCGTACTAGAAAGTCTACGCACGTTGTGGAATGCGCATGAGTCCTGGGTAGTGGTATCGAGAGTGCGGCCCAAAGTACAGAACGCTCTGCCGTGGATACTGTGGCTGTGGCAGGCAGCATTGACATCTGGACGGGCTTGGTGAATTGCTGAGTGAATCATGTAGGCGGCGGTATTGAGCAACCGGCAATTTCCTCCGTCGATGACCTTGCCGTCTTCATTCACCCGGATAAGATCTGACCTCTTGATCAAAGAGAAGGCGACGCCGAATGGATTCACCCAGAAGGTGTCTGGCTCCACCGGATCCTAGCAATTTGGTTAAGGTAGGTTCGTCCAAATAGTGACGAGTGAATCGTACTCGAAGTGTGATATGACCCGCGACACCCTCGTCAAAGCCATATTTGCCAAAGATGCGGAATGCAGCAGCGAGTCGTCCCTTCAGATACTCTCTTTCTTTGTACTTGTCTTGGAATACTGGGGAGCTGGGAATGGTTCTCTCAAGCATGTCGACTTCATTTTCATCTCGAAATGCTGAAGTGTCTTTATTAGGCACTACTGGCTTTACTTTATGGCCGTTGCTGGTTGTTTCTTCACTGTGAGGTGCCATTTTGATCAGAGGCTGAATTTAAGACAAATGGAAACGTAAACAGAAGAGATGTAATGATAAGGCCTATTTGGTGGACTAAAGTAGACAATCGGTAGTTTTATACCCGACTTTGCGGGGAAGAGGTTAGTTGGAAATACGGAATACGCCGCTCGGAAAACGGCAAGACACCTGCGACTTTCGAGGCAATCCTGTCCCGACGATCGGCACTTGTAGTGGACTTGACCATACTGATTTGCAAGGTCTGATGGGTCAGATCCGAGGAGTTCCAAAGAATCCATGCTAAATCGCGGAATGTAGACCCAAACTTTGACTCATCTTTGTTGAGAAAATTGGTTCACAAAAGGCAATTGGGATTTGAGCCTCGGATAGGAGAAGAGAGCGTAGCAAACTGGTAACGGCGCATAGAGAAATGTGGAAGAGAACGGTACCAAAAGAGATGTAGATGACTGAACTGGATTTCCAACTTCACCATGCCAAACCGGAATCGGTCCATGCTCCACCTCAAACCATGAAAACCTTCTACTCTTCGACGAAATTACGACTAATACTAGACACTATACACAGATAACTTACGGAGTTGCACATTTACACCTTCCTCCATGAATCTCTCAAACCACCGCCTCGAATCTCTCCGCCATGCATTAGAGCACAGTTATGTTGTTGTCCTTTGTCATCACCGCTCAAATGCCGATATTGATTAGCGACTAGAAAGCATCAATGCAGCCGAAGAACTGCTCGACGCCGTATGGGCCGGGATCTTTCCAGGCGTCGTCGGAGTAGCTGAAGAAGACGGTGTTCTCGCCGCAGGAGCTCAGGATGCCGCCGAGCGCAGTGGCCTGCTCGCTGGTGCCGGGGATGGCGGCGCCGTTGGCGCTGCCCGCGCTGGGCCAGCCGCACTCCAAGTTGTACGCCGTCTTGCCTGGGCAGCACTCGCCCGTCAGCTGCAGCTGGTTGGCCACGAACTCGCCCGCCTGGTCTGCCGAGATGTCGCCGTTGAAGAAAATCTCGAGGTTGGAGGCTACCACGTCGATGACTTCGCAGAGGGCGCCGGCGCTGGCCTGGAGGATGTCGAGCGGCTCGGTCGTCGTGCACGGTCCGTTGTAGCCGGCTGCGGAGAAGGCTCCCTTGGTGGAGGAGATGAACTCGGCCAGTTCCTCAGCAGTGCAGTAGTTGTTGAAGATGGCTTCGTTGCCGATGACGCACAGCTCAACGATACCCCAATTGCCGGCAGATCCCCATTCGATGATCTCGGTCACCTGTGACTGAGCGCCGCTGATGCCTGAAGACTCAATGAAGATGCCAATGATGATGGTCAAGCCGTTGGCCTGGCAAGCAGCACCGACATTCTGGAGGCCAGAGCAGTCGGTTGCATAGATACGCACGGCCTTGAAGCCCTTGCCGGCGATGACGGTAATATCGGCCATGACCTCATCGGCTGTCTTGCACTCGCCAGTGGATGTGTACGGAGTGTAGGCTACTGCCCACTTGTTACCGTTGGTGGTGATACCGCTGCTGCTTCCTCCGGAGTATGGAGATGGTGCCGGGGAAGATGATGAAACTACGTTCACTGGGGCAGAAGGAGATGAAGGCGCAGGAGACGAAGGAACAGGGCTCTCCGTGACAAGGACGACGCTTGTGATGTAGGATGTAGATGTCACTCCCTCATAGGGGCAGACGAAGACTTCCTCCGTTACAGTGGCGGTGACAGTGGTCTCTGGGCGGGTGTACGTGGACGGAGTGAAAACTATTGGCACAGGATAGACCACATAGGCGCTAGTCTCGCAGACGGTTGTCGTTGGTGGGACAGGAGTGTACACGCCGGACGATTCACAGGTGACGGTGGTCAGGCTGGTAATCGTCTTGGTGATGGTAGCCTCAACGGTGGTCGTCTGGTACGGCAAAGTAAGGACGGTTGAGCAATTAACAGAAGTAGTGTAGCCTCCATAGGTATTGGTGCCAGAAGTGAGGGTTGTCCATGTATTCGCGAACACCGACTTCGTCTTGGTAACAGTGCAGGTCTCGGCCGGTACCGTGTATGTTCCAGGAGTTGGGCAGGTGGTGATGAGCGGTGTTGGCAAAGGCGACTTGGAATGAGATGGGGATGCTGTCACTATACTCTGATATCAGAACTCAATTCTTTATAAATTTGCTTCGACTGCACTCCTGAGCGAGAGCCGGCAACTTCTTCGCCGAATTCACGTACTCGATCCGTAAACCGTAACGGTGACAACCTCTTTGCAGCATTCGGACTGGAAGTAGTCGGGAGTCCAACCACTGGGCTTCACGCCCCAGTCTCCTCGACGGTGGAATTGTTCATGACGCTTGTGAGCTGAGGCAAGCCCGAGGGCCGCCAGCAAAACCAGAGCGGCCTTCATGTCGTTGATGGCCGTATTCCGTGAGCAGAGGACTAGTTATAAATGTTGATGGTCTCGCGTAGTATTATCGTGTATATTATCGCAAAAGAGGGCCCGCTGAACGAGTGAAGCGGTGTTGAAGGAAGAAAACGAATGACTGGAGAACGATGGACTGTGTAGTTAGAAGGAGTGTGCGTGGGTGAGAAAGCGCATGGACGGCAAATTAGAGAGAGGACACGCAAGTAGAGCTAATTACTAGTGGTAGGACATGAGGAAATGAGGTTGTGTTGTGGGAGGGCAACCAAAAGAGCAACAACTCAGGGGCCGGATTTGGCTACAAAGGCGCTACGATGGCCATGGCACCGCGACTACGGCGTATTGGGCTTGGCCAAGCGCACATCGGCACATTTACGGCGACGAACTGACAAACAGTCCGGGGAAGATGCACTCCCAAGTCATTGCGTGCAGCCCGCGGCGAACCGAGTAATTTCCGGCCTGCCATGAAGAAGTCGATCCGCCGGTTGACGTGGAAGCGACAAGACGTTGCAACGCTCACGTATTGGAGAACTGCGTCGGAAACCATGTAAGCGCTGAAGGTCGGGATGGCAAGCTTCATTTCATGGCACTTATGACGGTTGTAAGCTTCGACAGGCCGGTGGACGACAGCGCAATCAAGCGGCAAGGTGCTAATCAATTGGTGCTGCGCCATACAGACGTTGTTTTGGCTCTTGCTCAGCCATGGCGTCCACCAACGTGGTCATTCCGAATGAAACGACACAAAATTAGCTGGAGCCAAGATGACCGAGCTCGCGCAGCAGCATCCGGTACCTGCATTTCTCAACGGGCTGCTCTCTGGTTCGCTCGGCCTTGCAATTACACGCTGCCCTAAGCCTAGCTCCACCGCGCCCCTACACTGTACAGCTGCCATGAGAGTGGACGCCGCACTCACCCTGCTCACAACCTCGCTGACGTTGTAGAGAAAGTAGACCGACGATGGTCTACTCCGCGTGACGTCTTATTTAATTACAATCCCATGGAATAGAGAACCCATGCCTTTTTTCTCCGCACGACAATCACACCGCGGCTAGCACATGCTTCCTAACCGTCAGTTTTAGTAGTGGTAGTCGGGCTTGGTCGAAGTTTGGTCCAACCGTTTGCAGGCTGCCCCTTTGGCTGAACCACCGTCGCACTGCCGTCTTCAGGCGGTGACCGGGTCGCTGACTTCGGCTTTGCTGCCGTTTCTCCCGATGGAACCTTGCCAACAGTTGGTCTGCCTCTGGCTAGGGTCCACTTGCGTCCCCCAACGAGCACTGGCTCGTCGCCCGTAAGATCCGCCTCATCATCCCATTGCTGCACAACTTCCCACTCAGCCTTTTGCATTTCTGTGATCAGATGCGACCGCACTTTATCCCAAATGCGTTGGGGATTTTGAAGACGCCAGGTGCTCAATGATTCGGCTGCTTCTGCAGCTCCGAGGAAAGAATGCGCCGTTCCGTGTGACAATTGACCGAAAAGCGACGGAGAGTTTCGGTCAGTCGAAGTACCGCTCTCTCTCAATGCTTCGTTATTGTTCGATCCTGACGAAAGCCGCTCCCTTCGCGCACGTCTTGACTCCGGATCAAAGAGCAGATAGAGATTTCGACCCATCGGACAAACGTCTGTCCATGACGTGAACCCTCCCATTCCCTGCGACTTGCAGAGCCAAGCCACATTCCAAGCGAGAAGCGTCACTCCCTCTATAAACAGTGAAAATGAGTTCGGATCCTCTTTCCCTAGCTTCTGCAAGTCTTTTTGGATAAAGAGTGGTCGCGGATGCGGCGGAGGACGGGCATCCAGTACTCGAGAACCATTTGGACTATTGAACGAAGAGTGGGATGGCGTCTGGCCTGGAAACGGCACGTCACGGGCTCGATAAGACTGATCTGGTTTCAAAATAGTTGGCAGAGGATAGTCTCGATGTGGTAAGGTGATCTCCGCTGGTAGTCGTATGCCCAGATAAGTTGATGTTCGATGCAGCAAATAGGCAACGTGGGTGAGAGAAGCTGAAAGCGTATCGGGCTGTGCGTCTAAGGCAGATACGTTAGTAGTGTCGTAGCTACAGATCTCATATATACGAACTGTGCAAGTCCCGCAGATCGAATATAGGCACTCCAGCTCCGATCAATACATTTTCTCGTTTCTTTCCATTTTCTGCCTTCTTGCCTAAGCGTAGACCTGCCAACATCGCAGCATCTTTGCATAGCCAATACTTGCACTTTACAATCTCCTGATGCTGCAGCTCCCACTTTCGTTTCGTACGCTTGATGATAGCTTGTACCTGCAAAAGAATGTCAGCAAACGCATTCACAAGATCGAAGCCCCACATGTTTGTAGATCACTATGGTAGTCCAGGATAGGCGACTTGTCGATTTGGTGTCATCTGTGACGTACCGAATCTAGTTCCTTAGCTGAACGCTCCTCGATCTCGTATGACGCAGATTCATGATCAGAGTTACGCTGTGACTTGTCTTTCTTCTCCTGTGCAATCTTCTTCCTAAGCGCTTCCATCTCTTCTCTGAGCTCTTTCGCTTTCTCGGCAATGAGATAGGTTCGGCTGTGAAGGAGGATCGTCTCCGCTTGCATCTTTTCCAAACGATAGCTCTTCGAACACTCAGCGGTATCTATGAGTGCACCCGAGAGCGAGATATTCTCTCGCGGCGTTTGGCCATCGCTGTTGACCACAGTTTCCAGTCTCTGGCCGATGAGCTCTTTGTCTATGAGGACTGAGGCATGGTCGATGCGGAGAGGATATACAGCCGATCGGGCACATGTTGGGCAGTGAAACGGTCTCTTCTCGCTCGGGGGCTGTCCGCATACGTCGCACTCCATGTCGAAGCTATCTCGCCGATTTGTGTGATGGTTGAGGTGGGTTGCGTAAGTGTATGATGGTGTAACATCGTGGAGGGAGGATAATCGAGGAAAGAACTTAGCTAGCCATCGGCAGTGAGTATGTCAAGGCGAGAGTATTACTGTTTCGAATGGTATGGGAAGCGCAACAATGCGCCAAAGGACAACGCAGCCAGATGTGTTTGCCTTTAAGGGTTCTAAGTCACTGAACCTCAATACCGAATTGTAGTTGCACGAGTCATTCGACACTTGTACACCAACCAGGGTTGTTAAAAATAAAATTATCGTTTCGTAAACAATAAATTATCGTATTTTACTTGGCACCTCCACAAAATCCGATAAATTCAATAATCGCAATCTTTAAATCCTCGTACGAAGACTATTTTCCTAGCCTAGTATGGTGACAGAAGAAGGCTCTTCAATTACTCTTGATTCTCTTGAGTCACTGGAGGCCTCAAGTACTCTACTCAAACAACTCGTAAAAATACATCTACAGTCCACCAATACTGTCGAAAGCCGTCTGGAAACGAGCCCGTACGAGACAGTCAAAATCGAAAGCTCTATTACTGCTCTCTCTGTTCACACAGCGCAACATCAACCACAAATATTCGATATCACCTTCAATCAAAACATGAAATTGAACCCCATAGATTAATCCCTCGTACGAAAGCGACAGCAGCTGATCAACTGCGAGAACTATTGAAGCAGGCATCAACCGATGATCAATCAACGGAGCTGAATTCAATCATCCTGAAGAGTGTTTTAAATAAGGAGGTACTAGATCAAGCTCTCATCAATCTAATCGTCGTACAAAGCCTTCCATTTCGAGTGGTTGAGTGGTCAGAATTCCACACCTTTTGTCAGAAAGGGTATTTTCAGGAGGTCGTCGTACGATTTCATGTGAGAGAATGAAAATTGGTATACCAAGCATTGAACATACAGAATGTATGAAGAGCTGGCATCGAAGCGGAATTTTAATAGAAGAGAGTTAGAGAATAGAGATTTAGAGAATCGATAATCGAGAGTCGATAATTATCGCTTACGTAAAAACGATAATAAACGATAATAAACGACGAATACGATAAAATACAATAATCGTATCATTTGTAAGTTATCGGTTATATCGTTAACAACCCTGACACCAACACAGATTTTCTGGGACAAGCCTTTTCCGAAAATAGACGTTTGTGACGCCGTTTTGTAAGTATCGTACCTTTCTGGGAATCCCAGGCAAATAGCCCCCATCCCGACAAGGCGAAATGCCCCACGTCCCGAACAAAATCCCGGGTATCTCGAACGGTCAATAGCGCGGCTTCTCAGCGAACACCATTATTTTGATTCTGCGTGTAGTGAGGCATTCTTTAGCAAATCGCCGACAAGCATCCCTCTAAGCATACAAAAGTTACGAAGACATTTGTGGCTTCGTCGCTCAACCTATTCTTCGAGTGCGGGGACGTTCCAAATGCAATCTCATTCCAGTGTCGACTATCCTTCGTTATGCATATAGTTTAGACTTGAATGTTAGAGAATCGCATAGCTCAATTCTACCTAAGCAGTTACTGGGCAGCATTTAATGTTGTGTCGTCTATAATCTGGCAATTCCTGATTTGATCTGTCGATCAGCGTCGTGCGGGTAGCAACTCCATCACGTGGTAGACTTGACTAATGTAACCAATGAATAAGCTTGCTTAGCGGAAAATGTTATCGTTATTCCCGCCGATGGTTCACGCGCTATCGTCTAACAGCATTCTCCAGCAAGTGCTCCAAACGATTGGAATCCTGTACTGTACATAACTGGTATCATTGCTCTATAAGCCTATCCAGCAGCAGCATCGCCACCCAAAACATTATCGGATGCATCAACAAGCTTCAGGCTTTCTCTTTTCCATTCTATCAATGCATGGGAAGAAGATAGGGTATAAGGATGTTCAACGCCTAAGACCCGTGTCCTTGAGTGTACACAACTCTGCAGCAGCTCGATGGCGTCTGCATGTCGACCCTGCCCTTTCCATGTGTACGCCAGGTTGGCCATGCTGGTCAGCGTGTCTGGATGCTCAGCGCCGAGCACCCTCTTTCGCGTCTCCATCACTTGCACATCCAGCTCTTCGGCTTCTTTCCATCGGCCTTGATTCCAAAACGTTGATGCCAGGTTGGCCATGCTGGTCAGCGTGGAAGGATGCTCAGCGCCGAGCACCCTCTGGGACGTCTCCATCACTTGCACCTCCAGCTCTTCGGCCTCCTTCCATCGGCCTTGATTCCTGTACGTCGATGCCAGGTTGGCCATACTGGTCAGCGTGTCTGGATGCTCAGCGCCGAGCACCCTCTGGGACGTCTCCATCACTTGCACCTCCAGCTCTTCGGCCTCCTTCCATCGCCCTTGATTCCAAAACGTCGACGCCAGGTTGGCCATGCTGGTCAGCGTGTCTGGATGCTCAGCGCCGAGCACCCTCTTTCGCGTCTCCATCACTTGCACATCCAGCTCTTCGGCTTCTTTCCATCGGCCTTGATTCCTGTACGTCGATGCCAGGTTGGCCATACTGGTCAGCGTGGAAGGATGCTCCAGCCCAAATACCCCCTTTCTCGTCTTCGTCACTTGCACCTCCAGCTCTTCGGCCTCCTTCCATCGCCCTTGATTCCTGTACGTCGACGCCAAGTTGTTCATGCTGGTCAGCGTGTCTGGATGGTCGGCACCAAGCACTTCCTTTCTTGTCTCAATCACTTGCACAAACAGCTCTTCGGCTTCCTTCCATCGGCCTTGATTCCAGAATGTCGACGCCAGGTTGGCCGTGCTCCTCAGCATGGAAGGATGCTCCGGTCCAAGCACCCTCCTGGTCCTCTCCATCACTTGCACCTGCAGCTCTTCAGCCTCTTTCCATCTCCCTTGATTCCTGTAAGTCAATGCCAAGTTGTTCATGCTAGTCAGCGTGTCTGGATGGTCAGCACCAAGCACCCTCTTTCTCGTCTCCATCACTTGCATGAATGGCTTCTCGGCTTCCCTCCATAACCCTTCGCTTTCATATTTCATGCCAAGGTCCACTTTAGATTCAAGCCATTCATATGGATTGTCACCTCCAGTGTTGAGCGAACCCGCTTCCGACATATCATCTATGGTTTGCACTCTTGTTGAGTCTTCTTTGCTTGAGTATGAGCTCAGGAACACCTCTAATTGCGATGTCCATGAAGGCAGCAGCGAGTTGACTGATTTGATGAGGCTAATGAACGAATATGAAGCGTTGCTTGGAAGCCTATCCCAAATGAAAACCGGCATAGAAACTAGTATTAGAGAAGAGTTGCTCAAAAAATGTCCTTCGAGTCTGACCAAGTCACGAATTTGTAGTCTTCCAAGTGCATGAACCGATTCGACATCATCCGGTGCAAGACCATGACACCAGTTGTCCCAGGTTAATAGCCGTGGAATCTGCTTTGTGTCTTTCAGACGAACTGCAAGCAATACCAGTGTTTCGGTCATTGATTGATCAATACGCATTGGGGAAACTGTATGGTATTAGTAAACCGTTAGAGTTGAGAAATTGTATGTATCATTTACCTGCGCTGCTTATTGGTGGTGCAGGTAGAGGGCACATTTCTGTCGAAGGTAAAGCAACATCCCCCAAATATGTATACCAGGGTTCGGTAAGGAGCATATGAGGTCCAGGCATTCGATAACGTCTCATCAGCCTGGTATGCAACATGGCGATGTTGAATCGAGTCGTACTCAATGATTTCAGTTCCTCAATGAGATTTCGTGTAAATGAGTTGTCATTGACACCAGTGGTGGTGACCTCAGAGTTGCATGCCCAAAGCCCTTCTTTGGAGCCAGCACACCTAGACGCACTGGCAGCAAAGCAGCAGTCTAATACGAAGACGACGTCAGATTTGGCGCGTTCAAGAACTCCTTGCAAATCTGACCACACTAGTGTTGTCCTACTGGTTTGATTTGCTTGCCAGATACTTTTACTCGGTCGATTTTTGTTGTTATCCAAGGAACCATGACCCCCGTAGTATACTATTAGAAGGTTCGTTCCATTATCGTGCACTCTCCGAAAGTCATTCAGCTTATATTCCAACTGCGTCGTGGAGTCATTTGACGGAATCAAGTAGATTTCCGTGTTATAGTGGTAGATATTTTGAAATATGTCTTCAAGATCATTCAGTTCCGTTTCTGTACCCAAGTCGTCATCCTCCCATCGCAGCAGGAGGACGAATGCATCGGTATGTCTCCGAGATGTTTTGGGGAGGACCGACTTCGCCGCTCGGTTCAGATGTTCGAAGAACTCTTCAAAGTTATCAAGATGATCAAGAGCATGTGGTGCTGGGAGCGAGGGCACGTCAAGCGATGAGTTCGTTTGATCTTCCATGCCTACTACTTGCTCTAGTTCGAAAGTTAGCTATGTCCGCTATGCCTTATCAATCGCTGTAGCCTACGTCGACTGAGGGACAGAACGCGAACCTTTTCGCACTATAATGGGCTTGAGCAGAATATCTTTCTAGCCAGCCGCTGCAAAAATTGCAGGATGGCAATGTAGAGACGTAAGATGGCTCGACTTCGATCTAGAGTGCGGGCTGGTTACTCAAGTTCAAAGTCGTCAGTCGATCATTGTATGGTGAAAAATGGGTTAGGGTGAAGGCTGCCGAGATTCTGCCCCCTCCGAAGTACCGAAACTCACCAAATTCGCAATAACGTCGCCATTTTGAAAGCAATTTTCTATTTATATAGGTTTTATAGTATATTTTTAAGCCTGAATGGCTGCTAGATATCGAACATTAAGGAAAAATCGATTGTGGTTTTTGCAGTGTCAAAAGTTATGCCAAAAGTTCCTTATTGTCTAGGACCGGCGTCTTAGTGGGGATCTTAGTGGGACTCCTCTAATTTTAGCGGCCCCAGGGGCAACATTTTAGGGTACCTCTCACTAATATAAGATAACCAGGCAACAAGGCATTTTAGCATGACTTTTGACGCGTACTTTTGTCGAAGTGCAGTGTCAACTCACCAAGTTTGAAGCACAACTTAATCATAACTTGAAAGTCTCTGAAACTTTAAATAATACGTAATATTTCCTAAGACTTGTAGCTTTATTTCAATATTTAAATAAGAAAATATCTTGAAAAATGGCGATGTTATTGCAGTGTGAACTCGACTTCGGTGAGTTTCGGTACTTCGGAGGGGGCAGAATCTCGGTAGCCTCGACCTTTGAATTTGAATGCTCTCCAAATCCTGTCATATCTGGGCTATCTCTGCTCGAGTCTACTATACCTTGTTCATCTTCTGACGGACTCATCCTATCGTTATGTCTGAATCAAATCAAAGCAATGCGCCCAAAGAAACTTCTCGGAATGGTGATCCCAACGAAAAGATCGCCGACTTCGATTGGGCAGGCTTTACAGCAAAGTATGACGATGCGATGGCAAAATGTTTAGAATCTGAGAGAGCCCTGTATGAGGAATTCAATCTCCTCACCAAAGTAATTTGCCTATTTAGTCAGCGGTCTGAGTACGATATCTAACTGACGGCTACAGTACTTCAAGGTTTGGGCAGAGGCTGGATCCAACTACGAAGCTGAACGATCAGCCAATAGGTGAGTTCAAAGTCTATTTCTGTATCCTCTATTGTAACGCTTATTCCCTTCAGACTGGAGACGCGTACACTTCACGTTAAGAACTCAGAAGCTCAACTCGAGGAGAAGAGGCTTCACTGTAAGCTCATCTTGTCTATCTCCTTCCCTGTCTCTAATGTAATACAGACGAAAAGGTGGTAGAAGCTTTCCAAAATGCGCTCAAGCTTCTAAATGGGCCCTGAGAGTATTAGGAAGTGTTTGTTAGTATGTCGCTATGCGAGATCAAAGTTCGCAATGCGAAATCGCCGAGAATTCCCACGGGCGGCGTTCATGGTAGATCTTCGAAGTGCCATCAATGAGTGCTCGATACTGATATGCCGAATGGATATTCAGCGGACAGGTCGCTGGCTGGCATGGCTTTTCGCGACGAATGACTTGCGGTGCGGAATCAGGTATCGCCCACGCTTGGACTTTGCTTCATGGCAATAGCACGATGTCGCTCCGTGAATGACTATAGTTCAAGAAGCCACTATGTTCGGAAAATATTGCCTGTGATAGAAGTAGATCCTCGCTCATGCTTCCGTCTAGCAGACATACGATGCTATGGAACAGCTTACACGAAGGATAACATACAAAGAAAGTTACCTGGAATGAAACTGCCAGCGCAACAAAGATGTATTCAAGTATATGGAATACCTACGGCCGCGCTTAGGCCCATGGACTGCATGGTCCTCCAAATCTACCTATATCAAAAAGCTTGTTGCCATTCCAAAACTCATCTACCTCAAGTGCTTTACGCACTCTCTATGAAACCCTGTAACGCCAGTTTGAATGCGATTAACGTGAATTTGGAGGCGACTCCGCGCACGCGGATTAAAGAACTGGATTTGAGCGGTATTCAGGTACGATGTGGTTGGTCTGGCTTCTTTGAACGTCCTTTGTCTTCTGAAGCGGTGGTTCACCCGAATCTTCTTGCTCAGCAAGAAATTTCTCAGCCTCAAGAGCAGCAATACAACCAGAGCCTTGTAAAACGTTAGCAATTGTGTCGAGATCAAATCCAAGAATGTGACATACCTGCACTAGTAATTGCCTGCCTGTACTTCTTATCCTGAACATCACCAGCGGCGAAGACGCCTTCGACATTTGTGAGACCGCGGCCGGGTGTGGTGATTAGATATCCGTCCTCGTCCATTTCCAGTTGATCTTTGAATAACTGCGTAGCCGGTTCGTGACCAACAGCGTAGAACAGACCGTTGGCTTTGATGATTTCCTCCTTGCCAGTCTTGACGTTCTTAACCTTCATCCCGGTCATCAAACCTCGTTCCTTATCTTCGCCAAGGATTTTAACGCCGACTGTATTGTACTTGATTTCCACTTTAGGATGGCTGGACAGACGCTTGGCGTTGATTCGGCTGGCTCGCAACACATCCCTCCGTACGAGTACGTACACCTTTTCGGCTTTCTTGGTGAGATACATGGCTTCTTCGACGGCACTGTCTCCTCCACCGATGACAATCAACGGCTTATTGCGGAAGATAGGTAAAGAACCATCACAGACGGCGCAAGCGGAAACACCATTGCCCCAGTACTTGTCTTCACCTGGCAGGTCTAACCGTCGAGCTTTTGCGCCTGTGGCGATGATGATTGCGTCTGCAGTGTGAATTTCTTCCTCTATGCTCTCTTCGTCACCCATGGGATGTAGCCAGTATTTGAAAGGACGGGAGGAAAAGTCGACTTTGGCGACGGTTTGCGTGACGATTTCGGTACCGCATGCTTCGGACTGTGAGCGCATTTGGTCCATGAGGGTTGTGCCTTTGATTTCCTTGAAGCCCGGAAAATTCTCGACATCGTCAGTGGTGGTCAATTGGCCACCTGCTGCAATGCCGAGTGCGAGAAAGCCTTCGTATAGAATAGCTGGATGAGATGTAAGCAGACGCACGCGGGCAAACGCGAACTACATCGGATCTCACATACGCTTTAGATCTGCTCTTGCCGCATAAATGGCAGCAGTATGACCAGCCGGCCCTGAACCAATGATCACTAATTTTGAATGCATTTGTCGGACTCCCTTTTGGGAGGTGCTGAGTGTTGAAGTGGCCGAGGCGAAGCCTGGCGTTGCTTGCCTCTGGTTGAAGGATGCCGCGACGGCGATAGGGAGGCTGAGAGATGATCGGAGGACGGATGGTCGCGTTCGACGAAACGCTGAGGCGAACAGTTTGATTGTGAGCCTCTACCGGCGCGACTTCGATGTGGAGTATGTTCTAGTGGGCGGGTATCGTTGCTGGTGTCAGATCGCGTCACTCTCTTCTAGATCTACAAAAGACGAGACGATGAGGCGGCAATGATAGAAAGAAATGTAGTTCTAAGGTCTAATGTGCAGGTTATATGGGGTTGCAAGCAGAAATAACTGGAAGAAGGGAAGCTGTCACGACATGTATGGCGTATGGGGTTGGATTTCTAAGACGGTTTTCGTCGACCTTTCGGCGGTTTGCGCGCAATTCAGAAGCGTCTGGTCGGGCCGAGCTTTTTTCTTTAGCCGGCTTACACAACGTTTTCTGTTCGAGGCCCTCTCTAGTTATGTCTTTAACTTATCCTGACAAAGTCAAATAACCCCGAGACTTTTCCCCCGCCGTCTAGCGACTCCTGCGATTCTGATCTTCGTTTGCTTACGGATGTCCATCTATTCTTGCGAATTCCAAATCCCTGTAATGGAGACCTAATTCCTAATCTCTCTATGGCAAGATTATTATCCGCCAAAGACAGCGTACCTTCGTTTACAGCTGTTTGGCCTTAATTGGCAAACGCAGCTGCCTCACCTTCACTCTCAAAGCTCACTGCAGTAAGGAATTTGATCACCTAAGACCATGATCCCACCAAAAATGCTCATTCGAGAGCCATCCAAAGTTTGATGTCAAATGTGAGCTCAGCTTTGCAAGGCCGCTTCCGTCGAGCTCTGGCTTTAGGTGTGCGCATAAACTGCCGTCCCGTGTTTCGCCATGGCAATCCATTGCTCTCTCAATCTTCCAGCGCTTCTGAATTTCGCTTTCTAAGATGACCCAAGGGATAAAGCAATGCTTGCAACGCCTTTTCGTGCCATGAAAAAGTTAATTGCCGATTCAGATCTGCAAGTGTGCTCATCATGGCCTCACCCAGCTCTTCGTTATCGTACCCGTCGATGGGCGGTGCCAATATGTGTTCGCCACTCGCTCGCCCTGTATATGCCCATAATCGGGGCCAGGGTTCCTATCCATTCTGTCAGCTGTGCCTTTGAAAGAGCTTTCTTTTCAATGCAACATTATGCTGCAGCGAACGATGAGGTTTCAATGAAAACTTACGTCGGACTCATCAATTTCATCAATGTCAGTAGTCGAATTTGATGTGTGTATGTTATCAACAGATACAATGAGGCTGTCGTTTAAGTACGCGACATCGATAACATTCCCAGGCATGGAGTAGCGATCAACGACTAGCCAGGGCTTCTCGGGATTTTTTGATTCGGCCAACATCCGGGTTATATCAAGAACTGCAATTTTGCAAAGGCGAGAGAGTCCTTCGTAGGATATCAAAAGTGTAAACTAAAAATGTCAACATTCAGCAATCTCCGAATAGTGGGCGACTTAGGTAGGACATACTCCTTCCTCAGGGTATGGAACTGACCACATGTTTGAGATGACAAACCGATGGTCATGAATAGAGTCATCTATATCACCGCTGCTGGTTAGTGGATAGCCGGGGAGGTATCGAAGGATATTTCGCGTTGACTGCTTCAAAATGCAGTTCTGCTGAGTCCAATCCCAGATTCGGACATTGAGGTCGGCACCACCAGAGGCAAGAAGTTGAGGGAACTTAGGATTAAGAAGACATAACTTGGTGGCAAATTCGTCATGGTCAAGGCAGTGACCTTCGATGACATACGATTGAGGAGGACCACGAGATACGCGAATGTGTTCATCACGGTCTGCAGTGATAATATAATTTCGCATGACTCCTTCTGCCTTGGGATATTGAGTGATGAGGAGATCCGTCAGCATAGACACATGACCCAATAGGAGCGTATGTTCGAAGTCGAGTGCTTTGGTCTTCTTTCCACCGCCCTTCTCCGCTTGTCGAAGTTGCTCTCGCAGAGCTCGAAGATTGGCCTTGGAGTGAACAGTCTTTTCGGAAGCGGCTGGAGTGTATCTTTCAATTGAGGTTTCATCGGGCTTTTCCGCACTGCCACTCGGCTCTTCGGCTTTGGGAAGTAGCGGTAGCTGATACACGTCTCCAAACTTATCTCCGACGAGGAAACTTTGCTCATCAGGCATGATATCGATTGCACTTGGACGCTTCGGCATCACACTTCAATTTCGTTAACAGAAAGATTAGGAACAGAGCAGTGGATCATACCGTAGGCTTAAATGACAAAGTTGGCCATCAGCAGAGACTTCAAAGACTCTGACGGATTTGTCCTCCGCGGTAACAACGACTACGTATCTGCCACTCGGTGTAACTTTGACTTTTATGATATTTGGAAGTTCTTGGAGAGTTTCAGACCCCTTCCGCTCTTTGCTCGTTTGATCTACTTTATCTGGGTTTCCGCTGACAGACTGAAAATGAGTCGGCATCTTAGTTGAATTTGTTTGCAATATGAAATGACGCAATATAAATTTTCAAAGGAATTTTGTCAAAAGTAGACACTCACGGTGAAATTGTTTGGATCTTCCGATGGCCACGACGAGACAATAGCACCTGTGCTCAGATGTAGAGAATAGAGTTTCGGTCCACTGGCAGCTAAAAGAAATAAGCTTGCTTCAGAGTCGTCATCTGCCAACTTCTTGCATACTTCTATGCATTGGTAAGGGTGATACATGTTTTGATACTCAAATTTCGCCGAGTTTCTTATCCCAAAAACGCAGCCGACATCATGCAGCAGACTGAGCAACTTTCGCAGTTGATTATCTAATAGAGTAGCTGATTCGGAAGCGGAGAAACTATCCCCGAATCGCTTCAAATTCCACACCAGAATTATTTAGGAGAAATAGAGGTCAATACCAACCACAAATAACGATATAGACTTGCCTGAAAAATCCCTCTGATCGCATTCGACGAAGATGGGGGGCAAGTCCGAGAATAAGGCCGCTTACTTCGATGTACGTCTGAAAGGGTAACGGAATTTCAAGCTAAATTGCTAACAACCGCACAGAAACTGAAGAATCTCCTGGAGACGTACAAATCCATCTTCATTGTCACCGTGGACAATGTCTCGAGTCAGCAGATGCACGAAATTCGCCAATCGCTACGAGGCGATGGTGTTGTCTTGATGGGAAAGAATACAATGGTTCGCCGCGCTATCAAGGGCTTCATTGCGGATGGTAGTCTTAACGAAATCGAACGTCTTCTGCCATTTGTTAAAGGCAATGTCGGATTCGTTTTCACAAATTCCGATCTCAAGGAGGCACGTGAGAAGATCTTGAGCAACCGTGTCGCTGCTCCTGCAAGAGCTGGTGCTGTTGCCCCGTTGGATGTCTACATTCCGGCCGGCAACACTGGTATGGAACCTGGCAAGACGTCTTTCTTCCAAGCTCTCGGTGTCCCAACCAAGATTGCTCGTGGTACCATTGAAATCACTACCGATTTGAAGCTTGTTGAAGCAGGCAGCAAAGTCGGCGCCTCCGAAGCAACTCTTCTGAACATGCTGAACATTTCTCCCTTCACTTACGGTATGGGTATCGCTCAGATCTACGACCAAGGCCAGACATTCGAGTCATCTGTTCTCGATATTGAGGAATCGCAGCTGCTGAAGGCCTTCTCCAGTGCCGTCGCCGCCGTTACTGCAATTTCCCTTGCTATCAACTACCCGACCCTACCGTCTGTACTGCACTCTTTGTTCAACTCGTACAAGAACGTTCTTTCCGTTGCTATCGAGACAGACTATTCATGGGAGGGCATTGATGAACTCAAGGATCGTATTGCTAATCCTGAGGCTTACGCAGCCGCCGCTCCAGAAGCAGCGGCAGCAGCAGATGATTCGGCGCCTGCAGCGGCAGCAGAAGCGAAGGAAGAAGAAAAGGAGGAGGAGGAGGACTCTGACGAAGACATGTTCGGTGGTGGTCTCTTCGACTAAAATGATTTCTGGCGTTCTCGCATGGCTCATGTGCATGGGGTGTGAAATACCAGATAGAAGTATGGACTTCGACTGACTATGTTTGTTACTTGCTCCGTCCAGTGCTTTCGTTGTTTTCACTCGTCTGTGATGCGATCGAAGACGTTCTATAAACTTCAAGGTACGTTCCAACCACTTCTGTTCCGCCATTTAATGATTAAACCGTTTTTAACCCTGAGATCTTCAATGAAGATCAAAACAAGCAACAACACTCTAATTTTTTAATGAATACTTATCACACGATTGTTTTGATTTCGATTCAACGTAGTATTAGTTGAGTATGTTGCTAACCTATCGCTGCAGGATGTCCTTTTATGCCGCTTTATCACTCTTCGTTACCTCCAAGCATCCTATCACATTTTCCGTCTCGCCATAGCCACTCGTGACACTAGTAAAGATGCTACTGCGATTTTGGCGGGAAGGGTTTAGCAATTGGTGGTGACAAAAGTCTGCAACTGCTACATTGTCACAATCGTTACATGTCATCATTGTGCATTCATGGCTGCCTCCACAACTCTCTCCCCTTTCTCTCCTCCCAAATACATGTACCCTTCACCATCTTCGTCCATAGCATATTCTTCCATCTCAAGACAAGCCTCGTATGTCCTCAGAACGGCGTCTTCATCCACTCTCTTGCCAGCCTCGACCAAAGCGTTGATGCAACTCGCCACTCTAGCAATCTCCCTCCTCGTCTGCACAGAAATGTCGTCATTGCGACTCTCATAGATCTCCTGACCCGCCACCTCTTCCAGCTTCGTGATACCGACTTCCTTTGGCGGCTCCACATGCTTCTGAATCCAGATGTAGCCATTGACGCCCAGAATGACATCGACCTCTCCGGCCCCTCTCCCAGCCTTAACAGTAAAAACCTGCCTCCTGCTCCGCACAACGCCGCCCCTACCACGCGCCCCCCCTCCCCCAGCCCCAGAAACAGCAACGAAGAAGCCATTGCGCAGCTTCCCAAACCTGAGGCTGCGCGTGTGCAGCGCGGCACTCCCATCCTTCTGCACGGCCTGCACCTCCGCGACGAGCAGGTCGCCCTCAGCGAAGAAGCCGCGCAGGTGCAGCTCGTCGAGCGCGGTGCGGCGGCGCAGCGCCCCGCCGGGCAGATTGATGGCGGACAGCGGCAGCGTCGCTAGCAGCGCGCCGCCCACGTCGACGCGCCAGCGCCGCCCCGAAACCTCCGCCACGCGGCCCACCACCAGGTCGCCGATCTCTGGCGCGTAGCGCGCGCGCAGCGGCGACACGGAGAGGAGTTTGTTGGTGCGCTGCACGGTGCCGAAGACGGAGGCTGCGATCGCGGCGGGCTCGGCGGCGCCGTCGCCGCTGCGGCTGCTGGGCGGGTTGAACGTGCCGTGGCCGCGCATCCACTGCGTGTCGGTCGTGATCAGCTCGCCTGGCGTTACGATGTGCCTCTGCGCGGTCTTGCGGCGCTTCGAGGCGCGGGCTATGGCCTCCGTGTCGACTTCGGAGGAGGACGAGTATGAGGACGAGCCATCGGTGCTGTGGTCGCGGCGTTTGGCAGACGTGAAGCGAGGGACGGTGATGGCCGGGGATGGAGGGAGGATGGTGATTGGCATTGGGATGGATACGTCGGAGGATGCGTCGAGGGAGTTGAGGTGGGAGCTTCTAAATGAATGGTGAAGGTCGAAAGTGGTAAGGCTGGAGAGTGGGATAATTTTGTGGAAGTTGGCTTTGACTTTTGACCTTCAATGTTCCGAGCTCGAGCCGTAACATGTAGCAAGCCGCAAATGAGGCGCAGGTTCAGCGGTATTATTAACAGTGGCGCGCACAATCGGTGTCCGGTTTTTTTTGTGCACACATACTTTGAGCGCATGGTCCTGGCTGCTGCTCTTTGCCATATTATTTGTAGGCAGCTCGGGTTCGCCTCGACCTCCTAGCTAAAGACCTCTTCGGTTTGAAAATTCCCTTATTTTATGTAGACACGTACTGCATAAAGGTGCACTATCCTAATGACCATGCGCTGAAGGTAAATAGAAGTGTCTATTAAAGGCCTGCTTCGGCGCAGAAATTTCCTGCTTCTCTCTTCTCGGAGTGGTTTGCGAAATGTACATCAATCCAAGCAGCCTAGACACAGAACAACTGTCTTATAAACCCACAACACCACTAGAATGGGCGAAGCAAGCCCTTCTGCAAGCAAATGCTGCAAAAACAAAAGCCATAGACAAAATGAAGAGAAAGTGTCCGTGGAGCTTCCTTGCCGTTTCTGCGCGAATGGCGTCATACACGGTATTTTCCAAGCACAATGGCAAGATGATGTTCGTAAAGATGAAGCTGAAGGATGTACCAGAAGGAGCTGTGATTCATATTGATTCTCACCGTGATCAAGAGCAGCTGGACGGCAAATGCAAATCACGCAATGCTAATCCCATCTACAAAGGTCATCCACGGAGTGCCAAGCTAAAGGGCTTAGGAAGAAGGCTTCGATGAGATTAGAATTCGAGTTCTCTACTTTGTTTAAATCTTAATGTCGTACAGTGTCTTTCGAAAGTTCGCCGTCCCCACTCCCCTCGCGAACATTGTCAGCTCAGCCAGGTTGCAGACTGCTCAGCATCCGCACCATGATTCCTGGGTAGCTCGCAGCACATCGTTTGCACTCTTGAGCTCTCCTGTCCTTTGGGCTTCAAGTCCGGAAACGCACTTTGCGAGGGGAAGATTCTTGCGGTGCAACTGGGACGTTAATGAGCTAAAGGCGAATGCCCAGAAGATTCAGGAGACTCCTAATCTCTTCAGGCTCACCTTTAGCGGATGGCCCTATTCACAGCTGTAAGGCTTGTAGGCGAAGGGAATCGCGGAGTGCTGATAGGGACTTGAGGGAGTTGCCATTGGGACCGTTGATACAATAAGACTAATCTACATATTCTAGCTTACAATATTTGATGGGCAGGACCAACTATATTAAGCCAATTTTCGTGCTGATTCTCGAGAAAACACTCAGTGATTCATGCTAAAGGAAAACCGCGCCGTTTGAAAGCATATTGACTGAAACCGCCGTATTATCCGCTCTATCTTACCTTAATCGCCCTGAGCTCTTAGGACATTCGCCCGCGAGCCTTCCGGCGAGTTTTCCGTCCCCAATAATTCGCTTGAACAGTACCTATCGATGTAACACCGCAGTTTCCCCAGGTTACTTGCATTATTACCCCGGGTAATTCCGATCATTAATCGGTCGTCGTCCAGCCAATATCTCGAAGAGCCTTTTATGTTTATGACGGGTTTCCCTGGATGAGCGTGTGTTCTTTGATGTAGCAGTCGAAGACGAAGGTGTGGTCGAAAGAGCGGGTGAGGACGCTCTTGGAACAGTGACCGGATGGATGTCCCTAGGAATTGGTTCGAGATCTATTAGATTTTCTTGATGAGGATTATTCGCAGGAGGAGTCAAAGTGACCTGAGGCAGTACAGGTTCAAGTGCTTCCATGCCTAAGATATCCGCAGGAGGTATGTCGAGACCCATTGGATCTTCCTGATGGGAACCTTCCAGATCGATCAAGTTCTCAGGAGCAGCCTGAGTGATCTGATGAAGAAGCACAGGCTCAAGTCCTTCCATGCTTAAGGTCCTCGTAGGAGGTATATGGAGACCTATTAGATCTTCCTGATGGGTTGCTTGTTCGCTCCTCTGATTAACATGTCCTTGACGAGCAGCCTCATTTCTGAGACGCGCCTGCTGCCATTGAGGTGTTTCTTGGAATGACATTGCGTGAACGATATTGTAGCGATAAGAGTGGATATGAGAAAGGACGAGAGTGGAATTGTCTATTTTCCAACGCAAAGGCAAGACGAATCGATTTATCTTCTTCCTACCGACCTTTACTGTGCCCCGACATAGGTGTCTTAACGGCATCTCGTAAACAAGGCAAACGAACTCATTGCTTTCACCGGTTTCCATATCCATGCAAGCCTTACGTTGAGTCGCAAGTGCATCAGGTTGAAGAGAAGAACCGCAGCGGCCTCCGGCTCCATGTGTATGAAATTGCGCACTCTGGAGGGCGGTGTAATAGTAAATGTGAGAGATTATCCTCGCCGGTAGCGGAATGCCAGAATTTTGGCTCCGTCAGATTGGTCCTACGTTCGTCGCGTGATTGCGGGTAAAGCACTTCCACTCCTGTCTTCCCCGAATGCTGAATCCGGTCAGCTAAGGGGGGTTAATGCACCCGGCGATATGACATCATGTTCGATCACGCTGCAATGTGAATAATTAACTTGGTGTGTAGGGCTGAACACAAAATATTTGGTTGAGGCATTGCCTGATTACTTGCATATCAGAGAGGCGCAGCATGCATTCAATGCTTGCACGGTTAGGAGCGCTTATTCCGGGCACTACCGTACTATCAAGGGGAGGAAATAGTGTCCACGTGATTTTTGAATGCCGAAACATACCAAAATTTAAAAATCTCAGTTTCAAGAAATTCAAGATTTCTGATAAATTTCTTCAGGCAATGCAGGAACTTTTTTTGCAGAGGCGTAAAGCTGTCGCTGCCCCACCCACTACAAATTTGATAATTAGTGGCGGTCTGAGTTTCGAAGCGACGAGAAAGAGTGTGCAAGAGAAGATCCCACAAGCCAATTATTCAGATTCGGTCCCATGGAATTATTGGAGGATGTAAGAGTATTTTTGATCATCTCATTACTTTTCGCAGCCTTCAAGACTGTGGTCTAGTCTACAATACATGTCCAGGAAGCTCTGATATTCCCTTATACACATCAGCGTAACCAAACGCCGAGTGTATCCCATAGCAAGCCATAATCCAGAGCGTGCAACAAAACTCGTTAGCTTGAATCTAAGCTGAATTCGTCGTTACTCGCGCCGTCGCAAAGATTACACAACATTCTCCATCAACTGTTTGCCTGCACCATCGACGCTAGAACGTTGGACTGGTTGACTGCTTTACACCTTGCTCATGGCGGGCCCTCTGAAGCTTCCGGCGCGCACATTGGCGCCACCTCGCGCTCCCCAGACGCTGAGAACTGACGAGGCGACGTAGGCAGCGAAGCCGAACCAGAGGAAGGCTGTCGAAGCCTGTGCTTCATGGCAGCGCTTGGAAGGGTCTTTCGAACCGCTGGTGACGGAATTGGAGCTGGTGTACTTGCTGTTGCCACACGAGTGCACACCTAGGTAGGAAGCAGTGGCGACAGCGCCGACAAAGAAGAAGAGGGTGTTGAGGAGATCGAGGACGATCATGATCAATGGGTGGAAAGCCCAGTCTTCTTTGATGGTTGCCGGGATCAGGTAGAAAAGCGTCAGCATAGAGAATACGGCGGCGAACATGTCGTAGTTGACAATGGATGGGTTGCCGCCGATGGCTTCGGCGATCATGTTGCCAACAAGTGACATGATGAGGAGAGTCCAAAAGAACTGGTCGCGAGTTAGTGCGCAATAAACTTATGAATAAAAATTCGCTCAAGCTGTAGCTACAGCCGTAGAGCTACCTCGATAACATACCTCGAGACCTCGCATAGCGAAACCGACGACCCTTGCAACCATTGTGACTGATTGGTGTGGTTTCTGAAAATTTGCTTGCAGTGGTGGATGGAAGGCGGTTAAAGCTTGCTGGGTGCGGTCAGCTTGGGGAATGTGAGAGCGGATTTGGACGAGGATGGATAGAGTTTTGCGAGGAAATAGATGAGGTGAAGTTGCCTTGGGTGGGAGTGGCTTTATGGAGTGACTTCGGAGCTCAGCGGGATGATGTCAACTGGGGGCTTTTGCGCAGCCCGAACGTGCTTTGCTTGATCTGGTTCTGGTGTGCGCGCCAAAGAGTCAGAGGGAGACTCGGACAGCAGCGCTGACACAACCAAGGGAGACGGGATGCGTTTGAATTTCGGTGATCGTTAGAAGAAGAAGATTCTTGCGGCTCTGGCAGTGATTTCGTTGGTTTGTGTTGAACGAAAGTGCAGAGTAGTTCATGGCGATTTGCGCGGTTGCTTATGTTCTGCATCACCCGGAGCAACGCAAGCCAACCCAGCCCAACGTCCACCAAAAGCCAGAGTCAGATCTCAAGCAATTCCAAGTCGAGTCTGCCGCTCTGATTGATCCGTTTCGCAGCCATGAGCTTCATCGCGCAATCTATTCCTGTTTCTGCCTACTTCGCCATGCTTTGCTCGCCGCCAATCCCTCTTGCCGCGCAATCTGGGCGCCAGACTCTTGTTTCGCGAGACGCTTTCTGGCGCCTCAACGGAAATGCACAGCCTCAGCTGTCTGTCCATTGTGGCCAGATCCAGTGTGGCACGGGAGTTGACGAGTCCTCGCACTTCTTTCCACGTAGAGATTCATTAGCGAATACGTAATTCCGTCAGTCAGGAGCATAAACATCATACTGCTGGTAGTTGGGTACGCGATTGCTCGAGGTACCATGTTTCGTTAATTACTCTGCAGCATGCTTTACCCATTCTAGCTTCCCCACCACAAGCCTTCTCATGTCGCAAGCCGTCTTCATCATCACGTGGATGGCGTCTTCATCTTCCAGAGTGTTCAACGGTGTGGTGCATTTCTTGCACGATCTAAGGGGCCATTTGTAGCATTGGGAACAGCAAAACACACCGCACGTTCAGAATAATGGCTGGTGAATGGGCATGGGTTCACTACCAATCGGGGACTGTCCCTTCTGGCCAGTGCCTGGACACGCGACAAAGCTACGGCGGGATTAATGAAGGTCAAAGTTCCCAATATCCCGACGAACCAGCAAACTGCGGCGGCTCTAAGGTTGAAAAGCTGCATGCGGCATGCCTAGCTTCCCCCTCGATGCTTGCTTGGAACAGCCGCAATTAATTATTGGAGAGAGTGCCGAATCAAGTCGCGTACTATGACCAACATCAATGACAGGGTCTCATGCACTCCGCACCCAGGCTGCTTGGAGCTGCTGCCGTCGAGCTCTGCGACTAATCCCATGCGTACATCGTCCGACGGCAAGCCATGCGTGAGGCCTGCAAACCATTCCGTTAGCAATTGTCCATTCGGACCGCAATCCAATGCCATGGGAACCATAACCGGACCGCAGTTAGCATTTCCGCTCGCCATTCCAGTTAGCTCTCATATATGAGCGACCGCATAACCACATCGCAACGCTGAAATTGACCGTGCTCGCCTGGAAGATTATAGCCTGTTTTCCACGGCGCGCTGGGCGCGTGGACGATGGGTCCCGTTAGTTAATACTATTTCGTTCATTGGCCTGGTTTAAGCCTGCTACCACCAGTTGTTCTCACCGTTGGCCTCATCAATCGCATCTTTTCCGTTCTAGTACTTTCTCTCAACAATTCCTGGTAAGCTGTGGCATGACGCGGCCTCTCTGCTTATACCTTCTACGGCGGCACAGTCGATCGCGAAGTGCAGGAGTGCTCGTGAAAGGTCGGGACCGGGGCCAGGTCGCCACGCCTTGGAGGAGGCGCGTGATGTCTTTAGATGGAACAGTTCCAATTGCCCAGCAAGCGACTGTTAAGAGCAGCAATTCATTGAAGCACCTGCTTTTTTGGCCCGGGAAGCTAGAGTACTGCGGCTTGACGGGGCAGAAATCAGGACGTTTATGCGCCGATACTCTCCACCTACCGTATTCCGAGGAAATGAAGCTTGGGCGCAATGCCACCTACACCGCGGCTATCGAGTCTGCTGAGCGCTCACTCACAAGGCCCAAGGCTAGCGGAGAAAGGCGGACGGTTACGGCTGAGATGGAACAGCGAAATGGATCAGCAAATGCCTTTCAGCAAAAGCGGATCCTGCTCACGAGATATCGAACGCTTTTCATCCCTGAAGAAAGGCTGGCATGGCTCGCAGGCTCGGCAACGAGTCAAAACACAGTGGACGGGGACCATGCACGACGGTCAGAAGATCGACGATGGGCCATTCGTCTGAGCGGCAGCCGTTGGGGGGGGAAGGCGGGCACAGGGCTCGACGGGAGTAGCGTGTGGCCAAGCCCTCCACACCCAGGCCATGCGCAATGTCGAAATGGAAAAGGGCTTGGTGGAATGGTGCTGCTTTGGTGCTCTAGTGCTCTAGAGGAGCGTCCTGTTTGATTTTCTGATGGCAGCATGCGCTTCTGCCCGCTGTCTTCCCCGCAAAATTCATTCAACTCGGTCCATTCCATCCCTGATCCCTGGCCTCGACATCTCCCTCTCACGCCGTACTTTCACTGAGCTCGCCCGTACGAAAGAGGCTGGCGTGTGGCAGGTTAGAAGGCCCCCTAAGCCCGTCGGCGGCGCTTCATGCCTCCCAAATTGCCCTTCGTCGCAGCCCACCTGTCTTGTGCTTGGTTGCCGTAAAAGCGAAAAGGAATTAAATCAGCGAACGAACAGACCCTTCCCGCCAACCCCAGAGCCCATCTCGAGCTAAGGTGCGAGCAGCACCTGCACCTGCGTCCTTTCCCGTCCGTTTCTCATAAGGTAGGTAGTTAACGTATCCCGAGTCGATTTTCTCCATTCCTCCACCACCCTCACCTTTTTCGCCGCACTCTTCCACCTCTTCTCCAATCACCTCCTTCCCAGCGCTTTGGCCGCAACGTCTATGGGGCCGCGGCTGTCTACAGGTTGCCCCACAGTCTTGGGTCGAATCTCGAATCGCCGCGAGGTTGGTCAAGTCTGGCACGACGTTGCGCCGCGCCGTCAACATCCCCGCGCTTTCTTCGCTTTCCGTCTTCTGTTCGCCTCCTTCGAACCGTCGGAGGCGATTGTCTTGCCTTGGATTGCCGTTTGGTGCGCTGGACACTGCTCACACCGGCTAGCAGCAGCCTGAAATAGTCGGCGGCGGCAATCCGTGGAGTCTTTCTCTCAACCACGACACATATCCAGTGCGGGCCTTCACCTATTGCCTTGCGCTCCGTCTATGTTTCCATTGTACTTGATTCTCTCGCGACATACCATTCTCAGCTCTTCGCAAGACTAAGGATAGACTGGTCAAGAGCTCTGGCGCATCGGCGGAAAATTTCGTTCTACATGTCCAAAATCGGTCAGATCTCATGCGACCTTCAGTTCTGGCTCGAATTAACTGACCCGGCTCTAGATTTGTAAGGAAAAGTACTTCTGGTTATTGTAAGTAATATTCTTTACTGTCATAGCCAGTTCCTGCTCTTACTCCACTCTTTGGCGCATCCCAACTGACCCGCCCAGTTTTCGACATAGACTGGACCAACGACGCGAGCACCTTACACCTTCTCAATTTGAATCGCTCAATCTAGGTAAGTGTATCTGATTTATGCACAATTTGCGTCTTGTCTGCGTTTGAAAGCGGCTTTCCGGCTCGCCATCTGTGCCGGCTGATGTTGCGTGAATGCACCGCAATGCGATGTCTTGGGCCATACCCGCCGTTCCCTGAGTATTATCACAAGTGAGAGCAATTGTGAACACACTGACACTCTTTTCGGCAAAGTCATTCTGACGATTATTATTTGTCGGCATCACACACCGCCGTTCACTTCGATACCTTGTGACCACGTGCGCTGTCTGCCTACTATTCGACGTCTAGAGTCTCTCTACATTGCCTGTTCCTTCGCTATCCTGCCACTTCGACCGACTTCGATCCCTTTAGCACGTCCTGTTCCCTAATTTCCAACGGAAGCATACGCGCCGACTGAGTCAGCGCTCAATTAACCTTCGGACTATTCATTCACAAGCCCAAAGTTGCAGCATTGTTATACCTTGCCGGTGTATTCTCGACTGTCGGGCTTGTCACTTCACAAGAAACCGAACGGGCCGGGATGGCCTCAGCTGTCTCAATGGCGCAGCATCCACCCGGCCAGAAATCTAATATCCCAAATGTCCATACCTCGGGCACCTCTGCCGTGCTTGAGAAGAGAAATCTTGGTACTGCGCGGCGGTCCACACCTGATTCGGAGGCTTTGATGTCCTCAGATGATGACCATGAACCGCCACAGGCCATGTCCCTCTCCATGCACTCCGCAAAGAGTGTACCTTTGGGTCGTCCAGCGAGACGAGCTTCATGGCTCACTGAGGTTCAATCTACTCAGCCGCGAAAATTCTCTGTAGGTGGCGGCTCCCTCGCTTCGACGAGTTCGCAACCGACAACACCGTCCGGCGAAAACGGTCCTCTCGAATCTTCGACTCCTGGACTGCGCAGCGGAGCGGCAAGTGCCACGTTCCCTTGGAATTCACAAGTGTGGCCAAAGGATAGGACCTCACGCTTGACGGAAGTGTTACCTTCTCCAACGACCTCTTTGAACGAAGAACTCCGGTCACCCACAACTCGAGAGCAGCCACCGGGAAGCGCGGGCCTTCCGTTTGAGATTCCACTTGAGCCTGTCCGGAAGAATGTGCGTTCACAGTCATATTCCGCAGGTCAAATGCAAAGCGGCGAATTCTCTGGCCCAGAGAACACATCTCCTTATTCTGCATACTCGAAGAGAACAGCGACTGGTCTTATGCATCGCCCATCTCGTCCCAGCATGCTTGGAGAAGGTCGTGAAGCTCTCGGCTCGCTACGAGAAGACGAGGACGACGTGGAAAGCTCGATTGGATCTGAACAGGGCGGTAGACTCAAAAACTCTCCTTCAAATGTGAACCCTCTGAACGACTTCCCTCCCTTACGTCAAGTGGCATCGGAGAGTGCCAGAGGAACTATGGATAGATTCTACCAAGAGCAAGCTCAGACCAGCAACACCATGCAACAGCGTCGGATGGGTCCGAATATGCCACTTTCGCCCGAATCCGACAACGCTGTGGAAGAATACGATGAGAGCGGAGATGCGTTTGCAGAAATGGGTCGCGCTGTCGCTCGCACCGTTTTGACCAGTGCGTCACCATCAGCAACCAGCATTCCGTCGCTTGGAGCCTCTGCGCTCGAGAATCGAAGACTTGATGGAATGCGACGAGCCCAGTGGCAAAGTTCTTTAGGCTTCGACATCACAGAAGAAGGCTCTCAAAGCCGCCGACATTCCTTCGCCGATCTTCCCTCTCGACAACGAAACGGATCCATGGCCCAATCAGCAGACTATGGTGCAGGCACCCAGTTTGATCCTTATGGCCATGCCGCCGGTGGATACGGCGCACAAGTAGATAGCCGTGGCCCGGCTCAGGGTGAACTCGCAGCTGATGAGCGTAAGTTTGATTTCGATTATCTTATGACGTTATAGAGACACCAAAATTTCATCACCAGCAGAAGAGGCTGTATCAAGTGAATGGATTAGTAACAAACAATATACAGTTGCGTACTATGGCGGCACCGAAACCCACCGAAGGCATATGCGAGACGCACAAGGGGAAGGCTATAATCCTTTTGCGGTCCCCAACTTCTACTCTCGACCAGCGAAAATTCTCTATATTGTCTCCTTCAAATGCAAGCGTGCCGACATCTTCTACATTCCCGAGAACACCGGCCTTCAAGTCAAAGCTGGCGATACCGTTATTGTCGAAGGTGATAGAGGCCAAGATCTCGGTACTGTCGAGCATGTCAATGTCACCATGGAGCAAGCTAAGCGGCTCAGAGATGAACACACTCGCGAGCATTTCAGATGCTTGATGATGTTCTCCCGACTATATCCTCACATGGCTGCTTTGGCTGGGAATCAGGAGCTTTTCGATGAAACACTTGCTGGTCAAATCAGCGCTGCTAGTGCTTCAGCTCATGCTGCACCCGGTCCTGGGCACCATCGAGATGTTGGCCTTCCTTTCGAGTCCGAGCCTCGACCGAAAATGATCAAGCGAGTAGCTAAACCCGACGAGGTTCATTTGTTACGGGAGAAGGAAGGTAATGAAGCCAAAGCGAAGCGCGTATGTCAGAACAAAGTGTCGGAGCATGGTCTGCGCATGGAAATTCTAGACGCAGAATTTCAACAGTAAGCCTCGAGATGGCTATACAGAGTGATATATTTGCTCACAACATATAGTGATTATCGAAAACTCACTTTCTTCTATTACGCCGAGGAGTACATTAACTTCAACGAACTTGTCACGGACCTTTTCAAGGTGTATAAGACACGTATCTGGATGTCTGCTATTAATCCAGCATCCTATACTGTCATGAACCCAAATAATGCGAGGACACATCCTGCACCACAACAACAAAGACCACCTCAAATGGGCCATCAAGGCTATATGAGGCAACAACAGGATGGCCTGCGTAGTGGCTTAGAGAGGCAGCCACGTTCACAAGAGCTCGATGAACAGATGTCGATGCTCAATCTGAACAGCCCAATATCTCCCAGGGATCAAGAACAGCCGCTACGCAACACATCCAGCGCGGAGAGACTCAGTTCCGGTCCACGTGGAGCTGGTGCCTATGCTGAAGGTAGGACAGCCATTCGGTGAAAGAGTACAAGGCTATTCTAACCCATTCTAGCTTTCCAAAGCCAATTCCAACCTCGATTTGATAACCGGGACGCCCCTGGAATCGACTTAAATGCTCGTTTTCCACCGTTCCCACCTCCTTTCGGCCCAATGGCGGCCAACCCTTGGGGCCCACCTCCAGCTGGATATGGATCAGGCATGCCCTTCGGCTACCCTGCCACACAAGATTCGCTTGCAAGCTACGGTGCGCTGCCCGTATCTCCAGCTGCGGCTCAAAATGCTGCATTTGCCTCGCGAGGATCGATGAGCCCTTACTCTTACGCCGGAGCCGGCAACATAAGCACTTCGAATGGAGAGCAAGCCATGGATCCGACTCAACCACCATTCTCGCGCTTTGCCGTAGAACCAAGGCGTGCCTAATTTGGCGGCTATCAACAAATTGGATCAAAACAAAATGCGTTCTTTCTGTTTCCTTGCAGCAAAGATGACTGGGACGACCGTACACTAAGAATGACACTCACTATAAAGGTGGTCGCACGCGTACCACTACAGTCTACAATTTGACCTCTCATCCATGGCATCGGTGCAGCGGCGCATTGATGGAACTCTGGTGGAAATCTAGATGCATCTGTTCATGAAAATTTGGAGGTCGATACTTGCTTTCTCGATTCCAGCGTCGATCATTCCGTACTCTTTTATTCGGCAAACTGGACAGAATCTCATTCGGCGATCATATCAGACTGGTAAAGGAACTCACTCCATGCGGCTTCTCTGCAAAAGAACAAAAACATTGGGGGTCAATGGTGCTTTTTTTTTTTTTTTTATCACGGCTTTTGGCGACCATCTCACGATGAATGTTTTTCCACATACTTTCTGCTCGGGTGGTTGGACAAAAGACGGGGTTTGTAATGGAGCTGTCTTCCTGCAGCCCAAGAGAGTCACTTAGAGCATCCGGGCTAAAGGTAGATGTACGAAATGTAACGAATGGGTCACGTTCCCACGATTGGTGGTTTAGATAGATCCAAGAAATGGCCAATGTGCGGCGACTTTGCTACGCCTGTTATCTACTTCGAGAGATGTTCAGTTTAGTCCACTTCGACTGCTATTCAAATTTAAGAGTCGTGAGAGAGTTGTGCAACACAACAGTATTTCACCAGGCCCTGTGCTTCAATTTCGTACGCAGCAACTAACTTAGGCCCAGTTAGAGCGCCAGCTTCGGCTACTGGTTTCAGCTGGGAGATACTACCTAGTAGCTGGGCCTAGGCCTCCATATGAGCCGTGCTCGATTAGTAGCCGATATTGTTAGAGATGTTGACTGCCTGGAACGGATTAATATGCGCCACCAGCCAGCCACAATACAATGAGCTCGTATTTGCCCATTTAGATAGTGCTAAACCTCTTTTAGGTGTAAAAATCGATTAGTAGTCAAAAACTGGTCCAGAGGTGTTTCTTGGTGGTTTAAATCCGGCGCCATATCGCCTCAATATCCCTTCCATATCGCGATCACGGCTCATAATGACGAGGCGCCTACCGCGTCAACGGCTTCAAATGGTGGTATTCCATACCTTATACGCGCTTTTAGTTGCTCTGCTGCGCGCTCAAGAGGTAGATCAACGTCGAAACGATCGTGTACTGTGGTATATGGACCCTAGTAGGCGCAACACCTACCTAGCACGTCTTCGCTCTGCACCCGCACACCGTATGAAGCGCACACTCCGTGTGACGCCTACTCAATTTGATCAACTCCTCGCTCTTTTGCAGCTAAAACCGCTTCCTTCTGCCTCAGCCGACGTGCAGCTAGCGATCTTCTTGTCATTCGTCGGCGCTGGAGATGTATACAGCTCGATTTGCGAGAAGCTGGAGTGCAACCGCTTCACCGTTAGTCGGTTAATACACCGAGTACTAGAGGCGATACTAGTCAACAACAAGCGTTTTATGCCTACCCTGCCAGGGCCAGAAGCGCCGGCGAAGCTGGCCGATAACCCGAAGTTCTGGCCCTTCTTCAAAGGCTGTATCGGCGCCATCGACGGCTCACTAGTCCCTATCGCTCTTAGAGGTGTGGAGGAGGATCATCGCCACGTCTGGCGCTGCCGGAAGGCCTTCTTTGCTCAAAACGTTATGGTGGCTGTTGACTTCGATATGAGCTTCCGGTTCGTATTCGCAGGCTTCGAGGGAAGTGCTCACGATACCAGGGTTCTGCAGAAAGCGAGAGAAGCTGGCTTCGCTACTCCGGAAGGCTGTTTCTGGCTTGCTGACGCCGGCTATTCTGGAAGCGATCCCTTGCTCTTAACGCCGTATCAAAAGGTCCGATATCATCTTAATGAGTGGCAAGGAGCGCCGAATCAGCCTGCGAACAAGAAGGAGCTCTTCAATCTTCGTCACGCCTCACTTCGGAACGTGGTGGAGAGGAGCCTACGTGTGCTGAAGGCGCGCTTTAGATTGCTTGCAGCAGAGCGACGAGGGCTCTCAATGGCGGATCAAATCCGGCTCACCTACGCTTGCGTGTACCTCCACAACTTCCTCAATGCAAACGGCGCCGATCCGGAGGCCGAGGCGGATGCGTTAGGGGTGCCAGTGCGGCGAGACTGTGAGCAGCCAGCGAGCGCTCTGGAAGCCGTTGTAGGCAATAAAAGACGTGATAGAATAGCTGGAGATATGTGGCAAGCCTACGGGAGGTGTACAGCGATGAGGGATGTGATGGAACAGTGAGGTTGCGTTGAGGTTGAGCCGATGGTGTTGATGCAGAGAATGTTTCCTAATTAGGAAGGGTTGCGTTGAGGAACTTTGATATTCGAAGAGGCCGCACGTGTATTACGTAAGCTAGATGCCTTACGGTGATCTATTGCATACTATGGTAGATCCAGATGGTGATACACGCTAGATTAGGTGAGAAATACACAGAAACAGAATGTTTGAGCCATCGAGCGCTCCCATGCGTTGCAAAATATCATTTCGTTGCCTGAATCGTATTTCAACCACATCTCCTCTTCGCACTACCACGGCTCTCGCTGCAGCGCACGATATTGACCTCCAGCGACCTCCAGCGACCTCTAGCTACTCGTTTTCATCAACCTCATCGTCGTTATCATCATTCCTAGCCTCCTGGAGTCCTATTGACGGCGGATCACGTTGATCTCGTGGAGACACACCTGTGAGCTCCTCCACGAACTCTACTCGCTCTTCGCGAGTCAAATCGTTGAAAATCTGTGCCTCGCCGGATTCTCGTATCTTCCGAATCAGCATCACTCGTTGTCGACTCGTCAGCGCCTTGAATTCGCTGTGAACCAGCTTCACTGCCTTCTCCATTTCCGGATCTCTACTCCCACGGATTGATGCCGCGAGGGTATAAAAAGAGCGCTCTATTGAGTCAGCAAGAGCATGGGTAGGGCCACCAGCTTTCCTTGGCTTCGTGAGGCTCCTAGCTGGGGTTCTGATCACAAGAGAACGGGTTTTCGTTGACCTGGAATCGCTAGAGAGGTCTGGAGTACTTGTGCTCTCCTCCGCCTCTTCCTCCTCATCCTCCTCCTCATCCTCCTCCATAGCATCGATTTGAATCGGTTCGCTCCTACTTCCTTCGCCTGAGCCACTAGCTGGTGGCTCTGCCAGCTCCATATGGATGTCTCCAGCGAGGTTTCCAATAGCGACGCGCCCACCGATGAGCTCATCGAGTATGGCCTCGTTATCCGGAGCCTTGTTGCGAAACTGCCTGCGCTGGGGGTATTCTTTGAAATATTCATCCATTTTATCGTCGTCATTCACTGGAATACCTTGGGCGTTGAGGCCCCAGCCAGAACACCTAACGTGCGCCAGCCACTCTTTCCACATTGCCTTGATCGCGTTCCAGTGGTTCTTCACGGCTGTAGGGTTACAATCGATATAGCCAGCTTGATTGAGCAACTTAGAGACCTCCACATATACGCCATTCTTCCAGCCGCCTCCAGAGGCTCTCCCAGCTCTTTTGGCCTCCAGCAAAGCCTCCAGCGCGAGTTTCGTAGCTGCAGGCGGCCAGCTCATCCTTCCGCGCCCACGAGACGAAGCCGGCGACGGCGCCGCAGACATCTAGAGAGTGCTTCAAGACCTAGGATGGCGATGGAGGGCTCAACGATACGAATGAGGCAGAGAGCGATCAATAATTGCCTATTTGGGCAGTCAACACCATGAGATTTTGAGCTCAATGTGGGGTACGAGTTGATCACCACGTGCTTACAGGACGTTGTAACGATTTCACTCAAATGGCTACTCTAGTGTATTTACTAGTAAAATTTGAGGAGCTGCGCTAAAATCGACTACATAGTAAGTGGTCCTAGCGATAAGCTGAATCTAATTCTCGCATCAGGAGCTCTAACTGGCCCTAAATAAAATCCCACTAACCGCGGCTCGATGGACAAATTTGATTAGATCATGGAGCCTGAACAGCCTAGATCCTAGTTGGAGCGGGAGCTAAGGTACGCATTAATAGTTGTGGCGAGAATTGGTGGCACAGCCACTTTTCATAACGAGTCGACGGGTGCAATGCGGACGAATTCGTTAAAGTACATATCACGAACTCCACGAACCCCTCTTCTACTCATACCAACTCGCTCCTCCAGTCTTCTAGTCGTCGGTTTTGAACTATATTCAAGCCAAAATGGGCTACGAAGAATTCAGTATTGCCATGACCAACCGGTCTCTACGGACCGTGAAGGCTGTAGGTTGCGGCTGATGTCAACGCCGAAGAGAACTGATACTGACCACCGACACAGGAGCTCGAATTCCTCGCCGACAGCTCAATTCTCACGCAGCAGCAACTGCGCACGATCCTGGGGCAACTGCCGGACGAGCAGGAGGTGCACGAACGCGCCGTCCAGGCACCCTCAGCCGCACTGAGCGCCCTCAGCTTGCGAACCACCAACGGCACCACCAACGGCAGCTCCAACGAGAAGCAGCCCTACAAGGAGAAGTCGAGCTCCACCGACGAGTACGAAGCGCCGGAGGGCCCGCCCCCCTCCGCCACGGCTACCTCCCCGCCGCCGTACACGCAGCCCCCCGCGGTGCCCACCCCCGCCGCGCTGACGCACGCCGTCGCGCTGTACGCGTACACGGCCACCGACGCCGGCGACCTGCCCCTGCAGGCGAACGACCGCGTGGCGGTGACGCAGTACATGAACGCGGAGTGGTGGAAGGGCGTGAGCGAGCGCACCGGCGAGGAGGGCATCTTCCCGCGGTCGTACGTGCGCGTGGAGGAGAAGCGCGACGTGGCGCCGCCCGTGCCGTCGTCGTACGGCAACATGCCTGTTGACGTTGCTATGCAGCCCGTCGGCGCGGGCGGGATGCCCAGCCGCCAGAGCAAGTTCTCCGAGACCGGGAAGAAGTTTGGCAAGAAGCTCGGAAATGCAGCCATTTTTGGCGCGGGCGCGACGATCGGAAGCGATCTGGTTAATAGCATCTTCTGAGCGGGTTTGGGTCGGCGTTTGGGTAGGTCACGGGCAGCAAAAGGGCTGGGCTGGGATCAAATTGCGTTGGCATGGATGGGGTCTATCTCATTGAGGGTTATTAAAGGCTATAGCTTGCCGATTGTTGGCGAGACGCCTGTCGCTTATTCTTTCCACCGTGTACTTAATCTCCTGTATACATTGAAATAATAATCTCCGTCCTGGTGGAACTCTGAGCGCTTCGCTTTGCCATCCTCTGGTGTCGCATGCCGCGCTTCATCGTTGTGACACAGTCGACTGATCCCTGCTGTTCGTTCCCAAATTGTCTTGCAATGGCCATGCAGCAATTGTCCATTCTTCCATCGCTCTTCACAGCAGCTACATAGTGCTCGAAGGCGTTCGTCATGGGCACGCTCAATGCACCCAACTAGCCATATCCCTAAGTTTCTTGAGCACTGATGATTGTATCATTGAAGCGTTAATGCCGATTTTGATGCAAGACACAGCCGTAAGATCCTACATCTTGCAATTTCAGGCCGTTCCTCAGCCGTCTTCCTCAGTCATGCTGTCCGAGCTGATTGACTGCTGGAGTAGTTCAGATCTCTTGCGAGTAACGCCTGCCTTAGCCGCTTGCAGTCTCGCAGCAGCCTGCCATTCCTGAATGGACTTCGGCCCACCATCGATGACGACCGGGCGCGTCTCGGCGTCTTTCCAGAGCACAGAGCCCTGGAAGCGACTCTCGTCGCCGGTCTTGCTGTGCTTCTTCTTCAGCACCGTGAGATAGTCCTCTTTGGCGGCCGGCGCATCCAGCTCCACCACCTGCCCATCATCCGGCAGAAGCCCGGCGATCTTCCGGATCTCTCTGTTCATGGTGCCGGCGAACCAGTCGACGAAGTGCCTGACCGCGGCCGTGTCGGCCTCGTTGCGCCGGCTCTGCTCCAGATCCCGCAGGCCGTTGTGCTCCGGGTACTCGTGGAGAGGCTTGCGCAGGATCTCCGTCCACGTCTCTTCCGCGCCTGTCTGCGTTGGCGTCAGGAGCCCACAGTCTGCCAATGCGAGTCGTACATCTGTAATGTCGGGCTCCGCGTCGTTGTGGTTTTGCCAAGCGTGCGCGGCGGTTCTCTCGCATAGCAGCGATAAATACTGGCCGGCAATGTCGGTGAGAGTATCTACGACAGATGGACGAGCTGCGTGGAAACCTTGGGCGCGTAGTATCTGCAGAATGGCGGGTCGAAGGAGGGTGTGGTGGAGAGAGCGGGCAGTCATGATTGCGTTTTCGGCTCGTCTTTTGGAATTAAGGAGTCGTAAACATGCACTCAGCTACCGAATTTCTTTTTTCATGTCCCATTTCAAGACTTTGAAGATTGTGCGAAAGGTCTCGTGGATGTTGGAGGTTCAATGGCACGTTGAAATCTGTGGAGCGAAGTACAATAACCTTACACGGACCACATCAAGCTCCACGACACCTTCAAGTTCTATCACAAGCATACGAATTCAAGCTTCTACATACGCATCCAACAATGCCAGAACCTCAAGCTGGAGACCTCAGTTGGCGTCTGAGTAGCCATCCCGTTACACTACTATGTTTTCTCGGTTTCCGAATATGTAGGTCTCTACTCATTCTTTTGCGATCAATGGCAGCAGCCTAAATAACCATCTCAACTTTACAGCGAACCTCTTAGTCTACATTCTCGGCTTCTGGTTTACGAAGAACTTGTACGTGGAGTAGCACTATCATATCCAGAAACCCAGCACGAGACTAAATCATCACCGCAGCATCCTCATCTTCATCATCACGGTGATCCTCCTGGCAATGGACTTCTACTATCTCAAGAACATCGCAGGCCGACGGCTGGTGGGGCTGCGCTGGTGGAACGAGGTGGACCCGGCCACCGGCGACACGAAATGGGTGTTTGAGTCGGCGGACCCGGACACGCGGCACATCAACGCGACCGACAAGCGCTTCTTCTGGATCGCTCTGTACGCCCAGCCCGCGCTGTGGATCCTGCTCGGCGTCGTCGCCTTCATAAAGCTCATCAGCTTCGCTGAGATGACGCCGCTTTGGCTGACCCTTGTTGGTGAGTGAGGAGCGGAGCGCCGCTGTGATGTTCTTGGCTGGCCATGGTGGAACGGAGCGCTGACTGTCTGCTAGTTATTGCCCTCGTCCTGACCGTCACGAACACAATTGCCTTTTCGCGATGCGACAAGTTTAGCCAGGCTTCCAACATAGCCTCGAGCGCGTTTGGTTCGGGCAATCTGGCGAGAAACGTTGCTGGTGGTCTGATGAGCCGGCTGTGGAGTAGATGAGTAGGCTCAAGTTGCATGAGACACGGCGTACGGTTTGGGCGTCAGACGTTGGTGGCATTGAAAATGTTCGAGTACAGCATTGAGGATCACTGGCGCGGTACTTCGTAAATTAGTGTGATTATATCTGGAAGTCCTTCTGCAAACTACTACGCTGCCATTTTCTTCCCTTTATCCTTCCTATTGTACAAAATAGCTTTATGCGTCCTCTCTTCAAACCCGGCATCCTTCCCTCTATGGCCCTCATCCCAACATGCCTGACAGTACAAGTCGCCGTCGCAGCCCAGACACCGCACTGTAGCGTCCTCGTTACAAATAACGCACCAGCTATCGATGTCTTCATCCGTGTACTTTGGCGGAGCCGGGGCCTTTTTAGCTGGTTTGCGAACTGAGGGTAGCGACAGCTTTGCGAGTCGTGCGGCAAGGGAGTGTTCATCTGTACCTGTGGAAGCGGATGATGAGGGTGGGAGCGATGGCAGTTGGTCTGAAGGTGCAGAGGGGAGATCGAGAGATTCATAGTGGTCGCCATCTTCATCCACGTCTGCGACATGTGGCTCGCCATGCGCCTCGTCTTCTGCTTCAGCAGAATCTGGAGGCCGTGTAGCATCCTCTGTGCGCTCCGGCTCCTGTGTATCGTGCTCGGAGAGCGAGTGCTGGCCTTCGAGCTCCAACTCTGCGAGCACTTGGGCGATATATTCGTCCGCCGCCTCGTCGTCTCCTGGCTCCCACCCATCTAGGGTATCTCGGTGCTTTTCGGCGCTAGATTTCTCGTCCTTATCCTCCTCCTCTCCTGGAAGCTCTTTCACAACACGGGGTTCATCCTTTGGGAGTGCGGTCCGCGCCTCCTTCAGAAGCGTGTTGATATCTCGGTCTTCTTCTGGCGGAACGAGATCATCGCTCACGTTCAGCTCAGCAAGTAACTGTTCTAGTGTCTGGTCATCCTCTTCATTATGCACCGTCTCACTCGGAAGGTTAATTTTCTGTAGAGGAGCGGACTGAGTTATAGGCTCAAGCTTTTGGCCTGAAGCTAGACGCCTGAACCGGGATTCAATATCGACGTCATTTCTCTGTGGAATAGGAAGACTTCCCTCTTTAGAGAGAAATGTTGGAGGAGTCCTTGAACCCTTGAGAGCTGTGAGTCGAGCTAGCAGCGCATCATAGTCGTCGTGGTCGTTGGGAGAAGTCATGTTAATATAGAGTAGGTAGGATCTGAGGATTGAGCTGCGGTCAGCGAATTGTAACCATTTTCCGAATATGAACACCGCCGCTTACTTATATTGTAGCACAACAAGGGATGGACATTAATAGTTTTGAGCGAGAACATGTCCGATTTCCATTACTATCCATTAGATCCATTTACCAGCTCCTGAGGAGCCACAAATACCATGCCAGCACCGGAAATGCAACCTTAATGATGCTCCACTGAAACTCTATGTAAAACAATTTCAAGCCTTTGAGCCTTCGTGACTTCGACTTGATTTTCGTGTGTATTACTACCTCCTTGTCCTCTTTTGAACCATAATAACCCGCTCGCTCAATTAGTGGCGCAGGCAGTCCATATCCTCCCTTTTGTGGGCTCACACTGCGTGGTCGCGAGTTCAAGTATCTGGCAGAAAGACCTTGCCGCTCAGACGACAGCGACGACCCGTTCGGTGTATCATCCGCCTTTTGCACACCACCGGGCATTGCTTCGCGCACTACAGGCAAGACAGGACTTTCCGACCCTCCAAAGGCAGACTTCGCCGGGTTCAAGCTGTAATGACCCGCTCGAAGAAGTAGCAGCGACAGTGTTAAGACGAAGAGCAAGCCATAGCGGATGAAAATGGCCAGTTGATCGGGAAGGAGGCAAAGATGCGACTGGATGGTGTCTCTCTTTACGCCGCCAATCGAGTTGCCCTTGTCGTCGATGGGATTCCACATGCTGAGCATTACGAATCCTGGCCTTCGCACGCCCATGGCCCACGAAAGCGACTTCACCGTGATCTCTCGAATGCCAGAACCTGCCGAGGGATAGGCGTGATGCACTACCTCGCAGTAGTCGTGGTCATCACCCGAGAATGCATATCGCACATTACCGATCGCCTCTGTAATTTCCCTCGACAGTTCGCGAGTGAGGACGTTCTGGTATTGATAGCCTGCGGCTACTGCAATAGCATTACGCTCATCAGAGTCCAGTGGCAACCCGAAGCTATCTAGGGATGGAGGCCAGTGCTCGCGGTAGGGCCCGCATGGCGTGCCTCTATCCCTATAGAGTGGGACGTGAGTAAGTAGAACAGTTGGTAATTGTGCAAGATCTTGAAGGTCCGGTTTCGGAAGGCCAGATTCTGGCAGCCCATCGCCCTGATAAATGGCGTGGCGATATGCAGGGTTTGGGTTGAGACCTTGACGAAGACTCAGTTCTGAGTTGAGCGCTTTTCGAGTAGTATCTTGGATTCCGGCCAAAAAATCGGATGCTGGAAGCCAAATCTCGGGGTCGCTGTCAGAATATTCCTTTGCGCTCAATGACACCGTGTCCACGGATATGAATGTGTGGTTGCCAACAACGTCCACGCGGTTTCCGTCTCCAAAGTAGGCGTTGAATCTTCTCTTTACTGGCTTCAGAATACCCGTGGCAAACCCTAGGTCATGATTTCCCGGCAGATTCGAAAGTAGTTGCCTCCTCCGGACAGGGTCGTCTTGATACTTGACGCCAGCATCAATCCAAGTGTCAAAGAAAATCTTGCTGAAGCGTTTGTATTCTGACAGCCAGAATTGCTCCCCATACTCCTTCCAACGCTTGTCACCGCTCTCCGTTGCACCAGTTCCCCATTCTCTTCCTCCGTCGAAGAGATCACCAAGAAAGATTGTTGTATCGGGATACAGACGTTTCTGAAGAAGAGAGTAGACGCGCCATAAATAGAGGTCAGTGTAGCGGACTGTGAGGGTAGAGAGAGGCCAAGGCCGTCCAGGATATGTATGGGGGTCGACGAGTTGAGGATCAGCTACGAAGGTCAAGTGGTGTGGCTCCGCATTCGAAGGCTATTTTGAATTAGCTACTGCGTTCCCTTACAGGATAGAATTGCCATTACCCATGACTCCCAATGCCGCCATTGGCATTTCCTGATGCTGCTGCGGTATACTGAACGTTCTCCCCAATAAATGGTGAGAAACCAAAGGATGAGAAGGATATTAGATAGAGAAAGCCATCTTCTCAAAGAGCTCTTCCCGGTATTTGCGTCTGATCGTCGCGGCCGAAGCGCTGGAGGAAGTGCGCTATGAACTTGCGATTTGAGTGATTCCATGCCGAATGCTACTCGTTCTTTGAGATCGCCGGTGTACAATGGGAAGTAGGACGGACCACCATGACTGCGATTCATGATGGCAAATTCAGAGTAAGAAAGAAAGAAACGTTGCTTATCATCTTCGTGCCGGTCAGTCTAAGGCTGAAAATTAGGAGGTGGGAGGCTGCGAAGAAACAGGATGGAGTGCGGTAATTGAATGCCGCTTCGAAGTTTCCCATTCACCATCCCTGAAGCTAATAACACGCGCGTTCGGACCGCGTGTACTCTACTCTAGAAAGTACCCACTTCAACCATCATGCCTCAATGCTATTAACACCGAGGAGGTGGAGCAATCTGAAGCACTTCTGATAAGGAAACCTGAATATCTGCATAAAGTGAATGATTATTAGCCTCTCTAATGACCTGCAAGTTTTCACCCTTGGGCGAAAATCACGGAGATATCGTCCATTTCGTTCCTCTGGAACACCAAGCTTAAATTCAATCCTCTGGAACGACAGATGGCATTATTCAATTATCCAAACGTGTTTAGAGCATGGCAGGCTGCCGATCAATTTGACTGCATAGCACATATTTTCTCCTAATTGTGATTGATGATAGATGAAGCAACAAGGACAAATCCTTTACCTAACTATAAGTGACAGCGGAACCCCGGTTCCCCTTTCCACCCCAACTATGATAATCAGGAGAAGATAGACATTAATGGAAGAGGGAAACAGGAGCCGAGGCCGAGTAAGAAGTGAATGGAGAATCCTCGCATGCATCTTACCGTTACCTAGACGTTATCGGAACGGCTCTTCTTCTTTTGCACGCAAGACTTCTCCGGAAGTCTGAGGAGCGTTAAGCTAGCGAATCTTTGTCAGGCACCTGACTATTTGCACGACGTGACGGAGAAACGCGAGCCCAATTGTGCCAGAAGGGCTGAGTCTTCGCGGCATCGCCAATCCCTTCGTCAGCAGTATTCTCCCCTTCCTTGGCTCCTTGGTGCGGGCCAGAATTATTATTCGCTCCGTCCGCTGGCGACTTTGACTCCCGTGGTGACGAGGCAGGGCCGGCGGGTGCGCCTCGGGCGGGACTATGCTTGCCTTCCACTGGACTTCTGTCTCGTATGGAGTATCGCCATGTGAGGAACATGCGTTTGATGTCCTTCCTTTGGACGAACAAAACGAACGCGAGGGCTACGAGATAGGTAATTATAGACACCGATACCGTTGTGACCTTGTATTCCCATGTTGTCTGATTAACGTCCTTTTGGAAGATTGTCATACCGAACACCGCCTAGTGAGCTATCAGATATAATTTTTCACGCAGCAATGGTCACCACTGACTGAAATAAAGCTAGGAGGCAGGTACAAGACGGTTACCACCGTGAAGATAATCACGTAGCGGTTCATCATCGTGGACCGATTGGCCTCACGCAGTGAGGTTGCGTTGAAAAGCTGCGAGACGGGTCAGCCTAGAGCGAATAAGATAAGGTCTGGCCATCCTACCCCATCACGAAGGCTCTTCATTTCCTCTGTTTTATCCGAGATTCGTCCCAACAGCCTTTTCTCGGCAGTTTCCAGGAACTTGGTAGTTGATTCCCAGTTCGACTGGAGAACGCTTTGCGCGTCATTTGTCAAGGGGTACTGCGGAAAGCCATGACGAGGCTTAAGAAAAGATCATCCAGGGTGTGGAGGTCTGCCGAGACCGTTCGGATGCAGTCTGCAAAGATACGCAAGACCTGGAGAATCGTGAAGTATGAACTAGATCGCCCGAAGTCGTCGTCAAACATCCACCCGCGTATGTCGGTGGCACTCATCGTCTGACTCAACTGAAATCCCAAGTAGTCGTCGACTTGATCCAAGACGCTGTTCCATTCTATTTCCCAGACCCTCACGGTCGCAAAGATGGCAGCGTGAAAGGCGATAGTTCCCTCCAAACCTGCACGCCACTTGAGTTCGCGGGTCTCGACCGAATACGTAGAAAAGTCTATACCTGTCTCGGCCAGGATAAGAGCGCGGAACATGGCAGGGTAACTATTTAGTGTTCCCATTAGATCAGAACTGTCTGACATGATGCCTAATATTGAAATTCGTCTCTCCTCGAACAGACACGGGGCTATTCCAGGAACAGTAGATGCAATTTGGCCTTGTTCACGTTGGCACAGGAATCCGTCTGTTCCAGTGCTTTTTGGCAGGGATTCGACTCGGGCGAAACATCGAAAATGGATCTGGACGTGGTAGCAGGAGCAATCCCGTGACTCGCCGAAGTAGATCCTCCTGCATGTGAAGCGAGATCTCTCGTTTCTAGAAGGCCAGTGGCCTACAAATGTGGCGAGGAAGCTCACAACCGGCATGATATGCATGGCATAGAGTACCAGATCTCCAGGGCCGGGTGAATCGTAGTTCCAAAGGCCAGTTTGGGCCAGAATGAATTCAATCCACCTAAGCTCGAGGATGGAATCGTGTATTGGGGCTTGCATCAAGCTTACCATGAATCAGCAAGGGAGGTCTCTTAAGATTGAAGACTTGGATTCAGCGAGTACCATAAAGCACCGTAGCCGTGATCCGACATTAGCCACTCGGAATGATGGAGTACTTCGCCCTAGACGGAGAATATCCAAGATCAGCTTCTTCGGCAACAACGTTTCAGAGCGAATCTTACTTACAAAGTCAGATTCCCGCTCCCAGCTGACTTTGCCGTCCTTACCGCGAATGTAAAACAGTCGAAAGTTCCCGTGTTTCGGTATATTCCAGATCGATTCGCGGTAGTAGTTGTCCGCGTTCACCTTTAGGTCCCACAACTCCTTAGACGAAATATAGGCTGAGTCGGGAGGCAGACTCGGAGGCCCATTTTTCACCTTTAGGCAGCCATAGTTTGAGTGGTGTCAGTTCTCGGGTCCCGTTCTGCTCCTGCACCGTCCGAATCTTCACAGAAAGACGGAGAGTCAGCTTATCGGCGAAGCTGGGCCATTCGTCTTTTACTTCGAAAGGCTGGTCTTTCATCATGGCTTCTCCATCCTGGTTCCTGGGAAGCATCGAAAGCAGCACATCAACGAGGTTTTCCAATTTTTTGGGCGTAGGGTTGAATACGTCGAGCCAGTCTTTGGGCAATTCATCGAATTGGGGCTACAGTGTGTTAGGCTCTGTAACTATTTCGATTGTCTGTGCTAACTAGGTACTTCGTAGGCACTCGGTCGATGTTTTAGACTTTGACAGCTACAGACGCGACTCACTTGATCATCCGTAGATTCGGTTGGACCCGCCTGTTGAGTGAGAGAACGCAGTGCTTCGACGAGTTTCTTGTTGTCGCCTTTCATTTCTTTCCATTCATCTTCAGCTGGTATAACTCCAGGCGCAGATTCTGAAGCCGTCGACATGTCTGTGGCCGTTCGTCGCAGGCGCCAATTTCACTCACAAAGGTGGCTACTACTACACAGTTCTCGAGACTCTGCGCAAACTGTAGATAAGTAGTGTTAGGACGGTACCTTCCCTCCCCGCTACGCGGGCCAAAAGGACAGGATATCCGAAGCTGGCTTCGGATTCTGGGTACCGATATATGTAGTTCCTAACAGAATCTCCCTCCTCAGGAAGCTCGTCCCGGGGTTTCAATTGTGTAAGGAGCTCTACATGCAAAC